>ERZ1740067.1088-NODE-1088-length-19650-cov-43.315693_pt1 | contig 19650 bp, 14 predicted proteins | sample MGYA00581736_ERZ1740067 | MGnify/ENA primary metagenome ERZ1740067 (study PRJEB43018, sample SAMN04849236) | marine metagenome | isolation source: floating plastic debris | place: Pacific Ocean | collected 2008-08-27 | study: EMG produced TPA metagenomics... | reverse complement strand
GCCAGCCCCACCGTCAATGCTGTCATGACCCGCACCGCCATAGACAATGTCGCGCAGATCGGTTTCTGAGAGACCGCCGACGAGATAGTCATTGCTTTCGCCGCCGATAAGCGTGTCCTTGCCATTGCCGCCGTTTAGCGTGTCATCGCCTGCGAGGCCCGACAAAACGTCGCCTGCGGCAGAGCCGGACAACACATCATTATCCTCGGTTCCCGTCACCCTGATGCCGGAACTGGTGAAGTATGTGGTGCCTTCGCCACTGCCCTGGGTGAGGTTGAGCCAGCCGGCATAGGCGCTCCCGTCTTCCGCGATTTGCAGCTTTGGAAAGACACTCAGCTTCAGGGGCCCTTCGGCCAAGATTTCTTCTGCACTGATTGCCTCGCCATTGCTGTCAAACTGACGAAGCCGCAGGTCGGTTTGGTCATCAGCCAGCATGTTTTGCCAGATGATGGCGAAGCCACCATCGGGTCGCGCGGCAACGGTCGGATTGTTCTGGTCATTCAGCGTGCGTTCGTTGATCCGGAATTCCGGTCCGTCGGGAAGTCCCGAGGCGGTGAAGAAGCGCGCATAGATGCCATCGCCCGATCCGTCTTGTCCGTCACTGTTCCATGTTATGATCAGCCGCCCATCGGCGAGTTTAGCGATAGAAGGATCCTGCTGGCTGTCCAGAAAGAACGTGTTGACCTGCCGTTCGCCATGTCGGGGCGTGCCGTCGGGATCATACGTGCGGAGCATCACCGCAGCAAAGCTTCCGTCAACGCTGCGGGAACGCCAGGTGACTGCAAAACCGCCATCGTCAAGGATGGCCATTTGGGCCTCTGACTGAAAGCTGTCTGTGGTTTCGTTCACCAAGAAAGGGGGGCCGCGTAGGTTCCCATCAGCACTGACGATCTGGCCATAGACACCGAAGGCCGAACCATCGCCGCCGAGATTGTCCTGCATGGTTACATAGCCGCCGTCCGGCAAAGCCAGGACCTCGGGGTTAACGACTGTGTGATCGGGGTCGCCATAGATCTCTCGCTGCGGTCCGATCCGGGTGCCATCTGGACCGAATGCCTGCGTCGCCGTTACGGCTCTTGTTGTGTCCGAGAGATCGGTGAAGGCGACCAGCAGATTGCCGTTTTCAAGGAGCGTGATGGCGGGGCGATTTACGTCCTGTCCGGGCTCCGACACCCTGATGGCCGGTCCCTCGGACACGCCGCCGGCATCGATTAGAGTGAGCCAGATACCCGCATTGATGTTTTCCGTCCAGACGATCGCCGTGCGCCCGCCCGGCAGGGACACAAGCCCCGACGGGAACGTGTCCGCATTGCTTCCCGAAATTGGCGTGGGAGCGGAAAAATTGCTTAGATAGGTAGTGGTGATCATGAGACTGGTTTCCAGATCTTCGGATCGCTTCATTTGACGACCGTTAGGAAAAAGAACCAAACCGGTTTTCGCGATGCGGGAATGTGCAGTTTTGGTCGATATTGCGCATCATTATGTTTCGATTAAGGCGGGTTTGTGTCGAAAGACTTTGTGTCTTTAGAGGTCAGCTTTCCGGGCCGAACGGCAGACACGAGCCCGAGATTTTGATCGCGCGTACATCGTGCGGCAAGAGTGCCTCTTGCGTGCAAACCACAACATCTGTGCTACCAGTGCGCGTAGGATACCGGGTATTGCGCGGCGGCTTCGATAAAGTTAACAATTCTAAGGCAATTATTAACGCAATTCATTCACGGAAAGACTGGAATTCACCATGGCGATATCTATTGCAAACTCAGACAATGAAACGCTCTTGAATGCGCTGATCGGGGACGCGTTCCTGATCAACAGCATCTCGAACATCAACTTCATCGGTGACGCGACTGAAGGCATGGTGCTAGCGGACGGCTATACGTTCGAGCAGACCGTCGGTGGCGAAACCGTTTCAATCAATGAAGGCATCTTTCTAACTTCGGGAACATTTCCCGGAGAGGTGAATGACCGACCAGACTTTTCGGACATCAACGGCACCCCTGGTGATGCTGAGCTGGACGCAGCCGCATCGGCAGCGTTTGCAGCGGCCGGGCCGACCGAAGATGCGATGGTGCTTGAATTCACCATTACGCAATCGCCCGGCGCCACCTATAGCGGCATCTCGTTCGATCTGATCTTTGGATCGGAGGAATACCCGGAATTTGCCGACAGCGATTTCGTCGACATTGCCGTCGTATCGGTCAACGGCACGAATTACGCCCTGTTCAATGGGCAACCGGACCAGCCGCTTAGCGTTATAGGCACCAACGTAACGACCGAGAACAACTTTATCGACAACACCTCCGGCGCCTGGGCCACCCAGTATGACGGCTTTTCCGAACGCCTGACGATTTTTGTGCCACTTGCCCTTGGTCAGAACAACGTGCGCATCGGCATCGCAGATACCGGCGACGACATCTACGATTCCGGTCTTTTCATCGGCAACGTACGCGCGGTTGACACGTTGGGTTCGGGCACGTTTGTCACAGGGGATGGCGGCACCAGCGGAAGCGACGATGTCGTTGGTACGGCATCGCCCGAGACCTTCAAGCTGGGTTTCGGCGATGACACGATCAATCCCGGGCTGGGAACCGACATTCTGTCGCTTGGCGCAGGGGCTGACGTGGTGATCGGGGCGCCTACTGATCTTGATGGCGACGTCATCTCGGATTTCACAGATGCGGACGCGTTGGAACTGATCGGTGTGACGCTAAGCATGGATGACATCGAAATCACGCTTGGCTCTGCCATTCTTGACATCGATACGGATGGCGACAGCACGGCTGATACGACGATTACGCTTCAAGGCGCTTTCGAAGTTGATGATTTCATGCTCGACATCGAGGCCGGGAACACCGTGATCACGACCGAGGGCGCCGCAACCGGATTTGAGCAGGACGGCACCGAAGGGGCGGACGTTCTGCTTGGCAGCAGCGGGAACAATCGGCTGAACGGTTTGAACGGTGCCGACCGGATCAACGGTTTGGAAGGCGACGATGTGATCTTCGGTGGATCGGGTGAAAGCGATTTGTCTGATACGGTGTTTGGCGGCGATGGAAATGACACCGTCGATGGCGGTGCAGGCAATGATGTGATCTTCGGCGGCGACGGTGACGACGTGCTGGCTGGAGGCTTCGGTGTGGACCAGGTTCAGGGACAGGGCGGAAACGACACGATCACGGGCTCTGCCTTTTCCGATCTGGTCTTCGGCGGCGACGGTGATGACTTCGTCAATGGCGGATTTGGATCGGACCGTGTCAATGGCGGAAATGGCGCAGACCGGTTCTTTCATATTGGTGCGGAAAGCCACGGTTCGGACTGGCTGCAGGATTACGACTCATCCGAAGGCGATGCACTTGTTTATGGCGGCGCCCGAGCGCGCAGCGATTTCCAGGTGAACTTCGCGAGTACGGCAGGGGCGGGTGATGTCGGAACGGCGGAGGCATTCATCGTGGACCGCACCACCGGGCAAATTCTTTGGGCTCTGGTGGACGGTGCAGACCAGGATCAGATCAACTTGCGGATCGCAGGCGTGGAATACGATCTGCTGGCCTGACCCATTTTTCAGAGGTGTCTAGTTCGGGGCGGGAATGACCCGCCCCCAACCCACCTTTAGGCTGCTAACGTCTGGCGTTCCCGCAGCGCGCGGTAGAGGCCATCTTTCCGCGCAAGCAATTCGGCAGGGGTGCCGTCCTCAACGATGCGCCCCCGGTCGAAAACGAGGATGCGATCCATCCGTTCTACCGTGGCGAGCCGATGCGCGATGACCAGCGTTGTGCGTCCGACCATCAGCCGTTCTGCCGCTTCGGCGACCTTGGCTTCGGCTTCAGAGTCAAGCGAGGATGTTGCCTCATCCATGATCAGGACTGGCGCATCCGACAGAAACGCGCGGGCGATAGCAACACGCTGACGTTCACCGCCGGACAGCTTCACGCCGCGTTCGCCCACCTCCGTGCCAAAGCCGTTCGGCAGTCGCACAATGAAGTCAGCGGCCCCCGCCCGGGCTGCTGCTTCGCGCACCTCTTCGGACGTCGCGCCGGGGTGCGCGTAGGCGATGTTCTCCGCCAACGACCGGTGAAAGAGCATTGGCTCCTGCGGGACCAGGGCGATCTGCCGCCGCAGATCGGCAAGCGGCACCTGTGCAATATCGACACCGCCCAGCGTAATCGCGCCATCGGTGACGTTATGGATCCGCTGGATCAGCTTCACGAAGGTGGTTTTGCCGGAGCCCGAGCGGCCCACCAGCCCAACCTTCTGGCCAACTGGGATTGCGACATGCAGATCCGTGAAGAGCGGTGTCGGCGCGCCAGCATACCCATAATGTACATGCTCAAAGGCAAGTGAAGCGGCACGGGAAGGCAAATTCCGCGCCGGCGTGCGGACAATTTCACGTTCGGGTGTCGCGGCCATGAGATCAACCAGTTCTTCCGCGTCGTTCACAGCCTTCTGAAGCATCCGGACGTGATTGCCAATCTGGCGAAGATAGCCGTCCAGGACGCCAAGTGCTGAGACGACAAAGGCGATGTCGCCAGCCCCGGCCAAGCCATTGGTGAAGGTGATCAATGCGCCGCCCAGGACCGCTGCGCGCAGGCACCAGAGCGAGGTGTCTTGTGCAAGGCCAGACCAGGTGCCGCGGCGCCAAGTCCGCCGCGTCCGATGTGCCCATTTTGTGATGACGCGGCCCAGGCGTGCATCTTCACGTGCCTCGCCTGCATGCGCCCGCACAACCGCATTTGAGGTTATGGCGTCAGCCAGCGCGCCCGACACACGGCTGTCCTGCGCGTTCGACAAACGCGCGGCAGGCGCCACCCATAGCAAGGTCAGCGTGAGCGAAAGTCCCAGAAAGAGCAACGCACCGATCAGGGCGACAAGCCCGACCTCCCAGCGGAACGCGGCAAGCGTTCCAATGGTGCCGATCAGGACAAGCGTTGCGGGCAGAAGCGCCAGGAACAGCACATCCGCCATATCGTCCAGCGCCCAGGCACCGCGGGTTATCTGGCGCACGGTCGATCCGGCAAACGCGTTGGCGTGCCAGTCAGCGGGTAAGCGCTGCACATGTGCAAAGGCTTCCTCTTCTGCCGCCCGCATGGTTGGAATTGTGAGATTGATGATGATGAAATAGCTTGAGATCTTTGCGCCGATCGAGATCGCGCCGAGACTGAGAAGCAGGCCGAAATACATCCAGGGTGGTCTCCCATCGGCGACAGACGCGACCAAGTGGCCGGTGACCACCGGGATGGCGATATCGGCAGCTGTGGATGTGACCACAAAACCCAAAAGGGCAACGACGAGGCCACGCCTGCGCATCCACAGGCGAGTGGCGAAAGAAAGAACGCGCGCAAATGCGCCGCTTGAATTCATACGGTACATGGGAGTTTCGCGGGTCTGAGCGCCGCGCCCTGGTAGATACAGCGATGACTTGTGATTAAGCGGGTGTGACTGAGAACAGAGGGTCTAGAAGACCGACCGTTTCAGGGTTTGGCCACTCCAAAACGGATGCGACCGTGAAGGAAAAACGAAAACACATTCATATCTGCCCTCCATATTCGCTGATACCTTCGGTTGTGGTAGTCCGGGTTATTGGGCAAGTCAAGCTTCGCACTTTTACGGGGTGAGATTTGCGCAGCATCCGGCTTTCCGGTGGTTGCGCCGCATGTTCACCACGCGAAGTGGCATTGCCCTTTTGCGGTGCCTTCACGTCTAAATTGGCCGACCCGCAACTAGTCAGTCGCCCTGCACCAGACAGGCCTGAGCAGCAAGGACGTGGGACATCATCGCACTGGCGGCCCAATCGGGGGCGCGCGCCGAAATCGCGTCGACGATCTCGTGATGGTGTGCGGCGCTTCGGATCAGGTCCCGGTCGGTGTATTGATGATAGGTCCGCGCGACGATCCCTACGTCGATGACCGTGGCCATGATATAGACCAATCGCGGGGAGGCAGCCGCCTCATAAAGTGTGCGATGAAAGGCCTCGTTCGCTTTCGAAATTGTGTTGTAGTCTTCGTCGTTGCGCGGGGGTGTACGGTCGGTCATGCGCTGTGCCAGTTGGCGCAGTCTTTCGATCTGATCCACACTGGCGTGTTGGGCCGCGCGACGGGCCGCGTACGGCTCCAGCATGGCGCGCAATTCGTAGATCTGGTCGATCTCGCTTGTTTCAAGCGGTGCCACTCGGGTGCTGTAACCATTGCCGCGTTCGACAAATCCTTCGTGGATCAGCCTTTTAAGCGCGTCGCGCACGGGCGTTCTGCTGATGCCGAGATGTGCGGCGAGCCGCTGCTCGGTTAATCGTTCACCTGCGGAAAGCTCACCATTAAGAATTTCGTCGCGGATGCGCCGGTAGGCGCGCTCGGAAGCGGGAAGGGTGGTGGTGTCGGACGGCATCAATTGGACTGTCCATTTGGAAAACCACCTGCACGCATCACGTTGCCCGGTGCTCGGATGTTCAGGGCCGTCTCAAGCCATTCGGCAGAGCGGATTACCGCGTCAAGATCGACGCCGGTCGCTATACCGGAGCGCTCGAGCATGTAGACCAGATCCTCAGTCGCGATGTTGCCAGTCGCCTTGGGTGCGAAGGGGCAGCCGCCGACCCCGCCGAGGCTGGCGTCAAGCGCGTCGACCCCGGCTTCGATCCCGGCCCAGGCATTGGCTAGGCCGGTGCCGCGGGTGTTGTGGAGGTGCAGACGCGTTTTGCCCTTAGGCCATGCATCTTTCAGGGCGGCCATGCGCTCCGTCACATCGCGTGGTGAGCCGACGCCAATGGTGTCGGCCAACGCGATTTCGTTAGGTGAATGTTTCACGCAGTCCTCGATCACTTGCCTGAGGCTTGCAAGCGGCACCTCGCCCTCGAAAGGGCATCCGAAGGCCGCCCCGATCGTGACGCCGACGCGCATGTCCGGCGGCGCGGCTTGCCGGATTGCGCCAAAGGCGGCGATGCTGTCCGCGACATCGCAGCCCTGATTGCGCTGGCAGAACGTGTCGGTGGCGACCACAACAACATTGATCTCGGACAGGCCTGCATCGCGCGCCCTGTCAAAGCCCTTTTGATTGAGAACAAGGCCGATGGCGCCCGCGCGAATTTTTGCGGGCAGGCCGGTGGCCACTTTCATCGCGTCGGCCATTTGCGGGACGCGTTTGGGATTCACGAAACTTGTGACCTCGGCCCGTGTCACCCCGGTATCGGCAATACGGGCGATTAGGCTCAGCTTTTCCTCCGTAGTGAGGATTTGTGCCTCATTTTGTATCCCATCTCTGGCTGAAACCTCAATAATATCGATCATTTGCGACGCCTCGCCACATGTGTGGCTTTGTTTTGTATGCGAATCGACCTACGCTTAACACAAGTGGCGATGGTCCGCGAAGGGTTGCTGGGCCAAAATCAGCCACACATGACACCGGGGAGAGATGATGCAAACCGATGCGCAGTCGAGGCGCGAAGGCCCGTTGGCGGACCTGCGTGTTCTTGAGATGGGGCAGTTGCTGGCCGGGCCGTTCTGTGGCCAAATGCTTGCCGACTTTGGCGCTGAGGTGATCAAGTGCGAACAACCTGGCGTGGGTGATCCCATGCGCGTTTGGGGCCGGGAGAAGCCGCACGGACATTCGCTTTGGTGGCCGGTGGTGGCGCGAAACAAAAAGTCGATCACGATCAATCTTCGTACGGAAGAAGGTCAGGCGCTGATCCACGAGATGATTAAATCGACGGACATCCTGATTGAGAACTTTCGCCCCGGCACGATGGAGCGTTGGAACCTTGGCTACGGAGTGCTGTCGCAGATCAACCCCCGACTGGTGATGGTGCGGGTGACCGGTTTTGGCCAGACAGGACCGTATGCTGCGCGGGCCGGTTATGGGGCCATTGGGGAGGCTATGGGCGGCTTGCGTTACGTCGTGGGCGATCCCTCAACACAGCCAAGCCGAATGGGTATCTCGATTGGGGATGAGTTGGCGGCTATGCATGCGGCGCTCGGTGCTGTGATGGCGATCCATGCGCGTGCCCGAACCGGTAAGGGTCAGATCGTGGACAGCGCCATCTACGAGGCCGTGCTGAACATGATGGAAAGTCTGGTGACAGAATACGACGTGGCCGGTTACGTACGGGAGCGTACTGGCCCGATATTGCCGAATGTGTCGCCGTCCAACGTGTTTGAGACCGGCGACAATAAATTACTGCTGATAGCGGCCAACCAAGACACGGTGTTCCAGAGGCTCGCGGCGGCTATGGACCGACCGGATTTGGCTGAGGACGAGCGCTATGCGACCCATTCGGCGCGCGGTCGACATCAGGCAGAGCTCGACGGGATAATCAATGATTGGTCCAAAAAGATCCCGCTGAAGGAACTCGAAGCGCTTCTCAATGAGTATGGGGTCCCCTGTGGGCTGATCTACACGGCGAGCGATATGATTGCGGATGAGCATTTTCAGTCACGCGAGGCCATCGTCACGGTGCATCATCCCGAATTCGGTGACATCCGTATGCAAAACGTGGCACCCCGTCTGTCGGACACGCCCGGATCCGTGCGTCATGTGGGGCCCGAACTGGGCCAGCACAACAGCGATGTCTATGGCGGCGTGCTGGGGCTGTCGGAAGAACGGCAGGCCAAGTTGGCCGCTCAGGGCATCATCTGAGGTGCGTGCGATGATCCGGTCTCGCAACCAAACAACAGACAGTCGGAGGAGCCCGTGAGCGACGATGACGAAGGTCGCAACACAAAACGCCACTTTCTCACTGTCGAAGAGGCAGCGCGAATGCTGAAGACAAGCCGTTTGCGGATCCGCGAGGCCGTGGCCATGGGAGATCTTTCTGGGCGGATCGACAACGAGGGACGTCTGCGCATTGATTTGCCCGAGGCGCCGGTCGATCTGGGTAGTGGGACACCGCCTGCGGATGCAGTTGTGGACTACCTTTTTGATGAGCTGGACGAGCTATATGACGCGCTCGCTATGCGGGACGAGACTATTGATCGGATGACAGATCTGGTTGCGCGACAGGATGAGACATTGTCGCGCGCCCTGTCGGTTCTGGAAAAGCGTGACGCCGAGGTGGCAGGGCTGGCCGATCTGGTGGAGCGTGCATTGGCCTCAGCGGAACGGATGGCAGCACAGAAGAGCGGGGCAGAGGTCGAGCCGCTGCTCGCCCGCGCGATGGAGGCGGCCGAACGGATGGAGGCGCAGCTTGTCGCCCGTGACCAGCAACTGACCGATCGCGAGGCGACCCTCGAACATGTTTTGAGCCTGGCCGAGCGTGGTCTCACGGCCATGAAAAACAGCACCAAAGCCGGCCTCTGGCAACGAGTCATCGGAACCCGGCGCGGCCCGAAACCCTGAAAGGAAAGGCACATCATGAGCGACACTGACGAGCTGATCCGCCGCTACGAAGAACGTTTGGCAGCCTTGGAAGACCGCCTGAACCGGATGGAGACGGGGCAACGGTCCGGTCCCGCTTCGCCGCAAGTGCGGGGCGGTTTGCGGCTTGGCGTAGATGTTGGCGGGACGTTCACCGATCTTCTGCTGATTGATCCGGCATCGGGCGGACAGATGACGGCCAAGGTGCCCTCTACGCCTGAGGACAGCTCCATCGGAGTGCTGAACGGGATCGAGAAGATCTGCGCGCAGAACGGGATCAAACCGTCGGATATCGGCGAGGTGATGCACGGAACGACCGTTGCCACCAACGCGGTTCTGACCGGATCTGGTGCGCTGGTCGGGCTGGTGACGACGAAAGGCTATAAGGACGTTCTGCAGATTGCGCGATCTTTCGTGCCGGGCGGGTTGGGGGGCTGGGTGATCTGGAACAAGCGACCTCCGCTCGCTCCGCTTGAACTGACCGTCGAGGCGGATGAGCGAATGGGCGCGGATGGCCAGGTGGTTGTGCCGCTGGATGAGGAGGCGGTGCGGGCCAGCCTGCAAACGCTGTTTGACAGCGGGATCGAGGCGCTGACCGTGGCGCTGTTTAACGCGTATACCAACGATGCGCACGAGCTGCGGATTGCCCAGATCGCCCGCGAGATGGCGCCGCATATCCCCGTTTCGACCTCGGCCGCGATTATGCCTGAAATGTTCGAATATGAGCGGACGGAAACGACCGTGGTCAATTCTTACGTGCGCCCGGTCGTGTCGCGCTACATCGACAATCTTCGCTCCGAGCTGACGTCTCGGATGGGCGACGTCAACCTGCAGATCCTGCGGTCGGATGGGGGGCTTTCCTCGGCGCAGGGGGCGATGGACCAGCCGGTGAATCTGCTGATGTCGGGGCCTGCCGGCGGTGTGTCGGGTGCTCTTTGGGTTGCAGGTGGGGGCGGGTTCGAAAACCTTCTGACCTTCGACATGGGGGGAACATCCACGGATGTGGCTCTGATCGAAAAGGGGATTGCGCGGACGCGGCGCGAGACAAAGGTGGGCGATGTGACGGTGCGCGCGCCCTCAATCGACGTCCGTTCTGTCGGGGCTGGTGGCGGTTCAATCGCCTATGTGCCTGAATTAACCAAGGCCCTGCGGGTTGGTCCGCAATCGGCGGGCGCGGTGCCAGGGCCTGCGGCCTATCAGAAGGGTGGGGAAGAGCCGACGGTGACCGACGCCAATGTCGTGCTGGGCTATCTGCCCGCCAACGCGCAGCTCGGCGGTGACATGGCGATCAGCCGTGATCTGGCGGCGACGGCAGTTCAGAAGATCGCCGATGCGCTTGGGGTCGATCTGGAAACGGCGGCCGAAGGGATCATCCGCATCGTCAATGAGAACATGACAGGTGCGCTGCGCCTTGTCTCGGTCGAGCAAGGTTATGATCCGCGCGACTTTGCCTTGATCGGGTTCGGAGGGGCGGGACCGCTGCATGTCAATGCGCTTGCCAAACTGGTACAATCCTGGCCCGCAATCGTGCCGCCGGGGCCCGGGGTGCTTTGTGCATATGGTGATGCGACAACACGGCTGCGCAACGAAACCAGCCAGACCTTTGTCAGCCGGGTGTCCCATACGTCAGATACCGAGGTGCGCCAGATGCTGGAGACCCTGCGGGATACCGCTGGCGAGGCCCTGTCGGCCGAAGGCGTGCTGGCGAGCGATCAAGAGACGTTTTACCAGATCGACATTCGCTATCGCGGCCAAGGGACCAGCCTGCCCATCGACATCGCACCTGCGGATTTCGCGGAAGTGGGGCTCGCCGGTCTGGGCAAGCGCTTTGATGATGAACATGCACAGCTCTTCACCTTTGCGCTTGAAGCCGAACACGAGATCGTTGGTCTTCGCGCTGTCGTTCAAGGCCCCGACGCTGGCCGTGTTGGACAGACCAAGGCGGCGGGCGGTGCGGATCCGGGCGGCGCCAAGGTCAAATCCACCCGAATATTCGAAAGCGGCGCCTGGCATGAGGCTGGGATATACGACCGGTCCAAGCTGAAGCCGGGCAACCGTATAAGCGGCCCGGCCATTGTCACCGAGATGGATTCGACCTGCGTGATCCTGCCCGCTCATGTCGGCGTGGTGGACAGTGTCGGCAACATCCTCATCTGGCCCGAAGGCGACCCGCGCGCCACCGTGGCGACCCGCTAAGGAGCGACATCATGCCAGCAAAGATCATTCAAACCGACGACAGGCCCTTTTCCAGGGCCGAGGTGGACCCGATCACGCTCGACATTGTGGAGAACGCGCTCAGAAATGCGCGGGCGGAGATGGACGCGGTCCTCTTCCGTACCGCCATGTCGCCTGCGATCCGCGAGCAGCATGACGCCTTTCCCATGATCGCCAATCACGAAGGAAAGATGGTTGTGGGGCAGTTTGGGTCGTTTCTGTACGGCTTCATGCAAGGCTACGACGGTACCATCGAAGAGGGCGATGTCTTTATGACCAACGATCCCTATTCCTGTGGCGGGGCTGTCAGCCACCTGAATGACTGGCTTGTTATGATGCCGATCTTTCACCAGGGGCGGCTGGTCAGTTGGGCCGCGATGTTCGGGCACATGACAGATGTGGGCGGCAAAGTGCCGGGGTCATTGCCGACGGATGCCAAGATGATCTACGAGGAAGGGATCATCGTTCCGCCGACCAAGATCTACCGCAAGGGAGAGTTGGCCGAAGAAATCCTTGGGATTCTGTTGGCCAACTGCCGGATGCCGGAATGGAACCGGTCGGATTTTTTCGCGATCATGGCGGGGATGCGACTTGCCGAAAGACGTGTGCGCGAAAACATCGACCGGTTCGGGGTGGACGCCTACATCTCGGCCATGTGGGACATGCTGGACCGCAACAAGATGGCGATGGGCGAGATCATCAAGATGATCGTGCCGGAAGGGGGCCACAAGGCGCATTTCGAGGATTGGATCGACGACGACGGTATGGGCAACGGCCCTTACAAGATCGCCTGCACCCTCTGGCGCGAAGGGGATGTGGCGATCTTTGATTTCTCGGATTGCGATCCGCAATCGCTGAGCTCGATCAATTTCATTCTGAACGAAGAAATGTTCAAGATGTTCTTTGGGGCCTTCACGATCAACCTTTTCGATCCGCAGATCCTTTTCAATGACGGGTTTTACGATCTGGTCGATGTCCGCATCCCCGAAGGCTGCATCCTCAAACCAAAGAAACCCGCTGCGCTTTCCTGCCGGACGCATCTGCTGGGCCGGATCTTCGATCTGATGGGCGGGCTTTTGGGGCAGGGGGCGCCAGACGCGCTCAACGCAGCGGGGTTCTCAGATTCCCCTCATTTCATGTATGCGGGTCACGACAAGAACGGCGAGTGGTATCAGCTTTACCAGATCGGCTTTGGCGGGATTCCCGGACGTCCTGCGGGCGATGGGCCTGATGGCCATTCGCTCTGGCCTGCCTTTACCAACGTGCCGAACGAATTCCTCGAGGCATATATGCCGCTGCGCATCCGCGACTACTCAGCCATTCCTGACAGTGGTGGGGCGGGGCTTCATCGGGGCGGCAACGGCATTCAGATCGCCTACGAGTTTCTGGCTGAGGGCGAGATCTCTGTACATGACGACCGCTGGATGACCTATCCTTGGGGTGTGAATGGCGGCGCGCCGGGCGCAAGGTCAACCAAGCGGCTGGTGCGTGTCGACGGGGCCGAGGAGAACATCCCCTCCAAATGCGACAGGGTAAAGGTTATGCCGGGCGATATCCTTTACTTCAACACCTGGGGTGGCGGCGGTTGGGGTAACCCGCTGGACCGTGACCCGGCGCTGGTGCTTAAGGACATAGAACGCGGGCTTGTCACCGTTGACGGCGCGCGGCGGTATGGGGTCGTTGTGGCGGGTGGCCGCATCGATGAGGGCGCCACGGGAAAGTTGCGCGCTGAGATGGCACCTGCGCAGGTCAAGATCCCGCTCTTTTCGCGCGGCTTTGACAGCATCGAAGAGCTGAAAGCGCGCTGCAAGGCTGAGACCGGATTTGAACCCCCGATTGCCCCGGTGTTCCGCAACGCGTTCAGGAAGGCGGCGGAGTAGATGGGCGAGGCGCTCGACGAAAACTACGCCAAGGCCGGGTATCATGCCGCGCAAAGCTGGGGCGCGCGACCGGCTTTGATGCTGATCGACTTTGCCAAGGCATATTTCGATTCATCCTCGCCCCTATACGGGGGTGAGGGCTGTCAGAACGCATTGGATCATGCCGCCAGGCTTGCCCCTGCGGCGCGGGCCGCTGGAGTTCCGGTTGTTTTCACCGAGGTGATCTATCAACCGGGTGGTGTAGATGGCGGTGCGTTCTATGCAAAGGTGCCTGCGCTAAGCTGTTTCGATGCCGGTCAGGAGACGCAAAAGCTGGCGCCGCCGTTGACGCTTGAGCCAGATGATATCTTGATCTCAAAACAGTATCCGAGTGCCTTTTTCGGTACATCGCTTGATGCAACGTTGCGGTGGCTCAAGGTCGACACACTGCTGCTGGCCGGTGTGACGACCTCCGGCTGCGTGCGGGCAACGTGCATTGATTCCATTTCCTACGGGTTTGTGACGCTGGTTGTCGAAGATGCGGTGGGCGACCGGGCGGAAGAGCCTCACAAGGCCAATCTGTTCGACATGAGTGCTAAATACGCCGATCTCGTCACCACGGACGGCGCAATCGATTATTTCAAAACGATAACAAAGGCTTCGCCGGAAAGGCAGCCTGCCTGACAGAGGAGTATTGCGTATGAAAACGGTTTTGCTTTCGGGGGCCGCAGTTCTGGCCCTGTCTTTGCCTGCGATTGCGGATGTGGCGGCGGCTAAGGCGATTGTGGATCAGTATAGCCAGTTGCCGTCCTTTGAAACACCAGGGGAACCCTTCGACGCCCGGTCCTGCATGGCGGACAAGAAGATGTTTGTGATCCCGCTCACCTCGGCCAATCCTTTCAACGAGGCGATCAGCCAGGGGTTCCGCGATGCGGCGGAGATGGTCGGGTTCGAGATCCGCACATGGGAGACGCAGCTTGACCCGGCAGGATGGATCCAGGGGATCAATACGGCCGTTGCTGAGGGATATGATCTGATCGATCTGCAAGGCGGCGTGCCGCCGGAGTTTCTCGTTCCCCAGATCACTGAAGCGCGCAATGCCGGGCTGAAGGTTACCGCGACTCATAACTATGATGCGACCACGCAGAATGCGCCCGAATATCTCGATGGAGCGGCGAATACGGATTACGTCACCGTTGGGCGGATCATTGGAGCTTGGACTGTGATGCAGACCGAGGGCAAGGTGAATGCCATTATTATAGGCTCTGACGAGGTGACGCCGACGGCCCCGTTGAAAGACGCAATCATCGATACGATTGCCGAGATGGGTGATGGCGCGACAACGCAATACTTCAATGTGCCGGTTGCCGATTGGGCGACCAAGATCCAGACAACCGTGCAATCCGCGTTGCTCGCTGATCCAAGCATCAACTACGTGATACCGATCTACGATTCCATGTCGCAATTCGCGGCACCAGCCATCCAGATTGCAGGTTCAAGCGCAAAGATCGTCTCGTTCAACGGCACGCCCTTCGTGCTGGATATGATGCGGGATGGCGACGTTGTAGAAATGAACGTCGGTGAAAGCCTGGGCTGGGTCGGGATGGCCGGGGCCGATGCCAATATGCGCCTGCTTTGTGATCAAGAGCCGGTCGGCACGCTGAACACACCAGCCTATGTCTTTACCGACGCCAATGTTGAGACGGCGGGCAATCCGGCGAACTTCAACGACGGGTACGGCGACGTGCATATCGAAGCATTCCGTCAGCTTTGGCAGCTGGACTGATGTCAGGGGGCGGTCCCGCACTGGAGGTCGATCACCTCACCAAGCGTTTTGGCGCGGCAACCGCCCTTGACGATGTTTCGCTGCGCGTTGTGCGGGGCGAAGTGCATGGGCTCTTAGGATCGAACGGGTCAGGGAAATCCACCCTGATAAAGACTCTCGCTGGTTTTCACACGCCAGAACCCGGTGCGGCGCTGCGGCTATATGGTCGGTCGATGCCTTTGCCAATGACCGGTGCTCAGGCCAAGGCGGCGGGTCTGGCCTTCGTCCATCAGAACCTGGGGCTGATCCCCGAGCTTTCGGTGGCAGAGAATCTCTTTATGCATGATCTGACAATGGGGCAAGACTGGCGGCTGAACTGGCGCGAGATGCGTAGTCGCGCGCGGTCGATATTTGGCGATTTCGATCTGAACTTCGATCCTTCTGCTTCTGTTGCGACGTTGTCGGCGGTGGAACGGGCCTTGCTCGCCATTGTCCGCGCCTATCGTGAATTGATGGAAGCTGCGGAGGATCATGCGAGCCGTCCCGGTGTTTTGATCCTGGATGAGCCTACGCCCTTTTTGCCGAGATCGGAGGTGGATCACCTGTTCCGACTGATCCGAAGCTGTACGGGCGCGGGTGCCAGTGTCCTCTTCGTCAGCCATGATATCGAGGAGGTGCGGGCCATCACCGATCGCGCCACGATTCTCCGAGACGGTTCTCTGATCGACACCGTTGAGACGGCACAGACCGATCACAGCGGCTTTGTCAGCAGCATCGTCGGGCGATCGCTTGGCGCTTATGAAGGGGCCACGAAGATCCGCCAGACAGCGGAGATTGCGGCAGAGGTGAACGGATTGAGCGCACCGGGTCTCGGGCCGCTGAGCTTTCAGATTGGTCAGGGTGAGATCCTTGGCCTTGCTGGGCTGATCGGCGCCGGAGCAGAGCGGGTGCCCGGTTTGCTTTGCGGGGCGGTTTCCGGGGCGCGGGGCTATCTTCGGATGGGCGAGCGCCATTTTGATCTGGCGACGATCAGCCCGAAAACCGCTGTCGCTGAACAGATCGCATATTTGCCAGCGGACCGGCTGGGGCAGGCGGGCGTGGGCGCGCTGCCTGTCGGCGACAACGTGGCGATGCCTGTACTTGATAGGCTCTTCGGGCGGTTCGGACTAACCAGTCGGGCCATCAACACATACGCTGCGCAACTGGGATCAACCGCCGGGGTCAAACCCAACCTGCCGGAATTGCCGCTGTCGGCCCTGTCGGGCGGCAATGCGCAAAAAGCGCTGGTGGCAAAGTGGCTGCAGACCAAGCCACGCCTCTTGCTGCTGGATGAACCGACACAAGGGGTGGACGTGGGCGCGCGGCAGGCAATTTGGGAAGCGTTGGATACAGCGACGCAAGTCGGAGGCATGGCAGTGCTCGTCGCCTCTACGGACTATGATCAACTCGCAAGCCTCTGCCACCGGGTTCTTGTCTTTGCGGATGGACAGATACGCCAGGAACTGAGCGGCGCAAAACTGACCAAAGACACCATCGTCGAGGCGTGTTTCGGTGTGGAGAGAGCCGCATGAATATGACACCGTCAGATCCGGCAACCCGCGCGCGCGAAGAGGAACTGACCAAACGCATTGCGGCACTTGAAGCGAAGCTCTCGGCGATCGAGTCAACTCGCGCAGCCCCCTTAAAAGACTGGAAAACGGTGCTCGAACGGGGTGGACTTGTCATGGCCTGGGGTCTGCTCATTCTGATCCTAGGGGCGTTTCGACCAGAGCAGATGTTTGCCTGGAATTCCTATGCGACGATGCTGGGCTCGAACGCGATGATTGTCGTTCTGACGCTTGCCCTGATGATCCCGCTTGTGGCCGGTGATTTCGATTTGTCCGTTGCCGCGACGATGGGGCTGAGTTCCATGCTGATCGGCGTTCTCAACGTCAAGATGGGCCTTGATATCGGACCGGCCGTGCTGCTGGCTGTGGCTTCGGGCGCGGTGATCGGGGCTGCCAACGCGTTCTTCACGCTCTATTTCGGGATCCACTCTCTGATCGTGACGCTGGGATCGGGGTATTTCGTGGCCGGGTTGATCCTATGGGCTTCGAATTCGAACACGATTGCCGGGATCTCGATGGATCTTGTCAATGTCGTGATCCTCACGCGCTTTCTGGGTGTGCCTTTGGCCTTTTATTACGCCGCCGCTCTGACGGGCGTGATCTGGTATGTCTTTCAATACACCAGCATGGGCCGAAGGCTTTTGTTCGTGGGTTTGGGCCGCGAGGTAGCAAAGCTGTCCGGCGTTGATGTGTTCAGGCTTCGGGCAGGGGCGTTCATCGCATCGGGCATCGTCGCGGCAATTGCGGGCGTGCTTTACACCGGCATGCGTGGGGCGGCTGATCCATCTTCTGCGCTGGCGTTTTTGCTGCCAGCCTTCGCCGCCGCATTCCTGGGATCGACGACAATCTATCCGGGCCGATTCAATGCGCCGGGTGCGATCATCGCGGTCTATTTCCTGTCGACCGGGATCATGGGGTTGAACTTCCTCGGCGTGGACAGCTTTGTGCAGAACCTTTTTTACGGAGGTGGTCTGATCCTGGCGGTGTCGGTGTCGCAACTGATCCGAGGCCGCAAGCCGATGGATTGAGGAAAGGAAGATAAAGATCATGTCACAATTCGATGTTCAAGCCGATGCGCAGCGGGCCTTTGCGGCACTCAAGGCCGGTGGGATCGTTGTTGTTCCGCACAATATCGGATATGCCGCCTTGGGCGGGTCGACGGAGGCGCTGCTCAAGATCTTTAACACCAAGAAGCGTGCGTCTTCGAAACTGAACGCGATGATCGGCAATCAGGCTATCCATGAAGAGGTGCATTGCTGTAGTGCGCGCGGGCGGGAGATCGTCGACGCAATCACGCAGGATTACAACCTGCCTTTGGGCTGTGTGGCGCCCGCGAATATGGATCATCCGCTGATCACTGCACTCGATAATGTCATGGTCCCAAGATCATCGCGAGACGGCACGATCGTGATGCTGATGAATGCAGGTGCCCATCATGCCGCCCTGACCGCGCTAAGCCATCAGCACATGCTGCCGCTCTTTGGATCCTCGGCCAATATGTCGATGGGCGGCACGAAGTTCTGTGTCGAGGATATCGAGCCCGAGATCATCGCGATAGCCGATGAGATCGTGGATCACGGGTTGCAGCCGTTTCACCCCTATCGGCAATCATCAACTCTTTTGAATGTGGAGACGCTTGAGATCCTGCGCGTCGGATCCTGCTACGAAGACATCGCATACATTCTAAAACGCCATTTCAGGCATGAACTTCCGGGCAGGGAGGCCGCGTGATGTCGGACGCTTATGAAGATCAGGGCTTTGGTCAGATTGCCATCGGCTTCGGAGAGCGCCCGGCGATCCTCGTGGTCGATTTCCAACTTGGGTTCACCAGCGCGGAGGAGCCGTTGGGGGGGAGCCCCCTTGTTGATGCCGCCGTCGAGAACGCGGCGCGGGTCTTGCAGGCTGGGCGGGCGGCCGGTGTGCCGGTGTTGCAAACCTATGTCGGTCATTGCAACGAAAGTGACGCGCTCAACTGGAAGATCCCTGCGGTGCGCACCAATTTCCGGGACGGGACATCAGGAACGCGGCTTGATCCAAGGATCTACGACGCCGATCAAGACGTGATCTTTCGAAAGATAGCGCCGTCGATCTTCTTTCAGACGCCAGCCGTCCAGTTTTTGACCAAGCACAGAATCGATACGGTGATCATCGTTGGCTGCAACACGTCAGGGTGCGTGCGCGCCTCGGCAGTGGATGCCTTTTCCTACGGGTATAGAACCATCCTGCCACGCGATGCCTGTGGCGATGTGGAAGAAGGGCCGCACGACCAGGCTCTGCGCGACATCGACCGGCGATACGGAGATGTTCTGACCAGCAACGAGGTGATCGCCTATCTCTCTAACCACCTCGAAGCAGCGTCGTGAAGCGAAGTTCAGCGCGGGCTAGACGGCCTTGAACGAGCGGCTGGCAGGAGCAATTCTTATGCCGGAACTTATCGAAAGCTTCAGCGAAGTGTTGTTGGTCGACATTTGCTTCCCAAGACGATGCCATATGCAAGAGTGGAACTGTCGCGATTTAGTTTTGCCACAGGTGGTCGTTTAGGCCACTTTTTGTTGGTAGGCGACCTCGCTTTTCATCCCGGTGCTGAGTGCTTTCGGCGGGGATTGTAGAAGCCGTTGATGTACTGGAAGATGGTTAACTCGGCTTCTCTGCGCGTCTGCCATGATCTGCGCCAGATCAGTTCAGCCTTGATCGTCTTGAAGAACGTCTCGACGGCGGAGTTGTCGTAACAATTGCCTTTGCCGCTCATTGGCACCTGGAACCCGTGCTGGCGCAGGAGCTTCTGGCAATCGCAAGAACAATATTGCGATCCACGATCCATATGTTGGATGCGGTTCTTTGGCGGTTTTTGCGGCGCGACAGCCCTCTT
>ERZ1740067.1086-NODE-1086-length-19661-cov-6.368000_pt1 | contig 19661 bp, 20 predicted proteins | sample MGYA00581736_ERZ1740067 | MGnify/ENA primary metagenome ERZ1740067 (study PRJEB43018, sample SAMN04849236) | marine metagenome | isolation source: floating plastic debris | place: Pacific Ocean | collected 2008-08-27 | study: EMG produced TPA metagenomics... | reverse complement strand
GCCTATCAGACAAAAGATTTATTGGGGGCCATTGCCGCTGATGGTGTCGCTGTTCAACTAATGGGCATTGACGGCGGCATGGTGGCCAATAACTGGCTCTGCCAATTCATCGCCGACATATGCGCGGTGCCCCTAGACCGACCCACCAACCTAGAGACAACGGCCCTCGGCGCCGCCGCCCTGGCAGGTCTCCAGTCTGGCGTGGTGGACGGCCTCGACGGTATCCGCGCCATGAATAAACAGGATCAAACCTTCAGTCCCCAAATGTCCCCCGAGGAACGAAAAACCCTGCTTCACGGTTGGACCAAGGCAGTAGAGCGAACATTGCTGCCTTAGATCTCTTTTGAGAGATCCAACAAGTCGGCAACAAGAATGGGTAATACGGCACAGTCATGCTTCAAAAACCCGAGTATGGGGCTACGAATATCGACTTTACGGTTACGCTTGCCTTTCAATTCCTACACCCACCGAAATCAAGCTGGGAACCAGCGTCAGGCGGTGTCATCGGCTTCGGCTGATGCAACTAGCGTATAGAGCGCTGCAGAGCCTATATAGATCGCCGCTAGCCCGAAAGACAACGCGTTGAACGTCCCGCTTACCCCAGCGACGATCAATATTAGAGCGGCAACACTGTCAAAAACAGCATTGCCCAAAGCAGATCGGCTATCGATTTCACGGGCGCCGCTATCGAGCAAAAGGCCAACTCCAACACCTAGCGACAGCAATCCAAACAAACGCACAAAAACTGCGGCGCCTTTGTCTAGAGACGTGCCTAGCAAATTGAAAACAACATCCGGCGCGATCGATAAGACAAGCCCAAATCCAGCTGTTACCGCACCTTTGATTATGAATAGACGAGTCAGGGCCATATGCGCTCTCCAAAAAAGCGGGCGTTTAAAACATACCGATAGTATTATTTTATCCCCTGAGAAAGCAACCATTTTTTGATTTTTCGCGTTATGCTGACAATTTTCGTTAACATCACTTACAAAGCCACAGACCAAGGCCTGAGAGCGATTGGACTTCGATGCAAATTTGGATTTAAGGTATAGGAAACCCATCTCCCAAAATACGAACGAAGCCAACTCTTCACGCACAAGAGACCACCGGGTCATCGATAATTTGAGTTTAAGGCTGATACTAGATAGGAAAATCATATAGTACTAGTAGTATGTTTGAGGGCTCGGGACACTTATGGTACATGGGAGGTGTTGATAAGCTCGACGAAATATGTGTTTTGTTGAAATCTGCACTCGAGATAGACATGGTAGACGCCACATCCACAGCGACTGAATAGGCGCCATACTGGTGTGGTCGGAATATATCCAAACTATTTCAATCCGCTAGAATTGTTTTTTTTGACCACGGTTATTCTGGAGCAGCCACAGAACTTGTCGCGGCGAATGCTGGCGTAACGAAAGGCTCATTGTACCATCACTTCAAAGATAAGCGCGCGCTTTTTGCTGCGGTTTGTCAGACCATAGTCAGCGAAATAGGTAGCTCTCTTTACGAAATGACGATGAAGAAATCGCATTCTGAACTCGACGAGCTATCGGTCGGTGTCTCTATTCTCTTTGACCTCTACGGTCGCCCCGACGTTCGGCAACTGCTTTTGATCGAGGGGCCAAATGTTCTCGGCTGGGCAGAATGGACTGCGATTCAAGAGCCAACGGTGCTTGAGCTCCTTAGGCACGCGTTACAACACTGGGCAGATGAAAAGCTTATCGAAGAGAGTGAGATCAAAGGTCTCTGTCAAGCAATATGGGGAGCCGTCATTCAGTCTGCGCTCGCTTGTGCGGCCGATGGCGGCAAGCTGACCGCAAAAGCAAGCTATGTAGATGCCATCCAGCTCCTGATTGCTGGCCTACGCGAGAGGGGTGAGGCCCGCGCCAGGTGAATAGCAGCACACGAAGCGCTCATCATGGGGCGAAGCGTCACCTTAGATAAGCTTCACCAAACACTTCACCCTAATGGAGTTCTTTCATGTCATCTGCGAAACTCATGCTGATCTTCTTTTGCGCCCTTTCTAAGTCCGAGGCCATGGACCTTGGGCGTATCCGAATTGATCCCGATACGCCCAATCACTACCAGCTAAAATCTGCTGCGCAGGGTTACACCAAAGGTGCGGGGTCGCGCCACGGAAATAAAGTCAGGCAACGAGATCGACGAAGATGAAATGGAGCCGCGGCCGAGTTGGGCTCGCTCATCTGTCAAATTGTCAATAAAGAAATCAACACCAAAGCTTTCGCCATCAATACCAACCCTTAGATCAACGAGACTATAACTATCCACCGGAAATCCATCGTCGCCAGTAGCAACAGGATTAATCTGAACAAAGCGTAGATTTTGATCATCTGTATAGCGATATTGCAGGCGCGCAAAGCCTTCGAAATCGGCGATCTGATGTCGCGCCTCGATGAAAGCGCTCGCTGTTAGTTCCGGGGTGTTGGGAAGGCTTGAGCCAGGAACAACACCGCTTTCTGCATCAGGGTCAACGAGTTCACCATCATTGTAGCCAATTGAGCTGCCCACAACGATGGACTCGCTAACGAGTGCGGTAGCGTCAAGCTCAAATCCAAAGATCTCGGCACGGCCACCATTTCCAATAAAATTGATCGGTGTTGGCGTGCCAGCTAGGTCAATCAAATCTGTTTGCGCTGTTTGGATGTCATCCCAGTCGGTGAAATAGACAGCGCCATTAACCGTCAGTCGGTTATCTAACCATGTGGTCTTTGCACCGATTTCATAGTTCCAAAGAGTATCTGATCCAAATGTCGCCTCACCGGCGCCAAATGCGGCTTGCGTGTTGTTGCCACCGGAGCGGAAACCTTGGGCGACTTGCGCATAGATGAGGTGGTCAGGAGTCGCCTGATACGCCAAATTGAATCTGGGGATGATGCCGGTGTCGTCTGTTTCGAACACCTGTTCGGGCTCAGTCAATGAAAACAAAAGGCTCGAACCAAAGGAAGCTGTCGTGAGGGTAGTTTCTTCATCATACCAACGAAGGCCTGCAGTAAACTCAAGCCCATCAATTAGCTCGACGTTCACCTCGCCAAACACAGCGACCTGGGTAAACTCATCCGTAATTGGTGAAAAGAAGACGACACCGTCATCGGGGACAAGCAGAGCATTAAGTGGAGCTGGAAATTGAGAAAGAACGCCATTGATAATGGGCGCTTCCGATGGTTGAAAAGCTATAGTTGCCGGGGCCGGGTTTTCGCGGTCACGAAAAAAGCCGCCTACAATCCAATCTATGCGTTCATCGCCCTTCGATACGACTCTGATCTCTTGCGCAAAGGTTTCCTGGTCAGTGTCTGACCGCAACCCTATTTCCGGTGTGGATGGCCCAACAAGCTGAGCGAAAGCGGCAGTCGCCTCAGGAAACTCCACCAGCTGGTTCAGCTCAGCTTGGGTAAGCGACGACACAGATGTGATGGTCGCAATTGGCGTGTCCAGGTCAAAAGTTAGCGCATAGAGATTAAATTCCGTATCTCGCTGCCTATCCAGACTAAAGTCTGATCTAAGGTCGCCAATAGAGGGATTGAGTGTCGGGAACTCATCTCGTTTGAGAACATCATGCAAGTACAAAAATTCCGCATCCAGCCAATCGGTCACACGGGCATCCAGAACCGCGCGGATCGAGTAGGCTTCATCATCATTGATGTCTGATTGCCCGAGCACATCATTGTCAATGAAGCCTTCATCATTGCGATAAGAGCCTACAGCCCGCAGGGCAAGACGATCTTCGATCAGTGGCACATTGATCGCACCGCGCAGCCGGTAATTAACCCCGCCTTCTTCGGTAGAAGAAATGGTAAAATCGCTAGTTGCTTCAAACTCGCTATGATTCGCTTCGTTGAGCACGAGCTTCACGGCACCCCCTAGTGAGCCTTCACCATATAACGTTCCTTGTGGCCCCTTCAGCACCTCAACTCTGTTTAGGTCATAGAGCGCCAAGTCAGGGAGAACAGAAGTGCCCTGGATTGGGATATCGTTCAAATAGATTCCCACCGTTGACACCGTCGTTGCCGCGCCAAAGTCGCTACCAGCGACATTCGACACACCTCGAATAGCGATCCGAGTTCCCCCATTTCCTTGATCCCTAAAACTAACCGATGGTATGGTAGTGATGTAATCCCCAAAGCCGTCAGCCCCTGCTCGATCCAATGCTGCTCCATCTAGTGCCTGGATTGACGCTGCTGACGTCTGCAGAGTTTCTTCGCGGCGATTTGCTGTGATGGTAATAACATCGAGGGTACGATCTTCAATAAATTCAGTTGTTTCTTGTGCTGTTGCAATACCGGGCATAGCGCTAGCGCTGATGAGTAGTCCGGTCACAATTCGCCCCACACTCGCACAACGCCCGGAGTGTATTCGCAGCTGTTTTCCTTTACTAGACATTGATGTTCCTCCTAAACCATACTAATAGTATGTTTCATAAATATTACGACCATGCAACCCTCGGCTCAGAGGTCGACGCAGAAAAAGGTTGGAGGAAGGCGCCGTGCCGACGAAGAACAAAAGTAGAAGTAGCCCCTACCTTGCGGGGCGCGCGGCGTCCGTATTCGGCTTTTTTACACTCGCAACTTATGTGGGCTTGGCGCCATTTCGTGGTATGGCCCCACCCCAAGAAGCGATATTGATACCGGTTCAATCATCCGCACGACTATCAATCTTGCTCTGGTGCGTTCATCTCATCTTTGTTTCAATTGGGCAGGCCAAAAATGCTCGGCGGCATCTTGAGTGGGCTCAATTTGCTTTTGCAGCTTTCGTCGGTGCGCACACTGCTCACCTGGTCTACATTTTTGAAACGCTCGTCGTTTGGGATGTATCTGCCAAATATGGTGGAGCGGAACACATCCCTGGCCTGGTTCTTGGCACGACGGTTTATGTGCTAATTTACATTTCAATGCTTCGTATGCTGATCTATCAATGGATGGTACTGTCTGCCACTCCAATTGACATTATACGGAACTCACTCGCCGCTCTCTTCGCGTTACTTGCTTTACTGAGGGGGGCGATTACTGGCGGCGGGACTGACTATTGGATCTTGTTTTGTCTCGTGGGCGCCTCGTTCGGCTTCTATTCTTTACCGTTTTGGAGGGCCATCTGGAAGTCGCTACGTGCGATCACCGGGCGGATGACCCACTTCGTGCTTCAGATGGTTTCAAACGTCCATCGAAATCGGTCACGGCATTGATCGGGCTATCCGAACTTTGCCGTGTTTCTTAAGTCCACAAGGAAGTAACAGCTATGATTGACACGCCTGCACAACTGCCGAGAAAGCTCCTTCAAATCGAAGAAGAGACCAAGAACTTAAACTTCGACATGCCTTCTGAGCGGCTTACAGGCGCTATTCTCCGCTCCTTGGCGGCTTCTAAACCTGATGGGACGCTACTGGAGCTTGGAACTGGCACTGGCCTTTCAGCCGCCTGGATTTTAGATGGGCTGGGAAGTAACGCGCAACTTACCAGCATCGAGGTCGATTCTGGTGTCGCCGCAGTCGCAAAAAAGGCCTTTGCTGACGACGGCCGTTTCCACTTAGTCATCGAAGATGGAGCAGACTGGCTTAGTCGGGCAGATGGGTCTTACGATTTCATTTTCGCTGATGCCATGCCAGGTAAGTATGAGAATTTTGAGCGTGCTTGGGATCTGCTTTCATTGGGCGGACTTTATGTCTGTGATGATATGCTGCCGCAGCCTAATTGGCCGGAAGGACACGAAAAACGAGTCGAGGCCTTTGTAGATATGTTGGACAACATGAATGGTGCAGCTGTGACCAAACTTTCCTGGGCTACAGGGATTTGTGTGGTCACGCGGACGGCATAAAATCTTGCGCTGCTGGTGAGCGACCGATGGTATTGCGAAGAATTGGATTGAATTGCGTACTTCCGATCTTCCGTTAGAATGCCATTCGGGCCAAGCTTAGTGTGTGGCCTGATAAGATATCGACCTTAAAACCGCTTTGTGCAGCTTAACCCGGATCATTGATCGGTATGGCGAGGTTTATTGGGCGCAAGACGATCACGATCGGCCCGATTGGCAGCCTATCGTTCACGCAGTCATCTGCCGCCTGTCCGTGGTATCAAGAGAGTTGGTTTTCAAAGAAACGCGGATGCGACGCCAGGTTTCGAAGGGAAGAAACCGGCTCGATACCCGGCGGTTGTAGTGCCAATGCCCCCCCTTGGAGTTCGGGGTTCTTCGTTTCGCCTTGCATCACCCTCTCGCACCGTCATGTTGGTACACAAATTGGTACGCGTTTTGATCAACGTTTTCCTCGTATTGACTCGAAAACGGCCGGCAGTGTCAATTAAGCCATTGATGTGTATGGCTATTTTGGTGGTGATATGGAGCGGGCGATGCGCTCGAAAATCCTTTCACACATCAATAAAAACAATGACTTATACATTATCGTGCGCAGAATTGGTCCACGTTTTGGTACGCATTCTGGTACACAGAATTTTTTTGGTATTTTTGCAGGAAACCACACTCAGCAAACGGACAACCACATAAATTAAACAAACTCAGTTGTAGATAAGTCTTTGCAGCCGTTCGCTTGAGGCAGCATCTGACACATACGCGTAGTTTTTCCACTTTGTGCGCAAGGAAATCACAGCCCCAGCATACCGTGCATTAGGCTCGTCCTTTTTTCCTGTTTTAGGTCGCTGCCTCATAAACCCCATCTAGACCTAAGCTGATCCGAGTTTCCGCCATAACTTCTTCGTGAGACTATAGGAACGAGGCGATCCCGATAATCAATCATACTGCCGGGCTGCTACAACAACTGTAGAGACAGCATGTCATTTAATTACCGATTCCCGAAGCGCCAAAAAATCGTCAAAACGATATTCTATTCCAGCGGTAAATCCAAAGCCTGTAAGCGTTGCTGGAATGTCTCTAGAGCCTCTTGAGCTTGGGAATCGTTACGGATTATTTTAGGCGTTAAGAATATAATCAATTCCGTGCGCCGACGGTTATTACTTCGGGACTTAAAGAGATTCCCGAGTACCGGTGCACGCCTTAGGACGGGAACCCCCGAATCATTCTCAGACTGACTTTCGCGGATGAGACCACCAAGAATAACAGTTCCGCCATTCCGAACGGCGACTGTGGATGTGAACTGTCGTTGCTGGATCGTTGGACTGTCAATACCCGAAGTGAGCGTTTGGATAGCATCCGAGACCTCTTGCTCGACTTCGAGTACCACCATGTCAGAAGCATTGATACGCGGCTTCACCTGCAGGATGATCCCGGTGTCAACCAATTGAACGGTGGAAACGATTGGTGCATTCGGATCATTCACGCCTGTAGCGGACTGCGTGATGATGGGAACTTGGTCTCCCACCTGCAAATTGGCGGTCTGATTGTTCTGCACCATGATGGAAGGGGCGGAGATTACATTGACGTCGGTGACTGATGCCAGCGCGTCTATTGCGACCCCAGCATTGGGTCCCGCCACATAGTTGAAGTTAAACCGTTCTGCGACTGGTGCGAACAGATCGGGTGGCCCAGAGTCTGCTGAAGCATCGTCATCAGATGCCCTCGCCGGGAAAAACGCCTGGGTGCGACCGTCTTCCAAGAACCAGCGCACGCCATATTGAAGGTCATCCGTAAGGGTCACTTCCGCGATAGTCGCTTCAATCAGGACTTGAGGCGGCAGGACGTCCATACGCTCAATCAGGGAGAGAAGGTCACGATACTCGCCGCCCGTAGCGCGGATAATAAGGGCGTTGTTCAATTCATCTGCGACAATGGACAGGCCATCCTGGCGTCCGCCACCGAAAAAGTTCCCGGCCGCCCGGGCTTGCGTTCCGGGCGTGGCGCTTGTTCTGGGGTTGCTTCGCCGTCCGTCTACTGGAGAGGCGGTACCCGTGGTGCCTCCGCTAAACCCCCCGCTCGGCGCCAACCTATAGGCGGCTTCAAGCTGAGTAGCGAGCTGATCAGCTGGCGCGTTTTGGACAGTATAGTAATAAAGTCGCCGCTCATCTCCTTCGGCCGGTTGATCAAGCCGCTCTATCCAACGGGTGGTCTCCCGGAACTGGGCGTCGGTGGTCGTAAGGACAAAAAGCTGATTAAGCCGCGGCAAAGGGATAATCGTGATAAGGTCTGCTGCGCCCCCCGCCGTGTTTGGCAGAATTGCGTCTAGCTCCGCTGCCAGCGCTGCTGCATCGGCGTGGCGCAGACGAAACATGCCGAAAACGCTGTTGGAGAGGCTGGGCAAGTCAAAACCCTTTAGCGTAGCTCTTAGGCTTTCAACTTGTCCACGCGGCCCTTCAACGATGACAACGCCCGCTTCGTCCTCTGCGGTGACTTGAACCGTGGCGGGGGTGAAGGCCTGGGCCAGTCGTACGACAGCTGATGGCGTTGTATTCTCTATACGAATTAGTGTTTTGGTAAACCCAAACTCTTGATCAACGCCTGAGGTTCGTCCACTCGCTTGGTTAAGGGGGGAGAGCAAAAACCCAGCTTCCTCTTCAATAAGCGCCAGTCCAGAGGCGGCGAGCACATTATCGAGATTTTGGAGAGCTTGACGGGTGGGGATTGGCTGAGGCGAGGTGAGGGTGATTGTTGCATTCACCCCTTGCGCGACCGCCACTGGTTCACCCAGCGCATCATTGATGAGCGCCCGGACAACGTCTGCGGCATTGGCGTTCACAAAGTTGAGCTGAAGCGTATCCACGAGGAATAATCGGCCCGCCCGGCCATTGCGCGGTAGGCGCCCATATCGAGTTCCCTGATATTGTAGTCGATCTGGTGGGATGAACGCTTTATCTCTCGGTGTTCCTGCGGTGATCGCGTCATCATCGGTCGGCTCGTCTACCGGTGGGGGGACAGGTGCGGCGGCAAGGTTCTCTGCAATCGTCTGGGGATCGCTGCGCTCGGTTGTGGCTGGTGTTGATGCACACCCCAAAAGGCTTCCGAAGCCGATTGAGACCGCGATGATGGGAGTGATGCGCTCCACAGTTGTTTTTGATTGGTACACTCTACTCGCCTTCACTCAACGCCATCACGCAATCATCGTACCGCTTCATTAGAAGCTTGGTTCACCGGTCGGACGATTTGCGTCTCCCCTTCGGAGAAGGTTGCGCTACTCGCGCTCACCTCCGTTAGCGTAAAACCCTTGTAAGAGTCACCAACGCGGAGGCGATGAAAGGTGCCTGCATCGCTTGCCAATAAAATAACGATGTCGTCAGCCGTGATGGTGCCGATAAGTTGTGTAGAGGTGATGGCTAAGGCGGGGTCACGGGGGGGCGGCGCTGGCGGCGCCTGCCGCGGCACCGGGGGAAGGGGTGACAGGTCGAAGACTCGCGTAAGGTTTATATCATCCTGAAGCTGATTTTTCTCAACGGACCTATTTTCTAAACCGTCAATTGAATGAGTATTCGCCATTGGAATTGGCCCCAATAGGCTTGCGCCAATAAGGCTTATAGCGATGAGGGGGGGCAGCCATGGTTTAAGCATCTGCCGCAGCCTCCGCTTCAGTCAGGATGACAAGGGTCATTGTAAGTTGTGCACCCCCTGGATCGGTGGGGTCAGTGGTCAGGGTCGCGTTCGTCATCGCCCATCCAGCCGTGTCAATAGCGTTCATGGCGGCGGCGAGATCGGTAACCCGCCCTGATGCCTGGAGGGTAGATTGATGAAGGCTGACAGTCTCAGTCGACATCATCGGTGAAAGGGGGGTGAGAGACACTGACAGCAATCCTTCGGCAAGGGTCGCTTCTAATGCCTCCCGCTTTGCCTCGGCATCGGCAACTGATGGCAGAGGGAGAGTGAGGGTGGGCGAAAGGTCGGCTAGCGAGGCCTCCAAATCACGTTGCTCTGTCCCCAGCCGATCTGCAATTGATTGAGCTTGAACATAGGCAAACCTGGCATCTTCTGCGCTTACCCAAAGGTCACCTAACAAGCGTCCGCAGATCTGCACCACGACGATAAGGACGCCGGCGGTGATACTCCAGGCGACGATTGAGTGGGTCCGTTTTGTGAGAGACGGGGGTGAAAGGGTCACAGACTGTCCTCCATGGCCCAGCTGACCGCTATGCGGTTCCACCCGTCCCGAGGGTCATTTTGGATAGAAAGAGGCCCAAGAGCGCGCAATGGTGTAAGATCAGCCCCAATAGGTGCCCAGCCAGAAAGTTGGACCCGTCCTTGAAGAAGCCGTATCTGTTCGATGATCAAATCCTCCGGGAGCGGGGCACTCCTAAGAGGGGTCAGAAGCTCGGTTGGGGAGTAAAGAGTGGTACTCGCTTCAATACGCTCAACATCTGCTTTAAGAGAAGCGGCCTGTTTGATCTGGGGGGCAAGATCTGAACGCGTTGCCATTGCCCCCCTCTCTATACGGTTGAAGTAGGTAGAGGCCGCAATAACCAATGCGACAAAAACAATGATGGTGGCAAGGGCCTTTGATGACAGAATTCTCAAAAAGGTCTCTTTGCTATGAGTGTTCCCTCCGAAAATCGCTTCGGCGCCGTCAGTATTAACCGTCCGTATTGCACCACTCTCACCTAGAGTATACTCTGCCCTCAGATCCTGAAGGGCTTGGCGCCGTGCAATCGCGACCGGCGCGGCTATGCGATCAGCTTCTGTAATCCGGGCTGGCGCAAGAGCAAATGATACTTCTTCAGGCGGGAGGGGGGATAGCTGAGAGAGTTGGAGAGTCGCCACTTCTTTAAGGCGCCCACCCATACTTCTGGGTACGGAAATGCTTGTCCAGAAAACTCGGTCACTGTCGAGGGTGGCGTGATCATTCGTTTGGGTAGTTTTTGGGGGATCAACAAAATGTTGTAACCGCGACGGTAAGGATTGAACGACGCCATTCTTCACCCAGGAAAAAGCACTGACAGTCCAGCGCCCGCTGGAGTGAAGAGCTGCCCGCCAATCAATGTCTTGGTTTAACTGCATATACTCACAACGCAACTCTTTTTAGGAATGCGATGACCCTACCGTTTGAATAAGTCCGCATCTTCTCCCTCGCCCCCTTCGGCGCCGTCCCGTCCGAGGGATGAGATTGTAAAGAGGGCCGTGGTTTCATCCACTGTGTAAAGATAGTCCCTTCCCCATGGATCGGTAAGCCCTTGGGTTTCTCGCAAATAAGGACCAAGCCAGGTGGCCACTCCCTCTGGCGCTTCCACAAGGGCGATCAGCCCCTCCTCTGGGGTGGGATACTGACCTGCATCAAGGGCATAAAGCTCAAGCGCCGAGGCAATGTTTGCCATTTGCCCTAACGCCACGTCGGACTTTGCCCGGCCCAGATAGCCGATGACCCGAGGCGCCACTAGGGTGGCAAGGAGGGCGAGAATGGCGAGCACCACGAGTAGCTCAAATAGGGTAAGCCCTCTTTGAGACTTCTCGCGGATGCAATTTCGATCAGTATACCGCTTCATTGAGACTCATCACTCCAATCATCACTGCCGCAATCACGCCTGCAGTAATTGCGCCCATGAGCGCTGTTAAGATAGGACCTAATAGTCCCGATAGGGTTTTAAGGGTTGTTGTTACTCGTTCTTCGCCCGATTGAGCGGCTTGTACCAACATTGCACCCAGCTGGCCCGTCCGCTCCCCAATGCGGATAAGCTCCAGGGCTTCGTCTGGGAAGAGGCCTTTCGCAGCGATGGCATCCGATAAGGGCGCTCCAAGGCGAACGCCATCTGCTGCGGCCTCGTGCCCATCCAATAAGGACTGGTTGAACACGGCAGCCCGCGCGATCGGCAGGGCCTCAGCCATCGTGCACCCCCCAATGAGGAGAGCCCCAAGGCTACGGCAAAACCGTGCCATCTCTGCGGTTTTGGTAAGAGCGCCTAGAAATGGCAGCTTAATGGTAAATCTGTCGAGCGGTCCACGATATCGCGCCCTCAGTAAGCGAATGGAAACAACACCACCCAGAATGATAGCAGGGAAGGCCCACCCCCATTCCCGAATAACGCGTCCGGCGTCCAAGACAAAGGCGGTCTCCGGCGGCGGTGCCGCGTTGCCAGCGGCAAAAATCTCTTCAAATTGAGGTAGAACAAAGTGTGCTAAGAAAAAGAGTGTCAGGATAATCAAGACACATAGGGCTAATGGATAAATGAGCTGTGATATGAGCTCTTTTTGAAAGGCGGCTTTCCGCGACAGCGTGTCGGCGACCAATTGCAGCTGGGCGGCGAGGGTCCCCGTTTCCTCCCCCACCCGGATAAGAGCGATCATCTCTGGCGAGGGTCCCCGGGGCAGGCTCGACAAATGCGCCGCAAGTGTCTCGCCGCGCCGTACGCTGTCCAACGCTTTCTGGGCATGCCGCCCTAAACGGGCGTCGGACCGGGCCATTAGCGAAAGAGCATCGGCTAGTGGGACACCAGCCCCGTTGAGCGCTGCCAACCGGTGGGCGAACCGTTCAAACAGCTTTCCTTGGAGGGGCGTCCCACTTCCTCGCGGTAGGGTAAGGCCTTCTGATGCTGGCTTAAGAGAAAGGGGGGTGAGCCGACCCTCGAGCAGCTGCGCTAAGGCATCAGCGCGATCGATGGCTTTGACCTCTCCCTCCACCACATGACCATCGGCCGCTTCTGCAGTATACTGAAATATTTTCATATACCGCCCTCCAAGGTGCCGATGGCGCGGCGAACATGAGCTTCGGAGGTGAGACCGGCGGCAATCTTGCGCCGCGCATCCGTGGCAATTGGGACGAAGCCCTCATCGCTTTCTTTAATATCTGTTTCTGAGCCGCCGGTTCGGACAGCCTCCATCGTCGCCTCACTCAAGCTGAGGACTTCGGCAATCGCGACCCGCCCCTTGGTACCGAGACCATCGCATTGGGTGCATCCCGCCCCTTGGCAGGCCGGACACTGCCTTAGGACAAGCCGTTGGCTGATCACGCCCTTGACCGTTGAGGCGATAAGATAGTCGGCAATGCCAAGGTTCCTAAGGCGTGTGATTGCGGAGGCGGCATCGTTCGTATGCAGCGTGGAGAGAACCATGTGTCCGGTCAGTGCCGCCTGGATCGCGATTTGAGCGGTCTCTTTGTCCCTAATCTCCCCTACCATCATGACGTCTGGGTCATGTCTAAGGAAAGATCGCAGGGCGGAGGAGAAAGTGACGCCAATCTGTGGGTTCACTTGGGACTGTAGGACATCGGGCAGTCGGTACTCAATGGGATCCTCAATGGTGAGCACCTTTCGTGATCCATCGGCTAATTCACTGAGGAACGTGTAGAGTGTCGTTGTCTTCCCACTGCCCGTGGGGCCGGTGAGGAGGACAAGCCCGTTCGGTTCATGGATGATTTTTTGGATTTGTCGGACTTGGCCGTCTGTGTACCCCAATACTGTATAGTCGAGGGCGACCGCTTGTTTATCGAGAAGGCGTAGAACAACACTTTCCCCATGGTCCGTCGGGACCGTGGAGACCCGCAGGTCAATGTTTCGCCCTTCCACTGGAAAGGTGAACCGTCCGTCCTGGGCCCGCCGCCGTTCTGCAATATCGAGGGCTGACAGAATTTTGAGGCGGGAGACAACGGCGAGCCCCTCGGCTAAGGGCATCGCGTCCATTTCGCGCAAGACGCCATCGATCCGGTAGCGGACGGTGAATACACCGTCGGCAGGTTCTATATGGACGTCAGACGCGCTCCCTCTGCTGGCTCGTGCCACCAGACTGTTTACCCGGCGAACCACCGGCTCAGAGCTTGCCATGTCGGCAAGTCGTTCCATGTCGAGCGCCACATCGCTTACATCGCTTGGGGTCGCCTCGTTTTGGTGTGGACGATGAAGGAGGTCGTAGTTACTCTGGGTAAGGAGAGATGGGATAAAAGCCCCCAGAGCGAAGCGAATGCCGCTTATCGCAGTTTCATCAAAAGGGTCCACAAAGGCCACATAGAGAGTATCGCGTTCACCTTGCAGCGGCAGGATGCGATGCCGTTCTAAAAACACGCTGTTGAGCCGTGTATCCGAGAAAGGTTCAGCGTTATCATCAACAACAGGCCAACCCAAATAGTCGCTCAATGCTTCAACCAGGGCTTTTTCAGTGACAAGGCCGAGGCTGCAAAGAACTTGATCCCATCGATCATCCGTCTGGGATGTAATCGACCGAACGCGGGCGCCATCATGGGGACGAATAATCCCTTGCGCCGCTAAATGGTCAAGGAATGCCGCCTCATCCGACGGCGGGGTCACGCGCCTAGGTTCCATTTGTGACTGATCATCCAAAGGCGACACTGACCATACCCTAATCCCGGAGGATCCTCTTCAAGCCCTTGTTTGTTATCAGAATAGCTGTTCAAAAACAAAGGGATGAATGCGCTATCCGCTTGTGCTGCGCGCTTACCCTCGTACATAGGTTGTAGGGGAGGAGATCATGAAGGGGTTTCAACCGGTTGCCCTTCACCGATGGGCACGTAGCGGACAGTCGGGCGTCTCTCTTTTTGAATTGCTGATTGTTCTGACCATCATGTCCCTCGCTGCTGGGATTGCTGGCTTGTCTCTCAACCGCGCTCTTCCAGCGCTAAGCCTTCGGCAGGCCGCCAGCGTTCTCGAAGCGGATTTGCAGCGGGCGCGCACCCTTTCTCTCACCCAGGCAGAATCTGTAGAAGTAAGTTTTTCCGATGACGGGTACGTGATAGCGGCGCTAGGGCTCAGCCGCTCCTTGCCTGAGGGGACCGATCTTGTGTGGAGCGCAGATGTTCCCCTCGCATTTACCGCTGGCGCGCCGAGCCAGGGCGGCGCGATGGCCGTGGAAAGAGGGAAGAGAGCCGTTACGGTTCGGATTGAACCCTTCACCGGGAGGGTCAGTCGTGATGCCCCGCTGTAAGGAAGACAGGCAGGAGCGGGGATACGCCCTGATGGAGGTGTTGATTGCCGCGGCGATCATGGCTTTGGTGGTGGCCACCAGCGCCGCCAGCCTCAGAATTGCTCTTCAGGGCACGACGCGGCTAACGGAGAGCCGTGTTGCTTACGGTGAGCTTCAGAACATCCTAGCGCAAGCGAAGGCGGGCATCGCACTTGACGCTATTGAAGAGACATATCCAACGTACACGCTGATCCTTAGCCCCGTGGCGGGTTTGCCCGCAGTCCGATCACAGGAGGCGCGACCGACCCTGCTGACCGTGACCCATAGGGAGCGTCCGAGCCTCACCATTCAAACTGTTCTCCTACGAACCGAAACTGAGTTATCGCGATGAAGGTTCGAATGCACCAACGGGGCATAACGCTCATCGAAAGTCTCATCGCCATGGCGGTCCTTGCGATGATCATGGCGCTTGCCGCCCCCCTATTACAGATGACATTGGCGACCACTGCGCGGACGGAGAGTCTTTATCGCTTTGCCGAAGAGGATAGGACGGCGATCACCGCGCTGCGCCGCGCGCTGGGGCGGGCCATTGTTCCGGCGGGGACAAAAGGCGATGTGGTTTTCACCGGGCGCGGGCAAGACCTTCGCTTTTTCGTGTATGATAGCGCGGGCGCCGTTCAGGAACTCACTCTGACCACCACCAATAATGATCAGGGGGCGGCTCTAACCCTCACAATGAACCCGGAAGGAGCAGGCCCAGTGGAGGAGGTTGTTCTTCTCGCGGGCCTGTCAGATCTCTCTCTGTCATACTATGGCACGCCGACGAGCGATGCGCCGGCCACATGGCGGCAACGATGGTCTGGTGCCCGGTTGCCGCGGTTGGTGCGCTTGACCATGGTACGCGATATCCGCGGAGAGCGGCGCGAGGTCGTCATCGACTTGGCGGTGCCCGCCATTGCCCCTCTCACTTGCGCATTTGACCCTGTTAGCCGTCAGTGCCGGGAGGAGGAGTGATGAGGCGACAGCAAAGGGGAGCAGCCCTTTTAATTGTGCTTTGGACCGCCTTGTTGCTCGCGATCCTACTGGCTGGTTTGGCGGCTCGTTTGCGAACCGAAAGTCTGATCGCGCGGACTCAGATCGACCGTCTAGCCGCGATGGAGGCGATGGAGGGGGCCGCTCTGGTCGCGGCCTATCGAATGGCGCGCTCAAGGCGCAATGAGGTGATCTTACCTTTCCCATATCGGCTGAATGCGTATGACGTCCGCGTGGCCTTATCGCCAGAGATGCGCAAACTTGACGTCAACCTAGCGAATGAACGACAGTTAGCTGACTTTTTCACCTCAATCGGGATCGATAACCAAGAGGCGGTTGAGCTAGCAGCAAAGGTGGCTGACTGGCGCGATGCAGATGATCTGGCCCGTCCGAACGGGGCGGAGAAGGGTGAATATGCCGGGAAAGCGCCTCCCCGCAACCGGTCTTTTTTGTCTGTAGACGAGCTGTCGCTCGTTCTTGATATGCCCAGTGAGGTGCTAACGAACCATCGCGACAGTCTCACCTTGTTGGGGGGGTACGGTACGACCAACGACGATGTCCGTCTCCTCCCCGGTGCCAGGGTGACCCTTGAAAGCAGCATCGTCCGTGGGCCTCTTGGGCCTGTATCGTTTCCCGTGCAAACGAATGCCTTTCGGGCGACGGGTAAGGTCGGCCAACCCATCGAACGCGTCCGCGCAGTTCAATAGGTTTATACTCAGTGTACGCTTTGTTGAACTTCAAATATTTCGCGATGTGGCCATGCTGCGTGGGATTTCTTCGCCTGGTGTGACACCCATGAGATCGGGCCTCTCATCAACATCGATGCGGTGCATGTGCGGCCTATGTGGAACAGGTGACCGAACAGAAAGCCGCCCAGACGGTCAAACAACATCTGGCCGCCATTCGGAACCTGTTCGACTGGCTCGTCACCGGCGGCATCCTGCGCGCCAACCCGGCCTCTGCCGTGCGAGGACCCCGACACTCTCAAACCAAGGGCAAAAACCCCTATTCTCTTTGCTGATGATGCTTGTGAGCTCATCCGGCCGATCGACACCTCCGGTCTGTCAGGCCTGCGGGATCAAGCGATCATTACCATGATGATCTGTAACCGTCCGGTGATGACCGCCTTACGCTGAGATCGAACCTGTGCATTCTCATTAGAAGTTCTACTGAGTAATCATAGGAGGATGGTTTGGATCAGGCGGTGATCATCGAGGGGCGGAAGCGTCGGAGCTGGCCAACGCGGCTCAAACGCCAGATTGTAGAAGAAAGCTGCGATCCTGATGTCACAGTTTGTGAGGTGGCGCGTCGTTACGACGTTGAGCCGTCCCAACTATTCGCTTGGCGCCGAAAGTTCCTGCCAAGCCCAGATCCACAATTTTTGTCCGTTGATGTCGCACCTGAGCAAGTGCCAACAGAGATGTCATCTTCATCGGAACGGATCGAAGTGATGTTGACCAACGGGCGACGGCTATTCGTACCCGTGGCGATCGAGCCCAAACAGCTGGGACGTCTCGTGCGAACATTGGATCGTTGATGCTTGGGTTTCCACCGAAGACGAAGGTGTGGCTGGCGGCGGGGAAGACGGATATGCGCAAAGGGTTTGATGGTCTCTCGGCGACCGCGCAGACGGTGCTCAAAGAAGATCCATTATCCGGCCACGTCTTTGTGTTTCGCGGTCGCTCTGGTGATCGGGTGAAGGTTTTGTGGTGGGACGGTCAGGGCATGTGCCTTTTCTACAAGCGCCTTGAGAAAGGCAGTTTCGTCTGGCCGACAGCCAAAGACGGTAAGGTCCAGATCACACCTTCGCAGCTAGCGACATTGCTTGATGGGATTGATTGGCGCCTCACGCGGCAGCGTGCGGTGACCTCTCAGCCAACACGGGTGATTTAATTATCCGTGAGCGGCAAGCTCTTTGACATTGTGGATTCCTTTGGGAGTGATTGGCCTGTAAACAAGCGGCAATGGCTGTTCTCACCCAAGATACGCTGCCCGATGATATGAAGGCACTTCGCCACCTGGCGATGGAGCAGAGCTTCCTGATCGAGAAGTTGAAAGCGCAGATTGCTGTGATGCGTCGGCATCAGTTTGGGTCAAAATCCGAACATCTCGACCAGCTTGAACTGATGCTGGAAGAGATGGAGATCAAACAGGCGGAAGACCCGGCCTTTGAGGCACTTCCAGCTGCACCAAAGGACCAGCCCAAGCGTAAGCCACTGCCAGATCATCTGCCTCGCGAGGATGTGGTTCACGCACCGGAAGCTGAGTGTGAAGAATGTGGCAAGCCCATGCGGGTCATGGGCGAAGATGTCAGAGAGCAGCTCGACTATGTCCCCGGACGTTTTGTTGTCATCCGCCATGTCCGGCCCAAACTGTCCTGCCGGGATTGCGGAACGATCAATCAAGCGCCTATGCCATCCATGCCGATAGAACGTGGCATTCCAGGACCAGGGCTATTAGCCCATGTGATTGTGTCAAAGTACGCGGACCACCTGCCTTTGTATCGCCAGTCGCAAATCTATGGCCGTGAAGATGTGGATCTCGACACATCAACGATGGCCGATTGGGTGGGTAAGTCAGCCGCCTTGCTCGATCCGCTTGTTGAGGCGATTGGCCATCATGTCATGGGTGGTGATGTTCTCTTTACCGATGACACACCGGTTCCGGTGCTTGACCCCGGGCGGGGTAAAACAAAGACCGGAAGGCTCTGGGCCTATGTTCACGATGGTCGAGGATACGGATCAGAAACGCCGCCCTCTGCCTATTACCGTTACTCGCCTGACCGCAAAGGCGAACGACCGCGAGACCATCTCTCCGGGTACAGCGGCTTTCTTCACGCTGACGGATATGCGGGATATGACAAGCTGTATGGCGACCGGATCAAGGAGGTCGCTTGCATGGCGCATGTCAGGCGCAAGTTCTTTGACATTGCCGAAAGCACCGCATCTCCAATTGCAACCGAAGTGCTTGAGCGGATCGCAGGGCTTTATGGCATCGAAAAAGAGATCAGAGGATCACCGCCGGACACTCGCGTTGCAGTGAGGTGGGAACGATCCAAGCCGCTGTTCGACGACCTTCAAGCATGGCTGGGTGCAACTCTTCCCTCATTGCCAGGGCGATCATCTCTGGCGACAGCCATCCGTTATGCCATCACACGGATGAAACGCATGGAGCCCTTCTTCCAAGATGGTCGGTGTGAGTTGGATAACAACACCGCCGAGCGGTCAATGAGGTGCGTGGCTGTCGGGCGCAAAAATTACCTGTTTGCTGGTTCAGATCGTGGCGGTGAACGTGCAGCCGCCGCTTATACGCTGATTGAAACCGCCAAGCTCAATGGTGTCGATCCTCAAGCCTGGCTGACTGATGTCCTCACCCGTATTGCAGACCACCCTATCAACAAGATTGACGAGTTCCTGCCTTGGCGCTTCGGTCAGACGGATTGACGGTTAAGGCCGGAACGTCACCTTTCTTCTACAATCTGGCGTTTGAGCCGCGTTGGCCAGCTCCGACGCTTCCGCCCCTCGATGATCACCGCCTGATCCAAACCATCCTCCTATGATTACTCAGTAGAACTTCTAATGAGAATGCACAGGTTCGATCTCAGCGTAAGGCGGTCATCACCGGACGGTTACGATGATCTGTGCTTTTGCCAGGGTATCCGCTTGTCTGGCCATGGATCGCAAAGACGTGTTTCCCATGCACCACCGGCTGTGGCTGCAGCTGATGGAAAAAGGGGGCAAGCACCATGAGATGCCCTGCCACCAGAACTTTGAGCGATACATACTGGAGTACCTTGAGGCAGCGGGCATCACCGAAGGCCCCCCTCTTCCGCACCCTCAACGGTCGTTCCGGCCAGCTGCACAAAGACGGGCTACAGCGTACTG
>ERZ1740067.1084-NODE-1084-length-19664-cov-7.872406_pt1 | contig 19664 bp, 17 predicted proteins | sample MGYA00581736_ERZ1740067 | MGnify/ENA primary metagenome ERZ1740067 (study PRJEB43018, sample SAMN04849236) | marine metagenome | isolation source: floating plastic debris | place: Pacific Ocean | collected 2008-08-27 | study: EMG produced TPA metagenomics... | reverse complement strand
TTTTATTTACATGTTGTCCTTTTTTTTTTTCTTGTGTTTCCGTCCCCTTGCGGTGTATTGGTTCTTAATTGTGTATTCTCTACTATCTTACCTTCAGGGATTCCCTGGTTTCCGTCCCCTTGCGGGGTAATGGATCTGAAAGGGCCTTATTTCAGAGCACTGCTCTGTAAGGCTTGCAGACTTCAATTACGCACTTCAAATACTACCTTACTCACAACGTTCTTTCGCAGCCCCTTCATCCAAATTTACAAGCACGCAAACCCTCACGGAACGAGGGCTACGCACTTCACAACGAAATTATGCGGTTTTCAAGGTTCTGGCCGAAGCGCGTATCACCTCTACACCTATTACCCTAAACCAGCCCCCTCGCTAGATCAAGGAAAAAAATCTTAAATTATCAAAGAATCCGGCGGCGGCTCCGGCAACTCACTGCCAATCGTCAACGTTCTCGCCACAGCATCCACAGGCACCCAGTAAAACCGCACACTATCCTCCCCCGGCTCCACCCGCCCCATCACCTGCTGATGCAACGCTCGCATCTCCGCCAAACTCAAATAGCACTCAAACACACTCTTCTGTACCCGGCGACCATACCCCTCCAAAAAAGTCGCCAGCTTACTGCGGCGCTTATCGTCCACCACATCGTAAGTCACCAGCACCAGCACCTAAGCACGCTTGAAAAATGGCTCATACAGCGGCCCCGCTTGCAGCGACTTCTTATACCGCTGCACCTGCAATTGCAGCACCCGCCGATGCGACACCTTATTCGCCACATCAGGATGAGACACTTCCAAACTCAGCCGCTCCTCAAATCGCTTCAAAAAAAGCCGCCGCGCCGTCCCCTGCAAATACACGCCCCCCTGCTCATTTGGCCAAGTAAAATCAGTCGGGCTCAACGACTTCCGGTTAATCAGCCGAATCACCAGCGCATCTACAATCGGAGCCCGAAACTCCTCCACCAGGTCAAACGCCAAAAACATCTGCTTCTTTTCCGACCCATGCAAGTTACCAAAATACGGATTCATCCCCTCCGCAAAAATCAAACTCAACACATGATTATGCAGCAGCGTATAGCCAAAACTCAGTAAGTTATTCACCGGATCCAACGGCGGTCGCCGATTCCTCCCCCGAAACGTAAACCCATCATTCGTAATCAGCTCACCAAACGCCCTAAAATACCTTGCCGCTGCCGCTCCCTCATGCCCTCGCAGCGCGTTCACATCAACAGCGCCAGCAGCAGACTCATAATCTTGCTGCAACCCTCGCATTGCAACAGCTACCGCATCCAACTTTTGCTTCCAGTTCAACCGCTGCAAAAGCGCCTTAGAATTTTTGATCTTCCCCAGTACAATCGCCCGCGCCGTCTCCAGCCGAAAAGTCTGATCCTGACAGCGGCTGAACTGCGCCACCGTTGCACTGAGCCCCACCCCTTCCGCACTCCACAAATGCCCCCGATAATCGCCCAGCTGAGTCAAAAACACCACCGCAATATTCGCCTCCAGGCAGCTCACAATCACAGGCGTCGTCAGCTGCACATTGCCAAACACCAATATGCGCTCCACCTCCCGGATCAACACCTCCACCCGCTCCACATTCGGCCCACCTATCACAAATCGACCGTGGTCCTTCCGCACCGTCATCCCCTGCTGCACCAGGTAAAGCGTTGACATCCCTTTCACCCAAATCACTTCATTCGACTTAATCTCAACCGGCTGCTCCACTCGTACCCTGTAGCCCAACACCACAAATAACGGCGGTGGAATAGGCCGATGCATCGCCTTCAGCTTTGCCAGCAGTTCTTGTTGCATTTGCGTTGGCCCGCCAGACGCAGCATCCGCATGAACAATCCGTAGCCCACTTTCTTCTTTTTTTGCGGCGACTGATTTCTTTGAGCGTCGCTTTAGCGGCACCACCAAATCCCCCACAAACGCATGCCCCAAAAAGCGAAAACCACCGTCAAAACTCGCAATGCGAGTCTTATCTGGATGCAACACCAGTCCCATCTCTTGCAACAGTCCAGCCACCTTCACCTGAGCCTTCTCTACCTGCGATCGCGACTTCCCTAACACCACAAAATCATCGGCAAACCGTACAAGCTTAAAGCGCCCACCCTGCAAAGCCTCATCAAAATCATCCAAATAAATATTCGCCAAAATCGGCGACACAACAGACCCCTGAGCAATTCCCTCAGTTGGCAGCACCAATCCCTGTGGCGTCAGCGTCGGCACCGTACTCCACAGACGTACCAAATGCAGCACCATTTCCGCAAAATCGCTTTTGTTCAATCTTTCTTTCACCTCGCTGAGCAAGCGCTCAATCCCAACGTGGTCGAAATAACTCACAATATCCGCATCTAGCAGCCAGTCGTATCCTTGCCGGTGCCAAGCCGTTACCTTCTCCACCGCTAGCTTGTGCGACCTCCCTGGCCTATACGCATAGCTCTCCGGCTCAAACTGCGGCTCCATCACCGGATGCAACACATTGAGCAGCGCCTGTTGAACAATCCGGTCTCGCACCGTCGGCACCCGCAAAATGCGCCAGCCCTTAGACTTCTTCGGTATTGCTATCTGCCTGAGCGGCAAAGGACGATATCGCCGCTGAGCCACCTGTTGAAGCAGCTGACTCAGCTTACGTTTCTTCTGCTTGCCAAACTGTGAGATCGTCTCCCTATCTACCCCCGCACAGCCTCGATTGTTTGCGACCTTATCCCAGGCCAGCTCAAAATTCTCAGGCACTAAAAACTGAACCAGTCGGTCGACCATGCCAAACATTAGAAGCGACCCTTGCATTCAAGCAAAGACCTGGAAATATCTGTTTCCAACCGTTTCTCTTTATCACCGTTTACAGTCCAGCTGTACAGAAGTCGACTACACAGAAGTCACAGAGCAATCACATTGCACTCGCAACAATCTCCATTTCCATAAAAGCAACGATAAAAAGTACCTTGTGTGCCATCAATAAAAAGCAGTGTTAGTTTGTCAGCGCTAAAACTTTCCGTGAAAAAGTCCGATAAAAGAATCTTTTCACAAGCAACGATCTGTACTACCTTGGCTAACAATGCCCAGCCACATTCTGGTGCTAATAGGTCACTCATCCATACATCATTAATTAGCGCTATAGCATCGGTCGATAACCCTTCAGCACTCAGGACTTCCGGTAGACCGATAGCTGTCGTCAACCTCTCATCACTCCACCAAGCCCACCATTCTGTACGGTGAAGCAACGCCACATCGCTCTGATATCTGATGTCTTCTAGCGCAGTGCCATCCAGTTGGGCTAGTCTTACCGCATCAGCCCAACAAATAGCCACATAACGCCTGGTAATGTATCGGTCCATAAGGCGTCCAGCACAAAACGATGCACCTACATTAAACTTTGCTGAGTCTAGAAGCCTTATCCGGACACTCAGTAAAATCACTTGAAACAGTGTCTCTTGTTATACCAAGTCGTTGCCGTCTTGAATCTCGGCTTCCATACGGGCGATAGAGTTCTTGTACACTCTCAACCCTAGTAGCACTAAGCGCACCAGCATCTGGTCCGTATTTCGCTGACTGGCTTTTGCGAGTTCCTCAATTTCAGCTGTAGGGACATGCTCATTAAAAAGAACCAGATTAGCCTCTAGCTCGTGAGCCAAGCTACGGCGATTCTGCTCAGCATTTGCCCTCAACTGCTCACCTATATGGCTAGTGAGCAGTTGCTCCATTAGTTCTGCAAGAAAGGGCGATCGCTTCTTCCCATCCTGAGCACACTGCTGGTCGATGGCTTCAAGCAGTTCCGTACTCATATAGAAAGTAGGACGGCAACCACCATCGGCAGCTTCACCGCGCTTAGATTTTCGAGGTGTACTCGCAGCAGAATCAAACATTGTAGAGGGGCTGAGCAAACTGCTGCTATCCTAGCCCCTCACTCATCAAGTTTCATAGGTCATACAGATTTCCTTTATAGAAGCCAATAGGTAAGTATATTTTTCAAAAAGTAGTACTTGATACCGCTACTACTTTTTGAAGGAGGAACTGTGTGAAGAGCCATAACGAAATCCTCTAACCTTCGGTATGATGGCTGACTTTCAAGGCTATTGCCTATTAAGCGCTGAGTAAAAATTAAGAAAGTATAAGAAGGTAGCTGATATTTATTTAGGTAGAACATACTTCTAGGTAGTACTAATCATTTCAAAGTACTACTTTATATCCTGAGTCACTTCGCCACGAAAGTAGATAGCTCAGTCCTATCACCTCTTCATTTCATCTACTTTTGTCAATTTCTCATCAACCACTTCAAGAGAATAGAGCTATGAATAATTTGCTAAGGGTGCCTTCAGGTACCCACCGCTTGTCACGCCTGACAAAGCGATTCAACTGGAAGCTCACAGGTATCTGTCTGGGTGTACTTCTTTTTTGTGGCATCATTACCCACGCAGATCCTGCATCAGCCCAACTGTTCAACAACGTTGAGACCCAAGTCAAAACTATATTTGGGAGCAATATTGACGAAAGCATCATCAGCTTTATGTTCGGCGTACTGCGCATTGTCATCTGGGTGACCTCAGTGGGCTTCATTTTGTTCGCCGTCTACCAAGCCCAGCGAGGCGAACAGTGGCAACCACTCATGCAAAACGCATTCATTGTTGTTGCAGCTGTCGTCGTGGTAGAAGGCATGAGCCAAGTGTTCTTTGGCACCACTGGAGGAACATAAGCTATGGCCGAAACCACTGAGCACAGGCTCTTTTGTTCAGTCAACCAAAGCCTCGGTTCCCAGCCTACGTTAGGCCCCATTCCAACCAGCTTGCTGGGCCCTTCTCTCACTATTTTGGTCGGCAGCTATGGCCTCGCCCAGATTTTACTCAATCTCGGCTTCGCATCATTCCTTCTCCTTTCCGTGTGGCTCATTTGCACATGGTGGGTTGTCGTCGGTGAGAAAACGTGGCAGTTCACCAACAAACTAGTGCGCGTGCCCCACTGGAGCCGAGGCTATGTGCTCTACCGCCGCTACCTGACTTAATTTTCTCATTTCATCTCAACTGTGGAGGTAATCAACCTCATGGCAAAACAACGTCTTGGTACTCAACGCTATGTCTTCAAGCCCTTTGAAGACGAGTCACATCTCGAATGCATCTGTAGGCTCGCACTTCGAGGACGTGACGTCGGCGCATATCTGTTGAAAAAACGCGGCCAGTCCACCTTCGTCTTCGGCTTTCGGACTGTTGGCATTCATACCTTACTGGCTCAAGGTCAGGCAAAAACTATTCTTGAACATTTAGAAGAAGGACTCAAAGGTTTTCGTCCCGGAGATCGACTGCGCATTCACTTGCGTTCATTTAGCGAAGATATTTCTCGTCAGCAAGAACTTGAAACGCTCGTCCAAAGAAATTCAGCTCTAGAATCCAAGTTCTTGCTGATGGCTCAGCAGCGAGCCGTTCGCGAGATGACAAATCAAGGACTGCGACAGCCAAAGCAGATTTACATATTTGCGAGCTATACCATCGAGTCTGGAAAAAGCACTCACTCTGACCAAACTGAGAAAATACTCGCCTGGTTCGTAGACAAATACGACACCTTCAAAGGCAGTAAAGACCAAAAAGAACAGCAGGAATACAGTCAGCTGTTGAATGCGGCTTTTACTGATGGCTACCTGCATTGGGAGCAACAGATCAACTCACGAATGGGATTACAAGCCGCGCCCATGGATGCTGATGAACTATGGGCTTATCTAGAGTCTCAGTTCAATCACGCGCCACCGCGTCCCATTCCTCAATGTCTCACACTATCAGAAACCTCTACCGGCCTTGCTTTCACTGAACAAATCAATGAGGAGCTTCACGCGACTTCTGTATTGATACGAGGCGAGAATGGACGTGCCTCTAATCCAAAGGCAGACCGTCAATGGGTCAAGGTCAAGAATAAATTCGTAGGTGCGGTTGTTCTAGAGTCTAAGCCAATGGGCTTTACCTCTCCTGAGCATCAGCTTTACTTCCTTTGGCAAGCGCTTTCACAGTTTCCTAACTGTGAATTTGTCTGTGAACTAGCTGCCGCAGATCGCACCATGACGCGCATTACGCTACAACGGCTCACAAAGCAGAACCTGACCGCTACCTTCCGGGCCAATCTGCTGAAAAACGTAGATGTGGCTTCGCAAATGCGCATGAAGCAAGGCGTAGCGGCTCAAGAGAAAATCTACCAGGGTGCTCTACCTATTTGGGTGAGCGTAGTTGCCTTAATTCATCGGGACAGCCCAGAAAGTCTTTCTGAAGCCTGTCAAAAGCTGACGAACACTTTTCACCAAGGCGCGTTCATTCGTGAAACGGAAGTGGCGTGGTCGATTTGGCTAAAGTCATTGCCCATCGTGAAAGACTGGCTGTTAGGCGATGGCCGCAAGCAGCTATATCTCACGAATGAAGCACCAGGACTGATGCCAGTTGCTTGTCCTAGACAGATTGACCGCCGAGGCATTGAGCTGATTACGCATCAGGGCAATATGCCGGTGAAGATAGACTTTGCAACGAAGCATCGTGGGATGTTAATTCTTGCAGAGACTCGTGGTGGGAAGTCGGTACTGGCGGCTGAGATCTTTGTATGGGCGATCGCAAACGGTATGAACGTTATCTCCCTCGACTATCCCAAACCCGACGGCACCACAACCTACACAGATTTGGTGAAGTTCTTCGGTGATCAAGGCGCTTACTTCGATATCGGTTCCGAGACAAACAACCTCTTTCAAATTCCTGACTTGCGTCACCTACCTGAAAAAGAACAGTCCGAGCGATTAGACGATTACAAAGAGTTTTTGGTGAAAGCCCTAGACACTATGGTGATGGGTGCGGACACCGAAAACACAATGGCCAAGCGGGTACATACAGTGCTTTGGCAAGCGCTCGCTGCATTCTTCGACAATACGGCTATCATGGCTCGTTACGATGCGGCTTTAGAAAAAGGCTTTGGCAGTCCAGAATGGCAAGTAATGCCGACGCTAGTTGACTTCGTGGATGTGGTTGCCGCGCTGGATTTGGGCCTAGAGTCGGATTTGGTGACCGATGCGATTTCAACCATCCTTCTAGAGCTACGCGGCTGGCTCACCAGTCGGGTGGGCCGCGCTATTTCGCAGCCTTCCAGTATTCGCACCGATGCACAGCTGACAATATTTGCCCTACGAAATGTTGGCGACAATATTGAAGCGGCAGTCCTTGCTCTTTCTGCTCAATCCATGGCCTTTCGTCGTGCGCTAGAAGTCACTGACTCCTTACTTGCAATCGATGAAAGTCCGATTCTGTTCAAATACAGCGGCATCGCTCAAATCATTGGACAGGTCTGTGCAAACGGGGCGAAGTCGGGTATTCGTCCGCTAATTATTGGTCAAGATCCCGATACGATTGCCAACTCGGTTGCCGGAACGCAGATTCTACAAAACCTAAACACTCGCTTTATTGGCGCTATCCAAGCCAACGCACTGCCTTCCTATGAGCGGCTATTTGGCTACGATCCAAAACTGCTGTTGCCGAATACCGATGAGTCCTTTCGTATTGACTCATCACGGGTTTGCTCTCACTGGATGGTAGATGCCGATGCTCGGCTGACCGGCTGCTCGCATCATCCCTCGCCTGAACTACTGGGTGCTGTGGCAAACAATCAGAAGGAGCAACGCGCTAGGCAGCGGGTACTGGCTCAGTATCCCAACAAATTTTCGGGATACTCGGCTTTTGCCAAAGCCTATGTCAAAACCGTGAGGGCGGGTCGCTCAATGGATACGATTTTGCCCGCTACGGCAGATACTGCTCAGCGATCTCAAACAGACCCAGAAGAATTGGCGGCGGTAACAGTCACCTGAGACAACACAAATTATCCAAAAATCTAGAGGTCACTATGACGAAATCACTTGCTACGAAGAAGAGTGGTCAATCGGGACGATGGAAAAAAGCTGTTCTCATCGGCGCGAGCACGCTCATTCCGTTACTCGGTGTAGGGGCAGCGACTGCATCTATTTTGCCCAACGACGTAGGCGGTAATTGGCAACAGTGGGTATTGGATAAATACTCCAATCCACTGGACTATTTGCTTGGCCAACTGGAAAAGGTTGATCCCATTTTTGAAACCATTATGGATGTTGCTCTCGGGGATGACTGGGGCGGGATTCAGTCGGGAAATGGAGAACTGCCTGAACCGTATGAGCTGAGAACGACTAAACCATCTACCGGGCCAGGGGTTCTGAGTAATAGCCCTGTAGTGCAGCAGCGTGATTTGGCCAATTTGTTTGATCAAGAGTCAGCAAGAGCGATCGCAGCTCCCGTCCTCGGAGAACAGGGTAAAACTTGGTTGACTGAGGAAGCCGAGCGCACAGCAGGCTTAATTGAGAGTTCTCAGGAAGGCGCTACGCAGGTTCTGCAAATGGCTGAGGAAGCGCAGGGGCTTGGGGTAACGCAGGACGTGATGAAGCAGTCGGCTGAAATTGATGCTGCGATCGCCTCTCTCCTTACCAACCAAACTCAGCTCACCGCTGACAACCATGCTGCCCTCATGCAGCTTCAGCGACTTCAGGGCATTCAGGCACAGCTAGCGGCCAACACTAGCGAAGGAATTGATGAGGCTAATCGACGCGATCGCCTAGAGCGACAGGCCAGTATTGCAGGTGCTAGTCAGGCACCTATTTACATTCCTGGTCTCTTTGGTACAGATCAAACAGCAAAGGAGTGAAGCCCCATGCTACCTACTCATCTGTTTATGGCCTTACCAGCCCAAGTACAAGGCGGCGTTAGCATCATTGAAGACAACATTCAGCAAATCCAAGCCGTTCAGCAGGCTTGGGACGATCGCTGGAGTGACATCTTTGAAGGCACTAACGGCCTATATCTTGGCATCAATCAGTTCGCTGCCATCATTCTGGTAGGTACCTTTATTTTCTTCGCGGTCGGCTGGGTAAAAGATGCGGTTGAAAAGGGCATTTTCCCAGCATTACCCCACGTCCTCTGGATACTGGTCATTGCTACCCTGCTCTACAACAATGGCGCTATGTTGGGCGCAATCACACTGGGCATCCGCAACGTCATTAATGAACAAACTCAACTTGTCTTAAACATTCAAATCGATGAAGTGTCGATGCTAGAAGCACTCAACGATGTGGTAGTTTCTCAGCAGGCAAAAGAGATTATTCAGAGAGAGTACTCCGATTGCGAATCGAAGGAAGGACAGGCGCAAGTAGACTGCTTTGTAGAAGCCGGAAAGCGAACTGAGAAGATTCTGGAGAAAGAATACCGAGATACAGGGTTCTGGTCGCCCGGTGTTCAGCGGCTGTGGGGCAGGGTAAAGGCCATCACAGAGAAAGTTGAGGAACAAGCTCAGACCTCTGATGAAAGACAATACGTTAATCCGCTTGGCGACATTCTGGTAGAAACAGTTGTCCAGACAGCGAACCAAGCGTTAGCACAAAAGTTTCTAAAAGGATGGCAGTGGGCCTTCAGTTCTATTTTGGAGCTGGCTATGATTTTGACCGGACTAATGGGTCCGATTGCTGTTGCTGGTTCTGCGATGCCTTTACAAGGACGACCTCTGTGGGCTTGGCTGACGGGATTCTTCAGCTTAGGGATGGCTAAGTTTTCCTACAACATCATTATCGGGCTCGCTGCGACGGTCGTTGTTTCTGCGGAAGCACAGGCACAGGGAGATTTTGGCTTTCTCTTGCTGATCGGCGTACTCGCACCTATTTTGGCCCTTAGCATCGCAAGTGGTGCTGGTATGGCCGTGTTCCGAGGCGTATCTGGTGGTGTCACACGCATTGTCTCCGTCGGCACTACTGCACTTCCCATACCCAAATAAATTTATCAGCAACAATCATGCAAATATCTCATCTCCTGCGCAAGAGAAAGCTGCCAAGAGTTGACTCTAGCGATATTCTGCCACTCGCTTTTGCCGGACTCTCTATCGGCATATTAACGCTATCTATCGCATTCTTCTGGCTAGCCTTTTCTCTCTCAAAGGTTTCAAATCAAAGCCCCCCTACTCTTGTACAACAAGTCGATGGCAAAGCATTCACGGTAAGATCAGCAGACTACCTGTACCGTGAGCCAGAAGTTATTCGTCGTGTCGTCTCCGACTGGGCCACGATGACGTTTACGTGGGGAAAGCTTCCTGGAACCCAGGCAACAGACTCAGACGAGGGCATTGATGTAGCTGATGGCGAACGAGTCACAACATCTGCATGGACGGCATCTTTTCTCATCGCACCTGACTTTAGAGATCAATTTCTCCGACAGCTCAGTAAAGACATCATTCCAGAGAGTGTCTTCAGCGGAGAAGTCTCAGCTGTTCTCATTCCTCAACAGATTTCTCCACCACAAGCCTTAGAAGAAGGTCGCTGGCAAGTTGACCTAATGGCGACTCGGGTTGTTTTCGATGCCTCTAATCCTTCTGGCACCACAATTCCATTCAATCGCAGGCTGTATCTCAGGGCAGTAGAGCCGCCTCAAAGCCCTTTGAAAGAGCAGGCAACCCCTCAGCAACAGGTGATTTATCAATCGCTAGAAAGCGGCTTGCAAATTGAAGAAATTCGGCCCATTCATACCGAGGAATAAACCGATGACAGACCCTAATGAGCTTCATACGCATACAGACGTAGAACCCAGTGAAGAGAGCCTACGTCAAATGACTGGAGCTCCTAATATTAATCAGCCCCTAGTTAGCAAAGAGGCCTTTGCCGACATTGATGTCAGTTCCTCTCGCCCTATTTGGAAACTTCCTTTCCCAAAACTGGCTTTAATTGCAGCGGCCTTAGTTCCTGTGTTCGGACTCGCAGGCTATTTCCTGGCTGGTGGACAAACTCAACAGCAAGCCACCTTGCCTAGTAACCCAGTAGATACGCCAGAACCTGAAGAGACAGTTGAAGACACTGACTTACAGGCGGCTGAACAGGAAATTGCCAGACTCAAATCTCAGATGGCTTTGGATGACCAAGCCTATGAGCCAGAAACTCAGCGTCCGGCAACGCCTGCGGCTGAGAACGGTATTAAGGGGAGTGATGCTGCGATCGCTACACCCCCATCTTCCAACGAGCCCAAACCCCAAGCGGTAGCGGTAGCCACTCGTTCAACACCACCCACCGTAAACTACAGCCCACCGCCGCCATCAATCCAATCCAGCACCCCTAGCTTCAGCGGCACATCCGGGCCATCTGCTATTCCAGACAGCTTCATCAATGTGGATCCCTTTGAACAATGGCAACAGCTTGCTCAACTGGGAAGCTATGGCAGTATTGGCCACCGTAATTCAGAAGGACAGTCGGGAACCGGTGTTACTGTCGCTAATCGCTCAGATGCAGTCACAAACGAATCTTCTTTATTAGAAGGAACAGTGCCTACAGCTTATTTTGCTGCGACTTCTGCAACGGTACCGTCCTATCAATCTGTCGGTTTTCAGGAAGATATTGCGATAGAACAGCTGTCGGATGATCCTCAAAAAGGAAGCCAAAGCAAGCCAGAAGAACAACCTGCTGCTGAGGTGCTACCAAAGACAGAGAATCCTTCTATTCTGACGGAAGCCGAATCGCGCATTTTAGAAGAACCAACGTTAGGCGCAGCGAGCTTAACACAATCTCTGATCGCGGGTGGATATGCCGCTGGTGAATTAATCACGCCTGTTGTCCTAGATAGCGAAGGCGTGGAAGATCGCTTCATGGTTATTCTGTCAGAACCACTCACCGATAACGCATCACACACGGCTATTCCCGCAGGCGCATTACTCGTTGTACAGGTGGATGGCGTGTCAGAAAACGGCCTCGTACAGCTCTCTGCGACCCAGGCTATCTGGGAGGAGCAGAGCTTGCAACGTGAGTTAGTGCTTCCGAATCAAACCATCCTCATTCGCGGCGATAGTGGCAATCCGCTTATGGCTGAAAGCTACGGTGATATGGGCGGCGACATCGCTTCGATGGACATGGGTCAGTTCGCCCTCGGCGCTATTCGGCGTGTGGGCGAGTTATACACCCGTTCTGATTCGAGAGTCCAAACCGGAGATGGCACGACTGTCATCACAGAGTCAAACCCTGCACCTAATATTCTGGCCGGTGCTCTAGAAGGCGGTTCAGATGCCATTCTCGACGCCATTAGTGAGCGAAATCAACAGGCAATAGAGAGACTACAAGAGAGCCCTAGAGTCCCTTATGTTCCCGCAGGCACGTCTGTTCAAGTTTTCGTCAATCAATCAATGCAGATGCCGTCTAGCTTCTGAGGCATTTCACTACCTACAAGGAAGTAAGCATGAAACGATTAACCTTTGTGGGGCTTTTCTTTTCCCTTTTGTGGATCGCACCTGTCAGCCTCGCCCAATCCATAACTCCAGACACAACAAATCGCTCAACTACGGTTGCCCTCTACCGAGGTCAAGGCGTCACGCTGAACTTTCGACCTACTGGCGAAATCGTACAGCGAGCCTGGTTAGATGACCCCTCGCAAACAACACTAGATTTTGATGATGCCAACTGCTCAGCCTCAGATGCCGCAGAGCGCTGCGCTGCCAGCGTTATTCACCTACGCCGAATTAATCGCATCGATTTTCCAGGACTACCCAGCACTGACGTCACAAGCCTGACGGTACTTACCAACAGCAATCTGTACTCATTTCGTCTCACCTTTCCAGACACCGGGAGCCCTAGCTATACCGTCCTCAATATTGGACCAGAACCGGAACCGGAGGGCTCTCCGGATCTTCAACAACCTCAACTGACACAGTCAGAAGGGATAGCAGCCATTGAGCAGGGATTAGAAGTCGCCCGCGTTAGAGATTTGATCACAACAGAGGATCCGCTGTGGCAACGCACCCAAAACTTTCTGACGCTCTTACGAGAAGGTACCTCCGTTCAACTTGCCGCTAGCCAGTCCGGTATCTCTCAAGAACTGATTATTCGGCTGATTGAACTCGGGGAAATGGGACAAACCACGCGCGCTTTAGCCACCTAAAGGAAATTGGACGATGTTTAAGACAACTAGAAAACAAACAGCCGTCCGGCTCATCAGCATTCTCTTTAGCTTAGTCATTGGACTATTCTGTTTCCTCTTTCCAGCTTCGGCGTTTGCAAGTATTGCACCGGAGCCACCTATCCCAACGACTGCCATCGAATGGGACGGGCAAGCGGCAAGAGTGCCCGACTGGTCGCGTATTTCTTTTCGCACTTTGCCGCCCGTGATGTCTGACGGGTCGTTTACGGCTCCATCAGACATTGCTAACGTAGTCGGCTACGACCTATCGAGATCATGGAAAGCAGGCCAGACGACTGATACCTATCTCAAACTGGGTGACTTTCAAACCAGTTTGTATCCTCAGATTTTCAACCTTTACACAATTGCTGAGATGAATAAATTTGACCTTCAACAAGTTACGCTAGGCAGCTTAGAGATGGCGAAATGGCAAACTGTCAACGATTTAGTAACGGCTATTCCTGGGTTGAGTAATGTGCCTGTCACTCAGGTCAAGCCTATTGCTCAGCTTCTATCACAGTCAAACTTTCGAGCTGGGCTATCTGATTCGATTGGTGCTCTCTTGTCAGAATCCCCAGAACTGGGGCAACTATCTCTCGGAGAATTAGGAGGCCAGCTAAACAACTTTTCGATTACTGACATTCCAGGACTGGACAACATTCCACTTCAGAATCTGAAGAACTGGGGTAACAGCTCTATCGCAGGTGTCCCTGGCCTAGCCGAGATTCCCCTTGATAAAATGCCGAATCCAGTGGGCGCGGTCGGGATACTAGGAATGGTGGATGTCACCTATGGCCCAGCAGAACAGAATCGTAACAACACCATCTCCGGCAGCAAGCAAGCAGGGTTTACAGTGAACTGTTCAAAAGACTGTGCTCATGCTGAACTCACCGCATCACCAGAGCTGCACGGAAAGCAGTGGATATCTGGAAAATACCAGGAGGTTGAAGGTGGCGAAGGCTTTCTCAAAGCAGTGAATGGAGGAAAGGAACCCACAGGCAGACACCCCTTCGGCGAGGCCTTCAAAGTCGCTGTCTGGGATGTCGATGAAAGCAGTGGCACCGTCAGCACGGCGCTCTTCTTTCGCATCTGTAAAAGAGGCATTCCAGACCTTGGCTGTACACCCTATTTTCTTGGTCCCATACCTTTCCTTAACTACTCCGAAAAGAGCTTTATGCTCGTTGGTTTGTTGGATGGCTTAGGAGGTGGTAGCCAGCCTGAGTCTATTCCAACAGGCGTCATAGAGCAGGCCAGTGCGATGGGCATTCCTGCGGGTGCCCTACCCGGTAGCAATAGCTTCGTTAGCGGATTCGGTCTCTGCGGCGAGGGCCCTGGCGGTGTAGATTTTTCTGCGCTAGCAGCGGCTTTCTCTAGTATTGAAGGGAACTACGGCTCCGTTGGTAGCTATGTATGTGACGGCGATGGCAACTGCGGTCGCGGTCTAGGTCGCTATCAGTACATGAGCTATCGCCCTGACGTTCGCTCCGCGCTCAGTCAGCAACCAGACGGAGTCGCAATACTTTCCAAGCTAGATAGCGGCGCAGCTATTAGTCAGTCAGAGCTAGAGCGGGTCTTTCCGCCAGAGGCTCAAGACAATATCTTCAAGGGAGATCAGAGCCGCAACATTCAGCAGGCACAGCAAGAAGGTTTCTCAGGACAGCGGCTGGTAGAGCGCGTTGGTCAAATTCATTTTGGTGGCCCAGGTGCCCCGATTGACGGTGGCGCTTCTGATGTTCATGGCAGACTAACGCTCAAGACCTATGGAGAAGAACTGGCTCATCAATATTCAACAGTTGCAGCCTCGGGAGCCGGTAAGCAGTGTTCAGAAACCGCTTCGGGAAAAGCTACGCCTGCTGGAGAAACCAACCAGAGCATTTACCAATCAATGGGCAGCATGGGTGGGTTTGACACATCTATGGGACCAGACGGCGGAAACCTGGCTTGTGCATGGGCTGTGAACCGAGTGCTTACCAATGCTGGCGTACAACCGCTCGGTACCAATACCAACTATGTGCCTTCTGTCGAAGCAGATTTACAGAATGGTCGAGGTGCTCAGATTTCTCAGTCAGAAGCAAGGGCAGGCGACATTGTGATTGAAGGGAGTCAAACACATATTGGCATCTGTTTGAATGAAGGCTGCACTCAGGTGCGCTCAAACTCTTCTAGTCGTGCTCGATTCGCTTGGGATTCGGACTTTAACTTTAATGGCTTTTACGGGGGAGGGAGCAGTCGTGTTTATCGAATAAAAGAGTAATCGGTTGATTCTCTTACATATCTCAAATTGATCAAAATACCCACTTTGGAGAACTCTCTATTATGAAAATCAGATTCCTAGCAATGCTTGCGCTTACAGCCTGCACGCTCATTGTGATTGGGTCAGGAATAGCTAGAGCTATATTTATTGAGGACGTTCCTCTCACTTCTTTTACGCCGACTTCTATACTGGCTCAAAACGTTTCTGAAGAGGCCATTCCACCAGAAGTTGAGGAGATCAATCAGGCAACACTTACGCACCTACAAGAAGGTCGAGAGAATTTATCTCAGCTTCCCAGTATTCGTAGAACTGTTATCAACGAAGACTATGCACTAACGACTTGGAGTTGGGGTGAAGCGGGTGGTCAGAGTGTGCTTTCGCTGACCGAAGAAGGTTGGCAGGTGCTTGCGAGTGGTGGTGGTGCTGTTGATACGTCCGTCATGGAGGAAGCAGGCGTCCCAACAGAGATTGCGCAGCAGCTCATTGAAAGTGATCAAGCTGACTGGTAGCAAGGAGAAAAGAAAAATGAGATTAAAAGCACGGCTCGTTGCTTACGGGATTGCGCTTTCACTTCCATTAATCGTTGGTGTGTATCAGGTTTGGCCTCGCTCCGAAAGTAGTGCATGGCAACCCGTCGCCAGCGTTGCACCGCCTGGGCTGATGATGCAGATCGCCGGAGATAACCTGGCACCTGGATTTAAGGACCAAGTCGGTCAGATGAAAATGATGAGACCTTGGCAACCAGGACAGAGTAGAGCACTTTATCTTATCGACTCTCGTACGGCTGACTTGTCTACGCAGGGGAATCCGCTCTGTGGCTCATTAGGTTGTGCTTTCTTTGGCTACGTTCCAACAAACATAGAAGAAAGAAATGAGAGTTTTCAAAGTGTTCTTAGCCTCTACCTCAAACCGAATCTACCGCCAGACGTACCGCTGATTGAAGCAACGGATACTCTCTACAACGATATGCCGGAGTTAGTCATTCACCAGCTAGAAGGTGATCAGCTTGTTTACATGCGCTTGGTCTTGAGCAACGAGCAATATGAAGTTGTCGAAACGCAGTATCTGCCTGCGCAGCAAGATGAATAATCTATACCTACTCCAAACCTACTCGAATACCTTTCAAGAGATCTTGTCTATATTTACAGAGGATGGCATGAGTTGGCTGCTGTTGGGTGGAGGAATCCTGCTGGGCGGTTCGTGGCTGTTGGGTTCTGGGCGTAAGGGCAAAATCTCAACCGGGCGGTTTGCCGGTCATGCTGAGCAACGACAGGCCAAACGCACAGCCGCAAAGCAGCGTAAGCAACGCCGAACGGCAAAAGTTTCTTTAAAAGCGGGCAACGTGGATATCCCACAGGCGCAGCAGAGTCTGGTGATTGCGGGTGCACCGGATTCGGGGAAGACGTACAGCATTATTGATCCGGCGATTCGGTCTGCGATCGCCCAAGGCTTCCCCATCGCCGTCTACGACTTCAAAGGTAGCCAACTCGAAACCCATGCAGCCTGGGCCGCCGCACAAGGCTATCAAGTAGACATCTTCGCACCCGGTCAACGCTACACAGGCGTTTGCAATCTATTGGACTTTCTTACCGATGAAACAGATACTCTCATGGCCTCTCAACTGTCCTACGTTTTACAGAAGAACGCTCAGCGAGATAGCGGCTACAAGGAAAACGACTTTTTCAGCAGCGCGGGCACCACCCTGGTTGAAGCGATGATGCTACTCGCTAAACTCACTCCTTATCCTGACCTACTGATGGCGGCGAAGATTTTAGCTCTGTCGGAGCTACCTACAAGGCTCAAAGCAGCTGGGGAATCGGGCTGGATTCCCGTGTGGACGATGGAAAGTCTCAGTCAGATTTTGGCTTCAGAGGGCGCTGAAAAGCAGATTGCGGGTATCGTCGCGACGGCTCAGCGGACCTTAAAATCGTTTACAGGAAAGTCTCTTGTCAACAGCTTCTGTGGAAAGACATCCGTGCCGCTAGACCTTACCGGCAAACGCATCTTGTTTTTGCAGGCAGATATTCAAAAAAGAGATGCCGTTAGCCCTTTGCTCGCAGCCGTACTTCACCTAATTGTCTCCCGCAATTTTGCGAGGTCTCGAAAGGAGCCGCTTGTAATTGCTTTAGATGAGTTGCCTACGCTGTATCTACCTGATCTACCGAAGTGGATTAACGAGTTTCGCTCGAATGGTTTTGTGGCGCTGCTAGGCTACCAAAACTTTGCCCAGCTCCAGCATATCTATGGACGCGAGCTGTCGAAGGCACTCTTTGCGGCCTGTGGAACCAAAGTGTTCTTCAATCCAAAAGACAGAGAAACCGCGCAGGAGTTTTCTAGCTATCTGGGTGAAAAGGAGGTTAAGTATCATACCCGTTCTCGCACACACGGAAAGCATGGTAGCAGTAGTCGCTCCGAACACTATCAGAAAGTCCCACTGCTGACGTCTGACCAGATTCTGAAGCTGGATCAGGGTGAGTGCGTGTTCATCAATCCAGCTTACCGAGGCAGCGGTGAAGCTTCTGTCCCACTCAGGCTGAAAGTAAAAATCTCTCAGGCTGAGGATAAAACACAGGCTCGCAGTGAAGAACTGTGGAACAGCAGCCTAAAGGAGAGTCTGAGCCAGCGGGCAACTAGCCAGCGCACTTTGATTGAGCTAGACCAGGAGAACAAAGTGCGTAAAGAGATGGCAGAGCGACTGTTTCCGCTGCCCGAAAACGAGTTTTCTAACCAGGAGGTTCCCTTCTCGGATGTCGATGTTGATATTACCGAAGATGAATTTGATGAAGTGTTTCGCTAAACCATATTTCGCTAGAAGGAGGTTGGGTATATGCCGACTAAAACCCTAAGTTCAAACCGTCTAGATCCAGCGATGTGGGGACTGTCTCAAAAGGCTATCCACGCATTGAATAACGAACCTACTATTCTGCAAAGCCTTGCCGCAGACCGGCTATTGCCTCCACTGCCACCGGGCTATGTGCCAAAAGTGATTGATGTCCTTTTTGACGACGTGCCCTACATCCGCACGGTAGATGGTGTCATCACTCGCTTACGGGAATGCCACAAAGACTACAAGCCTTCTTTTATTGAGTATCGGTTTGATGATGAGATTGCGCTCTTTCAAATCAGCGGTGAAATAGTCATCAATCGGCTAGAAGGTATCGCTCAAGTCCATGCCTTGCAAAATATGTTGAATTAGGGAGGTTTTATTATGCCCTTCACAATTAGCCCTGCCGAAGCTCAGGCAATTCAAGAAGATGAGGTTCAGTTACTGAATGCGATCGCCCAAATGGCCCAGCGTGTTCCTGGTGTATTTCGCGTCGGTAGTAATGACAACAACGGCCAACAGCCTACAGATTCATTGCGCATCAAGATGGGGCGGCGTCTGGTTTACGGCAAGCTTGCTGATGGTCCTTTCCGCCATGAGCTAGATGCAAACAGCCTCAAGGTTATCGCTGATGCACTTCAGCAGCCTGTCACGCCAGGTGTCAACCCTGATCAGTACGCGAACAAAGTACCTGCCATAGAAATCTCTCAGGGTGGTGTCTTGCTCTTCCGAGAAGAGCGAGACGGCACGGTAACAACTAATGAAATTCACTTTGAAGTATCGCAGACGAATCAGCAAAATAAAGGTGAGTCCCTGCCAGCTTCTCAGGAACCTGTGACAGCTGCAACTGCTGAACCTAAGATAGTCGAACCCATCACAGTTGCGGCTGAACCACTCATAGCAGAGCCCAGCAATATCCCCACCGATAACAGTATTTCTGTCACTCGCGCAAATCAGCTGCTGATAACCGCGCAGTATCTACTCAATCCCCTGCGACAGTCAGAAAGTATCTACGATGAGGTGTCTATCCAGGGATATCAAGTTAGAGAAAGAGGCACTGACATTATTATTAGCAATGGAGACCAAGTTGTCTTACATGCGCGTAGTGGTGAGGTGATCAGCAGCCAGGTTACTGACTTGGACTGGTACGTTCTTAACCAAATTCAGGTGCCAGAAAGGTTGCCACAACCTGTGCTCAACGACTTGCACAAACCTGCGATTAACGAAGCCACTTATTCACAGAGCAAAGATGCAGGGTACCTATCAGGATCAATTCCGCCAGCAGAACCTGAATTTCTACCTAACGCATCAACCGAATACTCAACTATTCAAGAACCAGAGAACAGTATTGCAACAGCGGAGCATTCAGCAATCTCAGTCCTTGAGCACGAAACTCAGGGTTTACCCATCAGTACTACGCGTCAGCTATTACAAGCCACGGTTCAAGACTGGAAGCAGCAGCTAAGTCAACGAATTTCCAACCGGCTTCAGCAAGGAGAAAACTGGCTAACCACTCAGCAGCAAGCACTTCAGAATCAGAGATTGGCTCATGCAATCCATCAGATGTTCCAGCGTGGCTATGAACGTACAGGCGAACAGTCATATCACGTCAGAGACTGTACTATTACACGTAA
>ERZ1740067.1083-NODE-1083-length-19674-cov-5.133646_pt1 | contig 19674 bp, 14 predicted proteins | sample MGYA00581736_ERZ1740067 | MGnify/ENA primary metagenome ERZ1740067 (study PRJEB43018, sample SAMN04849236) | marine metagenome | isolation source: floating plastic debris | place: Pacific Ocean | collected 2008-08-27 | study: EMG produced TPA metagenomics... | reverse complement strand
CTTAGTGCCGCGCCTCGCTGTGATTCTCATTTTTGTCGTCATCTGTATGGCGGCCATCTCGCTGGCGGCTGCTGGCAGTGGGCAAAACATCGGCCTCTCCATTTCGCTGTTTCCCATGGTCATCATGACTATGACCATCGAGCGCATGTCGATTGTGTGGGAAGAGTATTCGGCTTGGGATGCCATCAAACAGGGCATGGGCAGTCTTATTGTTGCCGCGTTGTCGTATTTAGTTATGAGCAACAATCAGGTTGAATATCTTATGTTTCACTTCCCCGAATTGTTGTTCGTTCTCATGGGTCTTTGCCTGCTGATGGGTAAATATACGGGCCTGAGACTGTCTGAACTGATTCGCTTCAGGGCCCTCGCAAAGCGCAGCTGATGCTTGGGACATGGCTGAATCTCAACAAGGCCGGCGTTATCGGCCTCAACCGGCGCAATGTTGCGTTCATCAATGAGTTGAACCCGCGCCGGCGCATGCGCCGCGGCGATGACAAAACCATCACCAAAGAGCTGGCGGAGAAGGCCGGGATCCCCGTGCCGGAGCTCTATGGCGTTATCTCCAATTGGTACGATATGGGCAGCCTGCGCGAGCGGCTAAAACAGCCAGGCGGGCTCGTCATCAAACCCGCCAATGGCAGCCAAGGCAATGGCATCTTATTGATTTCGCGCCCCATGGCCTCGGGCAGTTACCAGCTGGCCAATGGCCGCCGTACGAGCTTTGAAGACGTGCAGTTCCATGTGAACAACATTGCCTCCGGTATGTACTCCCTGTCCGGTCAGCCAGACAAAGCGATGCTGGAATACCGCGTCCGCTTTGACACGGTGTTCGATGCCATCTCCTTCAAAGGTGTTCCCGATATCCGCATCATCGTGGTGCGCGGCATCCCCGTCGCCGCCATGCTGCGCCTGCCAACCGCGCAATCCGATGGTAAAGCGAACCTTCATAAAGGCGGCGTCGGCGTTGGTCTTGATTTGCGCTCAGGCGAAACCCTGACGGGTATGCAAAATGGCGCCGTCGTCGATATCCACCCGGACACCGGAAATTCTCTGGCGGGCATCACCGTCCCCCATTGGGACCAGATGCTCACCATGGCCGCGCGCGCCTATGACGTTACGGGCCTCGGTTATCTCGGGGCTGACATCGTGCTTGACAAAGAGCGCGGCCCGCTTTTGCTTGAGCTCAACGCCCGCCCGGGCCTCGCCATCCAAGTGGCCCTGCGCAGCGGCCTCGGCCACATCCTCGATGCGGCTATGGACGCTGATAGCCAAGATAAGGATGCAGCGCAGCGCGTGGAGATGGGCCAGGCTTTGGCGGCTTAAAATCCCCGCAGTCCTGAACTTGATTTAGGACCTGCGCCCACACTCTGGCTGTTAGCAAGGCTTTTGGCCACCAGTAATGGCTGCCATCATATCTGCTTTATTTGATTTGCTTCTATCCGGACCAATCTTTTGGATCATTTCCAACTGCTTGTATTGTTTGGCAATGCGGCTGTTGGGCAAGAGGTCGGAGACGCTTAGTTGGCTCCTGTTGGCCTGCTTTACTAGCCACTCTGTCAGTTCCCCATCCATCATTTCGCCAATGTGTAGCGTCACGCCTTCGTGGATGACCAATTCCGGATCTCTGCTTTTGGTAGCGTCGACGCGCCCGGGCAGATCATACTCAGCCCTCATATTGGCAAATCGTACGAACGCGTTTTGATAACGCGCGGCAACGCTTTTATCGCAGGGCTTCTGAATATAAAGTCTAGCCAAAGAACGGACACTGTCTCTATTTGCTCGGCGCGTCTGCTCTTGTTGGCCTCCGCCGCTGCGGCGCAGTTGCTGAAAGGCTGCCAATTGGGTCCGGAAGTTCTGACGGTCGGCTTCCATCCGACTGGATGTTGCACTAAGGAAGCCAAATCCTGCGAAGTTGAGAGCTACCCCTACAATGAAAAAGAGTACCACGCCTTTAAGCAGACTACCCATATTCGATCCTTAGGAATTCCAGAAAAAATTTGATTAAGTATTTTTGAAGAATGAAATACTCAGGCCCGTACAGCGCGAGATAGATGGCGCTTGGCACTAAAACTGGAAGCGACGCATATAGTACCGATTTGGCTAGATTTCCCAGCATTCGGCCAAGCATATCCGCCCCGCAGTGTCGATTTCGGTAGACGATACCGCATGCGCGGATAACAAAAGATTAAACCCTGGGTAGAAATCTTAGGCAATGTGAACTGAGTGTAGCTTGGCGGTACTCTCGGATAGCTTACCGCTAATTCCAAATCAGATTAAGCATCACTCTCCAGCAGATACCGCTCAATCCGCTTCACCAAATCATCGGGAATTTTCGTGGGCTTACGGGTCTTAATATCAATGAACACCAACACCTGTTCCACCTTCATGCGGATGGTGCCTTGGCAGGAGGCTTCGATATAAGTCTCTATCGACGTCTTGCCGATTTTTTTCACATTAAGGCGGAAGGTAAGCCGGTCGCCAAAGCGGCTTTCGGCAGAGAAATCGACGTTGAAGTGGACGGTCGGTGTCGTAAGGCCTTGGTGGTACATGAGGCCTGGGAAGGAGGTTCCAATGCCGTCTTCAAACCAATCCTCCACCACGGCGTTTATCATGTCGAAATAGCGCGGATAGAAGACGATACCGGCCGGGTCGCAATGGCCGAACCGGACGGGGACTTCGGTTTGGAATGTTGTCATGTCAGGCCCTCCTTCGGCGGCACCGCGACGCCTTTTAAGCAGGCTGCTCTGTCAAAGCAATGACACACTATGGCGTAGTGGTGGCCTGCCTGGCCGCCCAGCGGTTGAGCCAGGCGAGGGCCGCTAGCGCCAGCCCTAGGATGAGAAGGGAAAAGACGCGGGTCAGGCCGTCCAGGCCGGAGATGTCGATCAAGAACACTTTGGCGATGGCGATGCCGATGATCACAAGGCCGGCTTTGCGCAGCAGGGCGTCTGCTTTGGCGATGGCGCGATAGAAGAGGGCGGCGCCCACCGCCAGCAAGGTGAGGGTGTAGGTGTAAAGCTCGCCTTGGCCAATGCCGGGCAGGGCGAAGTCACTGCCGCCGCGCCAAAAATGGCGAATGGTGAGGCCGAACCAGAGTGTGGTGAGCGCCGCGCTGGCTATCGCGAATGCTCGGCGAATGCCGGCCTCCTGCTGCGTGAGGAAGCGGGCGGCCAGGCCGCAAAGGGCGGCGGGCAGCAGATAGGCAGCGATGAGGCTGGTCAGGAGGATTGGGCCCAGCACGATTTCGCGCGTGTTGAACAATGGGTTGCTGACGGTAAGCGCGCCGAGCAAAGCAAGCCCGCTCAGCCCTATGAACACGATGGCCAGGCCGGCGCGGATTGTATTCAGCTTGCCACCAATCTGTTGTCGGCGTAGCTGCGCGATGCTCAGCGCGAGCCAGATGGTGGCGCCCAGGCCCAGCGACCAGTGGCTGTCTACCGCGCCGATCCCGGCCACCGCTTTAATGGCGCGATAGAGCAACAGGGAAAGGAGGATGCCGCCAGAGGCAAAGGCCGCGCTGTCCAGCATGATTTGCGCCGCCTGCCGGCCTTTGCCTAGGAGCAAGACCCAGCTGGCCGCGAAGGCGATGAGGGCGCCGCCATGGGATAGCAGCATTTCCCATAGGGGGGCTTGGCGGGCCCAATCGAGGCCCGGATCGACCACCAGTCGGCTCATGATGACGACCACACCAATGGCCACATAGACCGCCATGGGCGGCAAGGTGAAGCGCCGGTCTAGCGCCGCTGCCGTGACGATGGTGACGGACAGGGCGGCGGTCAGTGCAGCCTGGCTAAACAGGATCACCATGGCGAAGGCGATGGAGGCTAGCCCCGAGAGGACGGCGAAGGAGACCCGCAGCCGGTCCTCATAGCCATCGGCTTTGTGGAAGCGCTCAGCAAGGCCCATCATGATAATGGCGATGATCAAAGCATGGAGCGCCCAGCCATAGCTGACGAAGATGTCCCCGGGATGCCAGAACACGTCCATGGCAATGGCCAGCGCGGGGGCGGCCAGCCCAGCAAAGCCGGCGAAGATATACCGCCCTTGATGGTCGATGAAGGACCGCCAGGCCGCCACCAGCGAGATGGCAATGCCGAGCCCCACGAGGACGGACGGGCTGAGCGGCATCGTGCCATCGGGCGCGCTCCAAGCGGCGGCATCGGCCTGCCAAACTTCCACACCCAGCGGCACAAGCAGCACCAGGGCGAGCCATGGCAGGGCGGGCAAAACGGTCAACGCAGGCGCGCGCCGCGTCCAGACCATCAGCCCCATGGCGCTTGCTGAGGTGATAGCGACTGCGGTCCGGAATGTCTGTGGGTCCGCATCGGCCCATACGGTGAGCAAGATGACGGCGCAGGCGGCCAAGAGTGGGAAGGCGGCCACATAGGTGGGAAAGGCGGATTTATCCTCCCCATCATTGGTAAACAGCGTGATGAAGAAGGTCGGACCATCATGACGCGGCATGACTTCCAGCCTAGGGATGGCAATACCGGCGCCTGCCAAGACGATCACGGCGACCTGTAGCGGCACATACGTGATGGGCCCGGCGCCGAGCGCGACGAGGGCGCTGGCGCCAAAGGCCAGCACCAGCGACAAGACCGAAATCCAAGCCCAGCGCTGCAAGGCGTCAATGGTAAGGCCCGCGCAGGCGATGATGAGAAAATAGCCAAATAGCCAGGACGGGTTGGACGATGACCCGCCGACAAGGAAAGGCGCAGCGATCGACCCCGTCACGCCAATGGCGGACAAGAGCGGCCCATAACGCCAACCCAGTGCAATGGCCGCGGTACCCACAAAGGACAGCCCGGCAAAGGCAACCGCCGGGTTAATGAGATCATAGAGCCCGCGCGCCGCAAAAATGGCGCCTAACAGGGTGACCATGCCCGCGCCGGAAAACACCGACGGCAGATAAGCCGTGCTGCTCATCTCTCCATCGCCAAAGCGGCGCAGCACATATTCCCCGCCGGCGACCAACGCCGCGCCCAGCAGCAACGCGGCCAGGATACGCAGCGGCGGTGGGAGGAGGCCGCGCTCGACGCCATATTGCACCAAAAAAATGCCTGCTAGCGCCAGTGACAGCCCGGACACGGCGTAAAACCAATTCTCCTTAAGCCACGCAACAAGCCGATCGATCAGCACAGACGTCGCGCTCGGCTCCCGCGGCGGCAAGGTTTGCGCTGCTACGGGGGCTGGCGCTGGTACAGGCGTGGGTGAAGGGGGTGGCGTCGTTGGTGCTGGGCCAGGTGCCGCTCGGCTGGCTGAGGGTGCATCTAGCGTTGGCGCAGGCGGTTGTTGTCGCGGCGCCGGCTTCGGCCCCCCTTGTTCCAGAGCGTAAACCCGCCGCTTCAGCCCCTCCACTTGCACCAGCAGCACGACGACAAGAACCGGCACGGCCAAAAACAGGAGGCCAAGCAAAGCCAACAACGCTTCCATAGTCGCCTTTCTATACGTTTCTATACCGCTCTGGCTTGGCGAAGGTCTTGGCGCGCTGGCCAATCTCATCAGCCAAGATGTCATAGACCAAGCGGATGCGCGGCGCGGTTTTGAGTTCGCGGTGGGTCGCCAGCCAGATGGGAATATCCATCGGCGCCATCTCAGGCAAGGCCCGTTCGAAAACGTCTGGGAACAAGGTCTCAATATCCTCTGTTTGGATGGAAATGCCAAGGCCCGCGGCGAGATAGCTGAGAAGCGCAGGGCCGCTGGTGGTCACGATAGCCATGGAGGCGCGCGTGAAGGGCAGGCCCAGCGCGTCCAGATAGGGCATCATCGTATCGCGGTCTTCAAAACCGATGAAATCAAAGCGCGCCAAATCGGCCAGGTCTTTAGGTCTGCCCATGGCGTCTAGATGGGTTTTGGCGGCATAGAGATGCGCGTGGATGGTGCCGATCTGCTTGGCAATCAGGTCTGGCTGACTGGGCTGCCCATGGCGGATGGCAATATCGGCCTCGCGTTGGGTGAGGTCCTGCACATCATTGGAGGGCAGGATATCCAGCTGCAGGTCAGGCGCCTCTTGCCGGATGCGGGTCAAGGCGGGCGCTAAATGATGTACGGCCATCATGGTGGTGGCCGTGACGGTCACCCGCCCCGTAATGGATTGCGACTGCCCGGAGGCGGCGAGCGAGACCTTGGTGGCCGCTTCGCCCATGACGCGCACATGGTCCAGCAAATCATGCCCCGCATCCGTCAGCCGCATCACGCGGGTCCCGCGCTCAAAAAGTGTAACGCCCAAGGCATCTTCTAGCGCCGTGACCTGCCGGCTCAGCGTAGGCTGGGTCTGCTTCAGCGCCCGCGCAGCCGCCGACAAGGAGCCTTCTTCCGCCGTCGCTAGAAACGCCCGCACTTGGTTCCAATCAAAGGATATCGCGGCCCAGTTCATTGATTTGCGTATAGCAGATACCAGAATTTCGGCAATGTCTAATGGGTTTGCGTATGGGTAAGAGGGGCGCGTTCGCCTTAGCCGTTTGACGGCGCAAGGCGTTTTTACCTGGAGGGGGATAAGATGACTACGGGAACACTCCCGCTTGTATCAACCTGGATAGGCCGCTGGCACATTGCCGTGTCGCGGGAGGTCGGGGCCCTTGGCGCGCCTGTGGACGCGGGCAAGCCTCTGCGGTGGCATCCAGCGGTGCAGCGCCAGGGCGTTCCGCTTGGGTATCAGGCGGTTATGTCGGTCCTTGCGCCGCACCTGTCAGCAGGCGAAGCTGGGCGACCGCTTCAGGCACTCGACTGCGGTGTTGGGGCGGGCCATTTTACAGCCGCCTTGGCGCAGGGCTATGACGCACCGCTTGCGTGCACAGCAACGGATGTCTCGCCTGGCCTGTTGGAGGCTGCAGCGCAGCGCTTTGCTGCTTTGGATATCCCGGTCGCCACAGTGCAAGCGGACAGCCGTCGCCTGCCGTTTCCGTCCTGCCAGTTCGATGTCGTCATACAGGCGCATATGTTGGAGCATCACTCCGATTGGCATCGAAGCTTGGCCGAAATGCTGCGGGTATTGCGCCCGGGCGGCACGCTTATTGTAGCGGTAACCCGGCGCAGCCTGCTCAGCCTACCCCTAAGGCTCATGTGGCATATGCGGGCCTTCACCCCGCTCAGCCTCTGCCAGCTGTTGTCGTTTTCAGGTTTCACGCGGGTCATGCCGTTGCCGCCAGTCGGGCCGCGCGCCTTTCGCCAACTGACGCTCTTCGCCGCCGCGCGCAAACCGCTCCAGCCAAATCTCAATGTCAAACCCAGCACAGGAGTATAGACTATGGACATGACCATGACTCACGACCACCGCTTTTGGGACCGTATCGCGCCGCGCTATTTCAAGTCGCCGATTTCCAAGCCGGATATCTATGAGGAAAAACTGCGCCGTACGCAGCAGTATCTAACGCAAGACATGGACATCTTGGAGTTTGGCTGCGGCACCGGGGGCACGGCCATCCGCCACGCGCCTCATGTCAGCCACGTTCACGCGCTCGATATCTCGCAAAACATGCTGGATATCGCCGCGGGCCAGGTTGCGAATGCAGGGGTGGACAACATCACATTCGAACGGGCCGACACCGCCGACTTTGACGCGCCAGAAGGACGCTATGATGCAGTTCTTGCGCTTAGCCACCTGCATCTTCTAAAGGACCCAGCTGCCGCCATTGTAAAGGCGCGAGGCCTTCTCAAGCCAGGCGGCCTCTTCATCAGCTCGACGGTCTGCCTTGGCGACAAATGGAGCGGCTTTCGCCTGTTCATCGCCCTAGGACGGCTTATACTGGTTTTCCCGCTGGTGCGGACTTTCAAAGCCGAATGGCTGCGCAAGCAGGTAACGGACGCAGGCTTTGAAATCCTAGACGATTGGCAACCGGGCAAAAGCCCCGCTGTGTTTTTAATTGCCCGGGCCCGGTAGAGGATTGGCGAGGAGGCTCCCCTCGCCATCATGCTTCCCGGCGTTTGCGGGCGCGTCTGGGGATGGTTAAAAATCGCTTATCCAGCGCAGCGTAAAGGTGCGGCCCCGGCCAGTGAAAAAGCTTGCGCCCGATTGAAAGGGCGTGACCTGACTAAAGTAGGTCACATAGGTCTTATCCAGTAAGTTCTGGCTCGCGATGGACAGTGTTCCAATGTCGAAGCTGTGGCTGACCACCAGGTCGACCACGGTATAGCCATCGAAATCACGCGTTACCTCGCCAACGGCGTCGGAGAAGTCTCGGCTGAATTGCGTGGCAGACTGTAGCCGGGCGCTCCAAGGACCATTTTGATAGGTGGCAAACAAATTGAGGCGGTTTGGCCCAATGTTATTACCATCTAAATCCGCGTCGAGCGTGCCATCATCGTCGGTATCCACACGGCCATTTGGCAGGGATAGATTGCCGCCCAAGGCAATTTCATCTGTCACCGCAGCATTCACCGTGGCCTCAAAGCCAGTGATGCGTATTTTTTCGCGGGCGACGCTGAAAATACCGTCCGCATCCGGCACGAGCCGGGCGCCTTCATCTGAGGTCGAGATGTAATACGCCAGCTGTATGGACAGCCAGTCGTTGTCGTATCCTACGCCAAACTCCAAGTTGTCGGCGATGATCGGATTGAGGCTGATGAGGTCATCAACATCCACACCAAACACATTGATGCCGCGCAAAACACGCCCAACATCACCAATTGTATAGGCTTCTGCAAAGCTCACATAGACGGACAAGCCATCCAGGGGTTCGTAAATTGCAGAGGCATTGAATAACAAATCATCGAAGCTAGGTGACCCGCCGCTCACCGGTGTTTCCGCAAAGTCGATGTCGCCGCGGTTGCCAGCGATGCTGTTGAAGTCGTCCACTTCAAGTTTCGAGATTTCCCAACGCATACCCCCGGCCAAGGTCAGGCCATCCAGCACCGGCGCGGTGACTTGGACAAAAGGTGCAATATTCCGGTATTGCGTCGTTGGAACCCAGTTGCGGCCTGTTTGAACAAGGGCTTGTTGGGTTTCATCGCGTAAACCATCGACCCCAGCTATCACCATAACACCGCTGCCTGCGATATCGTCATATGTTTGTGAAAGGCGAAACCCGATTTTCTCAGATTGGTTTGAAGACTGTTCAAATAAAGTGCCCACTGGGGCAATCGCCGGATCCTGAAACACGCCGAACACGCCGCCGCCAAACACCGCTTCAAAGTCTTGGTAATAAAGCTGCGTGTCCAGGCGGCCTCCTAGAAACGCATCATGCCGGTAGGAGGCTGTTATGGTCGTGACATCATTCAATGGTGGGACGCCCATCAAATCCACGTCTGAGGCTGTCGCTGAAATGTTGTTCTCGATATCGCCGGGTGTCGATGAGAAGTCGCCATCACCAGCCAAACGGAAATCGTTGACCATGAGCTGCAGGCGCTGATTTTCATCCGGCTCAAAGCCGATTTTGACAAAGAAATTGCGTTGGTCGGAATCGGCCAGATCGCCTTGCACGCCATCAATGCCAATGGACCGCCCATCGCCATCAAAATAGAGGCCTCTTTTTTGATAACTCGCTGACCCGAATATATCGAATTTGCCGAAGTCTTTGCCGATGTGCCCGCCAAAGCGATATTCAAAGCCATCATCATTGAAGCCGTCAGAGGCGGTAATGGAGGTGTCAAAGCCGAAACTCAGGTCACCGTTGGGGTCGGCTCGCCGCGTCACATAGTTGACGATACCGCCTGTGGCGCCAAGGCCTTGGATAGCGTTGGCGCCGTTGATGACTTCAATGCGCTCAATGGCGTTAAGGTCAATCGTATAGCCGTCGCGGGAGCCATCCCGCAGGGGGTTTGATTGCGGCACGCCATCAATCAACTAAAGTGGGCTGCGGCCGCGAAAGCTTTCGCCGAAGCCGGACAGCTTTTGCCGGCTAGGTGCAAATCCGGGCGCCAGGTTTCCAAGTAAGGACTGAATGTCTTGGGCAATGGTCAGCTGGTCCAAAACATCTTGGCGCTCAACAAGTGTAATCATCGCTGGAATAGAAGAGGCGGGTGTCTGTGTGCGCAGGGCGGAAACGAAAATTTCTTCGGTGTTGGATGGCGCGTCTTGCGCCTGCGCGCTTGCCGATAATTGAATGGCCATGATGGAGATGGCAGCGCGCGTCAGGAGACTAGACGTGTGTGACATAGTTGACCGAAACCCCCGCAAATTTGATTGCATTTAAGTCAATGATTGGACAGACGCCGTAATAGACAAGAATGCGAATGACTCGCAAAGCTATTCGCATTTAAGGGCTGGAATTAGATCATAGTGCGTCTTATTTGCAACAGTATTATGTACTAATAGATTGTATTATAGTCATATTTTTTATTGAGGACTGACGATCACGTGCCTGAAGAGGCTGTGGACAGTCTGCGTTGCCCGCTTGGGTAGGACTTTCCCTGGCACTCCGCTGGCGCATCTACGGGATATAGGCTTGGTCATCCCAACGCGCTTTGCGGCTATAAGGCTTGATAAAAAAACCCTGTCCTACAGCCATCTCAGCACGGTAGAGTTTAGGCCTGGCTTTCGCGTTAGAAGGCCGCCCGCTCTTTGATAAGGTAGGTGTGACTTTTGTGACCTTTGGCGTGCGCAGCCTATGTGCGCAGGCCCATGTCTTTCAGGATGGGGAGCACATTATCGCGGATGAAGGGAAACTCTTCTGCATAGTCGACGCAGGCGAAGAGGGAACCTGAGAAGCCCATGTCGTGGAACATCTTAAAGCCCTCAGCCACTTGCTCTGGCGTGCCGACCAGCGGGAAGCCGCCATGGCCGGCAGCGAAGCGGTCCTTCATGAGTTTCAGCAGGTCGTGGGGGAAGGATTGGGCATGGGCGAATTGTAAGTTGACCAAGTTGTCGACGGCGAGCCAGTCGGCATTCTCCTGTGCGTAGTATTCCAGATACTCTCTGGCTTCGGCTTCCGTCTCTCGGCAGACGATAGTGGCGAAGGTAAGACAGCGGATGTCTCGGCCCGCCTTTTCCCCCATGGCTTTCAGCTCTTTGACTTCTTCTTTGCTGCGCTCTGGGTCGACGATGGGGGTGAAGAGGAAATCCACATTGTTGACGGCGAATTCCCGGCCTTGGCCGGAGCCGGCTGCATTGACGATGGGGATATGGCCCAGCGGCTTGGGGTCGGAATGGACTTGGTCGAGATGGAAATAGGTGCCGTCCCAATCAAAGCGCTCAGGCGAGGCCCACAGTTTGCGGACGATGTCGAACCATTCCTGAGCATAGCCATAGCGCGTCTCATGGTCGTCAGCCAGCGTGAGGCCGAGCGCGCGGTATTCTGGCTCGTTCCAGCCCGCAACGATATTGAGGCCCACTCGACCGCCGGAGATATGGTCGACCGTGGCCAGTTGCTTGGCGACGACGACAGGGTTGTTCGCTGCGGTATGAATGGTGGCGAAGACACAGATGTCATTCGTATGGGCCAGCAGCCCCGTGGCCCAGGTCATTGTCTCTAAGACCCCTGCGTGGAAATCAATCTTCTCCCCGCCATAGCCAACCCACCGGGCAATGGGCACCATGACATCGATGCCAGCCTCATCAAGCATCTTGGCAAGCTTGAGATTAGACGCCCAGCTGGCATCCCAGCGCTCCGGCACCTTAGTAACCGCCATGCCGCCAGAGCAGTTGGTGGCAAAGGTGCCGAGTAGAAAATCATTGCCCCGTGTTAAGCGCTCATAAGCCGACATGCATGCCCTCCCTCTCTTTGGGAAAGATGGTGCTTTAAGCTTAAACTAATTGCAAGGCTTAGCTGCGGCGCAACAGGCCGTCTTCGTCTCGCATAACATGAACAGCCTCGCCGGTTATCAAGGCTGAGCTCGCCAGTGCTAAAACGATGGGTCCTGCGTCGAGTTTGACGCGGGCTAGGGAAATAGGTGTTTGAGCGTCGGGAAACACACTCACATGCCCGCGCGTCCAGCTGAGCACGGTGCCGGCCCCGCTCACGTCCTTGTCCTCCAGTTGCGTAGAGAGGCACGCGCCGCAGACATCCCGGTGGGGGTATTGGACAGCGCCGCACTCGGCGCAAACCTGCAGGCGTAGGCTCATGGGCGCCTCAGGATGGCGGCTGCGCTGCACAGGCCGTGGGTGTAATTGACCATGCCGTAGCCTGCGACGCAGGCGTATTCGGCGTCTTCGATTTGTGGGCCAAGAGGCGCGCGTGTGAGCTGGCGGATGGCGTCGACGAGGCCTAGATAGCCGCCCGCTGCGCCTGCTTGGCCCATGGCCAGTTGGCCGCCGGAGGTGTTGTGGGGCAGGGCGCCGGTGAGCGTCATGTCGGTTTCAGCCACATAGTGTTTTGCTTCGCCTAGACCGCAAAAGCCCAGCGCTTCCATCTGCATCATGGAAATGACGGGATAGTCGTCATAGGTTTGCAGGAGGTCCATGTCGTCTGGCCCAGCGCTAGCCTGTTCCCAGAGGCTACCCGCATCGACTGCATGGCCCGTTTGAAGGAGCTGCTCTGCGCCTGGAAAGGCATTGTGGCGCTCTATGCTGCCCGCGATGGTCACATAAGCGAGGCCAAGGGATTGTGCCCGGTCTTCTGACATCACAAGAAAGCCATCTGCGCCCGCGCAGGGCATGACGCAGTCGAGCAGGTGGACGGGTTCGGCGATAGGCCGGGCGGCCATATAGTCTTCGAGAGTGATGGTTTTTTTCAGAAGCGCGAGGGGGTTTTGCGCTCCATTGGCGCGCTGCATGACGGCCAGGCGACCGATATCTTCTCTGGTGGCGTCAAATGCCTCCATATATTGCCGCATGATCATGGCGAAGACGCCATTGGGGCCAAGGCCGCCATAAGGCAGGACGGCCTGCGTGGAAAAGCAGCTGAAATTCTCCAAAATGCCTTTGAAACTGTCAGCATTATTGGTGTCGCCAGCGATGCAAGCGATGATCTCCGCATCGCCAGCTTGGATGGCGCGGGCGGACCGGCGCAGGGCCATGATGCCGCTCGCCCCGCCCGTAGGGATCCATTCCAGGAAGCGCGGGGTAAGGCCGAAATGATCGATCAGCCCGACGGACGTGTCTGGGTGCAAGGTGAAGGAGGAGGCTGCAAAGCCATCAATATCAGCCTTTGTGACCCCCGCTGCTTCAATTAAAGTACGCAGTGCCCGGCCAATCCACCAGGCTGCGGATTTATCCGAGCGCTTCTCATAGGGGATGGTCACCGGGCAGGTAACGGCGACCCCTTGGTAGTCTGCGGGCACTCAGTGACCCCCTCCCCAACCCCTCCCCCAGAGCGGGGGAGGGGCTAAGTTGCATTCCCTCCCCCGCTCTGGGGGAGGGCTAGGGAGGGGGTTTGTCAAAGGCACAGCCCTCAAGACGCCTTCCGGCTGCCGCGCTTGTTATTGCGCAGGTCATGGAGCGCGCCGTCTTCTAAGAGCGCTCGGGCCAGTTTCTTCACCTCGCCGCGCGCCAGCTTGTTAGACGCCGTATGGGGCAGGGCGTCTACAAAGCCAACCCAGCCGGGGCTTTTGAAATAGACGAGGGCGCTTGAGACGGCGGCTTGGATGGCCAGAGCCTTGGCTTCATCGCCCGCCGTGCCCGCCTTCAAGACCAGAAGGGCGCAGACCTCTTCACCGCGAATATCGTCGGGGACCGGCACCACGGCGAGGTTTTCAATATAAGGGTAAGCGGCAAAGATACTTTCAACTTCCACCGCAGCGATATTCTCGCCGGAGCGGCGTACGATATTTTTGTTGCGGTCGACAAAATAGTAAAAGCCATCGGCATCGGCTTGCACCACATCTCCGGTGTGGAACCAGCCATCGGCCCAGGCTTCGGCGGTAGCAGCGTCGTCTTTATAATAGGCGCTGAAGAAATAGCGGCGCGGATTATCGCCTTTGGTGCGGACTAGGAGTTCGCCGGGCGTGCCGACCGGGGCAGCGCTACCGTCTTCGGCGACGAGCTTCACATCCATGTGGGCCCGCGGAACACCGACACAGCGTCTGCCTGGATAGCGTGGTTCTGCCTCACAGCTCATCCAGCCGCCTGCCCCGGTTTCTGTCATCGCCCAAGCCTCAATCAAAGGAAAGCCAAAGCGCTTTTCAAAGTTGAGTTGGTGTTTGGGGTCGACGCCCGCGCCAAAGCCAAATTTAATTTGTTCCGAAAAATTATCCTCCGGCGCTTCGGGCTTGTTCAGCAGCATGGCCGGCATGACGCCCAGATAATGGAGGCAGGTGGCGCGTGTGTCGCGCACATGGGCCCACCAGCTCGATGGTGAAAAACGGTCCAGCTGAATGAGGCAGCCGCCTGTCATCATCATCGCAGGAAAGGAGCAGGCCATAGCGTTCATATGATTGACCGGCAGCGGCGTAATGAGCCGCTCCTTCCCAGGTTCAAGTGCGCAATAGCCGCCCATAGCTACATAGTGCGTAGCCAGCATCACAAAATACTCATTGGCTAGCATGCAGCCTTTCGGCTTTCCCGTTGTGCCGCTGGTATAGAGAATGGCCGCCTCTGCTGACAGTCCGGGTTGCCACGCACCCGGCAGTATCCGGGGCGCGGCAGGTATTTCTGCGCCAGCGCAAACAAGCCGAACATCGCGGTCTAAATAAGAGGCTGCGGCGGACAAATGCGTTTCATGATGGGGTGCTGTCATGACCAGTGCGCTGTCACTATGGCCAATAAGATAAGCCAACTCTTTTGGAGGCATGGCAGCATTCAGGGGTACAATCGAGACACCGAGTTTATTAAAGGCCAGGAAATGGACGAAAAAGTCAGCAGAATTGTCGAGTGCTGTTGCAATGCGATGGCCTGGACCGTATCCGGCGGCGGCAATGTGGTCGGCAAGCGCATCAACACTTTGAGCCAAATCACGGTAGGTTCGGCTATGGGGATTATTTGCAGGAGGCACCCGGCATGCACCAGGAATGTGAAGCGCTTCATTATCTGGATAAAGGGCGGCGCTTGGCGCGAAAATACCGAAAACCGAGGTGGCCGGTGGGTTTAAAAAACTATCTTTAATCGTCATTTTTTAAAATTACTTCAAGCTTAAAGTAATTGCAATGCGTGTTTTGTTGGGTGTAAAGCACTGTGCGTTCACCCAAAGCACCTTGCGCCGCTGACCCAGCTCTCAGTCAACCGGCTTGGCAATTTTGCAAATGCCTGGCGATAACGCGAAACAAAGTTCTGCTCATGGCGCCAGACTGTTGCAGATATACCGCGCATCGTCCTAACTTTCACCCTTTCTAATATTGGACGGTTGCACAATATTGGTCTCTAGGTCTAATTTGGCGCAGTTAGCAGACCGGACGGTCGATAAATTTCACACCGATACTCATGAAGGGGAACCATGATGTTGAAGTCTAAAGCATTGCGTCCTGTTTTACTATCCGCTGCGGCCCTCGCAGGGTTGAACCAACCCGCCCAGGCGCAATTGGAAGAGATTATCGTGCAAGCCCAAAAGCGGGCCCAAAACATTCAGGACTTGGCGATTTCTGTCTCCGCATTTGACCGTGACGACGTTTTGACTTTCGGGAACGATATTGGCGCTCTTGCGGGTCAGGTGCCCAATGGTGAATCTTACGGCAATGGCACCTTCATTCAGGCGTTTTTTATCCGTGGCATTGGCCTCAATGAATTTGCCGGGAATTTTAATTCGCCGGTCGCGATCCATGTCGATGAAGTTTATATTTCCAAAAATTGGCAGGCCGCCCGGCCAGTGTTTGACATTGGGCGCATTGAAGTCCTGAAAGGGCCGCAGGGTACGGTGTTTGGCCGCAATACAACAGGCGGCGCGGTTAATTATTATACCGCAGCACCCACGGAAGAGTTTGAGGGCTATGTCCGCGGAGAGATTGATAGCCATGAGCGCTTCAACGTCCAGGGAGCTATCTCCGGCGAACTGGCCGAAAATCTCACCGGACGCTTCTCCTTTTTCAGCTCCGGAGGTTGGGGCGGTCCGCAATTAAATCTCTTTGACGATAACGAATGGGGCGCGACGCGCCTACAGGAATTTCGTGGCCAGTTGGCTTGGGATGGGGGCGACACTCGCATTCGGCTCATGCTTCACGGCGGCATCGATGACACTGAAACGATGCTCTATAAGGGCCCGGGTATCTTCAATGCGGCGGCCCCAGGGTTTTGCCCCGAAGTCTTGGCCGGAGAAGTCAGTTTTGCACCGGAGACATGCGCGAAATTCAATGGTGTTGCTGCCCTGAACGGCTCGCCAGAGCTGGAGACCGAGCCCGCTGATTTGTTCACAGTGAACAATGATTTTCCTGGCCGAAAGAATGACGAGTTCTATGGCGGCTATTTCCGGGTAGAGCATGATATTGGCGAGATTACAGTCACCTCTATCACCGGCTTTGAGCATTATATGCGCGACCATCGGGAAGATTCCGATTCGACCCCGATCGTTTCCACAAACACTGATTTTTATAATGAAATCGATCAATTTACTCAGGAGCTCCGTGCTGACGGAACCGTCCTGGACGATCGGCTCGCCTTCATTGTAGGCGGCTTTTTCCAGTCAGATGACCTCGAGCAGGTTGATGGCGCAAATCTTTCCGCGTCACCTTTTAATCTGCCGCCTGCACTCGCTGGGCTGCCGCCGCGCCTTCAGGGCAATTTCGATCAGACTGTTCGCTCCTACGCACTTTTTGGCAACGCCGATTATATGTTCACGGAGCAATTGACCTTGACGGCTGGCCTGCGCTTCACTCGCGAAGTCACGGAAGTGGACGGTTTTACAAGTGCAGCGCTCAATGATGTATCTGGGCGCGCCGATATCCCGGCGACGACACTGGCCGTGATTGACACAATTGATGATGACACAAGCGCTGCAAATCCTACCGCTTCAGGCATTACAGATAATCGATACACCGATGAAGCAGTGAACTGGAAAGTCGGCCTTAGCTATGAGCCGACACCGGAACACCTTCTTTATGTCAACGCCCAGACGGGTTTCCGCACAGGTGGCTTCTCCGTTCCTTTTGGCGGTGTAGCGGTGCAATATGATGATGAACGCACCTTAGCGATTGAAGCTGGTGTTAAGTCGCGTTTCTTGGAAGACAAAGTGCAATTGAATGCCGCGGTCTTTAGAAACCGCACTAAAGATGCACAGGTAAATGTGGATGATCCGTTGTCGCCGTTGGTGCCAATTACCCGCAATATTCCTGAGATTACCACGTGGGGCTTTGAGGCCGAGCTGCGTGCTGCACCCAATGAGTATCTGACAGCTACGTTTGGACTGGCTTGGCTGGATAGCGAGGTCACGGATTCTGGTGGCGCGATTGTTTCGACGATTGCGGCTCCTCCTGAGACGCCTTTGCAAGGCAACACCCCCGTGAATGCGCCTGAATGGCAATTCAACGGACGCATTGATTATGTTTATCCCATTCAATCGAAAAACCTAGCGCTTCTTGCTAGCGCTGATGCTCGCTGGACCGATGACAGGTTCTTGGAAATCACCAACCAGCCTGCCGATGCTGCACCGAGCTATGTTGTTGCCAATGCCCGCCTTGGTATCGGTGAAATCGACGGCCGCTGGAATGTGATTGCGTATGTGCGTAATATCACTAACGAAGCCTATCTTACTTACATCAACAACCTGCCAGGTGTTGGCTTCAAACTCGATATCTTCGGTGAGCGCCGCACCTGGGGGCTGGCTGCAACACTCAACTTCTAAACACAAGGACCGGAGGGGAACCTATGTCTGACTATAAATTGCTCATCGGTGGCGCGCTAGTGGATGGCGATATGACCATGGATGTGGTGAACCCTGCCCAAGGCAAGCCCTTCACCACCATCGCCCGCGCCTCTGAAAATCAGGCCGAGCAGGCGGTCCAGGCTGCCAAAGCGGCGTTCCCAGGTTGGGCGGCGACCCCCATTGAAGAGCGCCAAGCGGCTGTTAAGGCCATGGCCGCGGCCATTGGCGAGCATGCTGATGATCTGGCCCGGCTTCTGACGCAAGAGCAAGGCAAACCGCTGGCCGATGCGCAAGGCGAGCTGGCGTGGACGCAAGGCTATCTCGGCCACTATGCTACCATGTCTCTTCAGGACCGTGTCATCCAAGATGATGAAACCGGTTTTGTTGAAATGCGCCGGAAGCCCTTGGGCGTGGTCGCGGGGATCACGGCCTGGAATTTCCCCATTTTGATTGCCTGCTGGAAGCTTGGACCGGCGGTGATTGCAGGCAACACCGTCGTGTTAAAGCCAGCGCCCACCACGCCAGTGGCAACGCTGAAGATGGGCGAGATTATCAAGGACATCTTCCCCGCGGGCGTTGTGAATATCATCACAGACCAGAATGACCTGGGCCCTTATCTGACCAGTCACCACGATGTGGCCAAGGTCGGCTTCACTGGCTCCACCGGCACCGGCAAGAAGATCATGCAAAGCTCCGCTGATACCCTGAAGCGCTTAACGCTTGAGCTGGGCGGCAATGACCCGGCCATCGTGCTTGATGATGTGAATGTGGAAAAGGCCGCGCAAAACATCTTCGGCGGCGCCTTCATGAACAATGGCCAAGTCTGCATGGCGATCAAGCGCGCCTATGTGCATGAAAGCATTTATGAAGCCATGTGCGAAGCACTGGCGAAACTGGCTGAAGCGGCCATCGTTGATGACGGCCTTAAACAAGGCACGCAGATCGGCCCCATTCAAAACGCCATGCAGTTTGAAAAGGTGAAAGCCTTTGTGGACCATGCCAAAGCCGAGGGCAAAGTGGTTGCTGGCGGGGAAATCCTGGAGCGGGCCGGCTATTTCATCCGCCCAACCATCGTGCGTGATGTCACCGATGGGGACGAGCTGGTCGATCAAGAACAATTCGGCCCTGTCCTCCCCGTCATCAAGTTTGACGATATCGAAGACGTCATCGACCGCGCCAATAATTCCCCATACGGTCTTGGCGGCTCGGTCTGGTCTGCCGATGAAGACAAAGCCATCGATATTGCTGGCCGTATTGAAAGCGGCACCGTTTGGGTGAACCAGCATGTGGCCATCTCGCCGGTTGCGCCCATGGCAGGCGCAAAACAATCAGGCGTCGGCGTCGAACAAGACCAGGAAGGCCTGAACGAATATAGCCAAATCCAGCTGGTCAACGTGGCCCGCAGCAATCACATGGGCGCCTAAGGCGCCCACATTGAGGGGAGGGACAAGATGGCAAACAAAACCGGTCTGATGTGGCATGAGCTTTATATGTGGCATGACACGGGCCGCTATGCTGGCATCCTACTGCCCGACCCCGCGCTTGGCGTTGAGCCGCATCTGCACAATGAAAATACCGACACCAAGCGGCGCAGCAAAAACCTGCTCGACGCCACGGGGTACGCCAAAAACCTTACCCACATTGAGCCGCGGGAGATCACGCAAGACGAAATGCTCACTGTCCATGAGCGTGCCCATCTAGATAGCCTCATTGCCCTCAATGAGGCGGGTGGCTCGCCGTCGCTTGCAACGCAAATGGGCCGCGGCGGTTATGATATTGCTAAGCTGTCGGCAGGCGGCTGCATCGCCCTCTTAGAGGCCATCTTGGATGGCACCATCGACAATGGCTATGCCCTCGCCCGGCCGCCAGGGCACCATGCAACCGCCAGTGAAGCCATCGGCTTTTGCTTCCTCGCCAATGGCCCGCTCACGGCCAAAGCTGCCCAAGCGCGCGGCCTTGAAAAAGTCGCCATCGTCGATTGGGACGTGCACCATGGTAACGGGCCCCAATCCATTTTCTATAACGACCCAAGCGTACTGACCATTTCGCTGCACCAAGACAACTGCTTCCCGCC
>ERZ1740067.1082-NODE-1082-length-19696-cov-5.033450_pt1 | contig 19696 bp, 32 predicted proteins | sample MGYA00581736_ERZ1740067 | MGnify/ENA primary metagenome ERZ1740067 (study PRJEB43018, sample SAMN04849236) | marine metagenome | isolation source: floating plastic debris | place: Pacific Ocean | collected 2008-08-27 | study: EMG produced TPA metagenomics... | reverse complement strand
AACAGTCGAGGAAGAAGAGTCACTAAAAAAACTGATAAGATGGCGTCGCCGATTTAAGTTTTACATATCGAGAACTGGTATATTTTTAAGTGATGTGGTGATATTTTGTATCGCCCCCCTGGTACTACCAAATTACCTTTGGTTACTTTTTCTGTGGGCTACTCACGATAAAAAAGAGAGAGGGTCTCGTGGATGGGAACCAAAACTCATCGGTCGAATGCCTATTGTTTTAATAATCGTCTCAACAGGATTGATGGGGATGGGCTTAGCGTACTGGCATCAGATTCAGTCTACGGTTGGGTTGTAGAGCCGATTGTCGACCATCCGAACGGCTAGTTTTTCTTCGTCGACGATAGCAGCTTGTTGAGATCGTCGTCATCGATTTTGAAGACATAAGTTGTATCAGTACTGACAACCGTCAGCTCGTTTAAACCATCGTCACCAGGCGAGATAGAGACGTCATACGCCCAAAGCCTTACGACCGGTGACCCTTCCTCATCCTCTTCGATATCAACCATGAGCCAATATTAAGGGTCGCGGAGGGCCCTCTCAAGCCCCTGGCTCCCACAATCCATAATCGCTGTGTGGCTGCAAATGTCTTTTTTTCGCGGCACACCGCGATTTCCATTGACATACTCGCGCCACAAAGCGATAGTTAACGGGTCACCGCGATTCTGGTGGCCCGGGGGCCTCACCTCCCCGCCCCTTCCCAACCTGAGGCCCCCGGCAACTCTTTTTGGATGCCGTTATGTCGACAGAGATAATGCCAACCCAGCAGGCACAAGCATACGCATCACGGGCTCAGTCTTGCGCCCTAAGGCCGATCCCGATATCGACCATACATAACTCAGTACAAGATCCTTACTTTCCAGCACCAGTTTTCTTGGTTCAAACAGCCAAAGGACTGATCGAAATCGCTGGCAGCTTACGCGCTGCCGAAGAATTAGACGCTCACCATGGCCGCCAATGGCGCCAAGACAATTGGCGTCGACTCACCCCTGACTACTGGGTCAGAGTCGAGGACTTTCTCTTCGTTGAAACAGCGGTTGCTTGCCAATGAAACGGCAAACAGACTTCCCTCCATTGCCTACGGATGACGTGGCGCTTTTCGCTAAGCTTGATAGAGCGCGCAGTCTTGTCGCACTGGCGGCGGTTCAAATCGATGGGCGGGCATCATGCCTGTTTGACCGCATCGAACGAGAGATCGCCCCAATTGAGAACAAGCGGCGGCGTATGGAGGAAGCGATTGCACGCCTCAAAGAGGCAGCAGCATGACCTATCCAATTAATCTGTACCAGGCTCTTCCGCCTTAAACTTGGCTACAAGCCATCAAACCACCCCTCTTTCGTTACTCACCTACCATCGGAGCCAAAATGAACGTTCTTGATAAGGGCCAATTGGCCGGACTCACTGAAAATTCCATTCAACCCGCAGGTTCGCGTGAATTCTACATTGGCGCAGCTTGGGAAGGTAGGGCTGAACTTGACTTCGCTGTTCAACCAGTTCGCAATGATATCATCTCCACGGACGATATGTTGTATACTAATCGTTTGGAAGTCTTTGGAGGCGCGCTCCAAATGTCTGGAGTTGCTTTAATAGCTGACGATAGCGCCGTCGACAATAAAGCTGCTTTGATTAAAACTGATGCTGTTCCAGGGGGCATCACGGCGTTGGTTGCCGGTGTCATAGCATTCTACGATGATGAACTGAGTGCGGTTTCTAACACTCGACTGACCATCAGGGATGGCGATTCAGTTGAAGCGCCACCGCTGTACACATTGCCCTTGATTATCGAAAAAGGGACTTGCGCAACCGTTCTTGTCTCATGTGTCTTGCTGCGCGGCAGCGATAATTCATGGTCAATCAAAAATACTAGCGATTTCCGAAATGAGTTTGGCAAAGGCGTCGAGGCCCTATCCGGATTCGCTGGTCTCGCGCCATCCTATGCACAGGCAGCCTAACGTCCCCTCCCTCTACGCGAGCTGTCTGGCTTGGTGGTGCTGACCGCTGTCAGCACCACCCTCTCTACCTAATCTTTGACCAATCAAAGAGTTCTGCATGCGTTGTACAAGTTACAGAGTTTTTTCACCTCTGCATAAACCGAACATGGGCGGCGCCCTCTTGTCCCATGCCAAATGCCGCCCATTCCCCACCCGATCCACCCCCCTTGATCGGGTGGGGGCCTTCTAAGGAAAAACCAATGTCGGATTTAGAACCACGATATCCTTTGCACTGGCCTGATGGTCAGGGGCGCACAGCTGACCATGATCGGTCTTCGGCCTATAAGTTTAAGACCACATGGCAACGGGCTATGGATGATCTTCTTGACCAGCTGCGGCTGATGGGGGCGGCAAACACCATCGTGTCCTCCTGGCTAGCTATTCGCCGGGATGGTCTGCCCTATGCGGATCAAGCACGCCGCCGGATTGAAGACCCAGGGGTCGCGGTTTACTTCACCCTTGGGGGGGAGCGGCGATGTATCGCCGTGGATATGTATGACCAACCGTTTGGCAATCTGAGAGCGGCCGGTCTAGCGGTAAAGGCGCTACGCGACCTAGAGCGCCATGGCGGCGGCAATATGCTTCGTACAGCGATGGAAGGGTTCTCCGCGCTTCCGCCACCGGCGGGATCCGCGCAGAATTGGTGGGCAGTCTTGGTCTGCCGGCCAGATGACCACATTGACGTGATCCGACATGCCTACACCACGGCGGTAAAGCGGACGCACCCTGACAAAGGGGGCGATCCCGAAGAGTTTCAGCAAGTTCAAACAGCATGGGAAGAAGCGCAAGCGGCCCACAGGAGCGCAGCATGACGATGAAGCAGATTTCCGAACAGCGCCCCCTTGGCAACACCACCGGCCCGGAAACCTCGCCGACCAACCCCGTGCCGCCGACGGAGTCCGGCCTCTCCGGACCAAACACTTCGACCGAACCAATGTTCATCAACGTTGTTTCGTTGTCTCCTGAACAGCTGAAGGCCCTGAAAGATGAGTGGCATCAGGAGTTTGTTCGTGAGATGTCTCGCACGAGGACAACGGTCTATAAAATCCGTGATAAGACGGCATTTGATTCATGGGGTGTCTTTGTCGCTGACGACACCACCGGACTATTTGCCGCCAACACGAGCTACGGCTCCTTCAGCCACATCTGGCCATGCGCCCACCGCTCTCAGCACCTGCACAGCTTTCTGGCGGACCTTAACCGTGGCTATTTTGGTAAGAAAACGATGGGGACTCGGGCCAAGGTCTATTCGCCGGAGCGATCAAAGAAAATGTGGTGTCAGCGCATTTTGGAAGAACGGGCTCAATGGCCAGAAACCCCGGCCCGCACCGATGGAATGTCGCGAGACCGCGCGCGGGAGCTTTACGGGTACGTCAAGCGCTTTGATTGGCATCGTGAACCGCATGACGTTGCCCGTGATCTCTATGAGGGATTGCACTGCGACTTCTTCGGCGCCGATTGTGAGGCGCTGATCGCAGAGGAGCCAAACCCGCAGCTGGTTTTGTTCTGGGATCGTCTCTGGCCACTTTTCATCGAACAACTGCAGCAAGAGAAAGGGGTGGCAGCATGATGACGTTGGGTGACCTCAGTATACAACTTTTCCTCACGATCGTTTGCATCTTGCATATTATTGGCGCGGCAGTCGCGGTTCGGTTCCTATTTCGTTGGCTAAAGCTTGGCTTCGCCGCCCCAAAGCTTACTGAAATCATCCTCGCCACCCTTGTTGTCCTGGAGGCAGAGACTATTGCAGCGCAACTTTTGGAGCATATCCGATGATGCGCGAAGACATTGCGGGGTGCCGTGGCGACGGCGTGATCTGGACAGGACGCACCTACTTGGATCTCAACCAACCCGACCCGTCTAAAATTCACTTGGGTGACATTGCCGTCGCCCTCTCACGATTGCATCGTTTTGGCGGCAGGACTATTCGCCCCTATACGGTGGCAGAGCACTCCGTATGGGTCATGCAAAAGGTGCGCGCCGACCTAAAGCGTCAATGGCAAAAGGATGATGGGGCAAAGCCGCTAAAGACGCCGGACCCGTTCCCCGCCATGCGGGTTGCGTTACTCCATGATGCGGCGGAAGCCTATGTGGGCGATATGGTACGGCCGTTGCGGCAGATGCTGCCGGACTTCCACGGCATTGAAAAGCGAGTGCGCGATGCCATCTTCCAACGCTTTGGCGTTGCCCACGCGGACACCTATGCTGATTTGGTTCAGCGAGCGGACAATGTGGCCTTGGCGACCGAGGTGCGGGATATCTGCTGGGTGCACGAGCCATGGCCCGACCTGCCATCCCCTGACCCCGAAACCATCCTTCCCCTCGAGTCGGTCAAAGCCGCCGAGGCGCTGTTCCTTGAACAGGCCAACATGTTGGGGTTTGGATGATGGACAAACATCTCAGCGACAGCCCCATCCTTATGTTCGGACCCATGGCGGCCGCATGCCACCGCGGCGCAAAGACCCAAACCCGACGTATTCCCCATAAGATCCCCCCACGGATCGGCCACCGCTTTTGGGTGAAGGAGAGTTTTCGGGTGGAGGCCCTGTATGACGACATCGGCCCCAACGATCTGAAAGAGTTGAACCTGTCATCCATACCCGTCTGGTACGAGGCCAATGGCGACGGTAGCGACGACGGACGCTGCGCCCCCGGTGGGGGCCAGTGGGGCAAGCTTAGACCATCTATCTTCATGCCCAAAAACCTGAGCCGTACGACCCTCCGGGTGACTGCACGGCGCCATGAACACCTCCACGAAATCACGGAGGATGACGCGCTGGCTGAGGGCATCAGCGCCACTAACATCCTCAATGGTGAGTGGCGCTATGGCATCGGGGGGCCCGCTGGCGGGCCTAGCGGCGAAAAGGGCGCGTGGCCACTAGACCGTTGGAAAAGCGACCCAATTGACGCGTTTCGTGTCCTTTGGGACGAGTTATACCCCGCCGAGGAGCAGTCCTGGTACGCCAACCCGCTCGTTCGTGTCGTCTGCTTCTCCGTCACGCAGAAGAACATCAATGAGGTGAGCTGGTGACCAACATTGAGTGGACGGAGAAAACATGGAACCCCATTGTCGGCTGCTCGGTTGTCTCGCCGGGGTGTACCAATTGTTACGCCATGAAAATGGCCCACCGTTTGGCGTCAATGGCTGTGAAGCCCGATGGCGCAGGCAACATCTATACAACACACTATGAGGGTTTGACGAAAGACCAGGGTCGCCACCGCCATAATCCCGTTTGGACGGGAAAAGTAGCGCGTGCCGGCGATGATCACTGGCATATCCCTCTAAAGCGCAAAAAGCCCACGATGTTCTTCGTGTGCTCCATGGGCGACCTGTTCCACAAAAACGTGCCTGACCAGTGGATAGACGAAGTCTTCGCCATCATGGCCTTTTGTCCCCAGCATGTTTTCCAGGTTCTGACGAAACGCCCACAGCGAATGCGAGATTACATCCTTTCCCTGGATCTGCGGGCACCGTGGCCAGCGCGGTTGCCAGATGAGACAACCCGTTTAATCAGTGAACAGCTCGCAGTGGCTCCGCAACTACCTCTGCCGAATGTCTGGCTGGGCGTCTCTACCGAGGACCAGCGTCGCGCTGACGAACGAATACCGCACCTTCTGGAAACACCGGCCGCCATCAGATTTATCTCCGCAGAGCCTCTACTTGGGACACTGGATCTGAATTGGGTTGGCACGGGGGAGTATGGCGTCGATGCACTGAGCGGGACCCAGTATCATGAGCCGCCTGAAAACATGTCCGCGGCCACATCCCAAGGAAACAAGCTGGACTGGGTGATCGTTGGCGGCGAGAGCGGGCCTAACGCACGACCTATGCATCCCGAATGGGTACGGACGATACGTGATGACTGCGGCGTGTACGGCGTTCCCTTTTTCTTCAAGCAATGGGGTAAATGGGGTTGGGTCGGGAGTGGAAGCAGTGGCGTTTACGACCCGGGACAGCTTGGAGCCTTCGTGCCGTCCCCTCAATCTGACAATCAGTTGCTCGCCGTTAGCGCAACGAATGTGACTCAAGACGCTACGATCTATGCGGGCACGTTTTGGGCCAAACACGATGCAATTCACGCTCTTGGTAAAAAACGCGCTGGACGGCGGCTAGACGGGCTTGAGCATGACGAAATGCCTTCGCCTCGGGAGGCGAGTTCATGAGTAAGTCCCCTTCATTGACCGCCCTAGACGCAACCAGCTTGGCGCTCAAAGCCGTGAATGATTTTGTCGAAATTACAGGTGGTCAGATCCACAAAGTTCATATAATTGCACCTGATACCGACTATTGTTTCGGGGCATTGCCAGCCGCTAAGATTGAGTTATTGGCTGAACCGTTCACTGCAGCGAAATACCGACAGCTTCAAGAATTCAAGAACACCTATGAACAAGTATATTTTACTATGTGCGCTTCAAGGCAGGAGAATTGGGTCCCTAGATCCAATTTTATGTATACACTTCAACTGCAAGCATACCGTGTACAGATTGATTAACAAGAGGGTCCTGTGAACTGGATTAAAGAAATCATACAGCTCTTCGGAGAGGCTTTCAACTGGCTATATATTCTTCAGCCCTGGGAACAAGGGGTTCGGGTCCGCGCGGGCAAGCATATCAAAAAGGTCAATGGTGGCTTGCACTTTAAGCTGCCTTACCTCGACAAGATTCTCGGGGAAGGTTAGGATATGCCAATTAAGCGCCTTAACCTGGACGAAGAGAAGGCGATCAGCGATCGCATCAAAGCAGCGGCCCTCGACCTTGACGTCCATGATATTGATTGTTCAATTACTGAACCGTGGCTTTATGCCGTTGGCTTCCGCTGGTCCCAGCGGGATCGCCAACCCTCACGTCATTGGACACTGTGGCTAGGACGAGCATTTGAGCCGCCCGCCGGCGATGTCGAAGACATTGGGCTTGAGGTCGCAGCAACCTACAACGACGAAGACAAATGGTTTTGCTGGTTTCGGTCGGATTTCTCAGGGCTCTATTCTCGTTTTCTGCATGTCCATCATCTTCGTACACGTAGAGAGCTTTGCATGATGGTTGAGGGGCTTATTGGCGGCCCTTGGGTTTACGAAAACGCGTTTTACGGACAACTCTTCACGCACGATGGAGCTGAACGCCGCCGCGCGGAAGACCAGCGGCTGGATCGTCAGTTGATGATGCAAAGCCACCCTCATCACGCAGTTGAAGAAGATGACACGAGAGCGGGCGCTCGGGCCGATACGTTGCAACAGCAGGCGGAGTATCGAACCGGGGCCACGGATTTGTGAGTAGGGGTATTTAGCCGTGGGAAATACAAACCCAACATTTGAGCCAGACGAGGATGGTTACGACCTCAAATTCCCGTCAGAACGTACGCGTAAAGAAGTGAACGCGCGGATAGCAGCCTCCACTCTACCAAGCTCGGAACAGCTTACATCGTATCGGACACGCGACGGCCGAGTGGCGTTGGCGGTCCGAATTGGCAATGCCTTGGTTGGTCTGAACTCCGCGGGATTTGCCCAAAAGTGGTATGCTCACGGGCGGTTGCTACTTCGTAGAGAGACTGAAGATTATCTAGTGGCCGCAAGCGACGATCTAGAACCACGAACAGTGCCAAGTGATTTTTTGAGTACGGTTCAGGGGTGTTGTTATACGGATCGACCAAACCAGGACGGAGAGTTCGTGCGGAGGAAGCTAAATGCCTAAAAAACCAATCTCCGCCAGCCAGATTCGCAAATCTATGACCAAGAAATGGGCGGCGCCTGAATGGGCCATCATGTGGGAAGTGGCGAACTCTACCGGGGCGCGGGGGAACCGCTATGCCGATGCTGTGATGATGTCATTGTGGCCGTCTCGCGGCCTCGAATTGCATGGGGTAGAGATTAAAGTCTCTCTATCCGACTGGAAACGAGAGGCGGCCGATCCGACAAAGGCTGAAGCGATTGCGCAATTCTGCGATCGATGGTGGATCCACACTCCGAAGGACCTGATTAAAGATGTGGCGGAGTTGCCGCCTGCCTGGGGCCTTCGTGAGTTTGATGGGCGTGCCTGGCGAACGATCAATGATGCCGAAAGGACCGATGTTGAACCCGTGACGAGAGGGTTCCTGGCAGCTCTACTGCGGCGGGCGGATGAAACTCAGCGCCTGATGATCGAAGAAACGCTGCGCGAGTCTCACGCCGCGGCGATCAATGAAGCTGAGGAACAACGCAGAAAGTTCAAAGACGAAGTGCAGCGAGCGGCGGTGCGCAGAACATCCGAACTGTCAAAGGTCGCGGAACGCATCTCAGACTTTGATGAGGCCTTTGGGTCCGACTTCATTGGAGGTTGGTCAGACGTCAAAACCGTGGCCACCGCGGCCAGGTCTTTGGCCGATATCAATTCGGACTGGGGGTCGACGCTACAAGTGATCGCGCGTCTACGGAAGACCGCTGACGAGTTGGAGGCATTGAGGCAGCTCTCATCTCCAGAACCTGATAGCGACTCTCCTCCTTCGGAGGGTGTGAAATGCTAAATAATCCGTACATAACCGGTATTGATCTGGCGGATTTTATAGGCGGGATCACCGTCGTTCCCAGTCCTTGGGCGACACGAGAGAAGTGGAACTTCAAACCGTCTCGCCACCGCTCAAAGCGTGTGCATAAAAAGCTGTTGAAGCGCTTCGGTTGCCAGACCGTTAAGGTCCCGGCGATGTATATGATTGATGGTACCTATGTCGCTCATCCGGAAATGATTGAGGCTCTCAAACCAAAACGCCTACTGACGATGGTCGATGCCGATAAGCAGCTCTCATTATCACCGAATTTAGCGAGAAGGAGCAACACATGATCCGCATTAAGTTTCAAGATTTTCTTGAGGGGTTAAAGCCACTCTACAAAATTGTAGATGCGCGAAGTCCGGCTCGGGCGCTGAGTTTTTTCAAGCTCGTTCCTGACCCTGAGTCTGGCATCGTACAATTCATTGGGACTGACGTAGACTTTACGGTCAGTGTACGTTTAAATTCTGATTGTGACGATGATGATGCCTCTTGTCTGCTGCCATTTCACGGTATGTTGGATGCCTTGGATCGCATCAAGGACACGAGCGCTAGCGAAGGCGTGTTGGAAATCGACACAAGCCCCGTGGGAACGGCAGTGACACTACCAAATGGCTTATTCGTACAGGAAAAGGCCGGGCATTGGCCGTCACTGGATGCCTTTCCTGCCGAAGAGCTCAGATTAGAAACAAAAGCGAGAGTATCTCGCGGCGGGTTACTTACCGCGCTTAACCGCACGCGCTTTTTCATGTCGGTTGAACAAACCCGCTACTATTTGAACGGTGTGTTTTTGCGCCATGACGCTGATCGCGGGGCGGTGGCGATAGCCACCCAGGGCCATATGCTGAGCGAGGCGAAAATAGCCGATTGGGAGGGAGCCCCGCTTCCGGATGCAATCTTGCCCGCCACCGCGGCGCACTGGTGTCGCCGCCAGCTGACATGGGCCGCAGATCAGGGCGTGGAAGATGTCCTGATAGGCTGGGAAGAGGATGACCCTAAGAAAATGTCAATCAGCGTCGGTCGTGTTTCGCTTCTCGCGAAGCTAATTGATGGCACCTATCCCGACTATCAAAAGGTTTTTCCCAAAGACACAAGCCACTCTCTTCATTTTGATGCGGATCGTTTGTCGACCATTCTACAGCCCTTAGAGAATGACAATCCTGAACAGTCACCAATTGCGATTTTAGATAGGCAGTACGAAGGCGGGTCCGTCCTCAGATTTGATAAGAGTTCCGTCTGCTCTTTTGATCTTGGGGTAGTGCCTTTTGCTATAACAGGCGATGCTCGACACTTTGCCTGCCGTTCGGACTATATCCTGCGTCTGCTGGATGACGTTAGCGGCCCTGTTTCACTGCACATGAAGCCCTTCATCGACGAAGAAGAAGACTCCGAAAATTGGTGCGTGCCTGCACTCCTGGAAACGTCAGAGCTACGGCGCATTGCCATGCCTGTGAGGGTTTAGGCCATGCGCAGTGACCCCTGGCAATGGCCAACAAAAGCCCCCCCCCACGAACAATTCACCCCGCTCGCTAGCTGGCTTGTGGAAACGTCGGACGATGACGAGGGTGAAGACGGCGATAGTGATTGGGATGATGACGATTGGGACGAGGAGGACGAGGACGAACGTGAACCCGAAACTACGCCTCTAAGGGCCCAGATCCGCGCCTGGGATGCTCCTGTCCCTGGCGGCGTGGTCGATGGCTGGGAAACGCTAGCCACGTCACAACGGTAAGACACCGACCAATTCTCTTTAGGAAAGGAATAGCAATGAACAGTCATGACACATATCGCTCAGATACGTCAGAACCAGAACGAAAAGATGCGAGCGATGACTTCGACAAACTGGTCGTTCTGCTGGGACTGGGCGTATTTTCTACGTGCATGTTGATCGGGAAAATCCTGCCCGGCCTGCTGGCGGCGGGAGTTTTCTTTGGCGTCGCCTTTTACTTTAACAAACGCAATAAAGATCAACGCCGAGGATCCGGCTTTGAGGGTTACGAATAGTGGTCACCTTGCGCCGTCCAGCACTCCGCTATTTCGGCGGTAAGTGGCTAATGGCGCCCAAAATCATTCCGTTCATCCCGCCCCACCGTATTTATGTTGAGCCCTTTGGTGGAGCAGGTTCCGTCCTTCTGAGGAAACCGCGGAGTCATACAGAAATATGGAACGATTTGGACGATGAAATCGTCAACCTGTTCCGCGTTTTGCGCCACACTTCGCATGCAGAAGAACTCCACACGAAGTTAAGGCTGACACCATTTGCGCGCACTGAATTTGACCATGCGTACGAGGAGCAGCCTGACGATGTCCATCGCGCATGGGCGTAGATCGTGCGATCCTTCATGGGTTTCGGCGCGGATGGTGCCTCCTCACCTTACAAAACGGGGTTCAGAGCCGGCAGCAGGGACAGTGGTCGATCACCCGCCAGCGATTGGGACAATTACACCAAAGCGCTACCGCTGCTCGTTGAACGCATGAGGGGCATCACAATTGAAAACCGCGACGGACTTCATGTGACATCCTGCTTTGATGGCCCTGACACCGTCCACAACCTGGATCCACCGTACCACCCCGACACCCGGCGCCGCGGCGGACGGCAGCATCATGGCGGAGTCTACCGCCATGAAATGGACGAAGCAGGGCACGAGCAGCTGCTTACGCATCTCCAAGAGCTTGAGGGCATGATCCTGTTATCAGGGTATCGCTGCGCGCTTTATGACGACGTGCTCATCGATTGGTTTCGACACGACTTTCAAACTTACGCGGATGGAGGGCGCCCGCGCACGGAATCTCTATGGCTGAACCCCGCGGCGCGCGCCGGCACGCAGCTATCACTTCTGGACGGCGTTCCAATATGACATCAGCACGCATTGTTCCTCTCGAAAACCCCCCTGCCCCCGCGACCGTAGCACCACTGCAACCGCATCAGTTCCTGCGAATCGCAGCCAAGGCTGCACGAGTGTCAGAAAATGAGATTGCAGTGCGCCACACCCAGGCCGCGGTGGATGCCAGGGCCGCTATCTGCAGTGTGCTGCGCGAGTTTGGTTGGACGATGGAGGCTATTGGCCGAGTCATTGGACGCCGTCACACAACAGTGATGCACCTTATATTGGCGCGCGAGCACTTCATGGATTCGTCATCCCCACGTGCCCGAGCATACCGGTGGCGGCGCAAAAGGTTTATCGTTTTGTTGCGGAGGGCCTGTGTCACTGAGCTCGGCACAAGCACGAATTCTATGGTGGATGGTCAATGCTCGGCAGTACCCATTTACCCAACTTCGCACCGCGGAGAGTCCCACGGGCGAGACCCTACGGCTGCCCGGGCGGTTTGAGTGGGAAGAAGACGAAGCCCCTGACACTCTGGCGATATGGGGTCTGTCGCCACCGCAGCTCCTACCAGCGACCACAAACAATCTTCTGATGGCAGGGTTAGCCAACCTCGAAGAAGAGTTCTTACCGCCCCATATTGTTGCGTTTCCGCAGCCCGAATGGTCCGAACAAGTTCAGTCGTACCAAGCGCGACGGCGCCAACGGGGCTTAAGCACCGTGCGTCGCTCAGTCGTGAGCATGTTCCCAACCCAGCGAGGCATCAAGGCGACACCTAAAGACCCACCCCTTCCATGGGTGCCGACACGCGGTTTCATTGTGAAATCTGAGGCAGAGCGAGAGCTTGTCATTCGCGACGCCACCAGGCGGTGTTCGCAAAGATGAGAGAAATCGATCAGCTTCGCAAAAAAGTCGCTGACCTCGACGATCTCGTCGAAGACTTAAAGCTCAAAATCGAGTTCTATCGCGGCACTGAATATGTCCGGCTTCCCGGCCTCACCAAGGTGCAGCAAGCCATTGTGATGATCCTATTCGCCCGACGCGTGCCCATTAGCGATGAGGACATGTGCGAGATTCTAACCGAAACAACAGAGTTTGCTGGCCAGAAAAATGGCCTCTCTGTGCAGATGGTCGACATTCGCGCGAGGCTAGGAAAGCAGAGTGTCGAGAAGATTCGCGGGGACGGGTTCATCCTATCCGAAGCGGGACGAGAATGGGTGCAACAAGCCATTGAGAAGCACAGTCTTGATCCACGAAATCCAAAAGCTTTCGAGCAATGGCTCACCAGAACCAAAATCTTTTTGCGGGAGCCGACAGAGGAAGATGCGTTCTCACAAAGGGAGCAAGGCGCGATTGCGGCGATGTGTGACAAGTACACCGCTGAAGGCGCATCAAGAAAATGGCCAACCATCTTCGGGCGCAAGCGAACCGCCTACGCCTTAATGGATGAGGCGACACGGCTGGGGGTGCTGTTTCGGCCCGCTCAGAAAGGTCGCTCTTCAATGGTTGATGCAGAGATCGAAGCGGCCATCAGAGTCTATATCTCCGATCAACAAATGTCGGAGAAAGAGGCTGTTCATGAACTTAATGATCGGTTCCAAATCGATATTGATGAGAAACGGTTGAATGCGGAGATCAAGCGTATCGGCATAAGCCGACCACGGCGCGGCTGGACGTGGACCCCCTATTGGATTGAACGCGCCCGACGGTTGTCGGTCGCAGGAGAAACCCAAATCGACGCGTTCAGAATCATCAAATCAGAAAGCGGAAAGAATATCGATCGGACGTCATGGCAGCGAATGCTCTACCGCGAAAACATTAGGTTCACCAAGATATGGGGGGCCTCGTTGAAAGGAGAGCAACTGAACCTAGCGCTCGCCCTGGCGCCAGACCACTCAGGGACGACAGTAACGAATTTAGTCAACGCCAGGTTCAGTACAAGCTATGCCCTCAAAACAGTGATGGAGGCGGTTTGGCGCGCGGGCGGATCGTTCGCAACGGACGACGACAAAAAGAACAGCCGCGCCCGCCTATTGCGAGTCAGTGACCCCGTCGAAAATGTGGAATGATTTTCTTTGGACAAAGAGCGGGAACTGAAGCCATGACTTTTTCGGCAGGCCTCCGCAAGACGGCAGTGCGTCTAGCGCGGCAGCATAAACATGGAAGGGATTGCGTTAGAGAGTTCCCTGTGGTGGTCCCTCTGTTCCAAACCGAATGGAAGAAGAACCGGGATTCATCGCAGTCATGCTACAGATCATTCGTAGAGCAGCGAACCCGAATGGGTTCCCTACGAAACGAGCTCAATCGACATGGCGGTTCCCCGAAGAAACTACTGGCTCACTGGGGTATCGCACCGCAATTTCGCGTCATTCGTGGCCAGTCATTTAGTGAACCTGCAAAGGATATCGCGCACCTGCGACTTTTGACGCGGACGCTGTCCAGATCTGAAATTGCGCTTGGCATCCAGAGGATGTCGGAGCAATATGGCGTGGGACGCGTTTCCAGTAATATTCTGGGCCTTTATTCTCAACGATATCATCAATGCACGGCCCAATTCATTGCGTGGCATTTCAAGTTTGGATTACCGCTTCAGGGCTTTGCAGAAGTTCGCGATTATCACGTTCAGGAGGGTTTTGATCTGAACCTCACCTGGGACCAAGCTGTGCGAAAGGCACAGAAGTGGCACCAGGAGGTTTCTTTAGGCACGGATTTTTACATTCCCGATTCCATTCGTACAGGTATTCTTGCAGCATTTGGACGGGATCCCAGCCTGATGGCTCGTACTCTTCGTTCAAACGGGTTCATTTTCACATACGGTGGCGGTCAAACCGCGCTATCGGGCTGGGCTCTTTCAGGCGATCCGGAACGACGAGCAAAAGACGGCGGACGATTCCATTACTTAGAATGTGACGGACATGATTTTGAGCTACTGCTGACGGCTGAACAGTATCGAGAGGAAGGGGCTCAGATGGTACACTGTGTCCCGACATACTTCCGCGAAGCACAACGTGGCGAGTGCTTCATCTACCGTGTAAAGCGCGATGCCGTCCACGTTGGAACGCTTGAAACTGCACCAAGCGGCGACGTTATCCAATTCAAGGCAGAACACAATAGCATGCCTGATGACCGAGCAATTTCGGCTGCGGCCCAATTTGTCGCTCGTTTATGCCTCAACCCAAAAGATCCCGATGCAGATCTTAGCGACGAGCCTGAGTTTATGATGAGAGCCGTGCACGCCTACCGCATCATGCACAATCGGTCTTTTGGTCGCTTCGATAGGGCTGATTTTGAAACCGTCGCCGCAGGATTTGAAGCTGCAACGGTCGCTGTGGAAGAGTTGCAAGGTGGCTTGGAGACGCTTGGTCAGGCCCTTGAAGAATGGACGGTGCGGATTGGGCGCGACACCAGCATAGAAGTTGGTGATATAGTCCCATGTCAAGGGCATCGCGCGCTTGTCACGGAGAAGCTTATCGACCCACCCACTAGGCCTAACAGACCATGCAGCGCAGCCGTCACCTTGGAGTCGATTGGCGCCGAACCAGTGAGGAGAGCCTGTCAACAGATTCTCGCAAATGTAGAAGAGAGTATCTTGGGCTCAGCTCCTCAAGCGGACACGGCCCTTTCCCGAGTCATGGACACCTTGGAAGACTGAGCCTCCAATTACACGGAGGTCCCGATGAAACAGTTTACCCTTATGGCCATGATGCTGTCGATGGCGGGCATCAGCTATGCTCAAGAAGAGCCGGCCGCCACCGGTTCAGCTGAATTGAACTACCCGTTCTCCTATGACCAGGCACCGATTGACGAGACGTTTGAAATTGAAGTTGATACGAATACGTTGGTCGTGACCCACCGCGACGGCACAACGAAGCGGATTACACGCGAGAATGAAGCTGATTATTTGGGCTATTACAGCCTAGAGATAGCGCGCATTGCAGCCGAGATCGCCGTTACGCCATTTGATCTGTTTAATGATTACCACATATATCAAATGGTTGAGCGTGAAGAGACGATATTGCCAGACCTAACAATTTCAGTTTACGCAGATGCAATCACGCCTAACCTCAATGGCTTGGTTCAAGATGATTGTCCAGTCTATGAGCTGGTCAACGGCACCCTAGCCTGCAGTCCTCTCCGCACCAAGACAGTGACAACCACAGAACGCGTCGATGTTACTGAACCCGAGGTTTTTTGCCAGGCTGTCGATTTCTCGTACTCAATTCCTGGCGAGCCCTACGACATCACAGCTTGGCAGAATGCTGGAGAAACCGTCCAGGCAAACTACGTGGTTGTACGTGATGAGAACGGGAATTTTGCCAGAATTGATGTGGAGTCAGAGGTTTATCGTCTGGCCGGCGACCTTTCCCCCGCACAATCGATGATTGCGGGGGTTCTTCTGGCAGCAGAAAAGACACGGCTGAACAAGTATCGTAGCTACTGGATGAACAATTGCCGGTAGCCGCCTTTGGCGACCGATCATTGGTAACAATATTCTTTGAACTAACCTTTAGGGGGTTCGAAAATGAATGAGAGATCAGAGCTTCTCCAACGGATCTCCGTTGAACCCGGCAAAATGGGCGGCAAGCCTTGTATCCGCCGCATGCGTATTAGGGTCACCGATGTCTTGGAGCTGTTGGCTTCCGAAATGACCGAAGACGAGATACTGAGGGGCTATCCATACCTTGAGCCCTCTGATTTCAAAGCCGCCCTTCTTTATGCCGCGGATTTGGTGAATACTGACTGCTCTTCGCACTTCCCGACGCAACGTCCCATCAGTTCCGAAAGCGCACACTCAAGTCCGGCCCCCCAACCCAGCGATATTGTAGAACGCCGATTAACAGATCCCAGAATCATCTCTGTTTTGAGGGATGCCATGAAGCGGGCGGAGGCAGGCGAATTTGTAGCTGTCGCTGTTGTCGGCGTCAAAAAGGATGGAACTTGGGATAGGTACACCGACCATTCGTCCCAGACTGCGTTGATTGGTGGCTTAAATTGCTTGGCCTATCGCATCCACGACCGCGTATCTGTTGAGTTCGACAATGATCCCGAGAATGACGCCGTCTGAACGCGCTAAGTTGCTCAACGATTGAATGAAATCGGTAAAGGCTAGACAGATCGACAATCCGAGCGAGACACTCGCACCGATTATTTGTGACTGAGTACTGTCTCGGCAATGCAGAACACCCAAACCTCGTCGCCAAAATGTCCCAGTTAGAAAAAGCACTTCAAGTGCAGACAATATCATTGAACGAGTCATGAACGGGCCTGAACAGATCGTACACACCGAACCGCGAAGCACTTAGAGGCAACCATGAATGACAGTGTATTTGACGTCTTTTGGGGAACCATCATCGCCTGGTTTATCCTGGCGCTTGTAGCGTTTACGATCCTATGGAAGCCCTTGGTAGGCCCTTGGTCACAAGAGCGCGCCGGCCTCGCCAATCTCCGCCAGGCAGAACAAGAGCGGAAGATATTGGTGGAACAGGCGCGCGCCGAAAAGGAAGCAGCCACCATGCGCGCGGAAGCCATCGCCATTGTTAGGCAGGCTTCCCAGGAGTTCCCTGAATACCGAAATCAAGAGTTTATGGGCGCTTTTGCCGAAGCGCTCCAGGCAGGCACGATCAACCAGATCATCTACGTGCCCACAGAGGCCAACCTTCCAATCCTTGAAGCCAGTCGGGCACCCTAGATCGCAGCCTACGAATTCCGATCCGGCTTTACCACTTCATAGCCCATTTCATCCAACGCACTGAGCATGATCTCGACATACCATTCGAAACCGGCCCCACTGGTTTCAGATAGTTGATTACAAATATCCTTAATTAAAGCATCTCGCTCAGTATCACCGGTATCAATTAGGGGCATTACGTATTTGTCCTATTTCGTTCCGAAGTGGCGCTCAAATCGCCAACTGCTCTCGGCATCAAATCACACCCCCCTCTAATAGGACCGGTTCAGACAGAAGCAGTCGGCGCTGGATCTCCTGCATAACCGCGGGAGGTATAACGTACGTCTCGCCACTCATCACCGTACGGTCCTGGACCTGGAATTCTGTGAAACGAACTGGGTCGCAACGACCCTTCGCTGCTTCAACGCGAATGAAATCGTTGATCCGAGATCGAGTGTTTTCGACGGCACGTTCCTGCAGATATGGGTCCTGCGCCACCTCGTCACTTAGGTGAGCGGAGAACACAGCGCGATGCTCTTTGATAAAGCTGGCCAAGTCCGTATTCGACATAGCCTTGATCTCATCAGTCGTCAGTGTGCACATAGCGACATCTATTCCTCTAACACTTCAGCACCAACAGCCTCAATTGAAGCCGCCGCCATACGACGCCAAGCGTGCCAAATAGGGTAAGTCTTACCCTTTGGCATTCCCCGCCCCATGCCAAATCCGGTAGCGTCAGGATCAATCTTCTGACTTATGCATAGTGCGCGGGCGACTTTCTCTACCAGGGAGTCAGACACCTTTGGCTTGTTTGAAGTCGAATGGTAAGCAGCCATCGCTTTAAGCAAGGCCACCGTACCGTCGATTTCCTGATAAGTTTGGGCTTTGCAGGGCCGCTGAAGCTCCTTATTGAAATCAGTATGCAGGTTGCCAATCTGCCATGTCATGCAAGGGTTACCATCGTGACGGATTGTACCATCTTTAACTCGCTCTGAAAGAATGTTGATGGGGGGACTCGTCAGGGCAGCGGTTCCTGGAATCTGGCAGACTGCAACGCCTCTTTCCTCAAGGCTTGGTATGACCGAGTCAGCATAGGCTGGATCAAACGCCAATAACTGCGCGTCTACCCCTTCCCAAACTGCACACACGTCGTGCTCGATCGCTTTAAAGTCGACAAAGCACCCCTCAATTTTCTGTATCCAGCCTTTCTGCGCCCATTCATGCAGGCGGGGTTCTGCTTTGTAGTCGTCGAATGAGTTCGATGGCAGCCAGAAGCGAACAGCGACATCGAGGCCGCCCTCATTTCGTCGGGATAAGATGACCAGTGCTCAAAGCCTGATAACGGGCGTGAGACTAAGCCCGAGCCAAACTTTCCGGTCTTTAAACGGAGCAATCACGTCACTGATCGAACTCGGATCTTTCGGACGTAATCTCTGGTCAGCAAGACGCTCCCAAGAGCTAAGACTTTGAACGACCCTTTGTTGCACTGGCGACCTCGAACTTTTTCAGGTCCTCAGCCAATTGCTGTACAATGACTCGGTCAAACGGTATTTGCATATCCGCCACCGCCTCATATCGCTTCTCGATCGAACCCTGCCGGCCGTAGACAATGTGCCCGACAGTATGGCCCATCATCACCTCTCTGAGCTCCTCATCGACCTCATGCTCAATGGCGCGGTCTTTCCAGCCGTGGCGAAGGGAATAGAAAACGTGACGATCAGTTTCTTTGAGATTGTTAGTTTTGAGCCATTTGTTGATCGCAGCCGATAGTGAGTCTTCTTTGTCGGCATACCGCGGGAATCCATTCGGGCACAATTTCATGACTTCGGCCGCGATACCCACTAGCGGGAGGTCTCTCAATGCACTCTCTGACTTAACCTCGCGATTCTCGTCGTCCCGAATCTGTATCCAGGGAGGGCTATCGTCATTATGAATGCTCTCTGGCTTAAGGTTGCAAATCTCGGACGGCCGTACCGGCATTTCAATCTGGATGAGGAATATTGCACGCGCCGGCGCATTTAGCTTTCGCAGTTTCTCAGGGTCAAGAAGGCGTTTCTCAATCCATTCCCGCGAGAAAGGTGGGTACTTTCCAAGACGTTTGTCCCGTGCGGCGGCGCGGCCGCGCTGGAGCCGCATGCCCAGAAACGGACTCGTCCGATCCGGTTCGTCGATGTGTTCGTGATAAGCCTTCCAGACCGCGTTGATGTAAATCAAATCCTTGTCGGCGGTCGACGCTTTGATGCTACCAGCGTCCACAAGCCTCTTTAGATGATCGCGAAACTGTTTCCCCTCCTCCCGGGTGACCTTCCCAATAGGGAGGTCCTCACCAAGGCACTCTTCGGCACGCCTAAAGGCGCGCAGCCGAGAATTCTGAAACCGGCGCCACTGAGCTGGACTTTTGGACCGTCGTTTCTCCGAACAAATCGTATCGAAATAGAACTGGAGCATCCCGTTCATGGAGACGGTGGGCTCGTCGACGAGACCTAGAATGGCCTCTGTCACCTGACGCCGGTCTCCCCCTTTACTAACAAGCTGCTCTACGAGCTCAACGCGATGAACGATTTCCTCGAGCGACGCAGTGGCCGCCAATTGCTCCGCAGTTGTGTACGTTAAGCGCGCGGAACGCGCCGCCAGGCGGGCACGCTCATAGCGCGCCTTGGCTCTTTGCTCTGCGGTCCCAGCCGCC
>ERZ1740067.1080-NODE-1080-length-19733-cov-11.003811_pt1 | contig 19733 bp, 17 predicted proteins | sample MGYA00581736_ERZ1740067 | MGnify/ENA primary metagenome ERZ1740067 (study PRJEB43018, sample SAMN04849236) | marine metagenome | isolation source: floating plastic debris | place: Pacific Ocean | collected 2008-08-27 | study: EMG produced TPA metagenomics... | reverse complement strand
AAAAGATTGAGGTTGGGCCCGTTGATCAAGAAAACTGTATACGACATGCGCGATCTCTGCTGTTGGTGCCGCAGACGTGCCAGTTTGAATGAGCATGTGCAAGCCAATGCACGTGGCAAGCGCTCAGACGAAAGTGATGGATCGTCTCACTGACCTCAACTGCACCGGTTGGTTGTCCTGATCGGGCAAGCCGGCAAACCGACAAACTGGTGGCGGCATCACGTTACGGTCTGATGGTCCAGAAACGGTAAATCAGACTACCCAGCGTACATCGATTTTAGGTTGGGAAAATCTCTGATTGCGACACCGCAGACCGAGATGGCCATTTCCGACCGTCCAGCATTTGGGAAGAACGTACTCGGTTTGATGGGTCGAAAGGGACCTCGACTGGTGTGAAAGGACGCTTGGTGACCGTCTTTGTCAGTCGCCCATTCAACATTGTATTTGCCATCCAGGATTTCTAGGCCTTCATCTTCTTTGAATTCACCAACAGGGTAGTTGTTTTTATAGATTTTTGCGTTCTCGATTTTGTATTTGTCGTCCGCATTGTACTGTTCGCGTCCGACATTGGTTGGGTCGCTATGCTGCTGGGTGATATGCCCGAAGCCGTGGGTTGCACTGTCATAAAAATAGACGGTGGGCTGTTTGTGTAGAACGCCAGTGTAACCAATCATGTTGTCCAGTTTGTAAAAATCGTCGCGATATCCCATTCCTTCAACCTCCATTGATGCTACGCTCGCATCTTGGCGGAGAACGGCGGTTTTGAACAGATTGCACTCGGCGTCTTTTAGCCGGTGTTTTATGCGTTTAGGTACCTTGCGGAATTTGCAGCCAAAATGTTCGACGCCTTGATACGCACAATCAGCGGAACAGCGATGATGGCCTTGCTGTGATGTCGGAGAGTGTGATCACGACCAACCACGTTCACGATATGAGGAGTTATATGCTCAATCGGCTTGGTAGCAGACTAACCAACAAAGCACTGCCTCAAGTGGCCCAACAGTCAGTAGCTTCATACGAGATTTTGGCTCCGGCGGTAGGGATCGAACCTACGACCAATTGATTAACAGTCAACTGCTCTACCGCTGAGCTACGCCGGAACACGAAGCGCGGTGTAGCAATAGCGTTGGGGCGCGTCCAGAGGGTTTGGTGAAAAAAGAAACGATTTTTCTTAAGACCCTTAGGTTAGCCGAAATCTTGCCGATGCTGTCAACGAGCCTTCCGGTTCGACGGAGTTTTTTCCATAAAGATCAATGATATGTGCAAGTACGTTACGCGTTGCTGCGGGCAGGAGCGCCGCTGGTGTGTCTGTGTAGATGCGCGACGCAAGAGCCGCACAAGTGGCTGGACCGTCTTGCAGCGCGGTCAGGATTGCCGCCTCTCGGGCCAGCCGGTGCGCGATTAGCCAGTCCAATCGCTCGGCTGGTGAGGTGATCGGTGCGCCATGACCGGGGTAGAAGACAGACCATGGTGTTTCACGCAGCATCCGGCATGAGGCCATGAAATCCGTCAAATCCCCATCGAGCGGCGACACCAATGAACTCGCCCAACCCATGACAAGGTCACCGCAAAACAGCGTATCCCCCAGCGCAAAACTCAGGTGATTGCCGAAATGGCCGGGTGTATGCAGCGCCGTGAGGGCCCAACCTTTGCCGGTCACTGTGTCGCCGGTGACAAGTTCCATGTCAGGTTGGAACTCAGCGTCCACCCCTTCGCCACCGCCGACAAGACCTTGCGCCGCCAGTTCTTTCATGATCGCGCTGCGTCCCCCAAACGCATCCGAGAACGCGTAGATCGGCGCGTCGGTTGCTGCTTTGAGCGGGCCTGCAAGCGGCGAATGATCAAGATGCGCATGCGTTACGAGGATCGCGGTCAGTCTTGCGCCTGCACACGCAGATAGGATGGCGTCGAGATGAGACCCATCCGCAGGCCCTGGATCAATGACCGCGATCTCTTCTTCACCCACCAGATACGTATTGGTTCCCCGAAACGTCATGGGTGAGGGGTTTGGTGCCAGGATACGCCGGATGCCGGGTGCAATATCCTTTGCGATACCGACGGTTGGTTGAAACTCGGGTTGCGGGTCAGTCATTTGCTGTTCCAAAGCTCGTTTGCCACGGATGACACCTGTGCGGGATGCAAATTGCAAGGGCAACACCCCTCTGCATTTGCCTTTCGACACACGTGGGGTAGCGTATCGCCATGACGTTCCAATGGCTCAAAAAATACATGCCGCGCGGTCTTTATGGCCGGGCTGCGCTGATCTTGATCTTACCTGTCGTCGCCTTGCAGCTTGTTGTGTCGGTTGTGTTCATCCAACGGCATTTCGAAGGAGTCACCGAACAGATGAGTCGCGAGATATCGCGCGAAATCAACGCAGCCCTCGATCCAAAGTGGAGCGGTAACACAGAGTTGGCCGAGGCTTTGCGGCTCGATTTTCTGCCCACCAGCGCGGAAGACATGCCAACCGAAAACCTGCGTCGCTGGTTTGACTTCTCGGGCATCGTTGTGATCCGCACGCTTGACCGGCACGTGATCGGGCTCGAACGCGTGCGTCTTGTGGACGACCGGACCGTGTTTGTCTGGATCAAGCGCGATGATCAGCCTTTGGCCAAAATCGAGTTTCGGCGAGAACGGGCGTCAGCCTCCAATCCACATCAGCTTCTGGTGAATATGGTGGTTTTTGGCGCGTTGATGACGCTGATTGCGTTTTTGTATCTGCGCAATCAGCTGCGCCCTATCACGCGTCTGGCAGGCGCTGCCGAGGCTTTTGGGCGGGGGCGGCACGTCGAGTATTCTCCAGCTGGCGCGGTCGAGGTGCGCGCGGCAGGCAACGCGTTTCTTGACATGCGTGCACGGATCGAACGGCAGATTGAACAGCGCACCATGATGCTGTCGGGCGTGAGCCATGATTTGCGCACACCGCTGACCCGTCTTCGGCTGGGTGTGTCGATGCTCGAACGCGATGACCGTGAACCGCTAGAACGTGACATCGAAGACATGCAGCGTTTGATTGATGCGTTTCTGGATTTTGCGCGTGGCAACGCTGAAAGCGGCAAAGCCGAACCCACAGCACTTCCCGATTTCATCGAAGCGATCGTCCACGACTGCAAAAGGTCCGGAACGCAAGTGACGTTGGTGCATTCGAAAGGGCAGGGCGTGATTGCCTTGCGGCAAATGGCGATCCGGCGGGCGATTGAAAACCTGATCAACAACGCCGTGCGCTATGGCACGATGTGCGAGGTGTCTGTTGACGTCACCGACAAGTCGGTGCGCATCCGGGTGGAGGATGACGGCCCGGGCATCCCTACCAACCAACGAGAGACAGCGCTGCGCCCTTTTGTTCGCCTAGACCCGGCACGCAATCAGGACCAGGGGTCTGGTGTTGGTTTGGGGCTTGCCATCGCTGCAGACATTGCACGCGTTCATGGTGGGGTGTTGCGCTTGGGGGAAAGCGCCAACCTTGGTGGGCTTAGCGCGGATATCGTCATCGCACGGTAACAATTTGGCCCGCAATTGACGGAACGGAACATTCTTTTTCCGCTGCAAATTCGTGCGGTTACCGCGAAATCTATTGAAAACTGCTGACTTTGCGTACAAAAGCATACCGATCGGTGACAACCGACCACTCGAAAAAACCAAACAGGGCGACCCGGGATGCCGGCATATAAGTACGTACACGAAGTCATGTTGGGCGATTGTGAGCCGTCAGGTATCGTCTTTCTGCCGCGTTACTTTGACATGGTTCATACCGTTCTCGAAAACTGGCTGGATGAGGCGCTGGATTGGCCGATGAGCCAGGTTCAAGGAAGCGATGGGCTGGCATTGCCCTTTGTCGACATCCGTGCAGAGTTTCCTGCGCCCAGCCGATTGGGTGACAGGCTCACGTGGCGGCTTTCGGTGCGCGACGTCGGGCGCAGCAGCATGTGGCTGGAGTTTATCGGTACCACCGGGGCTGAAACACGGGTGAGCGTAACAGGCACCCTTGTGCTGACAGAAGCGCTTGCAGTACGCACGCGTCGGTGGCCAGACGTGATCGTTGAACGTGCCAAAGACTATCTTGTTCGTGGCGACAATTCGGTTGAAAAAGTGGCTGAGTGATCAGAGCGCTGTTTCTTGTGCTGCGGCATGAAGAAAATCGATCAACTTGCTGCGGTCCAATGGTTTAAGCAGAAGATCAATCTCAAGCCGCCGCGTCTCCTGACGCAGATTTACCGAACGTTCGGCTGATACGATTGCGCAAGGAAGACGTCCCAGACGGCGGGTCAACTCCTCGAACAGTTGCGCGCCGTTCAACCCGGCCCCTAACTGGTAATCTAGCAAGAGCGCATCCGGCGCGATCTGAAGATCGTCCATGAGGTCCAAGGCGCTTTCTGCGTCCTCCGCCTCGATGACGCTCACGCCCCAACTTTCTACGAGAATAGACAGGGCCCGACGAAGCTGTGGATCGTTTTCCACCAACAGCACAATGAGCCCAGCATGGGTAAGCCCCAAGGGCGACGATGTGATCGCTTTGCGGCGACTGCCGACCTCTGCATCATGCGCCAGTGGCACATTCAACATAAAGCATGACCCACGGCCCAACTCGGACCAAAGCCCAAGCGGGTGACCCAGCCGCGCACAGGCCCTTTCGACAATTGCCAAACCAAGGCCAAGGCCGTCATTGTCACTAGCCTTGGCGTCCAGACGGCGAAATTCCTCAAAAATCGAGTTTTGATCCTGCTCGGCAATTCCGGGGCCGGTGTCCCAAACCTCAATCCGGGCGGATTCGCCATTGCGGCGCGCGCCGACGACGATGCGGCCTGTGTCAGTGTAGCGAATAGCGTTGGTGAGAAGATTTTGAACGATCCGGCGCAGATAGGCTGGATCAGATTTCACGACGTGAGAGCTGTCCAGAATGCGCAAACGCAGACCCTTCTGGGCCGCCAGTATCTCCATCTCGTCGCGCAAGGGATCAAACACCTCGCGCAGGGCAACAGGCCGAATGTCAAAGCTCAATCCGTCGGATTCAAGTTTTGAGATGTTGAGCAACGCATCAATGATCTGTTCCGCGGCCCCAAGTGCAGTTTCGGCCTTGGACAACACAGCCTGTTCGCTTGGCGTATCGATCTTGTCAGATAAGGAGGCCATGAACAGTTTTGCTGCCGACAAAGGCTGCAACAAGTCATGGCTGGCCGCCGCAACAAAGCGCGACTTGGACGCGTTTGCGCGTTCCGCAGCGCCCAACGCATCCTCAAGCTCCAATGTGCGCTCCATCACGCGCTGTTCGAGGATTTCATTGAGTTCGTACAGCTTTCGCGCAGCTTCGCGTTCGGCGGTGACGTCAGTGCATGAAATCACAAACCCCCGGTCCGGCATCGCACGGCCAAAGATATGCAAAACGGCACTGGTTCCGCGTTGCACCTCAAACGAAATGGGCTGACGCAGACCGTCTGACACTGCCCAACGCCGGAACGAGTTGCGATCAATGCCGCGTGTGAATTCAAACTCATCATCAAGATCGTCAAGCAACCCGACAAACGATGCGCCAATCCGCAACCGTCGGGCAGGGATCGATAAAAGCGTTCCGATCTTTTGGTTCCAGCCGACCAACTGCGCGTTCTCGTCAAAAATGCAGACGCCCTGGTTCAGATGATCGAGCGTCGCCCGGATCATCCGGGTCTGCTTATCGCGCAGCTTGGCCTGTTCCTGCCGCTCGGTGCGCATAATGTCTGTGATGTCTGTTTGCAGGACAACCGTACCGCCATTTTCGGTGCGATGTTCAGAGACCTGCAACCAGCGGTCCTCAACCAGCCGCACATTGAACATCACCCGGCGTTCCGTATGCTTCTTGCGCCGCATTTTGGCCCAGGCATTGCGATCCTGCTCTGCAGGCAGGTTCAGATAACGCGACCGGCTGACCCGATCGACATAGCTGTCAAAAGGCAGACCAGACGACAGGTCCTTCGCTGTATCGTGGAAATCCCGGCAAAAGCGCGAGTTACACATGACCAGAATGTCTTGCGGATCAAACAGCGCGAAGCCTTCCGAGATCGTCTCGATCGCGTCAGCAAGGTTGCGCCGGGCGGCTTCGGTGTCGTTGTTGGCCTGTGCGAGTTGCGAGTTCGCGTCGTGCAACAGGTCAAGCGTCCGCTCAAGCTCCAGCGTGCGCTCGCGGACGCGCTTTTCCAAAAGCGCAGCCCGTTCAAATTGCGCATAAGCCGCACCCGATTGGTTCGACCCATATTCGACCCGACGCATCAGGCTGTCGGCAATCTTGATCAGTTTCTCGTTCTGGCGCTCTAGCGTGTCGTTCGGGTCAATCAGAGACATTTTCGTCTCCGTCATCCAGTCGGGGATATATGGCGACACCTGTCAGTGTCTGGTTCACGTGAAGCCCGCCGATCTGTTCGCCGTAGGTCGAAAATCCAACCACGTTGTGTTCGCGCAGAACCGATGACATCTCATGCGTGCGCTGCGTGCGCCCCGCTTCGATCCGGCGCAAGATGCAGTCACAGCCCAGGATGATTTCGGGTTGTTGGTGTTTGGCGAGGTCCCCCAAACCCCGATCCAGATGTGCAACGATATCGTCATGCTTTGCAAGCGTCAGAACCATGCCTTCGTTGATGGCGGAAAAGAAAACAAGATCGTGGTTCTCTTTGACCTGTTGAATGGCGCGCACGTGATGCACATCGCCCAAGCGAACGACAACGGGGTGTTCGGCAAAAGTGAATTGATCAAGCTGGTGCGGGTCAAGCCCCAAGAGACGTGCGTATTCCAACGCGGCAGGTTCTGCGTTGATCTCGTGAACGATACGGTCATCAGGTGTGGCGGACGTGACCACCATGCGTTGGTCCGTCGGTACAAGGTGATCAAGGCTGAACACTCGGACCGGACGGTCGCATCGCACAAGCACCACAATGGCCGCGTTCTTGAGTATCTCGCCATTGCGCGCCAACCAGGTCTGCGCAAAATTCGTGCCGTCCCCGGACGACCCGCCAAAGAGCGGCGTGGGCCCAAGACCTGCGGCCAGAAAGGCGGTTAGCTGTTCTTCCCGAAGACTAAGCCCGTCAACCAGCAAAAACGCAAAATCGGAGCTCCAGTTCGGCGCCCGTTGTGCCAAAGCCAGACGCGCCTCAATGAGGCCATCAGCGACAGTCTGATCATCAAGCGCATCAAGGTCTTCGATTGCGTAAGTCAGAACGTTTGAATGCGCAGACCGAAATCCAATGGCGACGACCTGGTCTTCTTCATACCCATTGCGGCCTAGCTCACCAGCGGTCGTGCACGCCAAGACATCCGCCGCACCAAAGCGGCGCGACGTTGCTTCAACCAATGCCTGAAAATCGGCCTCTGGTGAGATAAAAAGACAGACCAGCTCAAAAGGTCCCGGTCCAAGCTGATCGTGCAAATTATCTACAAGTGTCGGGTCATCGCATCGAGATTGTGCAAACGCGATAACGTCGGAGGTGATCTCAGTACATTCAGTTGCAGGAAATACCCTGCTTCCTTCCACTCTCTGGTTCCCACATGTTGGCTGGGGGATACGATAGAGGGATCAGGTGTCGCTTGGCAAGACTCGGTTAAAGCGCGCCTCTTGGGCAATTAGAACAGCTTGCGTGCGACTGTGGACACCAAGCTTTCGCATTATTGCGGTGACATGTGCCTTCACAGTGGTTTCAGCAATCGACAGGTCATAGGCAATCTGCTTGTTCAGCTTACCCTCGCAAATCAGATTAAGGATACGCGCCTGTTGATTGGTCAATGATGCCAGCCGCGCCAATGCCTCTTCCGGCGCTTCGCGCGTGCCATCCTGACCTTGGGGGTCAATATAGCCATCCGGAACATAAGACTGGCCAGCCTTGACCGTTTCAAATGCGCTTTGGAACACCGCGCGTTGCGAGTGCTTGGGCACAAACCCGTCCGCACCCGCTTTGAGTGCGTGCGAAATCATGCGGTTGTCCGCCATGGACGACACGATAAGGATCATGGCCTTGGGGGCGGCTGTCCGCAGACGCACCAAGCCGTCCAAACCGTTCACGTCCGGTAGATTGAGATCAAGCAGAATCAGATCGAAATCTGCGTCGTCCGTCACTTTCTCCAGCGAGGAATCCAAGGTTCCTGCGGTCTGAATATCTTCAAAATCCGCAATCGATTTGAGCGTCAATGTGAGCGCATCACAAAACAGCGGATGGTCATCCACCACCAAAGCTTTCATTGCCGTTATCGGTGTGTCTCGCATATCCACGTGCTCAGTCGTACCAGTTCCCAGATGCTGTTGGCTGACAGTCACCATGCCTTCACACTAGGCGGATCTGCCTGCGCCGTCTCTTGCCGAAAGGTCTCATATGGGCGCGTCAGCGCTCTGGCAAAAGGCCGCGCGGGTTCAGTCGAAGAACCAACAGCAAGATAAGCCCCATGGTCAAGAGACGCATGTGCTGAACGGAATCGAGCAGGTGGTCTTTCAACCACGACCCATCCGCCAAGCCTGCAGTGATGCCCGTCATCAAAAGCTGGCCCATCGGTTCAACCTGAACCCAAAGAAACCAGATCAAGAACCCGCCAAGAACTGCACCAAGGTTGTTCCCTGATCCGCCGACGATCACCATCACCCAGATCAGAAAGGTGTAGCGTAACGGCTGATAGCTTCCCGGCGTCAACTGACCATCGAGTGTGGTCATCATTGCACCAGCAATGCCGCAGATCGCAGAGCCAAGAATAAACACCTGCAAATGCCGCGCTTTGACATCCTTGCCCATGGCACGCGCTGCGGTTTCGTTGTCTCGGATCGCGCGCATCATACGGCCCCACGGGCTATTGAGCGCGAGTTGCGACAGAACAAGAAGAAGGATCAGCACCACCGCAAACAGCAGGCCGTATTCGAGTTTGACATACAAGGTTGATGCCGTCGTCGCGTCTAGGCCAAAGCCAGCAGCGCTCTCGACAAAAGCGGGATCGTTTTGCAAGTCCACTTCATAGGGCACCGGCCGGGGCAGGCCGATCACATTCTTGACCCCGCGCGCCATCCAATCCTCGTTCTTGAGGATCGCAATCACAATCTCTGCAATTCCGAGCGTCGCGATAGCAAGGTAATCAGACCGAAGGCCCAGTGCTGTTTTGCCAATCACGTAGGCAGCCCCGGCCGCCAGAAGCCCGCCAACTGGCCAGGCGATCAGCACTGGCAGGCCCAGCCCACCCAGATAACCCGCAAGCGCCGGATCAACGTCTTCGACCCGATCCACTGCCGGATCGAGCACCATGCGGTACACCACCAGTCCGATCAGCAGCACGCCGCCTGTGGCCCATCCCCGGATGCGACCTTGGGTCTTTGCCCAGACCAGCACCGCCCCCACAATCGTCGCAGCCCCCAACACAAGACCCAGCAAAATCTGCCCGCCGCCCGCGCTCCACGCGGCACCCACAGGCGGCATGGAGATAAGTACAACCGCCAAGCCGCCCAAGGCGACAAACCCCATGACACCAACATTAAAGAGGCCAGCCAACCCCCATTGAAGGTTCACGCCCAGTGCCATCACCGCGCTGACCAATCCCATGTTGAGGATCAACAACGCCGAATTCCAGCTTTGCAGAAAGCCCGTGCCAAGGATCAGACACGCCACCAAGCCAAACAGCAGATAGGTCCTCATAGCGCTTTCCCCCGGAAAAGACCGGTTGGTCGGAACAAGAGCACAATCACGAGGATCACAAAACTCACCGCAAATTTGTATTCGGTACTCAGGATCTGCACCAAGCCTTCCGGTTCAAGGGCAGGGGGCATGAAATAGGTCAGCACCTTTTTCCAGGCATAGGTGATCCCCACTTCCGAGAACGCAATCACGAACCCACCCGCAATCGCGCCCAGCGGATTGCCGAGACCGCCAACGATAGCGGCCGCAAAGATCGGCAACAACAACTGGAAATAGGTAAACGGCTTGAAGGACTTGTCGAGCCCGTAAAGCACACCCGCCACTGTTGCCAAGGATGCCACGATCAGCCAGGTCACCAACACCACCCGTTCAGGGTTGATACCGGACAACAGCGCGAGGTCCTCATTGTCCGAAAACGCGCGCATGGATTTGCCGGTGCGCGTCTTGTTTAGAAACCAGAACAGGGCCGCCACCACAACAACCGCCGTGATCACTGTGATGACCTGCGACGTGCGCAGTGCCAGCCCCTCGGCCAGACCCGTCATCTCGCGAAACTCCCGGGCCGAGATCACAAACCGCTCCCCATCGGCAAAGCGCTGGTCATCTGGGCCAATCACGATGCGCGTCAACCCGTTATAGATGAACATCACGCCCATCGACACGATCACAAGGATCACCGGCTTGGCCTTTTGTGCGCGATAAAAGCTGTAGACGTATTTGTCAGTCAAAAGCACCAGCGCCGCCGCGCCAGCAATGCCAAACGGAATGGCCAACAAGGCGGTCGGAAAGGGGCCAAGCCCGACACCCATGGCCTGCAGTCCCCAGGTAACGAGAACCGCAAACATGGTGCCCATTGCCATGGTGTCCCCATGCGCAAAGTTCGAAAACCGCAGGATGCCGTAGATCAGAGTGACCCCCAACGCGCCCAGTGCCAACTGGCTGCCATAGGCAACCGCAGGGATCAGCACAAAATTCGCCAACGCCACAATGCCGTTCAGAAAATCCACTGCACCGCTCCGCGCTTCTTCTCTTCAAAAATATGCAAATCCATGCTCATCCACCCAGGAAAGACCGCCGGACATCCGGGTCGGCCAAAAGCTCTTTGCCTGTCCCGGTATGCGCATTGCGCCCCTGCACAAGCACGTAACCCTTGTCGGCGATCTCCAATGCCTGCCGGGCGTTTTGCTCGACCATCAGGATCGAAATGCCCGTCCGTGCCACCTCGATGATCCGATCGAACAGCTCATCCATTACGATGGGGGACACGCCTGCAGTGGGTTCATCCAGCATAAGCAACTTCGGCTGCGTCATCAGTGCGCGCCCCACAGCCACCTGCTGGCGCTGACCCCCCGACAGCTCACCTGCGGCCTGACCACGTTTTTCGCGCAGGATAGGAAAGAGAGTAAACACTTGCTCCATCGTGTCCGAGATATCGTCGGTGCGGATAAACGCCCCCATCTCAAGGTTCTCTTCCACCGTCATCGACGTAAAGATGTTGGCAACCTGCGGCACAAACCCCATGCCCTGCTGCACTCGCGCTTGTGGCGTTAATGCCGTGATGTCGTCACCGTCCAGCCGAACAGCGCCTTGCCGGACGTCCAGCATCCCGAACACCGCTTTCATCGCGGTGGACTTGCCAGCGCCATTCGGCCCGACGATCACGGCAATCTCACCCTTTTCCACGGCTATCGTGCAGCCATGCAAAATATCCGGCCCATTGCCATACCCGCCTGTCATGGCGTCTCCAATCAGAAACGGTTCAGCCACAGGCCATACCCTTCCTTTTGCCGTAAATACCTCGGGGGAGCGCCGAAGGCGCGGGGGCAGAGCCCCTAACCGGCGACGCCGTCAAGCGGCGCAAAACAGTCCTGCTCAAGACACCGCTTCCTTGTTCTTCAAACCCGTCCCAAGATAGGCCTCGATCACCCGTTCATCCGCTTTGATCTCGTCGATGGTGCCTTTCGCCAGCACCTTGCCTTCTGCCATCACAATCACCGGATCACAGAGCCGCCCAATGAAATCCATGTCGTGTTCAATCATGCAAAACGTGTAGCCGCGCTCCTTGTTGAGCCGGATGATAGCGTCCCCGATGGTGTTCAGCAGCGTCCGGTTTACGCCAGCACCGACCTCGTCCAAAAAGACAATCCGCGCGTCCACCATCATGGTGCGGCCCAGTTCCAGCAGCTTTTTCTGGCCGCCTGACACCTGACCCGCCTTGTGGTCAGACAGGTGCTCAATCGTCAGAAACTCCAGCACTTCGTCCGCTTTCGCCTTGAGCGCGCGTTCTTCGTCTGCGATGCGTTTGCGTCCGAACCAGGTGTTCCACAACGTCTCACCCGTCTGTCCACCGGGCACCATCATCAGGTTCTCTCGGCAGGACATCGACGCAAACTCATGCGCGATCTGAAATGTCCGAAGCAGCCCCTTGTGGAAGAGTGTGTGTGGCGGCAACCCGGTGATGTCGTCACCCGCCATAAACACCTGGCCCGAGGTGGGCGGTAGCACACCAGCGACAACATTAAACAGGGTTGTCTTTCCAGCGCCGTTCGGGCCGACGAGGCCTGTGATCGAGCCGGTCTCGATCTCAAGTGTTGCGCCATCCACAGCACGGAAGCCGCCAAAATGCCGATGGAGGTTTTTGACCTCAATCATACATGCCTCCAGTTCGTTAAAAGCATGAAGATCACCCCTTACTATACTGAAACGGCGCAGGAAAACCCGCGCCGTTTCGTGTTAAATCAGACGGTTCAATCAGCGATAGCCAACCACGGTCAACGCACCGCCATCGATGAGGTACTCAGCATAGCTGCCAGCCGCTTCACCTGGGCCAACCAGCTCGACGCCGGTTGCGCCGCTGTAATCGACGTCACCGCCGCCCGCGAGGATTTCGATCGCCTTGCCCAATTCGCCCGGCATGATCAGCTCACCCGGTGCGTTGGCCACGGCTTCGATAGAGCCCACGTAATCGGCTGGATCGCTGGAGCCTGCCGCCGCCATTGCCAGAAGCATCAGCGCTGCCGCATCATAGCTTTCGCCTGCGTAGACGCTTGTGCCGTCGATACCCGCGGCCGTTGCCATCTCGGCAAACATCGCACCGCCTTCATTGTCGCTGCCTGGCGCTGTGCCGATTGTGCCGTCGATGTCGCTGCCAAAGGCTTCGGTCAGGGAGTCGCCAATCATACCGTCGCCCAGCGCGAACATGTCAAACGCACCGGTATCCAGTGACCCCTGGATGATGCCAGCACCACCTTGGTCGACATAGCCCAAGACAACCAGCGCATCGCCACCAGCAGACGCCAATGCGCCAACTTCGGCCGAATAATCCGCTTTGCCGTCTTCATGTGGCGCAGCCAGTGTCACGGTACCGCCAGCAGCCTCGTAGGAGGACTGGAACGCATCAGCGAACCCTTTGCCGTAGTCATTGTTGGTGTAAGTCACAGCGACTGTTGTCATGCCCTTTTCCACCAAAAGCTCTGCCAACACTGCACCCTGACGCGCATCAGATGGGGCCGTGCGGAAGAACAGGCCATTGTCTTCGGCTGCCGACAGAGCAGGCGACGTGGCAGAAGGCGAGATCATGACCATGCCGTTTGGCACAGATACGTTCGCCAGAACCGCGCCGGTCACACCAGAGCAGTCAGGCCCCATCATTGCACTGATGCCATCGCTGGTTATCAGGCGCTCAGCCGCAGCCGTTGCCGCAGCACTGTCAACACAGGTACTGTCTGCGCGTACCGGTGTTACTTTGACACCACCCAAAAGCGCACCGCTTTCGGTGACTTCGGCCATGGCCATTTCCGCACCCGCGGCCATCGCAGGGGTGAGGGATTCAATTGGCCCGGTAAAGCCAAGGATCACGCCCATTTTAACTTCGTTTGCATGGCCATCTGCAAATGCAGCACCCGCCATTAATGCGCCAGCCGCTGTGGCTGTCAGCAAATTTCTCATAATGTCACTCCCATGTTGGAACATCGTGATGTTCGCGCATGAGACTAAAGTTGCAGAGTGGAAAAGAAAAGCCCTTCGCGATGGCTGACCTTTGGGAAGTCACGGCTTTGTGGGTCTGCTTGTCCGGGTGCATGTTGCCCCCATATCGTTAGTCAAACGTCCTTGTTTGAGGTTGTCCCTATGCTCCGCATGCCTGTTCTCGCTCTGACCCTTTCTCTTGGCTCAGTATCCCTCGTAGCCGCACAAACCACATCTGAAACCATCCAGACCTCAGCCGGGTCCATGCAGGTGTCGGCGATGGTGACCGGCCTCGACACGCCATGGGCGTTTGGATTTTTACCAGATGGTAAAATCGTCATCACAGAACGAAATGGCGACGTGTTGCTTGTCACGCCGGGCGCTGGCGCCGTGACGCTCCGCAATCCGCCTGACGCCTATATCGACGGGCAAGGCGGCCTGCTTGACGTCTTGGTACCGCGCGACTTCGCGCAAAGCAGAGAGTTGTTCTTCACACACGCCAAGCGCCAAAATCGCGGCAGCGGGACAGCAGTGACCAAAGCCGTTTTGAATGCGGATGGGACGGCGTTGACGGATGTTGAAGTCATCTTTGAAATCGCGCCGGGATCGAGTGGCGGACGGCATTTTGGATCCCGCATTGCCGAAGCACCTGACGGCACGCTGTATCTAACCGTTGGAGATCGCGGTGACCGCCCATCATCTCAGGACCGTTCCAACCACAACGGCTCCGTTTTGCGGATCACAAAGGATGGCGCGGTGCCAGCGGACAATCCGTTTGTGAACACCGATGGAGCGCTGCCCGAGATCTGGTCCTACGGCCATCGCAACCCGCAGGGTGCTGGATTTGACGCCTCGGGCCAGTTCTGGGTCAACGAACATGGCGCACGCGGCGGCGACGAGGTGAACCGCGTCGAAAAGGGTGCAAACTATGGCTGGCCTGTTATCGCCTATGGCCGTCACTATTCCGGGCGGTCCATCGGGGAAGGCACCGAAAAAGCTGGCATGGAACAGCCTGTAACGTATTGGGACCCTTCCATCGCACCATCTGGCCTTGCGTTCTACAACGATGGCCCGGTGGGAGCCTGGGACGGAGACATGTTCGTTGGATCCCTCAAGTTCGACTACATTGCCCGGCTGGATGGGTCGCCGTTGCAGGAAGTAGAACAGTTGCGCGGCGACAGCACGCAACGCGTCCGCGACGTCCGCCAAGGCCCAAATGGTGACCTGTGGTTCCTGAGCATTGGCAATGGCGCGCTGTACCGGATGTCTGCCGCATCCTCATAACTCGAAGAAAAGGGGCTGGCAGACCTCCAGCCCCAATTTATCACACCTTTCGGTTTTCGAGCGCCATACCAATACCAGCCTCTTTGAGGATCGCGTTGATGTCCTTGAAATCGACACCAGAGGCAGGCAGGGCTGCAAGCATCATCGCAACCTCTGCTTCATCAAGGTCGATCGTCTCAAGATTACCCAACTCCTTTAGTTGTGTCGCAACAATGCCCGGATTGAGGAAAATCCCGGTTTCCGGAACAACCTCGGCCAAGGCCGCACCCGATGCGGTTGGCAGGCTTGATTGCGTCTGATCGTTGATGACCCCGTTTGTATCAAGATAGGTGGCGCGATTCTGCGGCGTCAAAAGTACCCGCGCCGGGCGGTCGAGCTGCGGCTCAGAAGTGAAGCCGCCGGGGAACCTGAACCGCAAATTGGCGGGCAGCCGGATCCGTACAAAACCACGTGCCTCAAAGTTGGCAGGCGTGACAGGTGTCGGAAAGGGATCGCTCGGAAGCACAGCAACCTTGGCGGTCTCATTGGGCTCGATCACAATCGATGGGCTCAGCGAAAAGCTCGATGATGTCAGCGCACCGTTCAACGTGCCGGGTGTGTTGTTCTGATTTGCCGTGTCGATAAACGCGGTTGTGTTGTTAAACAGACTGCGATCCGGGTCGGTGACCGACGATGTCACAAAGCTAAGCGAAAAGCGCAGCGCCACGTTTTCCAGATTTGTGATGTTCAGAAAGTACCCCTGAAGCACGGTATCGGCGGCGCCAACGGGGGATTGCGGTTTGTAAATGAGTTCAAAGGAAGACACTTCCATGGGACTTCTCCGATCAATAAATCATTCAAAAAGGAACGCACCGAAATAATGAGGTGCACCTAAAGTCTACCATAGATTGGCCGTTTCAGCCGTGAATTGGCCGTGAAGCCACTCGCGGTGGCGGATGTCCGCTTCCAGTTCGCCATCGCTTTGAAATTGAGATGGAGGCCAGTGCTTTACACCGACAACCGCGATGCGTGTGCCCCACGTTCGCGGTAGGGCGTTGTTTCATAATGCGCGCGGTAGCATTTTGAGAAGTGCGAAGGTGACGCAAAACCGCAGGCCAACGCGACGTTGATCACGCTCATATCCGTCTGCATGAGCAGGTTGCGCGCTTTTTGCAGGCGCAACTCCATGTAGTATCGCTTGGGCGAGCGGTTGAGATAGCGTCGGAACAGGCGTTCCAATTGACGGGTCGACATACCGACTTGCTGGGCCAGAATGGATGGGCTGATCGGCTCTTCGATGTTTTGCTCCATCATCTGAATGACTTTGCTGAGCTTCGGGTGTCGCACGCCAATCCGCGTTGGAACGGACAAGCGCTGTGTGTCCTGGTCGGTGCGGATGGAGTTATAGATCAACTGGTCGGCTACCGCCCCGGCCAGTTCTTCCCCGTGATCATCGGCGATGATCTTGAGCATCAGGTCCACAGATGCGGTGCCGCCCGCGGTCGTGATCCGGTTTCCATCGACCACGAAGATCGACTTGGTCAGTTCGACCTCTGGGAACTCTTCGGAAAAGCTATCCTGGTTTTCCCAGTGGATGGTCGCGCGTTTGTTGTCGAGCAGACCGGCCGTCGCCAAGGAATAGGCAGCCGTGCACAAGCCGCCAATCACCAGCCCGCGCCGCGCTTCACGGCGCAGCCAGTTGACCGTGCGTTTTGTTGTGGCCGTCTGCACGTCGATCCCGCCGCAGATCAGGATAACGTCATCCCGGTTCAATTCGGTAAAGTCGCTATCAACACGAAACGCGACCCCGGCAGAAGACGACACCTCTTCGCCACCTTCACCGACAATCGTCCAATCGTAGAGCTTCCGGTTCGCCATCCTGTTGGCGATGCGCAACGATTCAACGGCTGCTGCAAAGCAAAGCATTGTGAACTCAGGCAGCAATACAAATACGAAACGGCGGGGTCTGTTGGGGACGTGTTCAAGCTCAACAGTTTGGCGCGTTGGCAACATGGCTAATGACCTTCCAATGGGCTCTGCGGCACCTTGTGCTCAGATGGTCAGAACTCAGAAGCCGGGTCAAGCACCCCTTGGCGATTTCTCATATGGCCACAGACGAGTCTCTTCTGTATAGGAGGCCCGCTAACGCTAACGAACTTGGATCAACCGGAGTAAAGAAAATGACCGAGTGGCTTAAATCAGGCTGGCGCGCGAAACCGCGGGTACAGATGCCTGACTATACGGATACTGCAAAGCTGGAGGCGACAGAGGCCCAGCTTGCCAAATATCCGCCGCTGGTCTTTGCCGGTGAGGCGCGCACGCTGAAAAAGCAACTTGGGGCCGCCTCTCGCGGTGAGGCCTTTTTGTTGCAGGGCGGCGATTGCGCGGAATCCTTTGAGCAATTCAGCGCAAACGCGATCCGCGACACGTTCAAGGTGATGCTGCAGATGGCAATCGTTTTGACCTTTGGCGCGAAGGTGCCTGTGGTCAAAGTTGGCCGTATGGCAGGTCAGTTCGCCAAGCCGCGCTCTGCGCCGACAGAAACCGTGAATGGCGTGGAACTTCCCAGCTACCGTGGTGACATCATCAACGAGCTGGATTTCACACCCGAGGCGCGGATCCCGGATCCGGCGAAAATGCTGCAAGCCTACACACAGGCGGCTGCGACGCTGAACCTACTGCGTGCATTCTCGACCGGTGGTTTCGCGGACGTGCATCAAGTGCATGGCTGGACGCTTGGATTCACCGAAAGCGAGAAGGCCGCAAAGTACCGCGATATGGCAAACCGCATCAGTGACACGCTTGATTTCATGACCGCCGCAGGTCTGAACTCTGATCAAGCGCCTTCGCTGCAAACGGTGGACTTCTACACGAGCCACGAGTCGCTGCTTTTGGAATACGAAGAAGCACTGACCCGTCAGGACAGCTTCACCGGCCAGTGGCTTGCGGGGTCCGGTCACATGATCTGGATCGGCGACCGCACGCGTCAGCCTGACGGCGCGCATGTTGAATTTGCGCGTGGGGTTCTGAACCCCGTCGGTCTGAAGTGCGGCCCAACAACCACGGCAGAGGACCTGAAGGTGCTGATGTCCAAGCTGAACCCCGAGAACGAAGCGGGCAAGCTGACGCAAATCGCACGCTTTGGGGCAGGCAAGGTCGGCGAACACCTGCCGCGTCTGATCAAGGCAGTGGCCGAGGAAGGCGCGAACGTGACTTGGGTCTGCGACCCGATGCACGGCAACACGATCAAGTCGTCCACCGGCTACAAGACGCGTCCGTTCGACTCTGTTCTGCGCGAGGTGAAAGACTTCTTCGCCGTTCACAACGCCGAAGGCACCATCCCCGGTGGCGTGCATTTCGAGATGACCGGTCAAGATGTGACCGAATGCACCGGAGGTGTCCGAGCGGTAAGCGAAGAGGATCTGAGCGACCGCTACCACACAGCCTGCGACCCGCGTCTCAATGCATCCCAGTCGCTGGAACTCGCGTTCCTTGTGGCCGAGGAACTGACCGCGCGCCGCGAGGCCGGATTGGCCGCAAAAGCGGGCTAAGGCCAACTGACAATGCAATGCGAAAGGGCGGGCTTGGGTCCGCCCTTATCCGTTTGAGACCACAAGGCTCAGATGCCCGCGCCGACGGATTGGCGCCTTTGGCAATGTGCTGGTTTGGGCAATGGGCGTTGTCTCAACACCTTCAATGGCAAAGCGCCGTGGAGTCCGGCCAATAGTGCCGGTTGTCACAAAGGTCCCGATCATCTGTCGTGCACGCCCCGAATGATCCAACAGTGGATAAAGGCGCAGCGTGGCCTGAAGCTCTGGCTGTCCATAAGCGGCTGGCGCTGTCAGCGTCAAAGCAAGCTTTACAGGTTCTGCAAAAACACAAGCCACATGCGACGTGAAATCAGCGCGATCCTCTGGGCTGACCAGAACTGCAAGCGGCATGCCTGCGACCTCCATTCCCAAAACAGAGCTGATCGACCCGCCAGCGACACGCAGTTTGGCGTGCCCGCCTGACAGCTGTTCGGCCAGAAAGGCATATTCCAAAGCGTCCTGAATGTTGCCCGGATCGATATCCGCACGTTTCGGCAAGACGCCTTGTGCGGCCAACTGATGCCAGTACCGATCCACGATCTGCACGGCTTCGGTCTGGTGTTGCGTCAATACTGAATACCGAAGAGATGTACCTGACATCGCCAATTCCCTCGTTACCACACGATTGGAATTAGCATAAATGTCTTTCAAATTGTTCCTCATTCTTAGCAATTGGTTAACCTCTTGGATTCACCCACACTTGGATAGTGCGGGTTGCATCGGCTGACGCCAAAGCGTACCGAATGACTTGGGAAATCGCGGGGGGATGTATGCGCAATTCCATGACGGGCTTTGCATCAGGGCAGGGCGAGGCAATGGGGCTGGCTTGGTCATGGGACATCCGAAGCGTTAACGCCCGCGGGTTGGACGTGAAGGTGCGTGTGCCAGATTGGATCGAAGGCCTCGATCAGGCCTTGCGCGCAGTTGTTTCGAAGTCTGTTGCACGCGGCACGGTGACGGTGTCTTTGCGCCTCCACACCAATGCTGGCGAGAACACGCATGAACTGAACCCGGCGCAGCTAGATCGTACGCTGACAGCTTTATCCAAGATAGAAGAAGAAGCGATGGCACGCGGTCTGACTTTGACAGCGTCAAGCGCTGCCGATCTTCTCGGGTTGCGCGGGGTGATGGACGTGCCGCATCAACAGGCAGAGCCGGCAAAAGTCAGGGCGCATCTGCTGTCTGATTTCGAACCGGTTCTCAAAAGCTTCAGTGCATCCCGCGCGGGTGAAGGGGCTGCCCTGGAAGACGTGTTGCGCAATCAAATCGCTGACGTATCGGCGCTGGT
>ERZ1740067.1079-NODE-1079-length-19759-cov-18.346630_pt1 | contig 19759 bp, 12 predicted proteins | sample MGYA00581736_ERZ1740067 | MGnify/ENA primary metagenome ERZ1740067 (study PRJEB43018, sample SAMN04849236) | marine metagenome | isolation source: floating plastic debris | place: Pacific Ocean | collected 2008-08-27 | study: EMG produced TPA metagenomics... | reverse complement strand
TGGGATTGGCTATGCGAGGGGCTGCATGTCGCTGGAATTTAGGGAATTGGTATAAGCTTCCGTGAAACTTACCTTTTTCCCTCTGCTTGGAATAGAAAATAATTTGCTTTTTGTTTTACGAGGATTACTGAAATTGGACCAGTGTTTTTTCCATAGCTTTCGGTTGAGTTTGGCGTTGTTTGCGGGATTGGTGGCGGGTCCAGATTAGGTGGGCGGAGGGGATGAAGTAGAGGGCGAGGATGGTTGCTCCGCCTAAGCCTCCCGCGATCGCAATAGCTAGGGGCGGCCAGAATCCAGTGTCATCCAATAGCAGGGGGACGAAGCCAGCGATGGTGGTGAAGGTGGTGGCTAGGACGTGGCGGGTGGAGTGGACCACTACTTCACGGGTAGCGCGCCAATCGCCGTTGCGGGCGTCGGGGCTTTCGCGCAGGGCGGCGAGGACCACAATGGAGTCGTTGATGGCGAGACCGACTAAGCCTAGGGTGCCGAGGATGGCGGTGAAACCGAATAGGGAGTTGAAGACCCACAGCGCGAGGGCGGCTAGACCGATGCCACATATGGCAACTACGCCGATTAGGGCCGCTAGGGTAAAGGAGTTGAACGATAGCACCAGGATGGCCACCATCATCACCAGCAGGACGCCGACGACGGATAGCAAGTTGGCGATCGCGGTACCTCGGGCGTCGGCTTCACCGCCGTAGTCCATGCGATAGCCGGGGGGCAGCTCAAAGCCGATATCTTCCAGGTGTTGCTTAAAGTCCGTGAGGGCAGTGTCGGGCAGGGCTCCGGCCACCAGAAATCCTTGGACATTGTTAAAGCGTTGACCGTCTTTTCGGGAGATGGTGGTGAAGTCGGGCACCAGGCGGCGCTGGGCGATCGCATCCAGGGGCAACCGTTGACCATTGGGGGCAATAATATCCAGACTGTCCACTTGGCTAATATTCTGGCGGGTGGCGTCGCGCAGTTTGACCCGCACGGGAATATCCTCGGTGTCTTCTAGGATGGAGCCGCCCACTGCTCCGTCTAGGTTCGTGGAAAGTTGCTGGGCGATCGCGTCATTATCCAACCCCACCCGTTTTGCCTGCACTTCGTCGATGGTGAGGGCAAATTTTGGGCGAGCTTCGGTTAGGTCAGCGCGGGTGTGAATCACCGATGGAATGGTGGCAAGCTCCATTCGTACGCGATCGCCCAGCTCCCGCAGTTGCACCACATCCGGTCCATAAAGCTGCACCTCGATGGGAGCATCAATAGGCGGTCCCTGTTCCAGTTGGCGCACCAAAATTTGCGCGGCGGGAAAGTCTTGATCAAGCTCCGTTTGCAGGGACTTCACCAAATCTCGTAAGCCATTAGTGGACTGGGTTTGCACCAGCGCCTGCCCATAATTGGGGGCGTTATCGCGCGTTTCAATCACGTTGTAATAAAACGGCGGGGCACTTTTTCCGAAGAACCAATCAACTTCGGTAATTTCTGGTTTGGCGAGGAGGCGATCGCGAATGGCCACCGCCTGACTTTGGGTTTCTTTAATGCCGGTGGAATCAGGGAACTCAATTTCTACCTGAAACTGATTGCGGTTGGTGGGGGGAAAAAACTGCTGCTCCAGGCTGCCAAATTGGGCAAATCCTAACACCGGCAAAATCAGCGCTAAGCCAACGCCAAGCCACGGACGACGCAATACGCTGCCCACGGTGGCGCTATAGCCTTGCTTTAGGCGAGGATGTCCGATGCCCGACTGGAACGCAGACCACAAATTAGGCAGGGGATTCCAGCGAGATAGCAACCCTCCCATGGCCACAATAATGGTGAGGGAAATGGCTAAAGAACTGGTCAGCGCCATAATCACCGTGACGCCGATGGTGCCAATAAATTCACCCGTGCCGCCGGGGGCAACGGCGATGGGAATAAAGGCTAAAACGGTGGTCAGCGTGGACGCTAGCAGTGGCACCAATAGATGGCTAGCAGTTTGAACTACGGCAGTTTCGGGGGAGATGTTTTCTTTGAGGCGATCGCGCACCTCATCCACCACCACAATGGCGTTATCGATTAACAACCCCAGGGCAATAATTAAGCCGGTGACGGACATTTGATGCAGGGGCACGCCAAACGCTTTCATTTCCCCAAACACCATCAGGCAGCTTAGGGGCAGCGCCATGCCAACGATTAGCGCCGATTTCCATCCCAGCATCAGCAGAGAAATAACAATCACCAGCCCGGAGCTAACGAGCAAATTACTGATAACACCGTTGAGGCGTTCTTTCACATAAATGCTTTGGTCGAGGAGAGTCACCGGTTCAATGCCGTCCGGTAGGTTTTGGCGCAGCTCATCCAAAATAGGCTCAAGCTGGTTTGCCCACAGGTCCACCCGCTCCGTTAGCTCCACCTTGGCTCCCACCACCACCGCTGGATTCCCCCGCACCGTTGCCAACTCCGGCGGCGGGTCGATAATCCCCTTTTCTACCGTTGCCACATCACCCAGCCGCGCCGTTTGTCCCGAGTCGCCGAGCACAATGGGCAGCGATCGCACCCGTTCCAGCGATTCCAAGGCGCTGTCGATTTCTAACAACACCTGGCGATCGCTTTGGCGAAATTCCCCAGCGGACACTTTGGCGTCACTATTGCGAATTTGCTGGGCAAGGCTGCCGGGGGTTAATCCCAGCTTTGCTAGTTCGGTGGCGCTCACCTCCACGCGAATTTCTTCCTGGGGTGCGCCGAAGGTTTCCACCTTATCGGTGCCGGGGAGCGATCGCAGTTCCCCTTCTAATCCTTCCGCCAGACGGCTCAGGATGGTGTAGTTGGGAGGAGAATCGAGGGTCCAGGTTAAAGCGATTAGGGCCGCGTTGGCGGTGACGGAGATATCATCAAACTCCGGCTGGCTGGCTTCGGGGGGCAGCTCAGGGATAACATCTTCCAGGGCACTGCGCACCTCGGACCATACTGGCTCCACATCGGTAATGGTTTCCTTAATTTCCACAAAAACAATAGACAGCCCCTGGGATGAGTTGGATACGACTTCGGCGATCGCCTCAATATCGTCCAGTTCCTCCTCAATTCTCTCCGTAACCAGAGACTCGACCCGCTCAGCACTGGCACCTGGGAGAAAGGTTTTTACCAAACTATTGCGATTGACAATTTGAGGATCCTCCATGCGAGGCAGCGTAAAAAACGACGAAAGCCCCCACACGAAAATTAGGGTTAGGGAAAGGATTAATAACTGACGATTGCGATAAAACCAGCGAGCGAACATGGTCTTTGCCCTGGAATAGAAAATTTAAACGGACTGGAAAAACTGAAGCGGGAGTCCAGAGGGTCTCTGACCTACGAGTTTCTGACTCCTTCGAGTTTCTGACTCCTTCGAGTTTCTGACTCCTTCGAGTTTCTGACTCCTCCGGTGAGGTTTCAGGAGCCGCGCCCCTGAGGAACGTTACTGAATACTGACCAACTGCCCCGGCACAATGCGATGGGCACCGCTAGCAATCACGCGATCGCCCGGCTGAATCGTCCCGCGCACAAACAGGCGATCGCCCCCGTCATGCAACACCTCCACATCCCGACGCACCACCTTAAACCCATTCCCCAACGCATCGCCCAACCCATACACGGACCACAACCCCCGCTCCCGAGGCACCAACGCCGTCGCCGGCACCCAAAAACCGCTCTCCGCCTGAGACTCCTTCACCGTCAACCGCGCCGTCTGGCCAATGCGTAAATTTTGAGACGCCGCCAACTGCAACACCACCGTTGCCGTGCGGCTCTCCTGTTCCAGCATCGGCAACACCGTAGTCACCACCGCAGAACGCGGCTCCCCATTGACCGTCAACCGCTGGCGAGATCCCACCGGCAACCGCCGCGCCATATCCACCGGCACCCCGATTCGCGCTTCTAGAGAACCGCCTTCAATTAGCTGCACAATCCCCTGCCCGCCACTAACTACCGTGCCTTCGTCGATAAGGCGATCGCTCACCTGCCCAGAGTAGGGAGCCTTCAGCACGGTCTTGCTCAATTCAATGTCTACCGCTGCGATCGCCGCCTTTGTTTGCTGGAGCCGCGCCGCCTGAGCCGAAACCTGCTCCACCCGCGTGCCGGTTTTTAGCTTTTCTAGCTGACTTTTCGCCTGGTTTAGCCGGTCCTGCAACGCATTGGCGCTAAACTGCTCCCGCTCCCAGTCTTCCCGAGCGATCGCCCCCGTTTCATACAACTCTTTGCGCCGATTCGCCTGCAAATTCGCCAGCGCCAACTGCTGCTCCAGGTCGCCCACCGCTGCCCGTGCCGCGTCGATATCTTCCCGTCGCGCTCCGTTTTTCAGCTCTCGTAACTGAGCTTCAGCACTGGCTGCTTCGGCTACTAGTTGCGATCGTCGAGCTTTCAGGCTGCGATCGTCCAGCCGAGCAATCACCTGCCCCGCCTGCACCACATCCCCCTGATCCGCCAACACCGCCACCACCGTTCCCGCCCCCTCAAACCCCAGCCGACTCTTGCGCCGCGCCACCAACTCCCCCGCATATTCCCGCTGGATCCCATAGCCTGCCTGAGCCTTCGCCGTCACCACCGACACTGGCAAAACTCGCCCTTGAGGCGCTGGCTTTGACACTGCCGTATCCGCAGCTGGCGGCGTACTGATTTGCCAAGCCACAATCCCCACTGGCAGCAAAACCACCGGAAAAACCCATAGCCAGCGCCTTACCTTGCGTTTTGGCGCTCCCTCTTGCGGGGATGCCGACACCACCGGATCCAACTGAAGCTCTAGCTCCAATTGATCTGGGTTCGATACAACCTGCTGATCTTTGATCGGTAGCTTTCCCTGGGCGTTAGTCATGACTCAATCCCTCGTGATGACCTTTGTTCTTGGCGCCTGGTGCCAATAGACTATGCAACGAATAACCTATGCAACTATTTTAATATTGAAATAGTTTAATATGCAAAAAGTTTAATATAAATTACTTGGCGGCGTGGAGGACTCAGCGGCGAAAAGAGGATGTGCGCTTGCGCTTTACGGTCTTCACTGGCAGCATTATTTTTAGGGAAAAAATATGGCAAGGGCCAAGCGGAGTGAAACGTCATCCATGACATTGGCGCACACGATCCTGGTGGTTCTGATGGGGGAGCCCAATAGTGGTTACGGCATCAGGAGTCGGTTTGAAGAAGATGTGCAATTTTTTTGGCAGGCGAGTCACCAACAGATTTATCGAGAATTGGGAAAAATGGAGAACCAGGGCTGGATTTCTCCTACGGTGGTGGCCCAAGAGGGAAAGCCCGATAAGAAGGTTTATGCCATTACGGACTCTGGGCGGCAGGAGCTCTTGAGGTGGTGTACGGAGCCAACGGCGCCGACGGCGATTCGTGAAGATTTAATGGTGCGAATTCTTGCCGGTCCCTATATGGATCGCGGCATGTTAATTGAAGAAGTTCAGGATCGGCGTGATTTTCATCAACAACGCCTCGAAGACTGCAGGGAGCGGGAACAGTGGTTTCGTGACCATTCGGATCTGCCGCTAGTGGAAAAATTTCGCTACCTCAATCTTCAGCGAGGAATTTTATTCGAAAAAAGCTGGGTGGATTGGTGCGATCGCGTCCTAGAGCTACTTCGGTCTCCGGATTTATCAACGATCTTTGAAGAAAGCTAGCGATCGCCCGCCAGCAGATCCATTAAACATCCTTACAAAATTCGCCCTTAGGTCCGCCGATCAACACGTCAGATTGGATACTTTTTCCCAACAACCTAAGCTCAACATGCCAAACCTGCGACGAAAAAGCGGCGGGGAGTGCAGGAGAATGCACTGGGGATCACACCATTTACCCGGAATACTCGATTTTTATCGGTGTCTTAATAAAGAAACTTCGACACCCTTAGCGTTATAAAGTTTTAATTAGAATTATGGATCGGCTCTATTAGTAGTGTCGTGTTGTATCTTTCGGTTCCCGTTTTTTGTCAAACGCTAATATCGTAAAAACATAAAGAGAATCTTAAGAGGACGAGACCATGACCCCATCTATTCTTAGAGAGCTTTGGGCTACGGTCGAATCTACTCAAAGTTCCACCCTGTTGCAGCTTGATGATCGCAGCCTAGTTGACGTGCTCGTTGATACTCTGTCTGAAAGTCAGTCTTTAACGCCAGAAGAAGCCAATAGTCTGGAAGACTATGTGCGATCAAAGCTATCGCTGATTCGAGATCTGGCCATAAGTCGCTGTGCTGCCTAGGGCGTGTGATCGACCGTATGATTAACTATGGCATCAATTAAGTACTAGAAGCCTTACGCAGTGGGAGTTTACGCCCTTTCAAGACAAGGCATATTGGGGACTAAAAATCCTTGTAGTTACTGGCTTTGAGATTTAAATGATGACGGTCCCTGAATGCTTCGCACTAGGTACGTAGCTATGCAGCCTAAATAGAACTCGCCTCAATCCTCGGCCCCGTTGCCTAGGGCGTGGCAAATTTCTCCAGCTCTTTATGTCTTCAGGTTTCTATTTCCCCAGCTCTCTAATCGAGAATGACTGAGAACGTTAATACCGTTTCATCGACGCCCTTAAGCTTCAGCGGGCGTACCTTCTGAATTTCTTCCTCGTCCAGATAATCAGCAACAGCGGCCGAAATCAGCACCATCCCAGGATCCGCCGCCGCCTGAATCCGCGACGCAATGTTAACGCAAGGGCCGATCGCCGTGTAGTCGGATCGTTGGGCGCTACCGAACATCCCCACCACCGCCGTGCCCTGGTGGATTCCGCAGCGAAACTGCACCGCTGGCATTCCTTGCTCTTCCCACTGGGCATTTAAAACTTGCAAACGCTGGTGCATTTGCCGCGCCGCCGTCACCGCCCGCTGCACCTGATCATTAGGGGTGGCATCCTCCGGTGCCCCAAACAGAGCTAGCACCGCATCTCCCATAAACTTATCCACGGTGCCCTGATTTTCAAACACCACCTCAGACATCGCCGACAGGTACTCGTTTAGCACCTCAGCAACTTTGCGCGATCGCAACGTGTTGGACAGCTGAGTAAAGCCCACAATATCGCTAAACAACACCGTCACCAGCCGCGGCTCTGGCTTTAGGTCTAAGCTCAGCTCACCTGCTGCCGCTTTTTTCACCATGGAACCAGGCAAAAACCGCTGAAGCACCGACTGCGTTAAATACTGGTTTAACTCCGCAACTCGGCGCTCGTTGGCTTTTAGCGCCAGTAAATTACGCACTTCCGCCAGCAGCTCCCGCGCATTAAAAGGCTTAGCTAAATAGGCATCCGCCCCCTGCTCTACCCCCTCCAGCCGCGTATCGTCGTCGGCCTTCGCCGTCAGCAAAATTACCGGAGTCCCCTGAAGTTGGCTGTCCTCGCGCACCATGCGAATTAAGTCCAGTCCAGAGGCCTGTGGCATCATCAAGTCGGTTACCACCGCGTCCACCCCTTTCGCTTGGGCCACGCGAAACCCTTCGTTACCGTCCCGCGCCGTTACAACCTCGTAGCCTGCCGATTTTAAAATGCTGGACACATAGACCCGCAGATCTGAGTTATCGTCCACCACCAGCACCGTCGCTGGCTCCTTAATTTCACTTTGGGACAGCTTCCGAGACAGCTTCTCCGGCAATGATTCCTCCGGCGCTTCCCCAGAAGAGCCGACAGACATGGAATCTTGGGGAGTAGACTCCTTCAACGGAGGAGCATTGGTCAGCATGGTGGCGATCGCCGCCTCTTCCGCCGCTGCGTCAATTTCCCCCTCCAAATCTGCCAGCTCCACCGCCGCCCGGCTAGCTTCATGTTCAATAGGCTGCTCTAGCACTTGATCCGCCGGTAAATGGGTGGATCCTTTTTGCAGCCACACCGTAAAGGTGCTGCCCTGTCCATACACTGAATCCACCGACACCTTGCCGCCATGAAGGCTCACCAGTTCCTGTACCAAAGCCAGTCCTAATCCAGTGCCTTCATAGGAGCGACTGACCGATCCCTCAGCCTGACGGAATCGCTCAAATAAATGGGGTAGCTGGTCATCGCGAATGCCGATTCCCGTATCTTGTACCTTCAGCACAAAGCTATCGGAGGTACAGCTCAGGCTAACCGTAATGTTGCCGCCGCTGGAAGTGAACTTCATGGCGTTGGACAGCAGGTTGTACAGCACCTTATCAAAACGCTCAATGTCCACGTAGGCAGGCGGTCCATCGTCCAAATGGGTCACCAGGGAAATGCCTTTGCGATCGCTATAACCCTGAAACGCCTCGACAATTTGCTCCGTAAACCGGGTCAAATTGAGGGGGCGAAAGGTGGGCTGTAGCCGCTGGGCGTCAATGCGCTGAATGTCCAAAAGCTGGTTGACCAACCGCAGCAGCCGCCGAGAATTACGCAGGGCGATCGCCGCTTGGTCTCCCGGCAAACCGCCGCCATTATCTACCGCCGCCTCCAGCGGTCCAATCATCAAGGTCAACGGCGTACGAAATTCGTGGGAGACGTTCTGAAAAAACTCATTTTTTTGCTTATCTAGCGCGAGCAACTGCTCCGCCTGCTTGCGAGTTTGCTGATATAGTCGAGCCTGCTGCACCGCGATCGCCGCCTGAATCGACACCTCCTCCGCCAGCTCAATATCCTCAGTCTTCCAGGGATGCAGCTCCTTGTGGCGCAGGGAAATGCTGCCGATAATTTTCCCCTCCGCCAACAGAGGCAGCACCAACAGCGATCGCGCTCGCTCCCGCAAAGGCAGCTCCTCCGCTTCGTGGGGCGTATCCTGATACAAATCATCCACCGCCACAGCGCCCTTCGAGGCAATCACTCGCTGGAGCACCGGATTACTGGCGATCGGCACCAAAGATCGCGGCAATGCCCCTGGCAAACTGGGGTCAGCCAACGCCACCGGATCAATTCCCTTAAACTTCTTTGCCCCACCGGCACCGTTCTCTGCCAGGTGATGATCCTGCCCCTGGGGCAGTCCTGCATCAGAAGGATGGCTCTTCTCGTGGAATCCCACACACTGCATATACTCATCGCTGGGGGTCCACAGGGACAACGTGCAGCCGTCGGCGTCCATCGCCGTACCGAGCTGTTCAGTGATGGTGGAAAAAATCTGGGTGGGATCCAAGCTAGAGCGAATTGCCGCCGTGATTCCGTTAATTAACTCTTCCCGACGCAGGGATTTTTGTAGAGCCTGGGTGCGCGATCGCAACACATTATGGGTTGCCACCGCCTTGCGCACCGAGTCCTTTAAGTCCTCATCATCCCAAGGCTTCGTAACGTACTTAAAAACCTTACCGGTATTGATCGCCTCAACTAAATCATCAACATCGGTGTAGCCCGTAACAATAATCCGCATAATGTCCGGATACTGGGCCGCCGTCAGACTTAGAAACTCAGTACCACTCATTAGCGGCATGCGCTGGTCCGACACAATTACCGCAATTTCATCCTCCCGAGCCAAAATCTCCAATGCATCAGGGCCACTAGATGCCCGCAACACTCGGAACTCGCGGTGCAAGGTGCGATAAAGCAGGTCCAAAATATCCGGTTCATCGTCAATAACCAGAACCGTTGGCTTTTTGGGGCGGGAAGTAGGGCGAGAAGAGGTCATAGGGACGCCTTTACCTCACTGAGGCCAAATATTCGGGTCCAACATAGCGACAGGAAATACTGTTGTTGAGCAGGCTTTTGCTGCTCAGAATTTGGCGACGGGGAAAGCTCCCGTTGAAAAGATAGTACGAAAAGTGACAAGAAGCCCACTGGCAGCCGATCACTCGACAGCACATTATTGGCGACAGTAGCGGAGAGCGACATAAGACAGCGACGGAGTGGAAAAACGTGTCTAAGTACTTCTAAACCTAACTTACAGCGGCTGTGAGGCACTGGCTTGAGGGAAAAACAGCGGACCATCCTCCTACATCACCATTCTAATCCGCCTCAAACATTGAACAAGAGAATGACCAAATTACACCAAGGGGCTCAGGGCTTGAGTAGACATTGCAACAGTTGCTAACTTTACGACGGTACTGAAATTCCAACGGCACTGACTGATTTATTTCCAAAGATTACCTTGATCCGCGGTTGTCTCTGGTAAGGATCGTTACCTCGTAGGTAGGGCCTCGCTTGTTTGCAATGTCCCAGGGATCGTTGTTACTTGACAACCTTTATTTGACAGCTTTTGACTACGAGCAAGTTTTCATTCAGGCATCACCTTAAGTTTGAAGACGAGACGATAAGCCGCCAATACCTGGCTGCCATTACCTCCACAAAGGTGCTAATTCTTAAATTCTCCCCTTACGGTTCATCAAGGCTTGCTTGCTATTTCCACACACGCAAGCGGCTATCAGGACGGTATTTTTAAAACGGCTTAAAACGGCACTGAAGTTGTGACAGACAGTCCGCTGCTCTTAGAGCTCGCGTACTCAAAGTCTTTGTTATACAGCCCCATTGGTGAAGAAGAGATAGGCGATCGCCCCAAGCCCCGTTTATCGCCCCAAGCCTCGCTTAATGTTCAGACAATAATTCGGAAAACCAAGCGCAAAGACCAGACACAAGAAAATTTAGGCGCAAAATCCTCCCAAAAGCAGAGGTTGCGTTTTTTGTACTTTCCTATCTAGGCGTAAAGGGTACAATACGAAGCGGTGGGCAGCGAAACAGAGCTTTACTGCGGCATATCAACCTCTGGCTCTCTTTCTCCCACAGTTGTGGCTGAGCAGGTATATTCACTGTGAAACTTGAGTCCGAGCCTTATTCCACGCCTGAAAACTTCTCGAATCCCCTGTCGGAAACAGCCGATCCCCGGTGGACTCCCCCCTCAACGCCTGGTGGCTTTTCCTCTTCAAGGCGGCGATACAGTGCTGTAGACATTGCTAGATATTATTCCCGTCGCCCTTGGTTACCGCTGTATCGCTTGATTCAAATCATTCTCTTCAGCGCCAGCTTTCTACTGGGCACCCTGGGTGACTACCTGTTCGGCGAAAATCAAGCGACGCTTGCCAAGCGAGCGCAGCAGCTCCGTAAGATTTTGGTGCGGCTAGGGCCCACCTTCATCAAGGTTGGTCAAGCCCTATCCACGCGGCCAGACTTAATCCGGGTGGATTATTTAGCAGAGCTCGAAAAGCTTCAGGACCAGCTTCCTCCCTTTCCCACCGAGCTTGCCTTTCGTATTTTGGAAGCGGACTTTGGCTATCCCGTCGAAGACCTATTTTTTGAAATTTCCCCCCAGCCGATCGCCGCAGCCAGTCTAGGGCAGGTTTACAAAGCTCGTCTACACACGGGCGAAAGCGTCGCCGTGAAAGTGCAGCGCCCAGAGCTGTTGCCCACCCTAACGTTGGACCTGTACCTGCTCCGTATTGGAGCGGGAGCCCTTGCCCCGTGGCTGCCGCTGAATCTGGGGCATGATTTACAGCTCATCGTGGATGAGTTTGGAGTCAAGCTGTTTGAAGAAATTGACTATTTAAATGAAGGGCGGAACGCGGAACGGTTTGCCGCTAACTTCCAAAACGATCCGTCGGTAATGGTGCCTGAAATCTACTGGCGTTATAGTTCCCAGCGTGTACTGGCTCTGGAGTGGATTGATGGCATTAAGTTAACGGACACCAATCGCGTTAAAGAGGCTCAGCTTGATCAAAACGAACTAATTACCATTGGTGTAACCTCTGGACTGCGTCAGCTACTGGAATATGGCTTTTTCCATGCGGATCCCCATCCAGGCAACCTGTTCGCTATGCGGGACGGGCGGATGGCTTACATCGATTTCGGCATGATGGATCAGATGGACGAAACCACCAAGGAAACCATTGTGGATTCGGTGGTTCATCTCATCAACAAGAAATACGACAAGCTTACGGAAGATTTCGTCAAGTTAGGTTTCCTGGCACCGGACACGGATATTACGCCGATTATCCCGGCCCTGGAGGATGTGTTTGGAGACATCATTGGCGCTAGCGTGGGTGACTTTAACTTTAAAACCATTACGGATCGCTTTTCGGAGCTTATGTACGAGTACCCATTTCGGGTGCCGGCTAAGTTTGCGCTGATTATTCGCTCGCTAGTCACCCAGGAAGGGCTAGCCCTTAGCCTGAATCCAGCATTCAAAATTGTGGAGATTGCCTATCCTTATGTGGCTCGGCGGCTGCTGCGGGGGGAATCACCGGCGTTACGACGGCGGCTGATTGAGGTGCTCTTTGAGGATGGAAAGTTTCAATGGAAGCGGCTGGAAAATTTGCTGCGTATTGCCCAGGGAGACAGCAGTGCCCAGTTTGACTTGGTGCCCACGGCGCAAATGGGACTGCAGTATTTAATGTCTGACGAGGGGCAAGTATTTCGCGATCGCCTGTTGCTAGCCTTGGTGGAAGATGGGCGACTCCATACGGCAGAGGTGCAGCGGCTGTGGGATCTAGTGAAAGATCAAGTGGAGCCGGGACAGGTGGTGGAAGCAGCCTGGGGCACTGCCTGGAGCGCCTTAACCGAGTTTTCTCGAGAACGAGCGGTGCAGATATTGCCAAAGCAATTTTTACCCGTTTTGGACAATACCGTGGCCGCCTTGCGGGATAATGCTCAAATCTAACGACACGATTTGACTGAATAGAACAGTGACCCATGATGATTTTTGATGCTCCCCAAGCGCCGATTATTCAACTGATTGTTGGCTTTGTCGTGGGGGGTGGGTGCGGTGCCCTGTTCGCCAAAATGTTTCGAGATCGAGTAAAAACCTGGCTGGCAACGGAAGAGCGCGATCCAGCAGAGTTTATGCGATCGCCCCTGCGGTTTCCCTATGTGGGCACAGCCCTGGGAGCCTGCGTTTTTCTGGCGGCTACGCTACAAACCTTTACAATTCCCGTCAAGTGGGCATTTATCATGTCCGGCAGCGTCACCGTGGGCGGGGCGATCGCCGTTTGGTGGCAGTTGGGTGTAATCCTGCGGCAGGTGCAGCGAGGCGGCGTTGACGCCATTGACCTAGGCTCTCTGCGCTAGGATGCAGGGCAAAGGAGCGCCAGGAAAATTGCTGAAATCCCCATGCCGGCGTTCGTGAACCGCATCTATGTCAGAGCTAGCCAATCCTTCTTCTAAATCTGATATATCCCTCGAAGCCAGTGCCCTTGAGACGCGTGGCATTGAGGCTAGTGGCATTGAGACTAACGGCAACAATGACAGCAGCGACGAGCAGGCATTCGGGCGGACGTTGCCCCCCATAGAGTCGGAAATTGATTCGCGATCGCCCAACTCCCTCGGTGGATCTCCCCTCAGCAGCGCCATTGTATGGGTGGGGCGGGAGGAGCGATCCCTGTCCATTTGGCTCCAGTGGCTGTTTGTTATTGCGGTCACCGCCGTTTTATCCGCCAGCGTTGGGGCGGCGATCGCCCTTTTCGACCCCTTGAAGCCGGAAAAATGGTTGGGCATTAGCGCTCCGGTGGACATTAACAATCCGTCCATTAAGCGTTCTTGGGATCAAGGCTGGCAGTATCGTCTAACCCGTCCCATGAATGTCGCCCTTATTGGTGTGGACCACAGCGATCCAGGCGCACCGCCCCACCAACAAAGCCTGGGCGGACGCAGCGACACATTACTAGTGGCACGCCTTAACCCTCGGGAAAAGCTCACCACGGTGCTGTCGGTGCCTCGGGATACCTTGGTTACCATTCCTGGACACGGTCGCCGCCGCATTAACCAAGCCAATGCCCTGGGCGGTCCCGCATTAGTAAACAAAACCTTGCAGGAAAACTTAGGGGATTTGCCCATTGATCGCTACGTGCGGATCAACACGTTGGCGTTCCGGGAGCTCATTGATTTGCTGGGTGGGGTGGAAATTTTTGTGCCTCGACCCATGGAATATACGGACCATACCCAGGGGCTAGACATTCAGTTAACGGCAGGCTGGCAAACCATTACCGGCGATCAGGCGGAGCAGTTTGTGCGCTATCGCAGCGATGGACTGGGAGATATTGGACGGGTGCAGCGCCAGCAAATGTTGCTAAAGGCGTTGCGATCGCGCCTGGCAAGCCCCGATATTTGGCTGCGGCTACCGGAAATTTTGCAGCGGGTGCAGCATTATGTGGACACTAACTTGTCCTGGGAAGAGCTCACGGCCCTATTAGGCTTCGGGCTACGGCAGTCGAGCGATCGCTGGCAGTTTGTGCTATTACCGGGTCGGTTTGGCACAGCAAAGGATGGAGATGCTGGAGCGTGGATTGCCGATGAAAACGAGAGATCGCGCCTGGCTCGGGAATTATTCCAGGTGAATTACGAAGGTCCCCGCCGCAGTTCCATTAATAGTGACGCCGCTCGCGATCGCTACGCTTTTGCCTATGCCCGCATCGCCATCCAAAACGCTTCGGGGGATCCCAAGGCAGTGGAGCAAGTGCGCACCCGACTTCAGCGCTTAGGATTTCGCCAGGTTTACACCATTGGCCCCTGGAGCGATACCCTCAGCCGCACAGAGGTTATTGTGCAAACGGGACGGCGAGAGGTGGCGGAACTGGTGCAGCGACGGCTGGGGGTGGGACAGCTTAACCCGTCGTCCATTGGCGATTTGGGCTCTGACCTAACCCTGCGTTTGGGGAAAGATTGGGTAGAGGCAGTTCCCCCAGCACCGGCAGACCCGGCCATTGAATAATGTTTGTGATTGAATAATGTTTGTTTTAGTGGTGCTGATTTAGGCGCAATATTTATCTGGAAAATTTGTCTAGGTAATCTGGGAAATTTGTCTGGATAATCTGGGAAATCTATCTGGACAGTAATGTTGAGTTAAAGGGAGGAGTGGGCTTTGGGAGCTGAATCTGGGGGAGCGATCGCCGCGATCTTGCCCGCCATTAAAACTGTGCTGTGGCGTATTTTCAGCTTTGGAGCCCTGTTGTACGTTGCCGTTGGCGCCTACGGTTACTTTCTCGCGGAACGACAGATTTTTCCTGCCCCACCCGTGGGCTACGGTGTCGACGAACCCAATTTACTCACCTTTAACGCCGATCCCGACGTCATGCTGCGAGCTGTCCACTTAACTCGCCCCGACGCCACTTACACTTTGCTGCTGAGCCACGGTAACGGTTCAGACCTTGGCAGCATTCGCGCCAATATCAACCAGCTACACCAGTTGGGGTTTAACGTATTTGCCTACGACTATCGGGGCTATGGGCTAAGCGACGGCACGCCAACGGAGGCGGGTATTTACCAGGACGTGGAAGCAGCATATCGTTACCTGCGGGAGCAAGGGGTAGCGGCGGACCGCATTATTCCTTACGGCATTTCCATCGGCGGCGCACCGTCTATCCATATTGCGGCGACGCAGCCCGTGGCAGGGCTGGTGCTGGAAGCGACCTTTACCAGCATTTTTCGCGTGGTCACTCAGGTTTCCCTGTACCCCTTCGATAAATTTCCTAACCTCCAGCGCCTGCAGGAGGTATCGGTGCCCATCGTTATTTTCCATGGCACCCGGGACGAAATTATTCCCTTTTCCCACGGGCAACAGCTGGCCCAGGTGCATCCTCAGCGCACGGAATTTGTGGCGATCGCCAACGGCACCCACAACGATTTGCCATGGGTAGCAGGGGACACAATGGCTAACACCCTCATTGACTTCACCCAAAAATTAAGCAAAAACAATTAGGGTCCACGTTCAGCCTAACCTCAAACTTAAGATGGGCAAGGGTTTCAGCCCTATACAAGCCCCTCGTTTTAAGCGGAAAATCATCACCAAAGTCCTTTCGGATGAAAAAAAAGTTGGAGAAATTTGCATAAAAAAAATCTCCCAGGCCGATAGCTAAGTAACACCTCCAAAGCGTCGTCAATGTTGGGGAAGTTCCTCCGGGAAAATTCTTGGGGGCGATCGCCTTGGCAGGTGGAATTGTCAAAATCGCAATTTACACCGCACTCTCGGTTTGTAACTATGGTTGTTCAGAAATTTTCTCTTAAGTCTTTTGGTGAACACTTAGGACACGCTTTAAAGCAGCATTATCTAAACCAGTATTACCCCCAGTTTCGAAAGGAAAGCCTGGGCTTACTTGAGACTTTAAACCCGTCGGAAAATTTCAATTTATCGGGAAATTCACTGGAGGAGTTATCGGATATTCGCTGGGGCGACTGCCTGCAGGTTCCAGCCATCATCCAAGTGCGTATCACGGAATCCCACTTGTACCTATGGTCCCTGGGAGACGCCATTAAACTTAACCACCCTGGGATCTTGCACCACTCGGCATTATCTTCTGACCAAGCTCAGCGCCTACGGTTCGCCATTGACAACGCGCCTCGAGGGACCCAGGCAGTGATTGAGCGGTTGGGACGCTTAGACTTTGGTCCACTGGTACGAAAATTGTGGGCGTGCCACGGGGATAACGGTCAGGATGGTTGGTCGCGATCGCGCCTCTATGGGGCAGTTCAAAGCTACGCCAGCTTTTTGTTGGACGTTGCCCTCCAGCCAGAAATGTCCTTCTCTGCCACCAGTAGCGATATGGATGAGGTGTGGCATTGTCATATTTTGCAAACGCAAAAATACACCAACGACTGCAAAATTCTACTCGGTTACTACCTACACCATGAGGCAAGTTCAGCGCCGCTCCAGATTTTTGACCCCCCAAAATCCCTGCTGAGCAGCGGCGGTGGCAGGGCTCACGAGAGTATCCATGCTAGCCGCCCTTCAGTGGTTGAAGGCACAGGGTTCTGTCGAACGGATCTCCCAGAGATGGCTACCGTTCGCGCCGCCTAGGCATAAGGTTCAAACAAAATGCCCTCCATCACTGAAATGGAGGGCATCTGAAAAGTACCTTAGTGTTCCTTACTAACCAGGTGCTTAATCAACCAGGCAATTATTACCGGGCACCAACCAGCAGCTCGTGGGCATGCTTCGCAGTTTCGAAGAAGAAGGCGGCGTTCTCTTCCGGGGTGGTGGAAATAATTCCGTGCCCCAAGTTGAGCACATGTCCAGTGGGCCCCGCTTTCTTAATGGTTTCTAGAATGCGATCGCGGATAAAGTCCTTCGCCCCAAAGAGCACACCGGGGTCGATATTGCCCTGAACCATCATATCGGGACCTAAACGCTGACGGGCTTCCGCCATATCAACGGTCCAATCCACACTGATAACATCCACACCGGACTTAGCCATGCGCTCAAGAATGCCTGAACCACCGCTGATATACAGAATCAAAGGCACGGTGGGATGCTTGGCTTTAACCTGATCCACCACCATCTTGATGTAAGGCAATGCAAAGGTTTCGAAATCTTGGGGGCACAGCTGCCCAGCCCACGAGTCGAACAATTGCACCACTTGAGCGCCGGACTCGATTTGATAGCAGGCGTACTGGGCGATCGCGTCAGCTAGCTTAGCCAAAAAAGCGTGGAGCACCGTGGGCTCAGAAAACGCCATGGCTTTGATTTTGGCGTAGTCTTTGGAGCTCTTGCCCTCAATGGAGTAAGCCGCCAAGGTCCAAGGCGCCCCCACAAAACCCAACACAGTGGTGTGGCTGTCCACCTCTGCCCGCAGGGTGTTCAAAATGGTTTTGATAAAGGGGAACTGGCTGTCCGGCTCAAAGGGGGTCAGCTTGCTCACCTGATCCATGGTGCGAATAGGATTTTCGATAACCGGACCTTTACTCTCCACAATTTCGAAATTGATGCCCAAACCGGGCAGGGGGGTGAGGATATCGGAGAACATAATCACGCCGTCGGGCTTGAAGGCGCGATAGGGCTGAAGGGAAATTTCGATAGCGAGGTCGGGGTTCTCCGAGCGATCGCGAAAAGACGGGTACTTAGTGCGTAAATCCCGATAGATTTTCATGTAGCGCCCTGCTTGCCGCATCATCCACACGGGAGGGCGTTCGAGCTGCTCCCCTCGAAGGGCTCTCAAAATATAGGGAACGTCGCTAGCACCGGTTGTCATAGTGTTTCCGTCGTATTGCCGTAATAGCGGTCTATTAAATTCAAGTAAACTTATCATTGCAGCTAAAGGCTCCAGGGCGTTACGGAAGGAGATTTTCGTTACGTTTTCTCAATAACAATTCAAAAAATGTTTCAAGGAGAATTTCGTAACATCCCCCAGCGATCGCCATGGCTGATTTGTGTCCTGGGCGGCATCTTGGGCGGACTGGCGCTGGAGCCGGTGGGATGGTTTCCCCTGGCGGGGGTGGCCCTAGTGCCGGTGCTGTGGACGTTGGGGCGGGGTTTCTCCTACAGGACAGTGGCGATCGCCAGTTTTGCCTGGGGGTTTGGTTTTCACGGGGTGGGGCTGTGGTGGCTCACGGGACTGCATCCGTTGACCTGGCTGGGGTTGGACTGGTGGACTAGCGTTGGTGTGGCGCTAGGGTGCTGGCTATTGGTGAGCCTTTGGGGGGCGCTGTTGGTCACCGCTTGGGGGGTAGCTACGGCAGCATTTTGGCGATGGCTAGGCTCCCCACCTCATCAACAGTCCCAACCAGCAAGGGCACTTACGGCCTGGGAACGCATCTTTTGGGCAACCACCCTGTGGTGCGTGATGGAAACCCTGGGAAACTGGACGCCCCTGTGGTGGACCGCCTTGGGATTAACCCAAAGTCCCCATAATTTGCCGCTGCTCCATTGGGGACAGGTGTCGGGACCAATTACAATCGCCGCCATTTTAGTTTTGATTAACGGCTGCATTACCGAAGCTTTTACGGTGGACGCCAGGGGGAAATCTGGTGCGAGATCTGGGACCCAGGCTTGGGTGGTAGGGGCGATCGCTCTGGTGCTGGTGGCGGAAATCACCGGACTGTTTGCCTATAGCCAACCCCTGGGGGACAGCCCCGACGACGCCATTGACGTGGGCATTATCCAAGGCAATATGCCCAATGAGCTGAAGTTTGGATCCAACGGCTGGCTATTGGCAGTGCAAGGCTACAGCAATGGCTACCAGGCCCTGGCGGATCAGGGAGTTGATTTGGTAATCTTTCCCGAAACGGCAATTCCGCTGATTTGGCAGGAGCCGTTTCGGTCTCGCAGTGATCTGTACAAATCCATTCGCGATCGCCAAACTCCAGCCCTCCTCGGCGTTTTCGAGCCTGCCCAATCCCAGCCGTCCACCAACGGTCGCCGCTCGTTTGTCCCCGACCTAAATAATTCTCTGCTGGCGGTGGACGGCAACGTCCAGCCGGTGGGGCGCTACAGCAAGCGATACCTGGTGCCCCTGGGGGAATACATTCCGTTCCAGGAAATCCTGGGGCAGTTTATCCAGCGCCTGTCGCCATTACAGGTAACAATCTTGCCCGGTAAAGCCAATCAACTGTTGGAGACCCCCCTGGGGCAAAGCATCGCCGGCATTTGCTACGATTCCGCCTTCGCCGAAAATTTCCGATATCAAGCGGCTGCCGGAGGGCAGTGGATTGTGACCTCGTCCAACAACGCTCACTACCGCACTGCCATGTTTGCCCAGCACCATGCCCAGGATGTGATGCGGGCGATCGAAACGGACCGATGGTTAGCCAGCGCCACCAACACCGGCACCTCCGCCATTACCAATCCCCATGGGATCGATCAGTGGCATTCCATTGCCAACACTTACGCCGCCCACGCCGACACCATTTATCGCCGTACCACCCAAACCCTTTACGTTCGCTGGGGCAACTGGCTGGTTCTTCCCCTCGCTGCTTTGAGTGCCGTCCTAAGTGCCCTGAATTTAGGGCGTGCCATCAATGAGAAATAGCCATAAGTTTGGCGAGTCAAGGATACGCCCCTTTTCAGAATACGAAGATACAGGGTGGTCCCTTTTATGATTAGGGGCTATTGATTAGGGGCTGTCATCGTTTAAACCTCAAAGCCAGTAATAACAAGGGTTTCACCCTAAGAGGACGTCTGAAAAGTCTAATTTATGACGCCAGCCGCTTGAGTAAGAG
>ERZ1740067.1078-NODE-1078-length-19760-cov-11.716417_pt1 | contig 19760 bp, 19 predicted proteins | sample MGYA00581736_ERZ1740067 | MGnify/ENA primary metagenome ERZ1740067 (study PRJEB43018, sample SAMN04849236) | marine metagenome | isolation source: floating plastic debris | place: Pacific Ocean | collected 2008-08-27 | study: EMG produced TPA metagenomics... | reverse complement strand
GATGCGGCACAGGGCTGAGCACATAGAACGTATCATCCCCTTCCGGTGCCGCAGTTGGGTCAGTCACGGTGGGGCGATGAACGTACAGTGAAAAGTCATCAGCGACTTCACCCTTTATGAAGATGTCCCGTACGAGGCCCTTATAACGAGGCCCGTTCAGAATGGTGTGGTGACCCACATCCTTCCACATGTTACGAGTGCCTTTGGTGCCAAAATACCAAACGTATAGCCCCATAGACCACCGCCGACGTTTTAGCTTTTCCGGCGTCCAGCGTTTGCGCTTTTGGTTTCGAAGCAGCCGGTCATAGGTGAATCCGGAGTCGGCATTGGACACGACGACATCCGCGGTCAGCACATCGCCATTGGTCAGCTTCACTCCCCGCGCGCGATTGTTCTTGGCAAGGATTTCGTCAACCTCTGTCTCTAAGCGAACAGTGCCACCTTGATCGCGAATGATCTGCGCCATGTTTTCAGCAATCGCCGCGACACCACCCATTGCGTAGTGGACGCCAAATTCTTTTTCGAGGTGGGAGACCAAGATATACATCGAAGTCACGTTGAACGGATCACCACCGATGAACAGCGGGTGAAAGGACAACGCCATGCGCAACCGCTCATCTTTTACGCGTTTCGCTGCATGCGCATAGACCGAGCGATCGGCGCGCAACATTGCGAACTTCGGAAGCACGCGAATCAGATCCATAAGTCGGTGCATTGACCGACGGCCTAGGTCTTCGAACCCAAACCAGTATCGGTCTTCGCTGTCTTTCAAGAACTTGTCGTAGCCCGCGACATCCCCTGGAGACAAGCGTGCCACTTCGGCGCGCATTTTTTCGGTGTCCTGACATGCGGTGAAATGCGACCCATCTGGCCAGCGGATTTCGTAAAAAGGGTCAAGCGGGCGCAGATCAACTTCTTTGTGAAAGTCGCGCCCGCACGCGGCCCATAACTCTTTGAAAACCTGCGGCACCGTCACAATGGTCGGGCCAAGATCAAACCGGTGACCATCTTTCCAGATACAGGACCCCCGCCCGCCAGGGACATCAAGCTTGTCAATCACTGTAACGCGGTAGCCCAATGCACCAAGGCGCATGGCAGACGCCAAACCGCCCAACCCTGCGCCAATCACCACAGCATGCGCGGATGTCAGTTTGTCGGAATGCGCCGCAAGGGCGGTGTCTAGCTTTGTCATCATGACACCATGATATACTGTCAACTTTAATTTACAACGTTATCGCTGTCGCAGGTACCAGTAAATTATATATCTTCCCTATTTGATCGAAATGTGTCAGACTTAGTTGACACTATGGGAACCAAAATGCAGACCGTCAGCCTAAGCTTTTATCGCTTTGCTACACCGCTTTCGCGGCTGTGGGCGTTGACGATGATGGGTGGCGCACGTCTGTCTTTGCCGCGAATCGATGGGCTTCGGTTTTGGAAGCTCTGCGGCTCTGGCACGGGGGAAGGGTTTACGCCCATTCCGAATACCGCCGTTTATGCGATCCTGACCGTTTGGGAAGATGAAAAGCGCGCACGCGACGCCTTAAGTAACGAACCGCTGTTCAAACGCTATGCAAAACAAGCCAGCGAAAACTGGACGGTGTTCCTGACCCCCTACTCTGCCCGCGGTGTATGGTCAGGGCAGACCCCATTCATAGAAGAAGCGCCCAGCGCATCTGGCCCGATTGCAGCCCTTACGCGTGCGACGGTCAAACCCAAAGTTGCGGCGCAATTCTGGAAGCGTGTTCCCGACATCAGCGGCGTGATTGGCGAAGATCCCAACGTCATGTTCAAAATCGGAATCGGCGAAGTGCCACTATTCCAGCAGATCACGTTTTCGATCTGGCCCGATTCAGACACAATGGCCAATTTCGCCCGCAAAGACGGCCCGCACGCTAAAGCCATTCGCGCCGTGCGCGATGGCAAATGGTTCAAAGAAGAGCTTTACGCAAGGTTTCGCATCGCTGGCGAAACCGGCAGTTGGGAGGGTCAATCCCCCCGCATTCTTAAGGATATCGCAGCATGAGACATCCCTTCCCGTTTTCCGCCATTGTCGGTCAGGATCAAATGAAACTGGCGATGATTTTGACCGCTGTTGACCCAGGGATTGGCGGCGTTCTCGTGTTCGGGGATCGCGGTACAGGCAAATCAACGGCAGTTCGTGCGCTTGCCGCGTTGCTCCCCCCGATCCAAAAGCTCAAAGGCAGCGCAACCAACGCTGCATCGCTCGAAGATATGCCCGACTGGGCGGATCCTGTTTCTGGTGACGTCATCGAGGCGCCAACACCTGTGGTCGACCTACCGCTCGGAACCACAGAAGATCGTTTGGTTGGTGCGCTCGACATTGAACGCGCACTTAGTCGTGGGGAAAAGGCCTTTGAGCCGGGTCTGCTGGCACGCGCGAACCGCGGATACCTCTACATCGACGAAGTGAACCTGTTGGAGGACCACCTTGTCGATCTCCTCCTCGACGTCGCGCAATCGGGCGAAAACGTCATTGAACGCGAAGGGCTGTCCGTCCGCCACGATGCACGCTTTGTGCTTGTCGGATCCGGCAACCCGGAAGAGGGCGAATTGCGCCCGCAATTGTTGGATCGCTTTGGTCTTTCGGTTGAAGTGCGGTCCCCCGACGACATCGAAGAACGCGTTGAGGTGATCCGACGTCGTGCGGCGTTTGACACGAACCCGGATGCGTTCGTGAAAAAATGGGCACCAGAAGACGAAGCTGTTCGCGACCGTATCTTGACTGCGCGTACAAACCTCAACAGCACGGAAACACCCGACGATACCTTGCGCGATTGCGCCGGGCTTTGCGTAGCAATCGGTTCTGATGGGTTGCGGGGAGAGCTGACATTGCTTCGCACTGCAAAAGCACTTGCAGCCTATGAAGGCAGCGCTTCGGTTACTCGCGCGCATCTGCGCCACGTAGCAGCGATGGCGCTTAGTCATAGAATGCGCCGCGATCCGCTAGATGATGCGGGGTCATCCACACGTGTCATGCGCACAGTTGAGGAAGTCTTTGCATGATCGAAGATCCCTCTGCCGTTCATGTGCAGGGCCAACTTGCCCTGACCTTGTTGGCAGTGGATCCTGTCGGTCTAGGCGGTTTGCACCTGCGATCTCGTGCCGGGCCAATCCGGGATACGTTTACCAAGCCCTTCAAATCCCTGTTTCCCAACGCGCGGCGCATCTCGCCATCCATCAGTGACATTCAACTCTTTGGCGGTGTTGATGTTGGGGAAACCCTGACCCACGGGCGTGTGGTCCTGGCGCAAGGGCTACTGGAAACACCCGGTCCGATCATCCTCACCATGGCGGAGCGCTGCGAACCTGGCTTGGCCGCTCGACTGGCACAGACGTTGGATTCGCAAAGCGGACACTGCTTGTTGCTTTTGGACGAAGGTGCGGATGATGACGAAGGTGCACCCAAAGCGCTAACCGACCGGTTGGCTTTTTTCATCGACCTAAAGGGCTTGCGGCACGCGGAACTTGCCAATCTGGTTATTACTCGAGAAGAGCTTTCCAAGGCGCGCAACCGTCTGGGCGACGTTGAGATACCGAACGGCACTGAAGAGGCATTAACGGTCACCGCCGCGCGATTTGGCATACGGTCATTGCGTGCACCTCTGCTCGCTTTAGCCGCCGCGCGTGCGAATGCGGCTCTAAACAAGCGAAAAACCATTAGCGACGACGATCTACAGATCGCTGTGCAACTCGTTTACAGCCACCGCGCAACCCAACTACCAAGTGACGACGACACGCCAGAAGACGCACAGAACGATACCCAACCAGATGATGCGCCCGACCTGTCAGCTGACACAGAACAAGACGATCAATCTTTACCGGAGGAGCTTCTGATCGATGCCGTCAAAGCTATCCTTCCTTTGGATGTTCTCGCGGCACTAGAAGGCTCTAATACGCGGAAGTCAGCAACCGGGGCAGGTGGCGCCGGTGACAAGAAACGCGGCAATCGCCGAGGTCGACCGTTGCCGTCTCGCCCCGGACGGTTGGACGGAGGCAACCGAATTGATCTGGTGGCCACGCTACGCGCTGCGGTACCTTGGCAAACCATTCGTCGCAAACAACGACCAGACAAAACTGGAGTCATCGTCCATTCCTCGGACATTCACGTCAAAAACTATCAGGAGATTTCGGACCGATTGGTCATCTTTGCTGTCGACGCATCTGGTTCGTCGGCAGTGGCACGTCTGGCCGAAGCGAAAGGCGCGGTGGAACTGATGCTGGCTGATGCATATGCCCGACGCGACCATGTCGCCCTTATTGCCTTTCGCGGTGACAGTGCCGATCTGATCCTTCCACCCACACGGTCACTTGTACAAACCAAACGCCGTTTGGCCGGTTTACCGGGTGGTGGCGGAACACCACTGGCCTCCGGGCTAAAAGCAGCTGGCGAATTGGCCCAACGCGCAAGGGCGCAGGGATTATCACCTTCGATTGCCGTTTTGACAGACGGGCGCGCAAACGTACCCTTACCGGGAAAAACTGGTCGCGCCGCTGCCAATGAAGATGCGCAAATCATGGCCCGTCATATCCGAAGCCTGAAGGTGCCCAGCGCCATGATTGATACCTCAGTTCGACCGCATCGTGACCTCAAATCACTGTGCGATGTAATGGGCGCAAAATACATGCCACTTCCCCGTGCGGATGCGCGTGGTCTAAGCCGTGCCATCGAAACGGCGCTTGGCGAGTGATGCCATGGGCGCGGCGCTGCATCTGAACTCATGGCCCCACGCGGCACATTCAAAGTTCATCGACGTACGCCCACATCGCTGGCATGTGCAAGAAATGGGGCAGGGCGATACGGTATTGCTGTTGCACGGGGCAAGCGGGTCTACCCATTCCTGGCGCGATGTGATGCAAGATTTGGCAGCAGATCACCACGTCGTGGCCATTGACCTTCCCGGACATGGTCTAACAAAAATTGGATCACGCCATCGGTCGTCTTTGCCCCTTATGACCGAAGACGTGTTGAGCCTTCTCAAAGATCAAAGCTGGGATCCAAAGGTGATCCTTGGTCATTCGGCTGGTGGCGCATTAGCCCTGCGGCTCAGTCAAAAACTCGGCTCTAACATGTCGGTTATTGCCGTGAATCCGGCTTTAACACCGTTCAAGGGGTTTGCCGGTGTCCTGTTTCCCATCGCGGCCAAAGTCGTCGCGATGAGCCCCTTGATGCTGAACATGATTAAGCGTCGCATGTCCGGATCGGGGCAGGTCATCTCCTTGATGGAAACAACTGGGTCAAAGATCAGCCCAGAGGGCATGAACCTGTATGCCAAACTGTTTCGCAGCGAAGACCATGTTGATGGGACCTTGCTCATGATGGCCCAATGGAAACTCGATGGGCTTATGTCGGATCTTCCAAAGATCGATACGCCTTGCACTTTCCTTGTCGGTGAAAACGACAAAACCGTGCCACCATCGTCTGTGAAAGACGTTGCAAGCCGGATGCCCAACGCGAGTGTGATTTCATTCGAAGGTTACGGGCATTTGTTGCATGAAGAAGCGCCCAAGCTGGTGGCTGATCACCTACGAGCTGTTTTGCGCAAATAAACATAGTACGCACCACCACCCCCATGGCGCAGGTGTGCTTCAGACACCTCTAGAACAGCCGAATTCAAAGGTGGCATCTTTAACCACATCGGGACCTGCCGTTTCAGAACCCCACGTTGGCGCGGCACCGGATCGTGTGGATCGTCTCTCTGGCCTTTGCCCGTGATCACCAGAACCAATCGAAAGCCACGTGTATGCGATGTCAGGATAAACCGTGTCAGGGCGGGATGCGCTTGATCAAGCGTCATCCCATGAAGATCGATCTTGGCTTCGGGCACCATTTTACCGCGCCGCATTTTGCCAAATGTCTTTTTGTCCATATTTGGCGAAACGCGGCTGGTAGTTGAGGCCGCCCTTGCCACTGATTTTGGAGCAGGCACTTTCGCTCCAATTCCAAAAGCTTTGGGTAAATTCATTGGCTCAACGGCCGGAACAACAGGCGCGACCGGTGCTTTTTCGATCAGCCTCTCTCGGCGCAAAGCCTCGGGCAACGGGTCAGTGGAGTGCGCAACCTTTTGCCAAATCTCCAACTCATCTGCACGCAGCTTGCGACGGCTCACTGCAGAGCCTCCGGCAGATACGCGTAAGCGCGTTGAATGGGCATTAGAACGATCAACCGACCTGGGTCTTTGATCCGCCCGGCTTGGCGACCGGCCTCATCACCAGTGCCAAAAAACACATCAGCGCGCTGCGCACCTTTAATGGCAGAACCAGTGTCCTGCGCAATCATCAACCGCCTCATAGGGTCGGCGCCGTCTTTCTCGACCCAAACGGGCGCGCCCAATGGTGTATATTCGGGATCAACAGCGATCGACCGCATCGGCGTGATTGATCGATTCATCGCACCAAGCGGGCCCTTGTCAGCGGGCACCTGGCTCACTTCGCGGAAAAACACGTAGGACGCATTGTGAAACAGCAATTCCTGTCCTGCCTCGGGGTTGCGCCGAACCCAATTTTTGATGACGTCCGCCGACACCTGATGCGCTTGATATGTGCCACGTCGCACCAGCTCTTTCCCGATTGAACTGTAGTTGTGTCCGTTCGCACCGCCATACCCGACGCGGATCATGGACCCGTCAGGATACCGGATGCGCCCTGACCCTTGGACTTGCAGAAAGAACAGTTCGACCGGGTCATCCACCCAAGCGATTTCCAATCCGCGGCCATCCATGACTGATGTCGTAAGTATCTCACGGCGTGTCAGCCATGGCCGAATATCCCGTGCTTCAGCAGGCATGCGGTAGACTGGATATCGGTATTTTGCTGTGCGCACAGGTGACCCGTTCAACTCAGGCTCAAAGTACCCTGTAAACAATGGGTCATTGCCGTCTGAGATGAGCAAAGGTCGAAAGAACAGCTCGAAAAACTGGCGCGGGTCGGTTGCATCAAAGGCCAACGCACAGAGTGAAGACCAATCCGGTTCATCCAGATCAGCACATGTGTTTTTGAAGACCGTTAAAGCCGCAGCGTGATCATCATCCGCCCATCCATCAAGGTCTTCAAACCCAAGGATCGCGTAATGAGTGTCGGTTTCGGAGGGCACAGCAGGTCCAGTTAAGAAGAAACAGGAAAATACGGCTGCGCCCAGCCTTTGGATCATTCGCCCGTGGCGACAAGCTGCCAGTTGGGATCATCGACACCCATACGACGTGCAAATGTCCAAACGTCCTTCTGGCGTTTCACTTGTGTCGGGGAGCCTTCGATAATCTCTCCGGCACTGTCACGCACGGCCGATGTCAGCTCACCGATATATTTCACAGAAATCTCAGCAGTGTTCGTCGCTTCATCAAAGGTCGCTTCTGTCAGCGACAGTTCCCTGACCCCAATGAATTCGGCTTCGATGGTCAGCCCCTGCGCTTCACGCGACTCGACCACTTCCGCAAAGGTTTCGTACACTTCTTCGCTGAGGAACGGCTTGATGTCAGCCAGTTCACCGCGCTCAAATCCCATCAAGATCATCTCGTAGGCGCCACGCGCACCACCAAGAAAATCGGCGACACCGAAAGACGGTTCCGCGCGCTTCATCCGGGCCAAGGCATCAGCTGAGTCACTATCTTCATCGACATGATCGATAATATCGCGATCCGGGCCACCTTCGATCACTTCAAAATCAGGACGCGACGCAGACGGGGCGTCCTGTCTGGGAAGAGGCGGCTTCTCGAACCCTTCGCGCGTGCCAAGAACGCTTTTGAGGCGAAGGATCAAAAAAACTGCGATGCCGGCAAGCACCAAAAGCTGTATCAGCGGAGAATTCATCAGGACCTCGCCCAGACCAAGTGTGGAAACGTCTTTGTTCGGTCCTTATGTAGGTGACGGGTCGTGCATAGTCCACCGCACGCCCCTCGAAAGGAGTATTCTGCCATGTGGCTGTTTGTGGCTTTTTTGCTGGTCCCGTTGATCGAGATTGGTCTGTTCATCCAAGTCGGCGGCTGGATTGGTCTTTGGCCGACCCTTGGGATTGTCGTTCTGACAGCCATTCTTGGCACCTTTCTTGTCCGCTCGCAGGGGCTCATGGCGATGAACAACCTGCGTGGGTCATTCTCTCGGCTGGAAGACCCGTCTGAGCCTTTGGCACATGGCGCTATGATCTTGTTGGCGGGCGCTTTATTGCTGACACCGGGGTTTTTCACTGATGCGGTAGGGTTCGCTTTGCTAGCGCCGCCCATTCGATCCGCTCTGATCATGCAGCTAAAACAGCGTATCAACGTGCAACGTTTTGAAATGGGGCCACAGCCTCACCCCTTCGAAGACACATCTCATGCCAAACCCAAGCCGCGTGATACAGTGATTGATGGCGATTTTCACGATGTCACCGAAACGAAAAAGCCAACTCACGAAGGTTCTGGTTGGACCAAGCATTGAGGCTTAGCACCGCGCCTGATAAGCAGCGCAAGATTTGAAAACTGCTCGACCTCAGGGAGATACTCATGGCTGATACGCCAGAAACCGCAGCCAATGGTGCTGCAGGCCAGCAGGCCAATCCAATCAAGATGAATGTTCTGGCGCAGTTTGTGCGCGATATGTCATTCGAAAACATTCTGGCGCAGAAGGGTGTTCAGGGCGAAGTGCAGCCAGACGTGCAGCTTCAGGTGAATTTGGACGCGAAAAAGCGGAATGTTGAAAACCAGTACGAAGTGATCCTGAAAATCCACGTCACATCCAAAGCCAAGGAAAGCGGTGATACACTGTTTGTACTTGAGCTTGAATATGCTGGTGTTTTCCTTGTTGAAAATGTGCCAGATGACCAGTTGCATCCGTTCTTGTTGATCGAATGCCCGCGCATGCTGTTTCCGTTTGTGCGCCGCATCGTCAGCGACGTCACACGCGACGGTGGTTTCCCACCGTTGAATTTGGAAACCATTGATTTCCTTCAGCTTTACCGGACAGAGCTGGCCCGTCGCGCGCAGGCAAAACAAGCCGAAACAGCGAACGCGTAACGCTCAGGCGCGTTTCCAAAGCGCGTCATCCCCAAGCTTTTCGACAAAGGCGGCATGTGCCGCCTTTTCGCTTTCTGACAGGCGAGATGGAATAGCTTGTGATCGCGCTTTCGGACGCCACTGATTGGTTTGCCCATCGGTCGACTTTGATGCTTGAGACATGCTTAACGCGAAATCTGGCTGCTTACCGCCAATAAGCTCAAGGTATACTTCCGCCAGAATCTCTGAATCGAGTAAAGCGCCATGCAGTGTTCGCGCCGAGTTATCGATGCCAAACCGGCGGCATAACGCATCCAATGAGGCTGGCGATCCCGGAAACTTTCGACGGGCAATCGCCAACGTGTCAATCGCTTGGTCAAAGGGAATCGCCGTTCGTTTGAGCCAGCCCAACTCTGCATTGATAAACTTCATATCGAATGCGGCATTGTGAATGACCAGCTTTGCGTCACCAACGAAATCAACAAACGCCTGCGCAATGTCCGCGAAAACTGGCTTATCGCGTAAGAAATCGTCGCCCAGGCCATGCACTTCGAACGCTTCCTGCGGCATCGACCGTTCTGGATTGATGTATTGGTGATACGTCTTGCCTGTTGGGACGTGATTGAACAACTCAACCGCCCCAATCTCAACAATCCGGTCCCCTTGGTCCGGCTCAAACCCAGTGGTTTCCGTATCCAGCACGATCTCACGCATCAGCCATCTTCCCTCGTATCTGATCTAACACAGCGTGAACCTGTGCCCGGGTATCTTCAAGTGACTCTGTCGTGATCACAAAATCGGAACGCGCACATTTTTCCTCATTTGGCATTTGCTTGTCTCGGATCGCTAAGAACTGTGCGCGGGTCATAGTGTTACGTGCCAAAACACGTTTTTCTTGGAGTTCCGGTGAAACAGAGACACATGCGACCGCATCCATTTCGGCATCTGCGCCAGTCTCGAACAACAGCGGCACGTCGAAAACCAAAACGTCAGCTTTTGATTGACTGGCAAATGTGGCGCGATCGCCCCGCACCAGCGGATGCACAATGGCTTCGAGTTGGGCAATCACTTTGGCATTTGCCGAGATGAGTTCACGCAAGACACCACGATCTACGGCACCGTCGACGATAGCGTTTGGAAACGCCCTCGCGATTTGGCCAACCGCTGCGCCGCCCTTCGCGTACAATCGATGCACCGCTTCATCAGCATCCCAGACAGCGCAACCCGCGTCCGTAAACATCTGTGCTGTGGTTGACTTACCCATCCCGATAGAGCCGGTCAGACCAAGCTTGAAGCTCACCGCAAAACCGCCGCGCGTGCATTGTCGTCAACTGCTGGTCGTTTGCCAAACCACCGCTCAAACCCCGGAACGGCCTGATGCAAAAGCATACCAACGCCATCGACCACCCGGCACCCGCGCTCGTCCGCTTCGTTCAGAAGTCGCGTACGAAGAGGTGTATAGACCAGATCGTTCACGACCGCGCCTGGTTTCAACCCATCAAGCGGCACACGCATTTCCGGTTTGCCGACCATACCCAAAGACGTCGTGTTCACCACCAGATCAGCGTCTTCCAGTACATTGCCCGCTTGCACCCAATCAACTACCTGAATGCGGTGGCCGAAGTCCTCCCGCAGCTTTTCGGCTCGAATGCGTGTCCGGTTGGTGAGCAAGATTTTTGGAACACCAACATCAAGCAAAGACGCAATCACGGCGCGCGCTGCACCGCCAGCGCCAAACACAACGGCGGGCCCTTCTTTTGGGTTCCAGTCGGGAATGTTCTGCCGGATATTCTCGATAAATCCGTACCCGTCAGTGTTATCTGCATGAATGCGACCATCTTTGCGAAAAATCAAAGTGTTAGAAGCACCAATCAGCGTTGCTCTATCTGTGATGAGATCAGCGATCTCCATCACCTGTTCTTTGTAAGGTATCGTGACATTCGCACCGACGAACCCCAGATCAGCCAGTTTAGGCAAGAGATCTCTTATCTTCTCCGGCGCAATATCAATGGGAACGTAATGTCCACGCAGCCCATACTTGCGCAGCCAATAACCATGAAGATGTGGGCTTTTTGAGTGGGAGATGGGGTGGCCGATCACACCGGCCAAAGGGATTTTACTGTCACTCATCCGTCGATACGTCCCGTTAGGGTAAGGTGGTTCAACAGTTCAAGTAACGGAAGTCCGAGAACTGTGAAATAGTCTCCTTGTACTTGAGTGAAGAGCCGCGCACCTTCCTCCTCAAGCTTATATGCTCCGACAGAATGACGAACGCTCTCCCAGTTGCGGACAAGGTAGTCTTCTAAGTAAGCATCGGACACATCCCGCATCCGCAGCCGAACAACACCCACATGACGCCATTTCGGCTCCCCATCCTCGTAGAGCACGGCAGCGGACAAAAGTGTATGGGACTGGTTGCGAAGTTGTTTCAATTGCGCGCGCGCGTTATCAATGCTGGTTGGTTTGGCAAATACAGTTTGGCCCAGCGCCAACACCTGGTCACACCCCAAAACGAGCGCGCCAGGCATCTTGTCCGATATCTTTCGCGCTTTCATCTCTGCCAAAGTATCGGCGATATCGCGCGGCGTTGCGTCTTCTGCCTCGAGTGAGCGACGGATCGCATCCTCGTCAATCCGCGCCACCTGAACCTCGAATCGCAGACCGGCATCGCGCAGTAACTTGGCGCGGATACCCGACGCAGACGCGAGAACAAGATCAAGATTCATGTGGACATCTCCGCGAACAAGTCAGCTTTGTTTTGCCAATACTCTGAGGAAAACAAGCGACACCAAAGACTGTTGAGAAAACTCAGCGATTCACTCTCAGCTTTTTGGGGCGTTTTCAGCACTGTGGAAAGGACAAAACGGTTGTTCCAGTAACGCGGTCGAAGCGAAAATCGTCCAGACAAGAAGGAAATCTGCTCCCAAAGTTACTCTGAAATTTCTTTCGAAGAAAAAACGACTTACGCGGTTATCCCCATACCAGCAGGTAGATGCCCACAGAAAATCAGCGTGCCACGGTATCTTGTATAACTCTTGTACAATCCTTTAATCCACAGCTAAGGGGCGGTACTACAGCTCACTAAATCCTTAATTTTCTCTTACTTATTTTAAGAAAGAGGGTCGTTTGACAGGGTTAAGTGCTTCGGCTAAGACCTCACCAATCCTGTTCTGGATGAAATTTTCCTAAGAAAAATCAATACTGATTGCGAAGCGTCGTGATCACTGTTGGTGCCGAGTGACTTCCATGAGTGAAAAACTGAACCTTGCCGATCTAAAGGCGAAAAGCCCCAAAGACCTTCTGTCCATGGCAGAAGAGCTCGAGATCGAAAATGCGTCCACCATGCGCAAAGGCGAGATCATGTTCCAAATCCTGCGTGAACGCGCGGATGAAGGATGGCAGATCTTTGGGGATGGCGTCTTGGAGGTCTTGCAGGACGGGTTCGGTTTCCTTCGCTCTCCGGAAGCAAACTATCTTCCTGGCCCTGATGACATCTACGTGTCGCCTGAAATGATCCGCAAGTTCTCACTTCGGACAGGCGATACCATCGACGGTGAGATCAAAGCGCCTGAAGACAACGAGCGTTATTTCGCGTTGCTCAATTGTAGTCAGATCAATTTTCAAGAGCCTGAGCGCGCGCGTCACAAGATTGCATTTGATAACCTGACGCCTCTCTATCCGGATGAGCGCCTCAAGATGGAGATTGAGGATCCGACAATCAAAGACCGTTCGGCGCGGATTATAGATCTTGTTGCACCCATTGGTAAAGGGCAGCGCGCTCTAATCACCGCGCCACCTCGAACAGGTAAGACGGTTCTCATGCAGAACATCGCGGCGTCTATCGAAAAGAACCATCCAGAGTGCTACTTGATCGTTCTTCTGATTGATGAACGCCCAGAAGAAGTCACAGACATGCAGCGATCTGTGAAAGGGGAGGTTGTTTCGTCTACCTTTGATGAGCCTGCGACGCGGCACGTGGCTGTGTCTGAAATGGTGATCGAGAAAGCCAAACGTCTGGTCGAACACAAACGAGATGTTGTTATTCTTCTCGATTCGATCACAAGACTTGGTAGAGCGTTTAACACGGTTGTACCGTCGTCTGGTAAAGTTCTGACAGGCGGTGTGGACGCCAACGCGCTTCAACGTCCTAAACGTTTCTTTGGCGCGGCACGGAATATCGAAGAGGGTGGGTCGCTCACCATCATCGCGACTGCTCTCATTGACACCGGCAGCCGGATGGACGAAGTCATCTTTGAAGAATTCAAAGGCACAGGTAACTCTGAAATCGTGCTGGATCGCAAAGTGGCAGATAAGCGTGTCTTCCCGGCGATGGATATCCTCAAGTCGGGCACACGGAAAGAAGACTTGCTTGTCGACAAGATTGATCTTCAGAAGACTTTTGTCTTGCGTCGTATCCTCAACCCGATGGGCACCACCGATGCGATTGAGTTCCTTATTTCGAAGCTGAAACAGACGAAGACGAATTCAGAATTCTTCGATTCTATGAATTCATAAAAAGTTGGGCGTGGCGCGTCATGGGCACCATTTTTGCACTGGCTACAGTGCCAGGTAAATCAGGTGTTGCCGTTGTGCGCGTATCGGGTCCACTGGCTTTTGAAAGTTGTCCGCTGTTTGGGTTTGAACTGCCAATAGCAAGGCAAGCAGCATTGCGTCGCCTGGTGCACAAAGACGCCGGGTTTCTAGATGAAGCGCTGGTTCTTGCGTTTAACGGAGGAGCCAGCTTCACGGGCGAACCGGTCGTTGAATTCCAACTGCATGGAAGTATAGCGATCAGCAGGGCTGTTTTAGAATGTCTCTCCAAAGCCCCCGAGTTTCGTCCTGCCGAACCAGGTGAATTCACAAGACGTGCAATGGATAACGGGCGCCTGGACTTGACTCAGGTCGAGGCTTTGTCTGACTTGATTGATGCTGAAACAGAAGCACAGCGTAAACAGGCGTTGTCAGGTTTTAGTGGTCATCTGCGCGATCAATCTGAGCAATGGCGTTCTGACCTCATCGCAGCACTGTCGTTGTTGGAAGCTACGATTGATTTTGCAGATGAGGATGTGCCTGTTGATGTATCGGTAGATGTTCAATCCTATCTAACCGCTGTGATCGCTAGTCTTGATCGTGAGATAGATGGCTATGGAGTGGCGGAACGCATCAGAGATGGATTTGAGGTAGCGATAGTCGGTCCTCCAAATGCTGGTAAATCCACTTTGTTAAATGCGTTGGCGGGTCGCGAGGCTGCGATTACGTCAGAGATCGCAGGTACAACGAGAGACGTTATCGAGGTTCGTATGGACCTCGCCGGTCTACCGGTTACGTTTCTGGATACAGCTGGTCTTCGCGATACTGGAGACGTTGTTGAGGCGATGGGGGTACGTCGCGCAAAGGAGCGCGCGTCTGTAGCCGACCTCCGAGTTTTTTTACAGGTTGGGGATGAGCCAACGGAGTTAGTGGTTCAGAGCGACGATATCATTCTGATGGCAAAGTCCGATTTGTCTGGCGATCCGGGCGGTGTGTCTGGTTTGACGGGAGAAGGCGTTCCAGGATTGGTGGAGCGCGTGAAGTCAACATTGGTTGCGCGTTCAACTGGGGCAGGTCTGGTGTTGAATGCGCGCCAGGAAGAGGCTGTGAGAGAAGCTCGCGACAGAATCAAGCGGTCTTTGTCATTCACAAAAAATGGCACTGAGTTCTATGATCTTGCATCAGAGGAGTTGCGGATTGGAATATTCGCATTGGAACGCCTTGTCGGTCGCGTGGATGTGGAAGACGTGTTAGACAACGTATTTTCGAGCTTTTGCATCGGGAAATGAGGAGTGTTTCACGTGAAACAATTTGACTTCGATGTGCTTGTCGTTGGCGGTGGCCACGCCGGTTGCGAAGCTGCACACGCCGCCGCGCGGTCTGGTGCGAAGACAGCGTTGGTCACATTGAATGAAGCTGGTATTGGAGTGATGTCATGCAACCCAGCTATTGGTGGGTTGGGTAAAGGTCACCTTGTTCGAGAAATCGATGCGTTAGATGGGGTTATGGGTCGGGTTGCCGACAAGGCTGGCATCCAGTTTCGTCTGTTAAATCGGCGCAAAGGTCCAGCCGTACAAGGCCCGCGGGCGCAAGCGGATCGTGCGATTTATCGATGTGAAATGTTGCGCGAAACCAAGCAACGCGAAAACCTACAAATTGTCATTGGTGAAGTCGAAGACCTGATCATTGAGAAGAATAAGGTGTCAGGCATTGTTTTGGCAGGTGGTGAGAAGGTTACCTCTAACTCGGTCATCCTCACCACTGGTACGTTTCTGCGTGGTGTGATTCACATTGGCGACCGGCAAATACCGGGCGGTCGAATGGGAGAGAAGCCTTCGACTAAGCTTGCTGATCGTCTGTATTCTTTTGATTTGGTGCTCGGGCGCCTGAAAACTGGTACGCCTCCAAGGCTAGATGGGAGAACAATTGACTGGGACAACTTAGGCATGCAGCCGGGCGATGACGAACCGGCCATGTTTTGTTTCATGTCTGAAAAGCCTAGTGCGCCACAAGTCTCTTGCGGGATCACAGAAACCAACGAGAAAACGCACGACATTATACGGAGCAATTTGGAACGTTCAGCAATGTACGGTGGCCACATTGAGGGTGTGGGTCCGCGATACTGTCCTTCTATAGAAGACAAGGTTGTGCGGTTTGCGGATAAGACCTCGCATCAGATCTTCCTGGAACCCGAAGGTGTGAATGACCATACGGTTTATCCAAATGGTATCTCAACGTCTTTGCCTGAGGACATCCAAGAAGATTACGTCCATTCGATTAAGGGGCTTGAGCAGGCCAAAATTCTGCAACCGGGGTACGCGATTGAGTATGATTATGTTGATCCGCGGTCTTTGAACCTTGATCTCTCCTTGAAAGGCGTATCTGGGTTGTATCTCGCAGGTCAGATCAATGGGACGACTGGGTATGAAGAAGCAGCAGCGCAAGGTTTGGTGGCTGGTTTGAACGCTGCTAGGCGTGCGAAGGACCTCGATCCGGTGACCTTCAGTCGTGCGGATAGTTACATCGGTGTGATGATTGATGATTTGACGTCTAGAGGGGTTACGGAACCCTACCGTATGTTTACATCGCGTGCGGAGTACCGCTTGTCCCTGAGGGCGGATAACGCAGATCAGCGATTGACGCAGATGGGTGTCGGATTGGCTTGCGTTTCAGCTGAACGTCAACGCCAGTTTGAGGCAAAGATGGAACGCTTAGAAGCAGCGAAAACATGTTTGGATGCTATGCAGGTGACATCATCTCAGCTCGCGGAGGCTGGGTTGCCTGTCTCAAAAGATGGGTCCAGAAGAAGCGGTTTCGAAGCGCTCGCTATAGAGGCGGTAACTTGGGACGTATTGGAGCAGCTCAATTCTGACCTTGGTGGTTTCGACGTGGCCACGAAAGATCAGTTGTCAAAGGATGCGCTCTATTCAAATTACATAGAGCGGCAGAAGAAGGATATTGAGGCTCTGCGTCGGGATGAAGCGCAAGCCATCCCAGAAATTTTTGATTTCAATGTCGTGAATGGTCTGTCCAACGAGCTCAAACAAAAGCTAACCTCAGCGCGGCCATCGAATATTGCTCAGGCGTCTCGGATCGATGGTATGACACCCTCAGCCTTACTTTTGGTTTTGTCGAGTTTACGTCGGATGCAAGCGCAGGCTCGTGCGGTTGGATGAATGTTTCACGTGAAACACAGGAAAAGCTAGAGCTTTATCACGGTCTCCTCAAAAAGTGGAATCCGCGGATCAATCTGGTTTCGCCAACCACGTTAAAGGATGCGTGGGAACGCCACTTCCTTGATTCGCTTCAAGTGTTTTCTCTGGCCCCGTCCAAACTGGAGTCCTGGGCCGATTTTGGATCAGGTGGAGGCTTTCCTGGTGCCGTTGTCGGCATCGCGCTGCACGACAAATCGCCGAGTTCAAAGGTCACACTCGTGGAAAGTGACCAAAGGAAGGCCACGTTTTTGCGCACTGTTTCACGTGAAACAAAGGTACCCATGACCATTGTTTCTGAAAGAGTAGAGCACATTGAAACGCTGAAGAGCGATGTGATTAGTGCAAGAGCCCTCGCACCCCTCGACGCGCTACTCGAAATGACTGCATTGCATCTGCGAGAGGGAGGCACAGCACTATTTCAGAAGGGTGAAAACTGGCGGGAAGAGATAGCCACAGCTGAAAAACGATGGCACTTTTCCTGGCATCCGCATAAAAGTGTGACCAATCCAAATGCCGTAGTTTTGGAAATCGGAGAGCTTTCCCGTGCATGACCCGACACGTCCTGTTGGCCCCAAGATCGTTGCTATCGCGAACCAGAAGGGCGGTGTTGGTAAGACGACAACGGCAATAAATTTCGCGTCAGCTTTGGCAGAGCTTAATCAAAATGTTCTTCTGGTAGACCTTGATCCGCAAGGCAACGCGTCCACTGGTCTTGGGCTTTTACCGGAAGACCGGCGTGCTACCACGTATGACTTGCTGCTGGATGACTTTCCACTCAGCGCGATAATTGCCAAGACGGAGCAGGAGAATCTCAGTATCGTTCCATCCACCACAGATCTGAGTTCTGCCGACATCGAATTGATTGCCAATGAAAAGAGGAGTTTTTTGCTCCACGACGCGCTTCGTCAAACGGAAATGGACCGCTTTGGATTCGATTATATCCTCATCGACTGCCCGCCTTCACTAAATCTATTGACCGTCAACGCGATGGTTGCTGCCAACTCTGTGCTGGTTCCTCTACAAAGCGAGTTCTTCGCTCTAGAAGGACTTAGCCAACTTATGCTGACGATCCGAGAAGTACGGCAGACCGCCAATCCTAATCTCAGGATCGAAGGTGTTGTGCTGACAATGTATGATGCGCGGAATAATTTATCCCAACAGGTCGAGTCCGACGCGCGTGATAACCTGGGAGATCTGGTTTTTGAAACCATCATCCCACGAAACGTTCGGGTCAGTGAAGCGCCATCCTATGCGATGCCCGTACTGACTTATGATACCAATTCCAAAGGCGCGCTGGCGTATCGCGCCATGGCCAAAGAGTTTCTTGGCAGACATAAAGCAATGACAGAGGCATGAGGCCGAGCAGATGACAGAGAAAAAAGAACCACGTCGTGGACTGGGTCGCGGCTTGTCCGCTTTGATGGCAGATATCGAACCGACGGCTGAGACGCCAACAACACCCACTCGATCTGTGCGGACCCTGCCGATTGATCAGCTTTCGCCGAACCCAGATCAGCCGCGTCGTCAGTTCAATGCAGATGCATTGGAAGAGCTTACAAATTCAGTTCGGGCCAAAGGCATTATCCAGCCGCTGATCGTACGTCAAAAACCCAGCGGTACATCGGAATACGAGATCGTTGCTGGTGAACGCCGTTGGCGCGCAGCGCAAGCCGCAGGCGTGCATGATGTACCGGTTGTTGTTCGCGAGTTTTCTGATGAAGATGTCCTTGAAATTGCGATTATCGAGAACATTCAACGGACTGATCTGAACCCGATTGAAGAGGCGGCCGGTTACGAACAGCTGATGACGCGCTTTGGCCATACGCAGGAAAAGCTAGCGACGGCACTTGGAAAAAGCCGCAGCCATATCGCGAACTTGTTGCGATTGTTAAACCTACCGAATGAGGTTCAGGGATTTGTACAAAACGGTGATCTATCCGCTGGACATGCGCGGGCGCTCGTGACGACATCTGATCCTGTCGCTTTGGCAAAAGACGTGATTAAAAAAGGTTTGTCGGTCCGTGAAACGGAAAAGCTGGCAAAGGCAGATACAGAAGGGGTGGGAACGACTTCCTCAGAGTCCAAGCCAAAGACACCAAAAATGAGTAAAGAAGCGGATACTGTTGCGTTAGAAGGTGATCTTTCCGCAGCATTGGGCATGAAGGTAACGATCAATCACGGGGCGGGGCAAGAAGCGGGTTTGCTGACCGTGTCATATGACCGCTTGGAAGATCTTGATCTGTTATGTGGGTTGCTGAGCGCTGCGCGTTAATCACGCGGCAGCGCATTGAGAGATTATGTGGTTTAAGAAGGGACGGCCCTTATCAGTGGCGCCAATTCGGTTCTCGGTCTGCCAGACGTAGTTTTCGGACAACAGCCGTTTGAAGCGGTCCCAGTCCATTACACTCTCAATATCGCCTACATCTAGACCTTCGGACAGACGCAGCCCCATGATGAGGCGTTCTTCCGCAATATCTTGTGCATCCAGTGAGAACCTTGTTTTCTCTCCGCTCATTTCGTTAGCGTAACGCAGCCAAGCCTCCGGTTGCTTGTAATGCTCCGTTGCCCAGCGAGTGCCATTTACGGTCAGCCGGCCATGCGCACCCGGTCCGACGCCAGCATAATCACCACCACGCCAGTAGATCAGGTTATGCTTTGATTCATCGCCCGGCCGCGCGTGATTGGAAACCTCGTAGCTTTCAAGACCAGCGTCTTTGCAAAGCTTTTGCGTGATCTCGTGTAACTCTGCTCCGGTATCGTCGGTTGGCAGACCTTTTAGCAATCCACGCTGAGCCCGGTCCCAAAACGCGGTGCCTTCTTCGATCGTGAGCTGGTAAAGCGACAGGTGATCAATCGCCAGGTCCAACGCCTCGGCCAGTTCCTCTGTCCACGCCTCCACCGTTTGGTTCTGACGCGCGTAGATCAAATCAAAACTCACCCGGTCAAAGAACTTACGCGCAACACCAAATGCAACGCGAGCTTCCTCTGCGGTGTGCAAGCGACCGAGCTTTTTCAGATCCCCGTTGTT
>ERZ1740067.1077-NODE-1077-length-19772-cov-5.771061_pt1 | contig 19772 bp, 18 predicted proteins | sample MGYA00581736_ERZ1740067 | MGnify/ENA primary metagenome ERZ1740067 (study PRJEB43018, sample SAMN04849236) | marine metagenome | isolation source: floating plastic debris | place: Pacific Ocean | collected 2008-08-27 | study: EMG produced TPA metagenomics... | reverse complement strand
AATACTGGCGGATTTGACAGGTTTCCGGCATAATCGGACAAATGCACAAGATTCTGACGATAGGGTTTGATGGCATGCTGGCGGGGGCCTTTGCGGCGCCAGCGGACCTCTTTGCGACCGCCAATTTCATCGCGCGTCGGGCATCGAAAAAAGCGGGCGCAAAGGAGCCTCTCTTTCGGTTGATGACCGCGTCGATCGATGGAAAGCCTGTGATTTGCGGCAATCAACAATCCGTAAACGTTGATTTTGCGCTGAGTGAGGTTGAGAATGTCGATGTCGTTATCGTTCCCGGCCTTTTCGTCGATTCAGCAGAGATGCTCATATCAATGCTCAGTCAGCTCACGCCCCTCGGCCGTTTTCTCCATCAGATGCGTGATGAAGGTGCCATTATCGCGGCGCCATGCACCGGGGTCTTTATCCTCGCCGAAACGGGCATGCTCGATTTTCAAGAGGCCACGACAACGTGGTGGCTCTCCACCGAATTTCGCGAAAGATACCCCAATGTGGTTCTGGATGACATCAAGCTTGTCGCGGATGCGGAGCCCCTGCTGACGGGCGCTGCTGGTGCGTCCTATATGGATTTATCGCTCCATTTGATCAGTAAGCTGGCTGGCCCCAATTTAGCAAGAATGACGGGAGCGTATTTATGCCTAGACGGTCCGCGGGAGTCGCAAAGCGCCTATGCCATCCCATACCACCGGCAAGTTCGCGATCTCTTCATCGAAAAGGCAGATCACTGGATCCGTCAGCACTCTGGTGAGAATTTGACCGTATCCGATTTGGCTCGCCATTTAGGGGTTAGTGCCAGGACAATGGCGCGGCGGTTCAAATCCGTTAGCGGCATGCCGCCTTCTGACTATATTCAACGGGTTCGCATCGACAAGGCAAAATACCTTTTGCACAACTCGACCAAGTCTATTGGCCAGGTTGCCGGTGAGGTCGGGTACAAGGATGAAGATGCCTTCCGGCGCGCCTTCACCAAGCATGTTGGTCAAACACCGACCTCATATCGACGCAAGGCGAAATTGTAGCGTTTCGCATCCCGCGTGTATTGCCGCATTATTTATGGGTCTGGAGAGACTTCACCCCTCCATTTGGGGGCAGATCAGGAATTTCTCGCCGGTAGATTTGGCGTAGTAGCGCTGCATCACATCGACCTTCAGCGCATCATAGAGAGAAATTTCATCCGTATAATGGCTAGCGAAGGTTGTTTTGAGTTCGGCCAGCACCCGTTCCCGCATCTTGGTGGTCGTCTCAAGGCCAACCCGGGCGAGGAAGTTGGGCATCAGCCACCCGCCAACCCCCCAGGCCATGCCGTAGGCGCGGCTAAGGGTGGTGGGCGAGGGGTTTAATCCGCCGTAGAGATATATTTGTTTGTGTTTAACCGAGCCATAGATGCTGTAGGCGCCGGGGGTTCGGGCGGCCGCCCCCTCCATCGCGGTGAGGATTGTGGAGGCAAGCTCGCCCCCGCCTGTGGCATCAAAGCCAAGGGTCGCGCCGGTCTCGTGAATGGCGTCGGTGAGGTCCGGTAGGAAAGTTTTCTCGCTGGAGTTCAGGACATATTTGGCGCCAAGGTCCTTTAACAGAGCGGCTTGCTCGGGTTTACGGACAATATTGACAAGGTCCACGCCATCATCCTGGCAAATCTTGACCAGCATTTGGCCAAGGTTCGAGGCAGCGGCGGTGTGAACGATGGCGCTATGGTCTTCAAGTTTCATCGTCTCGATGAAACTAAGCGCCGTAAGCGGATTGACGAAGCAAGACGCACCGTCCTTGGCGGTGTGATCAGGGCCAAGGGGCATGGCCATCATGATATTCACCACGCGATATTGGCCGTACATGGCACCGCCCATCGCCGCCACGGTTTTGCCCACCAGGCTTTGAGCATACTCACTGTCCCCCGCGGCCACCACGGTGCCGGCGCCTTCATTGCCCAATGTGAGGGGGTCGCCCACCCGCCCTTTCATGATGCGCATGGCTTGATCGGGGACAGGCGCGGTGAGGACCGTGTCCCTTCCGGATCCGGATGTCTTGGCGGCTGCCATATTGGCCCAGCCAAACATGACCCCCTGGTCCGAGGGGTTAATCGGCGCGGCTTCCACCCGAACAATGATCTGATCGGGCCGCGGCTCGGGCATTGGTTTTTCCACCAGCTCTAGGTGTAACTCGCCGTCGGCGGTGAGGGTGGAGAGCATTTGTAGATAGTTAGACGGCAGGGACATGGGGCACCTCAAACTTGCAGATCACAAATAGGAACGCTTTTGTGTCTCGGGCTAGGGCCCTCTGGCAAGGGATTTATCCAGTGACCGGTGAACGTGTCGCGCCGCCGCTTATGTCAGTGTTAGGACCACACTGCCGCGCTTGCGGCCGCTATCGACATGATCGTAGGCTTCGGTGATGCTTTCAAAGGGCAACGTTCGGTCGATGACGGGTTTCATCTGGCCCGATTCCGCCATCGCCACTAAGCGACGCAGGTCCGAGGCGTTACCACTGGCGACGCCCACCACCAGGCGTTGACCATTTTTCTGGGAGACAAAGGGCGCCATCACCATCTCTGAGAGGCCGGAGGAGATCGCCAGCAGCCGACCCCGTTCGGTGAGGCGGGGGCGAGCCCGCTTCCACGGGGCGTTGCCGACGCAATCCATGATGATGTCATAGCGGTCGGCGCCTGAGGTAAAGTCCTCCGCATTGTAATCGATGATGCGGTCAGCGCCGAGGGATGTCATAAGATCAATATTCCGTCCGCTGCACACTGCCGTCACGTGTGCGCCGAGGGCTTTTGCTAGCTGAACAGACGCGCAGCCCACGGTGCCCGAGGCGCCATTGATCAAAATACGAGACCCCGCCCCCAAGGGCGTATCCCCCTCCAGAAAATGAAGAGCCGTGGTGCCCCCAAATATAAGGGCAGCGCTTTCCTCCATCGTAAGCCCCGCGGGTTTGGGCACCACAGCGCCATTAGCCGGTAGCGTTACATATTCCGCATGGGTTCCAGTTGAAAGTCCCAAGCTGCCAAAGACTTCATCGCCAGGCTGAAAGCCTGTCACATCGCGGCCAACCATTTCAATAACGCCCGCAAGATCCGTCCCGAGAATGGGTTGCCGCGGCTTTGTAAAGCCAAAGCCAATGCGAACCATAGGCCCCATGCCAGTGGGCACGTTAAGGGCCCGGATGCGGGCGTCACCGGAATTCACGCATGTCGCATGGATGCGAATGAGAACCTCGTCCGCCTTTGGCGTTGGGTTGGGAACCTCGCGGATCTCCACGACGGAGGGCGGGCCATATCGGGTGCAAATCGCAGCTCTCATACCGCTTGTTGAAGCACACTTTGCCCCAATTGCCAAAGCACGCTGTCACCTTGCGGGGGCTAGGCGCGGGGTTGCCGGAACACAAAGCGGAGTACGGAGGGTTTTAAGGTCATTGTTGCAATGACCAATAATGATCCGACAGTTGCAATGCCGCACATGATCACAAGGCCCTGGCCCCATCCAAACAAGAGCACGCACCAAAGGACCGCGCCGGCCACGAACGCTGAGCCCCCGCGCCGGTAGGCTTTAGAATAAGAGGCTGGCAGAGGCGCGCCATAAAGCTGGCGTTGATGCTTTTGCATCGAAACGCTGAGCGCCGCCAGTCCGATGAGCGCCAGGAGAAAACCGACAAGCCAACTCATTCGGCAAGCTGGGGGGGAGGGAGGGGGCGCCCCCTGCGGGCACTGGGTGTTCGTTTGGCGGCCGCTGGTGACGCTTGGGTTTTCTGGGAGGCGATGCGCGCTGCGTAGGCTATTCCAGCCCCGATGATGACCATCCAAAGGTCGACCCCAGCCAGCACCCAATCACCGGGGCGTCCGGGCAAGGGCAATGTGTTGCCAAGGTGAATGTCGGTGGTCAGCGCATTGAGGATCGGAATAAGGATGAAAAGGGCGGCTGCCGCCGCCAACTGCTCGACCCATGCGTTTTTCGGGCCCCGGATGAGGCTATGCGTGAGTGCCGCGGCCCAGGTGAGGAAGATCACATGGATCTCCCAGTCCGCTCTGCCGGCTAAGTTCAAGGGGAGAAGGCGGTTGGCCCAGAAATAGGCTGCGATCCCCAGGGGAAGCCCGGCGACAACGCCGACGTTCAATCGCTCAATGACCAACAGGCTTTTGCTTGCCGACATGCCCGGGCTTAGTTTCTGTCGCCGCTTTTTGGTCCACAGCACGAGGCCAGTGGCCACCATCCCGCCGCCCAGAAGCCCCGACAGGAAAAACAACACCCGCAAAATGGGCCCTGCGAACAAGGCTTCGTGGAGGCCCTCGAACGTGTCGATGACATCAAGAGCGCTAGCGATGCCCCGCGGGTATTCTTCTAGGCGCTCGCCGGTCACCCCGTTAAAGGTCACGCTCGGCGCCTTGCGTTGGATGGCCTCTGAGATGGTGCCAAAGACCTGAATGTGGGCGGTGGCATCTCCTGGATTGGTAACGGTCAGACGGCTGACGGGTTCGTTCGGAAACGATTTCCGAGCCTCCACGATCAGGGGCGCAATCGGGGTGAGGTCCATCGCCTCCCCGGTTCGTTCCGGTTCATCGCCAATGCCGAAAACCTCTTCAATCAAGGCATCACGAGCGTCCTCGCTCACGCCATATTGCGCAACGATAATGGGCGCGAAGAAGAGCGTGCCAACGAACAAAAGGCCCGAATAGGTGATCATGATTTGATAAGGCAATGTCATAACACTGAGGACATTGTGAGAATCAAGCCACGAGCGCTGCCCTTTCGATAATCTCAGGGTGAAGAAATCGGCGATAATCTTCTTATGGGTGATGATGCCCGATAGGATTGCCGCGAACATGAAAAAGGCGGCAAGTCCTGCGATAAACTCGCCGAGGGCCCTTGGGATATAGTGGAAGGTCCAGTGCATTTGGTATAGCGACTGCCCACCGCCAGTGTCGCGGGGGTCGGGCACGATCTGCCCATCGGCCGTCAGCTGCGCCCGGCCTGAAACGCGCTCTCCCCCCTCATCAGTACCCTGCCACCCCACAGAAACATAAGGGGAGTAGGTTCTATTTGTTGGCACGATGACGAAATAACTATCCGCCTGCGGGGCCTGTGCGCTGGCATAGTCGATTCCCATCTGAAAAAGGGCAGACCCATCACCAGTGATGTCGACCGGCGCTGGTTGCTCTGGTTTCATCCAGCGGTCGATCTCGGTGTCATAATACCCCGCCGAGCCGGTCAGGAACATGAAGTACAGGATCCAACCAAGGAGGAGGCCCGTCCAGGTGTGCATCCATGACATGGATTGACGCAGCGACTTCATGATCCGCTTATCCCCCTCGCGATCAGAATGATAAGGGCAGACACCGCGCTGAGCCCTCCAAGATCACGCAGGGCGATCTTCCAACTGTCGACGGCAAAGACGTGAATGAACAGGAGCGTGTAGATGAGACCACCGACAAGCAGGCCTAGAACAACCGCGTCGCTGCGGTGAATGGGCAGAAGCGCCGCGGAGGCGGTGATCAGCAAGGTCATGGTGATATACCCGCCGAACACCCCAATGGCGATCCGCGCCCAAGGGTTTGGAGTTGCCGGACCCGTCTTGGCAGTTTTTTTTGCCGTGGGGCCGGTTGGTCGCTCGGCGGTTGGGGACAACATCTCTTCCATAGTGAATGCGACGGGTGTGGTTGCTGATGAACGCCTCTTATTTGCAAGTAGTTCTTAAATGCAAGGAAAACTGTTCGTTGCCCCTGTTATGAAGCCGCAGCCCTTTTGACCGCATTGCCGCAGGACTTGCCCGCCAGTTGCTCGCCATCTCGCTTAAAGCCGCTAAGACAGAGCCATGACCGGTTTTGTTTTTCCTCGCCTTATCTTTTGGGCCCTCGCGCTTGCCGTTCTTATCAGCTGCGCAAGTCCGCGATATGCGCCCCCTGCCAGTGATGGGGCGGCCCTCGCCGGAGAAGAGAGGGCAGCCCTTCAGGGGGCGATGGACACAGCGTTGGCGCGTCGGGCTCGGGTCTATGACCTCGCTTGGCCAGTTTTAGCCGCGAACACGGCGCTTTGTCCGAATGTCTCCCCCAGCATCGGTCTTGTTCTTGCCGACAGAGGCTTACTGGCCACCATGGCCGGTGGTCTGCGGGAGCGTGACCTGGAAGCATTGGGCATTGAGGAGGGGCTACACATTGTCCACGCCATGGCTGGTGCGCCGGCGGGCCAGGCGGGGCTTGCCGCTGGCATGACCTTAATGGCCGTAGAGGGGGAGGCGGTGGCCAAACCGGGTGCGGCAGGGAAAGCCATTCGCCAGACCTTAGAGGAAAAAGACACGGTCACCCTAACCGTGGGAGGAGGGAGTGAAAGTCGTACCCTGACGATTACCGGTACGCGCGCCTGTGCCATGCCGGTAAAGATAAGCCAGAGCCAGGCGATTAACGCCCATGCGGCGTCGGGAGATATTGTGATCTATACCGGGCTTATCCGCGCCTTGACCGATGACGCCCTGCAATTTGTCATCGCCCATGAGGCCGCTCATCTGGCCGAACGTCATCCGCGGAAATATTGGCGGAACCTTGCAGTCTCCGGGGGGGTGGTGACCGGCCCCCTTCTTTATGCGGGGGCGACCCTTGCCGACATGGGGGCAAAGGCCATTGGGCAACGGCCCGATATCTCCGTCACCGCCCGCAGTCTTCGCCTTATTGCCCCGTGGTCAACCCATTTTGAAGCGGAGGCGGACTATCTAGGCCTTTATATGGTTGCCCGTGCAGGGGGAGACCTTACCGGGGCTCGCGAGGCGTTTGATGTCTTCAGTCGCGAGGCACCGCGCAGTATCTACACCAAATCGACCCACCCCGTCACACCGGAGCGGCTGGTGGCGCTCCAGGCGGCCGTTGAGGAAATCGAAGCCAAACGCGAAGCGGGCATGCCGCTATTGCCGAACGAGGTCTCCCATGGGCAGTAGGGGTAAGGTGCATGACCTGTTGCTGATCCATGGCGTTTGCCACGGCTTGTCCGGGGCATCCACGCAGTTTGCGCCAGTATGCTGGACAGGGTGGACCCCACGGACAAGCCGTGGGGAACGGCGCGCGAGCCCTTTGGGGGTCTTAACCGGCCGAGGGGCGCGCTGACCCGTGCGATCTCAGTTTTACTCCCTCAACGGAACATTAATGATAGTGAGCGTCTTCGGCTTTGCCAACGCGGTCTTGCGCCGGGTGGCGAGCCCGTCTCTTGCTATGGATGATGCGAAGACGAATGTGTTCACCCAAGTGTGGCAGTGGGGCTATCAGCCGGATAACCCGCCGCTTTACGAATGGCTCCTTAAATTGGTGCAGCCTCTCACCGGCGCCGGGCTCGAGGGATTTTTGCTGCTGAAATATGCCTGCCTCAGCATCGCTGCTATGGCGCTACACCTTTTGGTGCGGGCCTATGCCTCTGACCGGGTTGCGTTCGGCACCACCGTCGGCATGGTGCTTCTCTACCAAGTGGGGTGGAACTTTCATCAGGCTTTCACCCACTCCGCCCTGTTGGTGGCGGCGGTGGCGGTCTGGCTCTGGGCCGCGCTGCGTTGGTGGCGGGCGCCGGGGCTTAAGACTGCGGCGCTCCTCGGCATGGCAACAGCCATCGCGATGATGAGTAAGTACAACGCCGGATTATTGGTGGCCGGATTTTTCGTGGCCCTCGCCTCAAGCCCCTTTGGTCGTGGTGCGTTGGGGCGCCCGACCACGCTTCTCATCCCGCTTATGGCCATCCTGGCCCTCCTGCCCCACGGCCTTTGGTTCTTGGCGCAAACCGAGGCCTATCGCGAGACATTGGATGTCACCCTTGGTCTTGAGGGGTCTCACCTGTCGCGGGTGGGGGAGGGGCTTGGCAGTCTTTTCATATCGGCGGTCACGTTCATGTTGCCGTGGGGGCTTGTCTATGGCGCGTTGGGGCGTGGATTGCGGCCCACCCCGCTGTTAACGGAGGAACGTCTTCTCATTCAGACGTCGCTCTGGACCTTAGGGGGGCTCGCCGTCGCCGTCATAGCGTTTGGGATTGGCAATGTGTCCGAGCGCTATCTGATCCCTGTCTTGCTCCCCTGCGCGATTGGACTCACCAGCCACTTATTACGGCGGCCAAAGGCGCCGTTCGGCCCATGGATAAGTATAACGGCGGCGATGGCGGTCCTTGTGCTGGTGCTGCGCGCGGCTGCTTACCTCATGCCGGGGCCGCCTTTCTGCGATGAGTGTCGGCAGTTTGTGCCCTATGCGGTGCTGGCAGAGGACGTGAGGGACCATATTCCAGAGGGGGCCATTCTCTTGGTGCGGGAGGAGAATACGGGCGGGAATATGGTGACCCAATTTCCCACCTCTCCTGTGCGCGTCATGACCTCTTTGCCTCTCATGAATCCTATTGAGGATGAGGGCCGGCCATGTTTTTATTTGTGGTCAGAGGGTATGGTGGGCGGCCATAGGCTGCAAGGGGATATGGCGGCGATGTATGACCATCAAGAGACGGTGGTGATAAATGTCCCTTGGCAGCATCCGCTTAAGCCCGCCGGATGGCGGCAAACCAAATGGGCTCTCACGCCCCTTAATGATGAAACTCTGTACAAAAATTATTGTGTAAAGAAAAAATCACCAAAGCAGCGTTAACGCCGTGGCCACCTCGCTTAACGCGCCGTAAATAGTCAGTAAACAAAGTCACAATTCCTCCTTTACCGGATGTTCATGGCAAGATGGTCATGTTCTGACCAAGGTTAATCGCCACACGGCGAAAGTGAACGCGACGGTAAGAGGAGTAAACAATGTCTGTCGAATTAGACCTAGTCAGCCTTCAAGGGGCGGAGAAGATTGTCACCGCCGACGAGATGTATCGCTTGGGGATTGAGGCTTCGACCCCGGGCTTGGGAAGCGAGACCGATCTCGTAACAGCCCACAAATGGTTTAACCTTGCTGCGATGCAAGGCAACGAATTGGCAAAAGAATACCGTCAGCAACTGACGATTGAGATGACGCCCCAGGACGTCGCCGCAGCGCAGCGTAAAGCGCGCGAGTGGCTGAAGTCCCGCCGGCCCGCGCTTAACGCTTAACAAAACCTTTTTCCGTTCGCGTCATAATACCTTTTTAGCGGCGCCGATCGATCCGGTCGGCGCCGTTTTCATGGACAAAGCCATCAAGGAACTGATCGTGGGGCCCCACGGGGAACCGATCCATCCGTTGGGCGCCATACCCGTAACCAATGGCGAGAATCTCCCCCTCTGACCGCAGCTGTTCCAGCGTCCTGTCGTAAAACCCACCCCCCATGCCGAGCCGTGCGCCGTCGGGTCGCACGCCTAAGAGCGGCACCACCACAATGTCGGGCCGCATTGCCGGCGCGTCCTCCCCCGGGGCGGGGATGCCATAAGCTCCCTCGGCAAGGGGTTTGTCCACCTCCCACAGGCGGAAAAGGAGAGGGGCATTTTTTTCCACAACCACCGGCAACAGGATGGCGTGCCCATCCCTCATCAGCGCATCGGCCAAGGGGGCTGTATCAAGCTCATCCCCGTGGGCGTGATAAATGGCGATGGCCGCCCGCTCGTTCGGGGCAAAATGCAGCATGAAATGGGATGCAGCGAAGCGCGCCGCGTTGGGGTGCCGGGCGGCGGCCTCCTTCCGCATGGCTTTTGCGCGCTTGCGGAAGACGGTCTTCCAATCCGTGAGGGGCAGGGGGGTGAGCACGATGAGGGGTCTCTCAAAATATAAAAAGCCGCACCGGCCGTGGGACACTTTGTTCGCCCTGGACCCGAAGGACCAGGTGGGCACCGCGTGAAGAAGGCCACGGCCAAAACCAGAGGCAGTTCCCGAACTATAGTGTAAGGCCCCGGGGAAACTGGTCCTCACGGGCCGGGCAGCGAAAAAAGAGAGTAAGGAGCAGAGGTAAAGGTTTCAACCTGGATGAAGGTCGTTGTTTCGCAGTTTCGTTGTGACATTTCGGCTTCCATAGATTGTATGCCTTGCTGAGCACTATGTTGACGTTTAGACACTCCTGCTCTTTGGCGATGTCGCTGTACATCAATCGATCATTTGGGAGTCATCGATGGTTTCGTTCTTTAAAGCTGTGGTAATTGTGTCGGCTGTTGTCATCGGTGGGTGCAGTGATCAGGAGGCTGCCGCGCCTGATCAAATGACTGGATCCGCGGTTGAACCAGCGGCGGCGTCCGTTGAAACCATCGCGACATTCCCACCGGGAACCTTTTTGGAAAATATCGACCGTCACCCCGATGGGTCCCTGCTGGTCACGAGCTACTTTGACAAAAAACTGCTCCGCGTTACCGAAGAAGGCGATGTAACGACGTTTGCGGCGTTAGCGGATCACCCTGTCGGTGTTCTTGTGACGGACGAAAATATCGTCTTGTCAATGCATGGCGCATCATTTGCCGATGGACCCGGGTTTATGGAGACAAACTCGATTGCTATCCTAACCCATGATGGTGAGACTGCTATCCAAACGGCGGCGCCGGATGCGAAATTCCTCAACGGCTTACATCAGCTGCCTTCGGGCGACATTGTTGTGGCGGACTCTATTGCGGGTGTCATTTGGTCGGTTGCTGCGGAGACTGGCGAAATAGATCTGTGGGCGGAGGGGGAGATTCTGACCATTGATGGCGATGACGCCAATTTTGTTCCGGGGGCGAATGGTATAAAAAGCCAAGGGGGCGATCTTTTCGTTTCGAACAGTTCCCGCGGTACCATTTATCGGCGTCCGATTGAGGGAGGGGCTTTTGCTCTTCACGCCGAAACCGGCGGTGTCGACGACTTCGTAATCGATGACGATGGAACAATCTACGCGACGAGCCATGGTGCAAGCCTATTACGCGTTGGACCGGATGGTGCAGTGTCTAATGTCATTTCCGAGGGGTGCGATGGGTGTACGAGCGATGTGTTTTCCGCCGATGGTGATGGGTTGATTGTGGCCAATACTGGCGATGTGCTCGCCGGAAATCCAAAGGATACTCGGATATTTGTTGTGAAGAATTTCGCTGATTAGCCAATGGGCATAGGGCGGGACGGGAGATCAGCTGAGTTCTCTCGGTCAAAAGAAGGACCCTTCCTCTTTAACTTTGCGACGCTGTTCCCCACCTCCCTCCACTGATGCGAGGGGAGGTGGTCATGCTCTCAAGACTGTTTGCGACGCGTGTTGATCGGTATTTTGAGAGCACTTTCGCGCCGGTGGCGCCGCCCGTCGAGCGAGCGGTCTACCGGACCGTGGCGGGGCGTGCCCTCGAAACGTTCATTTATCCAGCCGCACCGCACGCGCCGGCGACGGGATGTGCGATCGCGCTTTTTTATGGGGGCGGTTGGCTCCACGGGAACCCTTGGCAGTTGGCAGCGATCGCCCGCGACCTTTCGGAGAGAGGGGTCACCGTCTATCTGCCGGAATATCGGGTGGCCGAGTGGGACGGTGCCTCAGCCCGCGAGGGCCTAGACGATGTCCGATATTTTTTCGGCTGGATGAAAGATCGCCACCCTGAAGACCATCTGTTCTTTGGCGGTTCGAGTGCGGGTGCGTTTTTGTCGGCCCGGGTTGGACTGATGGATGAGTGTCGGCCCCAGGGGCTCGTGCTTATCAACCCTGCCCTCAGTGTACGGCGAAGGCGCCTGCGACTATTCTGGCGACTGCTCAAACAACCCAAAGGGTTTGGGGTAGATGACCTCGTCGCCATGGACCCTGTGAATAACCTGGAGGATAATCCGCCGCCGACCCTTATTCTCCATGGCGATTGGGATCTGATGGTGCCCCTTGCCTGGGTCGAAGAGTATGTCACTGCCGCGCGGGCAAAGGGTGGGCACTGCGACATGGTCATCTTTCATCGGCATACCCATGGATTTGCCAATCAATCTCTTTTCCCGAATGCGCATGATCGGACGGTGGAAGAGATCGTGGGGTTTGTGAACAGTCGAGCTAACCCGGCTTAGCGCAAGAGGCTCTTTTGCCGTTTGCTTGCCAAACGCTCCGCTAGGAAATCATAGACCAGTCGAATGCGCGGATTATTTTTAAGCACATTTCTGTCCGTATAGCTATTTTCTGCTGGCCACGAAGACTTCGAAATCCCGAGAAGCTCCTTAAAGAACATTGCAGCTATGCAAATTTGTGGGAACGTGCAGTTCTGAATGGCGTCATTGCAGCTGCATTTGTGCTTGTTGGCTGGCAATAATCTGCCGGTTGATCGTTCTTAACTCTACGAGGTGTGCCCTAAGTTGAACGCGGCTCGATGTGCTGGACGCCATTTTGAGTTCCTCTGCGGCGACCCGCAGTAAGGCAATTCGCTCGGTGATTCCAGGGCCTGCAGCAGCTAGTAACTCGTCGCCAGGGTTGTCATGGGTTCCAGACAGGAGCGTTTCGGCAGTGTCGGTAAGTGTTTGGATATTCTCAGCACGACCCTTTAAAGCCTCTAACTCTGTTCTGCAGCGATCTACAGTTGGGAGGCAGTCTAGCACCGTCGCCAGGCCGTCAAGGAATTCGGCATAAGCAGCTTCCATCGGTTCTGCCCAAGCAAATTCCGGCGTTAATTTGGATCGCAATCGCGCCTGGTGGGCATTGTCCCGGAGGAGCATTACTGACATTTTGGCGAACGATTGGAGGGCCTGGATTGCCCCTTCTTCATCACGATCTCGGAGGGAAATGGCAGCTGTTTCGAAATCCCCCAGAATCGCTAACAAGGCGGTGTAGTTGCGAATAGCACGTTTTTCTTGTTCCTGCAGAATCGGATCGATCTGTTCGTTATCTGTTAAAACGGGGATTTGTGAGAGGGCTTCGACTTGCCTCAGTGCATCTGCAGTTACAGATTTGGCTGTCTCGATCTGCTTTAAAAGCGTTTCTGCTTCGCGACTGCGCGATGAAATATCTCGCGCTTGTATTGCATTTGTAAATGTACTGATCATTCGGTTTAGTGCTAGCTGCGGGGCTTCCCCAATTTCCGATAGGGTTTGGATGCGATCCTCGAAGTCGTTCTTGTCGAAAAGCGCCGCGGCACTGTCGCTGGTCCAGATCACCCAGATAGCCAGTAGTGTGAATAGAGTGTTCTTCATAATCGCGCCCTCCAAAGCTGCGGTTGAAGACAGACGCATCAGATGCCCTCTCAAAATTGTGATCAGAGAGGGTTTATGAGCAAGTGCCAATATCGGTTTCAGTGATCTTTTGCTTCCCCATCCCCCAACGCTTCCACGCACCCCTCAATGCGCTCGGCCATCTCGTTGAGCGCTTTGGCCATATCGGGATCGTCCTTGCCGGTTCGGATGAGTTGCTCCCGCGCGGTGAAAAGCTCATCGCAAATATTGAGGGCGGCGAGCAGCATGAGCCGCGTTTGCCCCAACTGTCCCAGATCCGAGACCAGCTTTTGCACATGGCCCTCGAGATAGCCCGCAAGCTTTTCGACCCGTTCTTCTTCCCCTTCGCCGCAGGTGAGGGAATAAGTCTGTTCATTCACGCGGACACGAATGTCGGGCATGGGGGGCTCCCTTAGGACTCTGGCTGATCGGTTTTGTCGATGATTTGGTCGATGGTCGCCAGTGTTTCATCCAAGGTCTGTTCAAGGGTGGCGAGATGCTCGCGCATGCCATCGGGCATACGCGTGTTCTCTCCCCCCTTCCGTTCTCGGTCCACAGCCTGCTCGAGACGCGTGAGCGCCCGTCTGAGGCGGGACACGGCCTCTACCATTTGTCCCATTCACACGGCCTTTCAGGGAAAGACGGTAAGCTGCTCTTTTCGCTGTGTCGAGGGGCGGGGCTGCGTCCTAATGGGCCCCGTATGATCGTAAATAATGCAGGGTCCCAGCCCTTTCCCTCACCGGGGCGCTTGACCCTCCGTAAGGGCCAGGGCATGCACGCCCTCGTTTATCGATGCCCAGTTATCAACGCTAAGCCTCAGGATCCAACGCCCCGTGACCCATCCCCCGGCCGATATCGCCCAAAAGATGGCCAATGCCATCGCCGTTTTGTCTATGGATGCCGTTGAGAAGGCGAACTCGGGTCACCCCGGTATGCCCATGGGCATGGCCGATGCGGCGACGGCGCTGTTTACCCGGCACCTCAAATTTGATGCGGGCAATCCCTTTTGGCCGGACCGGGACCGGTTCATTTTGTCGGCGGGCCATGGCTCGATGCTGCTTTACTCTCTCCTTTACCTCACCGGGACCGAGGGGATGGAGCTGCAGGACCTAAAGGACTTCCGGCAGCTGGGCGCAAAAACCGCTGGTCACCCAGAGTTCGGTCATGCCAAAGGGATTGAGACCACCACCGGCCCCCTGGGGCAGGGGATTTCCAATGCCGTGGGTTTTGCCCTCGCCGAAGCGCACCTTAATGCGAAGTTCGGTGACGACGTGGTGGACCACCATACCTATGTCATCGCGGGCGACGGGTGCCTCATGGAGGGGATCAGCCAGGAGGCCATCTCCATGGCGGGGCACTTTAAACTCCGTAAACTGATTGTCTTGTGGGATGATAATGGCATCACGATTGATGGTGCCGTCAGCTTGTCCGATTCCACCGACCAGCGCGCGCGGTTTGAAGCGTCCGGCTGGCACACGCTAGCGTGCGATGGTCACGATCAGGACGCGGTGTCAGCGGCGATCGATGCGGCGAAGGCATCAGACAAGCCGACCTTGATCGCGTGTAAGACCGTGATTGGAAAGGGTGCGGACAAAAAGGCGGGCACCGCCGGGGCCCATGGCTCGCCCCTAGGGGACGAGGAAATCGCCTTCGTTCGAAAAAATCTCGGTTGGGATCACGAGCCCTTTGTGGTGCCGGATGACGTGCTTGATGCCTGGCGCGCGGTTGGCGCGAAGGGCGCCGAGGCCCACAACGCTTGGCAAGAGCGGCTGAAGGCCAGCGACAAGCGCGACGGCTTTTACGAGGCGTGGAAGGCTGATTCCTACCCTGCCGTTGAGGCGCTGGAAGAGTATTGTGAGAAACTGGTCGCCGAAAAGCCGAAGGTGGCCACACGGAAGGCCTCCCAAAATGCGTTGGAGGTGGTGAACGGTGCGATCGCTACCACCCTTGGCGGGTCGGCGGATTTGACTGGCTCCAATAACACCAAAACCGGTGAGCTAGGTATTCTGTCAGCAGACAATTATGCGGGTCGTTACATTCACTATGGTATTCGCGAGCATGGCATGGCCGCTGCGATGAACGGTATGGCGCTTCATGGTGGGGTGATCCCCTATGGCGGCACCTTCCTCGTCTTCACGGACTATGCCCGCGGGGCGATGCGCCTCTCGGCCCTCATGGGACAGCGGGTCATCTATGTGATGACGCACGACTCGATTGGTCTTGGGGAAGACGGACCCACCCACCAACCGGTGGAGCATTTGGCGGCCCTTCGCGCGATACCTAACTTGGCGGTGTTCCGCCCCGCTGATGCGGTGGAAACGGCGGAGGCCTGGGCCGCGGCGCTTGAGCGCACCGAGGGACCGAGTGTTCTAGCCCTCACCCGCCAGGGGCTGCCCACCCTTCGCGACGACGCAACGGAGAACCAAACCGCCTATGGCGGCTATGTTTTGAAAGAGGCGGCGGACGCGGCCATCACCCTTATCGGGACCGGCTCCGAAGTGGAGATTGCTGTCGAGGCGGCGGCTCTCCTTGAAAAAGAGGGGATTGCCGCCCGTATCGTCTCGATGCCCTGCGTCGAGCTGTTCGCCGAACAGGGGCCTGCCTATATGCAAAAAGTGCTGGGTTCTGGTCCGCGTTTGGCCATCGAGGCGGGCGTGCGAATGGGGTGGGATCGCACCCTATTTGCTTTTGGCGGCCAAGGGGAGTTTATGGGCGTTGAGAGCTTTGGCGCTAGCGGCCCTTACAAGGACGTCTACGCGCATTTTGGTCTGACGGCGGAAAATGCGGCGGCCAAAGCAAAAGATTTGGTTGGAAGGAGTTAAGATGACACTCAAAGTTGGGATTAACGGATTTGGCCGGATTGGGCGCCTCGCGCTTCGGTCGATGATTGAGCATAACCGCGGCGATATCGAAGTGGTGGCGATCAACGATTTGGGGCCGGTGGAAACCAATGCCCACCTGTTGCAATATGACTCCGTGCACGGCCGGCTACCAAACCGGGTAGAGACGGCGGAGGGTAGCCTCACCGTTGATGGCAAGAGCATTAAAGTGTTTGCTGAACGCGACCCGAGCGCGTTGCCCTGGGGTGATGTCGGCGCGGACATTGTGATGGAATGTACAGGGATCTTCGCATCCAAGGAAAAAGCCTCCGCTCACCTAGAGGGCGGTGCAAAGCGCGTTCTGGTCTCCGCCCCGGCGTCCGGCGCGGATAAAACCATCGTTTACGGTGTGAACCACGACACATTGTCTGCGGATGATGTGGTTGTTTCCAATGCATCCTGCACGACGAACTGTTTGGCGCCCGTCGCCAAGGTGATGCATGACACGGTGGGCCTTACCCGCGGCTATATGACCACGGTACACGCCTATACCGGTGATCAGCCCACCTTGGACACGATGCATAAGGATCTTTACCGTGGCCGGGCAGCGGCGCAGTCTATGATCCCCACCTCCACAGGGGCGGCGAAGGCCGTGGGCCTCGTGCTACCGGAACTCAATGGCAAGCTTGACGGGTCTGCGATCCGCGTGCCGACACCCAACGTGTCCATGATTGATCTCGTGTTCGAACCTGGCCGCGATACCTCCGTTGAGGAAATCAATGGCGCCATTATGGAGGCCGCCAATGGCCCGATGAAGGGTGTTCTGGGTTATACGGACAAGCCGCTCGTCTCCGCTGATTTCAACCATGACAGCCACTCATCCACCTTTGCGACGGGTCAGACGCAAATCGTCGATGGCCATCTGGTCCGTGTCCTCAGCTGGTATGATAATGAGTGGGGCTTCTCTACCCGGATGTCCGACACGGCGCTCGCCATGGCGAAGTACCTCTAAGGTTTGATGAACAATGTGTTGACTTCCGTTCATTCCCGCGAAAGCGGGAATGCGGTGTCATCGTTTAAAGTGCAGCATATTGACAATGTCATCGTGCACGTCAGCGAGGATTTCGTAATCCAGGCATCGCCTCAATTGACCAGGCATGTTCTCGACTCACCCTTCTTGTCCTGTCTTGCTGCTATCACAATACAGCTGGTTATACGGCAGTCATTGGTGGGTGTGTGCGGAGCGGACCCTGTGATATTGTCGAAAGTGCCAGATTGTCTGGCGTGACGACACAGCCTGAGAAGGTAGTTTTTCAAGGCCCGAGCGATACGCTTGGTGATCGTCTGAGGGGGCTCAACGACGCCTGCTCAATTGCTGGACAGGACCGGCGACCTCTGATGATCTTGCCACGTCGATATATTGTGCGTTTGTATACGTCTCAATAGATCCCACGGATGCTTCATTCACGCCTTGGGTAACGAAGAACGCTAACCCTGCGCCGCCCGCTTCCCGCCCCCCTGGAGTGCCGCCAGCACCTCTGCCTTTGGTCCGTCCGCCACCACCCGGCCGCCATCGAGGGTGATGACGCGGCCCGTCAGTTCCAAAAGCCGTAAGCGGTGAGTACTGACGATGAGGGTCTTGTCAGCAAGGTAGTCTTTCAACCCGGCAATCACCTGGGACTCGGCTGTGTGGTCGAGAAGGGAGGTGGGTTCATCCATGACAAGCACTGGCCGCGGCCTGAGGAGGAGACGGGCCAGGCCCACCGCTTGGCGCTGCCCGGCGGAGAGGAACTCGCCCCGGGGCCCCACCGGCATGGAATAGCCCGCCGGGTGCGTCCGGGCGAAGCGATCCACGCCGGAGAGGGTCACCGCCCGCTCAAAATCCGCCTCGGTCATATCCTCTTGACCCAGACAAATATTGTCTCGCAGGCTTTGGTTAAAGAGGACCGTCTCCTGGGGCATAAAACCGATATGGGACCGGAGGAAATGCGGCGTATATTGCCGCGCATCGTACCCGTCGATAAGGATGCTACCGTTTTGCGGGGTCAAAAGGCCGGGGAAGAGGTGCAAAAGCGTGCTTTTGCCGCTGCCATTCTGTCCGATAAGGCCGATTTTCTCCCCCGGCTCGATGGTGAGGGAGACATCCGACAGGGCCTTCACATCCGTTGTTTCGTAGACGAATGAGACAGTGTTAAACCGGAATTGGCCTTTGAAGGGTCGGGCGGTGATCCCGCCCGCATCGCCGCCGCGATCCTCCTCCTCTTTCACTTCTTCGAACGTCGCGCTGAGGACGTCTTTTAAGGTCCAAAGGCGGCAGGCCTGATCCACCAGCTGGCCGATAGGCGTCACCGCGCGACCCACCAGGATCGTAATGGCCGCGAGGCTACCAATGGTCATGAGGCCTGCATCAATCCGTATAACCCCAAGGCAGAGGGTGGCCACCACAGTGGCCTGCACCAGGATGCCGGTGCCATGGGTGGCGGCGCGCAGGCGCAGGCGTGATTGCTGCCCCTTCAAGGCGGCTAGTTCGCCGAGGCGATCAAAGCGTTTGAGGAGTTGATGCTCGGCCCCCACTGCTTTTACCGCTGTCAGGCTATCAAAGGTCTCAGCGATTTGCCCGGCGGCAGCGCTGCGCAGCATCACGGCTTTGGTAGCGTCAGCCCGTGCCCTCAATGCGGACGTGGCAATCAGCCCCCCGACGAGAAGGCAGCCCACAAGAGGGGCCACAACGACGGGCCCGCCGAGATAGGCGATGAGCAGGAGGACCGAGATGGCAAATAGGCTATCAGCGACCACGGCACAAAGAAACTCCGGCAGCTGAAGGCATACCGTCTCCAACTCTCCATGGTGCTGGGTGAGGGGCGTTGCCGTCTTTGGTCGGTGGGTAAGGCGCACCCGCAGCAATTGCCGGTAGAGGGTCAGCTGAAGTCGTCGGGACAGGGACAAGCCAATCGCGTCGATAAATTTCAGCTTCGCATAGCGCAGGCCCATATCCGCCGCCAAGACGATGCCGATCCCCATTGCGAGAGTCTGAAGACTTTCATAGGCTGAATGCGGAATAACCCGGTCATAAACCGACATAATGAAGAGGGGAAGGGCGATGAGGAAAAGGTTAGACAAACACCCCGCCAGGAGGAGTTGCCCCATCTCTTTCGAATGGTGCCGCCACAAAAGCTCGGTCAACCAGCGGAGGACGGACCCTTTCTCCGTCAGGGTTTCAATGGGTTTGAGCCAGCGAGACGCCTTGGGTAGGGTCTCATTAATCGCGCTTTCCCCGAGATCCGTGTCGAGAATAGTGCCCGATAGGTGTTGGGCGGCAACATCAATGGGCACGGTCCGGGTTTCATTCTCCCCCTCAACGACAAAGGCGTCGCCCTCCCGCGCGTTGAGGACCACCGCCCCGCCGCTGGTGGTCACGGCAATAAGGGGTAAATCCGTAGGCTGAAGGCGGGCGATGTCCGTCTTTTTGATTTGGAGAGAGGTGCCGAGGGCCTCGCCCAGCATGGTGAGGGACTCAGAGCCGGGCGTCTCGCCATATTCTTGGGTGACCGCCGCCTCATGGGTGCCGCCGCCCAAATCATAGCGCCCCGCCATCCGGTGCATGGCCGCGGGCAGGGGAAACCCCCGGGGGAAGGCCGACGCCTCTCCCGTCTTTTGGTCATTTGCTCCCAACAAGTCTCATGCCCTATCTTTAGCCTATCATCCGACGACGAATGAGGTCTGTGCCCTCTGCTGTCATCCCGGTTTGCCCGAAGGGTAAGACCGGGATCTACAAGCTTGTGATGGCAACATTGCTCGCACAGATGGATCATCCAAGCTTATGGATCCCGGGTCGCGGGGGGGAGAAAAAACACGGGCCGGCCCAAAACAGGACGAGAAAAAAAACCACAAACCAAACCCCCGAAACCACAAAATAAAATAGA
>ERZ1740067.1076-NODE-1076-length-19796-cov-7.304949_pt1 | contig 19796 bp, 15 predicted proteins | sample MGYA00581736_ERZ1740067 | MGnify/ENA primary metagenome ERZ1740067 (study PRJEB43018, sample SAMN04849236) | marine metagenome | isolation source: floating plastic debris | place: Pacific Ocean | collected 2008-08-27 | study: EMG produced TPA metagenomics... | reverse complement strand
TATTTTCTCTTCCAGTAACTGCTATTGATTGCTTGAGATACAGATAGCTGATTGCTTGCACTGCAATATCAATTCACTGACGATTTGTGTTTACTATGTCCAAAATGTTTCATTTACACAAAAAATGTTTCATTTATACATAAAGCACACACGATGTCATCGTAATTGGCAATGAGCCCACAGAAACAGGAGCCCACAGAAACAGGAGCTCACAGAAATGGGAGTTCATAGAGACAAGCTCTCACAGAAACAGCGCTTAGAGACAAACGGCTGAATGTTATGCATAACGACGGTCCAAGTAGTGATGGATCTGGAACAGAGTCGCTAAGCATCTCGTCTGTCAAGACACTGTTTTTCTGAGATTGTTATGGCGTTTTTTCAGGCTGAAGATGCCTTGCTGAGTGGAGCTGTTTTTGCAAACAATCATGCTGGAGCACAAGGCTCGGGCTTTGTTGATTTTATTAATCCATCAGGTGACTTTGTTGAATGGAACATTAACTCACAAAGTGCAGGCAGTCGCACCATAGACTTTCGCTACGCACTCGGCACAAGCCCCAGAACAATGGCACTAGAGATCAATGGCAACCGAGTCTCTGATATCACCTTCACCTCTACTGGAGATAGTAGAACTGGCTGGAGCAACTGGACAAATCAATCGATTACAGCCAATCTTGCCGCAGGAATCAACACGATTCGGTTAGTCGCCATTGGAGAGAGTGGGCCAAATATTGATGGAATTAACGTACCGACCAGTCCAACCCAATCAACTACGCTACAGTTTGAGGATGCTTTTCTCAGTGGTGCTGTTATCGCGAACAATCACGCTGGGGCGCAAGGCTCGGGCTTTGTTGATTTTATTAATCCATCAGGTGACTTTGTTGAATGGAACATTAACTCACAAAGTGCAGGCAGTCGCACCATAGACTTTCGCTACGCACTCGGCACAAGCCCCAGAACAATGGCACTAGAGATCAATGGCAACCGAGTCTCTGATATCACCTTCACCTCTACTGGAGATAGTAGAACTGGCTGGAGCAACTGGACAAATCAATCGATTACAGTCAATCTTGCAGCGGGTGACAATACCGTTCGACTCGTCGCAACCGGAGATAGCGGACCGAATATTGATAGCGTGACAGTGACAGGCGCAAGTGTTGGCCCAGGGAACCTAGGAACAGATACTCCCAGCACTAGCGGACCGCTCTCGTTAGACACGCGCATTAATTTTCAGCTTGATGGAGCACCTGTTCCGAGCGGCTACATCGCAGATACAGGGGACGCTTACAGCGCGCAAAGAGGCTTTGGCTGGGTCACTCAGGGGAGCGTCGGCAACGCAACGCCTTCTCCGTTGGATGTTAATGCTGCGGCAAGAGATCGCAATGTTGCTGGGACTGCTCAGCAGCTAGACACGTTTATCCACATGCAGCAGGCAGGTCTCGATGCAGGCTGGGAATATGACCTCAGCAACGGTACTTACGTTGTGAGCGCGGCCTTGGGCGATCCTAGGTTCTTTGATAGCAACCATACGCTACGAATCGAGGGACAAACCTTTGTCGCTAACTATACCCCCAGTGACACCTCAGACTTTTTAGTGGCCACCGGGGTCGTTACTGTCAACGATGGTCGTTTGAGTGTGGATTCTATTGGGGGCACGAATACTAAACTTAGCTACATTGAGTTTGAAGCAATCTCGCCTAGCCGACCTCAGTTAGGCAACGCCTTCGACGGCAGCAGTCCGCTTACCAATGGAGAAGTCGGCGTCTCTGTAGCCGCTGACTTTTCAATTAGTCTCAACGTTCAATCGTCTAGCGATGTGGTAGATGCCAGCACTGTGAGTAGCCAATCGGTACGATTAGTGCGCACTGCGGATGGCGCAGCGGTGGACGGGGTTGCTAACACCACAGGTGGACGAGATGCCTTGAGCTTTTCACCCACGGCCAACTTAGAAGCCAACACTCAATATACGCTGGTGGTAGATGGCGTGAAAACAGAAGGGGGGGAAAGCTTTGTACCTTATACGCGCACTTTTACCACAGGTGGCAGTTCATCTGGTGGCGGCGGCACTAGCAACATTGATTTCTCTCGTCAGCAAGTGTTCTCGAACGGCCCTCGTATTGCCAGTGTTGTTGTTAGCCCAGACAACCAAAAGCTCTACGCCTCTACCCTCAACGGTCGTATTTTGCGCTGGGATATCAACCAAAGAACCGGAGCCTTATCTAATGAGCAGTCATTTACTGTTGAAGCGAATCACGCGATTATTGGCATTGAATTTGATCTCAATAATCCTAATCGCTTGTGGATTTCAAACAATGCACCGTTAACATCCAACGCACCCAACTTCTCTAGTAAGATCTCCTATCTGGATATTGGCACGGGCAGCAGCTTCACAGCCAGCGTCACCGACTATATTCAGGGTTTACCGCGTTCTATTCGCGATCATCTCTCTAATAGCCTTGAGTTTGGACCAGATGGTTTTCTATATCTGAGCCAAGGCTCCATGTCAGCGCAGGGTGCGCCAGATAGCGCTTGGGGGAATCGCCCAGAAACCTTGCTCTCAGCAGCCTTGCTCAAGATTGATCCCAACAGAACTGCGCCAGCTGGTGGGTTCAACGTGGTGACCGCTGACGGCGGGGGAAGCTACGATCCTTTTGCGACAAATGCACCGCTGACAATTTATGCAACGGGTCAGCGCAATGCCTACGATTTGGTCTGGCATTCTAACGGGAATCTTTACATGCCAACCAACAGTTCCGGTGCTGGCGGCAATGCGCCAGACGATCCGTCTACTGCGGCAAACGAGGCGGTCAACAATATCAACACACAGCCTGATTATCTCTATAAGGTTGAAGAGGGTGGCTACTACGGCCACACGAATCCACTGCGAGGAGAATACATTCTCAATGGTGGCAATCCGACAACAGGCACGGACCCCGGCGAAATTGTTGCTTCTGGGAGCCGTGGCGGCTACGCAGTAGGGACGCAGCCCGATCCTAACTATCGCGGGTTTGCCTATAACTTTGGGTTCAATCGTTCTCCGAATGGTGTGATTGAGTATCAGTCGAATGCCTTTAACGGTGCTTTAACTGGGGACCTATTAGTGGCAGAGTATTCAGGCGGCGATCGCATCTTGAGTCTCTCACTAGATGGCAGTGGCAACGTGATCGGCAGTCGTGAAGTCGAAAGCGGTTTTCGCGATCCGCTCGATTTGATTGAGCATCAGCCAACAGGCCGACTCTATGTGGTAGACATCAGCGGCATTACTGCGCTGACCCCTAACTAATGTCGGGTAGCTCACGGTATCTTCCGTTTTTCTGATTTATCAGTCATGCCACAACACTTGTAACTGTTATGGCATGACTGATAAATCAGAGCATAGTGCGGGCAACAGCAGCGTGGAAGACAAGGTAATGGTCAGTCCTTCTAGGATGTTCAACTTTTGCTTTCTAAGCGTCGAGATATAGCCCCGACTGAAGCAGAACTGCTTCACCCCTGTGTTAGCACGAAAGCAACTCGAGATCTTCTGTTTGATAACAATCATGCGAATATCTCGCTACGCTTGATTGTTATCAAATGGCCCCCAAAGATCATGTATGAAGCCTAAGACAGCGGCTTGGTATTGGTTTAGAGGGTCGAGTAAGTTTTTCGGTGGACTTTGTTTTTTCGGGCTTCGTTTTTTCGGCACATCTTTATCTTGCTGCTCTACAGGAAGCGGTGGCTTGGCCGCTAGCCCATCTTCTAGGCTCATCTGTGAAAATAAAAAATTATCCTTACCAGAAATCACTGCATCTATTCCCATTAGGTTTCAAATGATGTTGAAGTGTTAAGCTGCCTGTCCCAAAACGATATAATAAAATTGTTAAGCCATGTCGCTCACGTGGCTCTTATTTCAATGTCAGCTTTACGCTTTCTTTTACACCTTGCCAAATACAGCCACCGTCAACAATCTTTTCTAATTTTTGTCTCCCGGTAATCGTTATGCAGCAAGACAACCAGTATTTAATCGATATCTTTAATGCCGCCCAGCGTATCACCGAATACACTGCCAGCGTCTCACTCCATAACTTTTACGAAGACGTTCAGCTTCAAGACAAAGTTGTGCGTCGCTTGCTGACCATTGGCAAGACCGCCCAGCGGATTTCTGCCGCCACCCGTCAGGACGTTAACGGCATTGCTTGGAGTGCGATCGCCAAAATGAAAGAACGCCTGCTTCAGGACGATCCGGTCATTGACGCCGATCAAGTGTGGTCGATTGCACATACCGAAATCCCCCAACTAATTGAGGCGATTAGGCAAAACGTTATCAAAGATTCATCCGGCTCGTTGATGTACGCATAGCACTATACGCACGGTCTATATGAACAGTGCTGTAAGCCACGCACACTGGTACAGTTAGCTGCTTTGGAGACTCTTTTCCAAAGCAGCTTTTTGGTTTTGAAAAAGAATATAGAAGAGCGATCCCAAATCACCCTTGAAATTTCGTTAGCAGTCTCTCAGAGACTTTTCACACCCACCTCATCGCACCATCGAATAGAGCCACCATATTTGTTCTAGTGTCATACAAAGAAACACTTATGAACAACAACCTCTTTCGCACTGCATTTACAGCCGCTGCTCTCACTGCGGCAACGATTCTTACTAACGCTGCGACTGCCGAAGCCATTGAAGTCACCGTTACTATCGACAATCTCTCCCCTGAGCAAGGCATTATTCTCACACCACTGTGGGTGGGCTTTCACGAAGGAGACTACGACCTCTATGAGCCAGGACTCTCAGCATCCGCAGGGCTTGAACTCATCGCCGAAGATGGCGATGCCTCTGTTCTGAGTGAAACCTTCACCAGCAGTGGCAACAATCGCACAGATGGCGTCATTACTGGCGACGGCATTAGCCCCGACTCACCGCCGCTAATCGGCCCCGGTTCTTCTGCTAGCCTCACTTTCGATATCGATGCCAACACGCCTTTTTTCAGCTACGCCTCTATGATTTTGCCTAGCAACGATGCTTTTATCGGCAATGAAAACGGTACCAGCCACCGCCTGTTCGATGCCAACGGCAGCTTTATTGGCACAGATTTTGTCGTCATTGGCAACCAAATTCAAGATTCAGGGACTGAAGTGAATGACGAGAGCCCCGATAGCGTACCGCTACTCGGCATGGCTCACAATGTTGGACCGACTGAGAATGGTGCTGTCATGACCCATGCTGGCTTTACCCCAGGAGGCAACATTCTCGCAGCCTTCCCCAATGGCAATTTCAAAGATTCACTCTATGCAGTTGCTCGTATTCGTGTAGAGCTAGCAGAATAAGCAAAAAACAACAGAATTAAGGCATGGGTCTTAACGTGATCGTAAATACAATTCTGGGGCAGTGGGGCTTCTAATATAAGAAGCACTGTTAACTGCGTCCCCTAAAGGACTGACTCGATTGCGATCTTCCCTGGAAGGGCCATGTCATCACCTCTGAAAAGTCCATTTCGGCGCATTTTAATCGGTGCGCTGTTTTTCTTTATTACGATTACAGTTGCAGTAGTCGGCTACATCATCGCTGGGTGGACCTTACTAGACGCTATTTACATGGTGGTGATCACCATCTTTGGCGTCGGCTATGGTGAGGTCAATCCCTTAGAAACGACTTCTTTGAGGGTGTTCACCATCCTTGTCATTATCGCGGGAGCGCTGTCAGTCGCCTACATCGTGACAGGATTTGTTCAGCTTGTAACCGAAGGCGAAGTCCGCCGCGCCCTTAATCTCAGACAAATGACTAAAGAAATTAAAACTCTCTCAAACCATGTCATCGTCTGTGGCTATGGGCGTGTAGGCCAAATGCTTACTCAAAAGCTAAAAGCAGATGGTCAGCGGTTTATCGTGCTCGATCGTGAAGCCCGGCGAATTAACGAGGCTCAGGAAAATGGATACCTCGTCTATCTGGGAAATGCAGTTGATGAAGTTCAGCTGCGAGCCGTCGGAATTGACCGGGCAAGAGCCCTAGCGACTGTACTGCCTGATGATGCTGCCAATGTATTTATCAGCCTCACGGCTAGAGAACTCAACCCACAGCTCAGAATCGTTGCCAGAGGCACCATGCCGTCTGCCGAGAAAAAACTCAAGCTTGCAGGCGCTGATGAAGTCATCCTTCCGGCCAGCATCGGTGCACTGCGCATGGCGCACCTGATCTCTCATCCCAACGCGGTGAATTTTCTGGCGCAAAACGATGGTCGTGCCAATCTCAATGAGCTACTCGGCGAAATAGATATTCAGATGAATGAGCTTGAGGTACGGCCCAATTCTCCTTTAGCAGCTCGCAGCATCCGTGACGTAGAACTCCGTGGCAAAGGCACCTTTATCATCGTGGCGCTCAAGCGTGCCGGCGGAGAAGTCATCGTTCATCCTGAGTCGCACCATCAGCTGCACCCAGGCGATGCCCTGATCATTATGGGTCATCAAGAAGACATGCCCACCTTTGCACAGAGACATGCCGCAAAAAATCAGCTGCGCTATCGAGGCGCACAGGTGAAGTAGTTAGCAGCTCTCGGTAGCTTATGATACATGGAGCTTATTTGATGTAAATTACCTGCATGAAGTCATTTCGCCGACTGCCCAGCTGGCTCAAAGTACTTGCTCCAGCTACTTTTGTGTGGCTGTGCCTGGGCATCAATGCGATGGCGAAGCCTCTCCCCCAGAGAATCGCCTTTACCGAAATTCGCCAATCCATCATGGAGCGCCGCCGCACCGACGTCGCATCGCAGGAGCCATCACTGTCTGCCATCGTTCAACAGACAACTGCAAATACAACTGGCCCGAATCGCGAGATTATCGTGACTCCCGCGAATAGACCAGCGCCAGCGAGTGATCGCACCACCCCTCGCACCGTCCTACCGGACACACCCTCTCCCTACACAACCTCAAACTCCACAGTTACCGGTGAATCGACCACCAGCGAATCAACCGCTGTAAATGACAGCACCAATGCGACGACCGACCCTAGTCAATCTGCAACACTGGATGGGCCACTATACTAATCGCTCAGCTAAACCGAAGTATGGCCACGGGCCTGATGCCATGATCACACATAACGCTGACAATATCTCCGCCGCATGCATCAATCTGATAAACGACGGTTGTAAACTATCTGGAAGATAGGATGCGCTTCCTCTACTTTCATCAATTACACTGTGACCCGTTTTCCCGTCGTTTATCATCCGGCCTATGTGACGCCTTTGCCAGCAGGGCATCGCTTCCCAATGCCGAAGTTTCAGCTATTGCGTGATCTGCTAGTGCGCGATCGCATAATCACCGAAAATCAGCTCTATCAGCCCGGTGCACCGCCCGCCGAGTGGCTCAAGCTAGTACATACTGACAATTACGTCAGTGCCTACCAAAACGGCACCCTAGATACCAAAGCCCAAAGACGCATCGGACTCCCATGGAGTGCAGGCTTGGTGCAGCGCACCTGCACAGCCGTAGGTGGCACGATTCTCACAGCAAAGTTGGCACTTCAGCACGGGATTGCCTGCAACACAGCAGGCGGCACGCACCATGCATTTCCAGACTACGGGTCTGGATTTTGCATTTTTAATGATATGGCGATCGCGCTTAAAGTCCTTCAGCGTCAAAACCTGATTCGCACCGCGCTCATTATCGATCTCGATGTGCATCAGGGCGACGGCACCGCATTCATCTTCAAAAACGACCCCAGCGTCTTCACTTTTTCCATGCACTGCGAAGTCAATTTTCCTGGACGCAAGCAGCAAAGCGATTTAGACGTGCCGCTTGATGAAAATACCGGAGATGCTGCTTACCTCGACTTACTGAGAGCTTACCTGCCTGCTCTACTCAGGCAAGTACAGCCGGATTTGGTTATGTATGATGCGGGTGTGGATGTGCATACGGACGATCGGTTAGGGAAGTTGGCGCTGACAGATGACGGGGTGTTTGAGCGCGATCGCACCGTACTCCAGCTGTGCAAAACCACCGGCTACCCAGTCGCCTGTGTCATCGGTGGCGGCTACGGCGAAGACATGAGTGACCTCATCTACCGCCACTCCCTTCTTCACAGAGCGGCCAAAGCTGTCTTCACCTAATTTCGTCTTCGCAATGGCAAAATAAAACATAGCCGATTTCTGCCGTTTGATTTCCGCCGATTAATTTCCGCCGATTGATTCCTATGGGCCTCACCGTTGCCACTTTCTACAAATTTGTCGCCCTGCCGGACTATGCAGACCTGCAATCGCCCACCAAAGCAATCTGCGAACAGCATGCTGTCAAAGGAACCATTCTCCTCGCAGCAGAAGGCATTAACGGAACTATCGCCGGTAGTCGTGAAGGCATAGAGGCTGTTTTTTCGCACATCAAAACAGACCCAAGACTAGTTGATATCGATATCAAAGAGTCTCCTGCAGCTGAGCCACCCTTCGCCAAACTCAAAGTCCGCCTCAAGAAAGAGATTGTCACCATCGGCTTACCGGAAGTAAGCCCCACAAAACAAGTTGGCACCTATGTTCCACCAACAGAATGGAACAACATTATTTCCGACCCCGAGGTCACTGTCATCGATACACGCAATGACTATGAAGTGGGAATGGGCACTTTTAAGGGCGCTACAAATCCAGAGACAGATGTTTTCAACGAATTTCCAAACTACGTAAAAGAGAATCTGGACCCGACAAAGAACCAAAAAGTTGCCATGTTCTGTACGGGAGGGATCCGCTGCGAAAAGGCTTCGTCTTACATGCTCAGCCAAGGATTCGAAGAGGTTTACCATCTCAAAGGGGGCATTCTCAAATATCTTGAAGAAGTTCCAGAGAACGAAAGCCTATGGGAGGGCGAATGCTTTGTATTCGATGAGCGCGTTGCCATCAAGCACGGACTAGAAACAGGCTCATACGATATGTGCTACGCCTGTGGGCATCCCATTTCAGCAGAAGATAAGAACTCTCCTCACTACGAAAGTGAAGTATCTTGCCCACACTGCATTGAAACATTAACAGTTGAAAAGCAAGAACGGCTAAGAGAGAGAAAGCGTCAGCGTCACCTGAATAAGCTAAAATCAGACAACTAAGATTATGTTTAGGATCAAAACAGTATCCAAATCTTCTAAATTAAAGACTTCTGTTTGTTTATGAGTAATACCTGTTCTGTTGTGGTCTTGTAGGAGAAACAACCGCTTGGTTATCCCGCAAAGTTGTAGTTGAATAGCGCCTGTCTTCATCTACAACCCAGAGTTTTGATGTGAACTGCTTCGCTACTTAGCCTTTCATGATAAGCAATCTAATATTCGGAAATGTTCGAGTCGGTAAGTAGCTATACATCCACCTCCGTTCTTTTCACAGCAAGTAACAGCCCATCTCCGACTGGTAACAGACTCATTGTAACGCGCTTATCGTCGCGGACTTTTTCGTTGAGAGCACGAATGCGCTGGGTGCGTTTGTCTTGCACGTCAGGGTCAGCGACTCTGCCGTACCAAAGGGTGTTGTCTATGGCGATCAGGCCGCCGGGCCTGATGAGCTGTAGGGACTTTTCGTAGTAGGTGTCGTAGTTGCTTTTGTCAGCGTCGATGAAGGAAAAGTCAAAGGTACCGGATTCGCCGTTGGCGATGAGAGCGTCTAATGTGTCGAGGGCGGGGGCGATGCGCAGGTCTATTTTGTGGGCGACGTTGGCTTTTTGCCAGTAGGAAAGGGCGATCGCACAATCCTTCTCATTCACATCACAGGCCACTATTCGCCCATCGTCCGGCAGCGCCAAAGCCACTGCCAAAGCGCTATATCCGGTAAATACGCCAATGTCTAATGTCTTTTTCGCGCCCATCAACTGCACCAGCAAAGCCATAAACTGCCCCTGCTCTGGTGAAATCTGCATTCTCGCCTGCCGATGCTCAGCCGTTGTAGCTCTTAGCTCAGCCTGCACATCAGTCTCGCGTAGCGAGGCCGAGAGCAAATAATCGTATAGCCGGTCGTCTAGCTCAATGGATCGATTAGACATCTATCATGGGCTATGTGAGCTACGCCGCACACATTACCCGTCGCATCGTCTTCATATTACCGGGCAAATCGCAGCGAATCGCCTGCTCGATCAAAAAGCTGGGCACTGGAATCAACGGCGTGGCCTTCACAGAATAGGTCAGCAGCGTTCCCTGGCCATAGTCTTCCAAGGTTAAGTCAGCGGCAAAATCTGAAAAGGTGCCGCGCTCAAAGCGAAACTGAATCTTTTGATGGAGCGTTTCAATGACCTGCAAGTAGATCTCTACTTGGGCCGAGAACATCATAAATGCCTTGCGAGCGACCTGATATAGGCGGCGAGTGGCTGGGTGTGTTTTGGTTTGGCGCTTGGCCTCTAGGACTTGGCTCTGCACGATGTCGGGAAAGTAGTGGACCCACTTGCTGTAGTCGGTGAGCCGCTGCCAGGTTTGCGATCGCACCATAGGCACATACATCGTTGCGGTTACCGCTGCGCCCGAACTGACCGGCGTCGTCGAAATAAGCACATCACCTTGTAAGAGCGATATTTCTTCCTGCTGAGTGACCCGAGGCTGTGTCGAAAGCATTGAAGGAGCTGTCATAGGGCTTATCGTATGAATATAGAGAAAACGCTCAGTAGAAACGGCGCTATTTGACCGAAAACAAAACGTCAAGGTTTTTGTGCTTAAGATGAAGTCAGCAAGAAATACTGATATTCAATTTATGCTTAGAACTGGGTTCAGCATGAAAGTCATTGTGATTATTGCCTAGTTTTACGGAGATAACGTTAAGCACACAGCAAGGCCCCGATGAACTTTTGGTGAACATACACAAGTTGCTGCCACAGCCCGCTTAGAGAATGCCCGCCTGCTACCTCAGAGACATCATCGTTTATAGGTAAGATGACGGAAATTGCTATGTTTTATAGCAAGAAAAGAAAAAGGTCTGATACCGATGCCAAAACGATTTCGACTTAAGCCCGGCTCTCAACTGCTCTTATTTTTAATTTGCTTTACCCTGGGCATCTGGATTTTGCGCGGGCTCACACTGTTGTCCTTTATCCCAGGGCTGGTTATCTGGCTGCTGATTCTGGCCTGTGTAGGGATCTTTATTTTCAACAGCTTGCAGTCCATCCGCTAGGCAGGCTTTCTGCTGACGGCGCTCTTCCATGGCGCGTCCCACCGTTAGATTCAGCAAATCGCCAATCAGCATTACCAACGATGTAATCCACAGCCACAGCAACAGTACAATCACCGTCGCTACCGCGCTGTATACAAAATTGCCAAAGTGGGTGACATACAGCCGAAAGAGACCCGAAACCAGTGCCCACGAAAGTGCCGCTAGCAACGCGCCTGGTAATAGTGGCTTGCCAATCGTCCACTGGCTCGGACCAAATCGATAGATAAAGGCAAACGCTGACGACATAATCCCTAGCGCCAGCGGCCAGCGAAAGAGCCCCCATGCCTCCGACACCCAGTAGCCAATATCGCCCTGACTGTGCGCTACTAGCTGCTGCACAATCCAATCACTAATAAACACAAGCGTAGATGCTGTAATTAGCAGCGCGATCGTCCCCAGTGTCAGCGTGATAGATACTAACCTCGCTTTCCAAAAAGGCCGTCGCCTTTTAAGCGGAATCTGGTGCATTTGATCGAGCGCTCGCATCGCTGCGCTCATTGCGCCCGCAGAGGCCCAAATCGCAAACAAAAAGCTCACCGAAAACAGGCCACGGCTCTGATTATCGGTCACGACTTTTTCAAATCCGTATATCAGCTCAGGCACGCCGCCCGGCGCAACTTCAGTCAACTGCCCAGCTAAATTAGCGAAGGTTTTTTTCAGCGGGCTAAATAGACCAATCGCCGTCAAGAAGGTAAGAATCGCGGGGAACAGGCCCAGCATCCAGTTGTAGGCCATCTCTGAGGCTAGGCTAGGCAGTCGCTGCCGAAACGTGGTGCGGATGACTCGCCTGATGACCAGCAGGTTAATATGGCGCAAAAAACGAACAAATTCTACGGGCGAAAGGACTCGCCAAATTCGCTGAATGGGTCGCTGCTGTTGATAGGTAGCGTATACTCGCTTGGAAATAGCGCGGGGACGACGGGACAAAGGATTCCTCTTGCTGGTTGAAATACGCTTATTTTTGTATAGCCTTATTGGGGGGTGAATTCAACCCTCGTATGCACCCGCTGTAGCTAGTCTGTCATTGGCTTAAAACTGGAAGTAGATGAAGGGAGTATAGCCTACTGGTACCAGCGTCAGCAGCACTGCCACCGCAAAGCCGTAGCCAACCGCATACAGTTGAGCAGGCATTCTTTCCACCGCGTGAGTCCACACTTCTTTGGACGTTAGCCAATGAATACAGGCCAAGACGAAGAACACACCAAACAGGCTTAGGCTTAGCTGTTGGGTACCGGGCGATCGCAACAACACAAACGACCGCAGCACCGCCAACGCCGACCCAAAGCTATCCGCCCGAAAGAACACCCAGGCCACACACACACAATAGAACGTCAGCACCACACTCATAATCGAAAGCCAAGCAGAAGGCCGGGCCAACGCTGGAACCCGCTGGGCAAACTTACTCCACTCTCGATTAATAATCAGCGCGCCTCCGTGCAGCGCACCCCACACCACAAAGGTCCAAGCCGCACCGTGCCATAGCCCACCTAGTACCATCGTCAGCATGAGATTGCGATAGGTAAACCACTTTCCGCCCCGATTACCCCCGAGCGGAATGTAGAGATAGTCCTTGAGCCAAGTCGAGAGACTAATGTGCCATCGCCGCCAGAAATCTGTAATGCTACCGGCAAAGTAGGGGAAGTTGAAATTGACGCATAGCTTGTAGCCCAGTAGGCCTGCACAGGCGATCGCCATATCCGAATAGCCTGAAAAATCACAGTAAATCTGCGTCGCGTAGCTCAGTACCCCAATCCATCCACTCACCGCATCAAAGGCAGAGGGCTCGGCAAAGTAGCGATCCACCACGGGCGCCAAATTATCCGACACACAGGCCTTTTTGAAAAAGCCCACCATAAATAGCGTCAAGCAAGCCCGCAGCTTAATATTGCCAAACAGACGAGTGCTCTCTAACTGCGGCAAAAAGTCGGACGCTCGCACAATAGGACCCGCCACAAGCTGCGGAAAAAAGGCGACGAATGTTGCCAAATCAAGCAAACTTTTTCTCGGCTGCAAGCGCCCAGCATAAATATCTAGCGAATAGCTCAGCGTTTGAAACGTATAGAAGCTGATGCCGACTGGGAGCACAACATTGAGCGTTACTGAATTCACTGGCAGCCCCAACCAGCCAAACAGGCCCACCGCTGAACCGGCAAAAAAGTTGGCGTACTTAAAGAAGGCCAATGCGCCTAGATTTACGAACAAGCTGAGTAGTAGCCAACTGCGACGAGACTTCGTCGTTGCCTCTTCCTTCACCAGATTAAGCCCGACGACGTAGTCCACCAGCGTGGAACCGATAATCAGCGAGAGAAATCGCCAGTCCCAAGCACCATAAAAGGCGTAGCTACAGAGTAAAATCCAGGCCTTACGCCAGCTATTCGTCCGCAGCGTCCAATACACACCAAAGACCAGCGCAAAAAAAAGGAAGAATCTGAACTCTGTAAAAATCATGGGGCGTTAGTCGGTGTAGATGCAGGTCGCTGATGAAGGGGCTGGATCAAGGGGCTTTTGGAGAGACGGAAATTGTTCTCAAAAAGAGAAGATTTTTACATTAGAGACCGGATTGCACCGCTTGAACAAAGTCCTTAGCTAAGAGTCGGGAAAAGTCCTCAGACGCACTTTCTGTAAGGTGTTCTGGGTCAAAGCGCTTGGTCGAGTCATAGAGCTGAGGGAAGCGATTGGGAGCTCTATACGAGAGTAGCGTTTCAATGTCGCCTTGCTGTTTGGCAATCTGGAAGTCACGTTCAAGCGATAGCGAAGGCGGATCAATAAAAATGGGTTCTGCCCCAGCTGCGCGAATTATCCGAGCCGCTTTTGCCAGCAGCATGCGCTTGTTTTCGGCCAGTTGAGTCTGGGGAAGGTCTGTTTCGGCGACAGCAGTGAGTTTATCGACAGCGGCAATGTAGTCATCCTGGTGGGCTAAGAAATGCTGGCGATCGGGATCAGACTCATCCACCAGAGGAAAGTAGCCCTCATTACGGGTGAAAATTTCAGCCGTAGCTTTTTCTCTCGCTGAAAACTCGCTCGGGAGCACCTGGCTAAACAGTCGCCCTACGTTAACCTGTCGGTAAAGCGTTGGCAGCAGGTGGCTGACAAGGAGCATCGCCTTCTCCACAGCAGATGATTCAGACTTCACAATGTAGCGGGCCGCGAAGCTCATGTTTTCCCAGGTATGCCAATACATTGACCGGTGCGTCCGCGCATTCTGAATAGGCTCGTAGCCTTTATCCAATGTTGTTTCGAAGAAAACCCACTTTAGATTCTTGGGTGGGCTCTTCAAAACGTCCTCTACCAGCACAGTGCTATCGAGGGCTCGCATAGCTGGGATACCAAAGTTATAGCTATTGACTGGGAGCCCCACTTGCTCGCTCGCCGTGTCAAAGACATCGGGAACGATGTGGTTGTAGACCCGACTAGAGCCAAAAAACAAGGCGTTGTAGTCGTCCTTGTGGGCCTGGTAAAAATCGTGCTTAGGACCGATAAAAACGACGTTTGAAGGGATGGTGGGGCTTGGAATGATTTGCCCCAACAAAACGGCAGCTACCCCAAAAGCCACCACAGCAGTGAGGCACGACTGAATATACCGGCTGAGGGGACGCCCTCTGCGGCGAGCTAATCGACGAGGACGCGTAATGACTGGATTAAGGACATCACTAAGCAAAACAAGCACCCTACACTGTAGATAATCGAAGCAGCGTACGAGATGTACGCAGTTTTTTGTCTGTATCTTTTTAGACGTAGGCTCATCTCTTCAGTTCCAGGGCGGCTATACCTACCTATCTTGACCGTGAACACCGAATCACAGGCGTGTCAACCTTTTCTTACAATGCATGCATACGCAAGTAGCTGAGCTGAGAAAGGAGGCAAAAGCACGTGCAGATTAATGATCCCAACAAGTTTACGGAAAAGGTCCGCAGTGCGCTCGACAGCTCGGTGGATATTGTGAAGCGCTCTAGTCACCAGCAGCTAGAACCCGAGCACCTGATGCTGGCATTGCTAGAGCAGCAGGGCTTAGCATCTCGCATTTTTGAAAAGGTGGGGTTGTCTGCGAATTCGGTGATTGAGAGAACAACCGCCTTCATTGACAAGCAGCCTAAGGTCAAGGGCACGAGCGAATCGGTTTACGTCAGCAATCACACTAGCCGTCTTTTAGACAGCGCCGACACCCACCGACAAGACTTTGATGACGACTACATTTCTGTCGAGCACATTGTGTTGGCATATGCTAAAGACAAGCGATTTGGCCAAGCCCTGCTCAAAGACTTTGGCATTAGCAAAAAAGATTTACAGCAAGCAATCACGCAGATTAGAGGCAACCAAAAAGTGACCGATCAAAATCCTGAAGGCAAATACGAATCGCTAGAAAAATACGGGCGTGACCTTACGGCCTATGCCCGCGAAGGTAGACTCGACCCGGTTATTGGCCGAGACGATGAGATTCGGCGGACCATTCAGATTTTGTCGCGTCGCACTAAGAATAATCCGGTGCTGATTGGTGAGCCAGGCGTGGGTAAAACTGCGATCGCAGAAGGACTGGCCCAGCGAATCGTACGCGGCGACGTACCCCAGTCATTGCAAGATCGCACTCTCATTTCTCTCGATATGGGCGCCCTAATTGCCGGTGCAAAGTACCGAGGCGAGTTTGAAGCACGCCTCAAAGCGGTGCTTAAAGAAGTCACCGAATCCGCTGGCCAAATTGTTCTGTTCATCGACGAAATTCACACCGTCGTGGGTGCAGGTGCCTCTCAGGGCGCGATGGATGCAGGCAACTTACTCAAACCCATGTTGGCCCGTGGGGAACTGCGCTGTATTGGTGCCACTACGTTAGATGAATATCGTCAACACATAGAAAAAGACGCAGCGCTAGAGCGTCGGTTCCAGCAGGTGTATGTTGATCAGCCCTCTGTAGCGGACACAGTTTCGATTCTGCGGGGTCTGAAGGAGCGCTATGAGGTGCACCACGGTGTGAAAATCGCTGATGGTGCACTGGTGGCAGCGGCTTCGCTGTCGACTCGCTACATTAGCGATCGCTTCCTCCCAGACAAAGCCATTGACCTCGTGGACGAAGCGGCTGCGAAGCTCAAGATGGAAATCACGTCTAAGCCTGAAGAGCTAGACGAAGTTGACCGTCGCATCCTGCAAATGGAAATGGAGCGTCTCTCTTTGCAAAAGGAAAGCGATCCGGCCTCTGTCGATCGACTGGAGAAGCTAGAAAAAGAGTTGGCCGACCTAAAAGAAGAGCAGGGCGAACTCAGCGCTCAGTGGCAGGCTGAAAAAGACACCATTGGCAAAGTGCAAACGATCAAAGAAGAGATTGATCGCTTGAATGTAGAGGTTGAGCAGGCAGAACGTGCCGCTGAGCTGAACAAGGCGGCTGAGCTGAAGTACGGCAAACTGCCTGAGCTACAAAAGCAGCTTGCTGATGCTGAGCAGGCAATCAGCGATTCGCAGACGTCTGGGAAAACCTTGCTGCGTGAGGAAGTGACTGAGTCCGATATTGCAGAGATTATCTCCAAGTGGACGGGTATTCCGCTAAGCAAGCTAGTGGAATCTGAGATGCAAAAGCTGTTGCATTTAGAAGATGAGCTGCATGAGCGGGTAATCGGCCAAGATGAAGCCGTAACAGCAGTGGCGGATTCTATTCAGAGATCGCGTGCCGGACTTGCCGATCCCGATCGCCCCATGGCCAGCTTCATATTCCTCGGCCCCACAGGCGTCGGTAAAACGGAACTGGCAAAAGCGCTCGCCAGCTATCTATTCGACACCGCCGATGCGATGGTCCGCATTGATATGTCCGAATATATGGAAAAGCACGCGGTCTCTCGTTTAGTAGGTGCGCCTCCTGGCTATGTCGGTTACGACGAAGGTGGCCAGCTTACTGAAGCGGTACGCCGTCGTCCCTTCTCGGTCATCCTATTCGATGAAATTGAAAAGGCGCATCCCGATGTCTTTAATATTCTCTTGCAGGTATTAGACGATGGTCGCATTACCGACTCGCAGGGTCGCACGGTAGACTTCACCAATTCCATCATCATCATGACGAGCAACATCGGCTCGCAGTACATTCTTGATATTGCAGGGGATGATACTAAGTATGATGAGATGCGATCGCGCGTCACAGAATCTCTTCGCAGCCAGTTCCGCCCTGAGTTTCTCAACCGCATCGATGAAATCATCATCTTCCATGCGCTGATGAAGTCTCAACTCCGCGATATCGTCAAGATCCAAATCAAGCGATTAGAGAGTCGACTAGAAGAGAAAAAGCTCACGCTCAAACTCTCTGACACAGCACTCGACTTTGTTGCTGATATTGGCTACGACCCCACCTATGGTGCAAGGCCGCTCAAGCGGGCTATCCAGCGCGAGGTGGAGACGAAAATTGCGAAGGCTATTTTACGCAGCGAGTTTCTCCCTGGAGATACTATCTTTGTCGATGTGGAAAATGAGCGGCTAGCATTTAAGCGGCTGCCTGCTGAGCTTGTGACTGCGTAAGCTGGGTGACAGGCCATATGATAATCCCTGCTCTAGAACAGATCTAGAGCAGGGATTTCTTGTATGGCAAGCATACTTTTGTTATTCCGACTCCTTGGGTGATGTGTAGTTCGGATCGTGATGATATGGCAAGGGTTGGCCTTGCGCTAAAGTCTCAAGGATAGTGGAGAAATCTACGCTTGGACGAAATCCCAGCTCACGTTGCGCTCTCGACGAATCATACACTCGATCAATATGACGAGGGAGGCTCCAGCCCATTTCGTCATAAAGCGCTTTGGCAGTCGGAAAGTAGTGGACGATCACTTCGAGGGCATCCAAAGCCAAGGAGCGGACATCTTGCCGACAGAAGGGTGTCGGCGCCGACAAGATAAATGTTCTGCACCCTTTGCCTTGTATTTTCTCAAGCGCCATGACATGCGCTTCTGATGCATCCTCAACAGTCAACCGCCGATGGAGAAATTCGTTGGCCTTGAGATTGGGGCCACTGGGGACTCTCAGGGTGTCATCTTCTTCCGAAAAAAACCGTGCAGTGCGCAGAATAGCAATATCAATCTCATGATCATTAGCAAACAGTTGGCACAAGTTTTCGGCAGCAAACTTAGTCACACCATAAATGTTGCGAGGCCGTATGGGTCCGAACTCTTCATCTATCCAGAAAGCCTCTTGTGCGCCACCGTCTATCCCTGCTCTCACCTCATTTGAGATCATCAAAGAGGTCGTGGATGTAAAGATGAAACGATCATGACCTGCAGCTATAGCCGCTTCAAGCAGATTGAGCGTTCCTGTTACGTTGACATCAACATACGCTTTTGCAGAGTAGCGACTAATGTCAGGCTTATGTAGCGCCGCACAGTGAATAACTGCCTCAATACTATGGTCAGAGAAAACCTGATCGATTAAGGCACGATCAACAACGCTTCCGACTGCTGAAGTGCTGGGACCATCTACAAGATCCAGACCGGTTACTCGGTAGCCAGCTTTATGCAAGCGTAGAACCAAAAAACGTCCGAGCCAGCCTGATGAGCCTGTAACCAAGATGTTGTCTAGCATATTCATTGACCCAAGAGAATTCCTTGGTGATTTGGCATCTTTGAATGTAACCCGGAGTAACGTTCTAATGACATTTCTAATGGCATTTTTCGTGCCTTGTCAATGCCTCCATTTAGTCAGCATGCAACGCTTGGTAAAGTGAAACGACTAAACCTACGTGTTCGCCAAGCTGAGCAGATGCGTCTGTGATCTTCCATAGGAAGGGCTATCTCCAAGGGAAAAGCTACGCCCTTGGCTTTGCCATGCCGACAGGCTACGCCATCGCACCGGCAACCACCCATTCTGTATCCACAGCCAGCAGCGCATCGAGCATCACAGAAATATGCTCTTTACCCATCGGGGTCATAGTAGCCATGAGCAAAAATTCAATATCAGAACCAACGGCACGGACTCGATTCAGCTAAATAGTGAGAATGTTTTTTATGCTCGAGCGCTTTGACAAAGTTAAGTTTGCATATTTTCAGCATTCGGAGAAAGTTAAACGTTGAATCTCCTATTTCCAGAAAGACTCGCAGCATTCTCTCATTTTTTCCGAGTTTCAACAATCTTTTTGTAGTATGCTTCTGTCCATACAGAATAATAGCCAGTCGCCTGCATCATACTGTGAGCATGATTTAATTCACTGGCACTTTGCACAAAAATAATAAGGTATTTTCCATTGGATGTGCAGACATCTCCAATGACACCTGGCTCAGCAGGGTGATCGTATAGCAAGATGACGTCATCATCCGCCATATCAGAATTTATCTGCGAGACTAGCCTGTCAACCGAATCAACGGGCCAACTCACCAAGTCTCGTTCAACAATTAACTGAACCTTATTCGAGTTCGAACGTCTTGCAATCGTGCTTTTTATAAAAGATTGAAGAGAGGAGGATTGGTTAACACGGATCTCCATTTGACCCTTTAGGCGTGCCTGTTTTGCAAAAGGACAGATTGGATACGATCCCAGTATTGTGTTCGGAGCCTCAATGACCGTTTCCACCCAAGTGATGATTTCTGCTTTAATGCCTGCGATTTCCAGTGAATCTTTCACGCGCTGATCTCTACAGTCTTTGTGCTAACTATAGAGCAATGGCACTGACTTAAGGAAAGGCAAAAAGTAGAAAAAGGCTGCAAGGTCTGAT
>ERZ1740067.1075-NODE-1075-length-19807-cov-10.409680_pt1 | contig 19807 bp, 14 predicted proteins | sample MGYA00581736_ERZ1740067 | MGnify/ENA primary metagenome ERZ1740067 (study PRJEB43018, sample SAMN04849236) | marine metagenome | isolation source: floating plastic debris | place: Pacific Ocean | collected 2008-08-27 | study: EMG produced TPA metagenomics... | reverse complement strand
ATCGTGTGGTTTATGACATTACTTCTAAGCCACCTGGCACTATTGAGTGGGAATAGCCCCGTCTGGAAATGGGTATTCATCTGCTGTATCTGTCCATAGTCCGTAGCCACCTTTCGTGGTTTACGGCACAATAGACCTACAGTAGCGGTGTACTTTTCGCTTCCTGGCTTTCCCGCTTCTTTCTTGTTTACCAGTATTCTTAGTCAATTTAGCTCTTCCCCCGCCATGAACTCTGACTCATTGCTCGAACTCATCCAAAAAGGCTATCGCGTCACGCTAGGTGCGGCTTCCACTGCTGTAGAAGCGGTGCAAGATCCTCAGCGCACGGCTGATGAATTTTCGGCAATTGGTACAGACTGGGAGCGCCTGGCAGACAAGCTTGAAGTGCGCGGTGCTCTCACAGAAAAAGAAGCCCGTGACTTTGTAGAAGGCGTAACGAGCCAAATGCCCGAGCCTTTTCGCAGTGCCTCGTCTCCTTTTACTTCAGGTGAGCCTGCTGAACCGCCTACCGTGACGACGGTTGCGACGCCTGTAGTGGATACTGAGCTGCAAGCAGAAGTGACGTCTTTGACTGAAGAGTTGATTGCGATCCGTCAGGAAATCGAAGCGTTGAAAAACAAAGACGCATAATCCTTAACTACTCGTATTAATATCGAATATCTGGGTAGAAAGCAGATCTAGCGGTAAAGCCAAGGTCTGCTTTCTAGTGTGTAGGTGTATCTCAGTCTTTTTAGAAGGAAGCTGTCAAGCAACTGCATATTCCGTTTGTTCACGTACTTCAACCGGCTGAAATGCTAAAACGATCCGCTCTTTAGGTACACCTGCTGCGACTAACTCCTTTGTGATGCTGTCTTCAATTCCGTCGTAGTGCATCCAAATCTTACTGTCGCGGATTTCAGCATGGACGATGCAACCGTGAACTCGGCGATGACCTTCCCACCCTTCGTTCATCAGCATGAAATGGCTTCTATCTTCGCTGGTGACAACATAGGTTTTGATGTCTCCATAGCGATAAGGTATGTCAGCGTAGTACTGAAGGCTACTCCTGATTGCTTCTCGCCACTGCTCCAACGTATCTACTGTGACATCTGTCAGATGAGTATCTATTGAGGTATCCATCGAATAATTTCCTCAGTTTTAGGATCAAACACAATAATTCTAAAGTCAGGTTCTTCTAAAAGGAGTTGACCTGCTTCCTCAAGAAAAATGGTATCAAACGTCGTTGAACTTACTGCCAAATACAAAATACGATCTGGCTCTCGACGCTGAAGTGTCCTGGCGTACATGAAGAATTGCCCCCACGCATTTTCTAGATCGTTGAGCGGAGAAGGGCTAGAAAAACTTTTGATTTCGACCGCAATCTTGTCTGCGCCTTTTTCAGCTGCGATGAGCTTTTCAGCGCCAAGGTCTATGTGGACAGAGCGTAAGCCCAACTTTAGCGTTAGCGGATCGTCTGTGATCGTCCAGCCATCTCTGATGAGAGCTGCCTTCACAGTATCATGATGAAAATCCTTGGCTGGCATAGAACACTAGTTGTATTGATTCGTGGTGCCGTTAGTTCATTACGGCGAAGACTTGGCCTTAGGCGATCGCACTTCCCATCCCACCTTCAGGCGGTACATCTTGCCAACGGCCTTGACCCACTGCGCGGATAGCCTGCTTCAGAGAAACATCGCCTGTGTATAGTGCCTTACCAACGATCACACCAGACACGCCAGATGTTACAAGGCTCAAAAGGCTGAGTAAGTCTGAGACTGAACTAACGCCGCCCGATGCAATCACAGGCGTATCAATAGCGGTGGCTAACTCTCTAAGCGCTTCTAAGTTTGGTCCTTTCATGGTGCCATCGCGCTTGATATCGGTGTAGATAATCTCTGCCGCGCCCATGTCACCCATCCGTTTCGCGAGTTCTATAGCCATTACTTCAGAGGTCTCTAGCCAGCCGCGAGTTGCCACCTTGCCTTCGCGGGCATCGATACCCACGATGATTTGGCCAGGAAATTTTTCGCACAGCTGACCGACCAAGGCTGGATTTTCAACGGCGACAGTGCCTAAAATTGCATACTGTACGCCGAGCTCGAATAGGGCACTTACTCGTTCAGCATCACGTAAGCCACCGCCGACTTCAATCGGGATATCTATTGCGTCTGCGATCGCTCTAATCGCTTGCCAGTTTTCTGGCTTCCCAGCTTTCGCGCCATCCAAATCAACGAGGTGTAAACGGGTCGCACCCTCAGCCGCCCATTGCTGTGCGACTTCTACAGGGTTGTCGTTGAATATTTGAGACTGCTCGTAGTCTCCCTGAAACAGCCGTACGCAGCGGCCTTCTAACAGGTCAATAGCGGGGATGACATCCATTCAATTCAAAGCTCTTTTGTATGTTCTCTTGATGCGCTCGGCCTAGATTGTATCAAGAAAGACTATCGCTATTGCTGACTAGAATGAGTTGAAGCTTTCTAGCAGCAGTTGAATTCTGTCACCGTCTGGAGCATTGGGGTGCGATCGCAAATACCCCTTCAAGTCATGCCGTGCCAGCTCGTAATTCTGCATTCGGTGATGCAAAAGGCCGCGATCGCGCATTTGCCCAGCCGCTTCCGGCATTAATATCAGCAGCTTATCCAGCACGCTCACCGCCTCAGCATCGGCTTCCTGCTGAATGTAAATTGCCTTCAAATTCATCAGCATCCTAGCCAAGAAAGGCTTCGGCATTACTCCGCTCAAAAACTCAGATTTCCACTGTGAGTGCGGAAACAGCTGATGAAATTTTTGCTTACAGTCTGCCAAGAAGAGCACTTCGCCCTGGTGAAATGGATCGACAAATACCTCCATTTCTTCGATGACGGGCCGCACCAAAAAATGACCTGGCATCCCCACACCGACCATAGGAAAACGTAGCCGATGAGCAATCTCCAAATACACCAGTGACAGCGAAATTGGAATGCCGATGCGCCGGTCGATAACGCAGTTGAGATGGCTGTTGTCAGCGCTGTAGTAGTCCTTGATATTACCGGTGAACTTGAGATCGGTGAAGAGGTAGTCGTTGATGGCTTGAATGACTTTGAGCGGATAGCGCCGAGCGGGAAGGCGCGATCGCACCGCAGAGGCCATATCGTCCAGTGCTTCCAAATAACGGCTTGGATCCATGTCCCAGTATTCTTCCTGGGCAATGTATAGTGCTGCGGCTGCTAGGTTAATTCGCCCGTCGGCTTTTTGAACTTCCTGATAAAAACGTTGCCCAGCAGGGGAAAGTCTCATGGGTTCAGTGCGAAATGACAAAAGCAGCCGGGTTAGGGCTGCTTTATTGTATAGCGGACTTGAGTTGATATTAGGACTGATATTGCTCGACTAGCTGTCAGAGACTGAGCCTTCTGGCAGTGCAGTGGTGCCGTTGCCATTTGCGGTACTGTTCAAACCGCCGCTCAATCCATTGAGCGCACTTGCTAAATCTACGCCCGAAGCCTGCTTTAGCTGTGTCATAAAGGCGGTGGCTTGCGTGGCTAAGTTGCCAGATTGCGTATCCACTACAGTCACATTCTGTACGGCCACATCAGGTACTGTAGCGGTCAATGTTTTTAATAGTACTTCCAGTTTTTGTAGCAGGAAAATGTCGCGAGCGCTGTCTCCTGCTGAGACCCAAGATTCGGCCAAGCTACGGGTACCTTCGGCTTGTGCTTTACCTTCTTCAATGATGGTGGAAGCGCTACCTTTTGCCTGTGCGATCGCTCTCTTACACTCCGCCTCAGCTGGCGCAATCACATCCGCTTTCAGCTGCTCCATAATTTGCTTAATCCGCTCCTCCTGCACAGGCACATCTGCTTGGATTCGAGCCAGGGAAGCTGCAATTTCAGCCTCTGCTTCTGCTACGACTGCTGCGCGCATGGTCAAAGCGTCCTGTGTTCTTTGCTCTGCGGCTGCTTGAGAAATGCCGATATCTCGTTCTAGGCGACGCACAGCAGTGATTTTTTCGTTTTCAGCGGTTTGCACAGCGGATTCGGCCTTCGCCTCTGCTTCTGCAATTCGCGCATCTCGCTGTAAATCGGCCTGCTGCTTGCGACCAATTGAGTCGAGGTAAAGTACATCGTCTGAGATGTTTTGAATTTGCAGCGTATCCAGCACTAAACCCAGCTTTTCCAAATCCTCTTCGGCTTCATCTAGCAAGCTTTTAGCAAATGCTGTTTTATCTTCGTTGACTTGCTCTGGTGTCAGGCTAGCGAGCACACCACGCAAATTACCTTCTAGAGTTTCCTTTGCGATTGTCTCAATTTCTTTACGAGGTTTCCCTAGCAAACGTTCAATCGCGTTGTGAATGGTAGGTTCCTCACCTGCGATTTTGATGTTAGCCACGCCATCTACATGTAGCGGGATGCCACCTTTTGAGTACGCGTTCGATACTCTCAGCTCGATGATCATGTTCGTAAGATTCATTTTCATCACTTTTTCGAGCAGTGGCGTACGTAGGCTGCTACCGCCTTTCACTAGCCGATAGCCCACGTTGCGACCTTCAGTCTTGCGGGTGCTACCGGCAAAGATAAGCACTTCGTTAGGCTGACAAATGTAGTAAAGGTTTTTGACAATGAGGGCAATTAGGCCACTAGCGCCACCACCTAAAACCAAAAACGCGAGCAAAAAAGGCATGATTCAAATTCTCCAGATATTCTCTATGACTTGAGATAAATTGCTTAAAACTAAGGGATTTATGGGTGTCTTAGGCTGGTGTTCCAGAAGCTGCGATCGCCGCAGTGCTAGAACCATTCAGCTTATTCATAGCAGCAGTTTTGGCGCTTAGTGTGCCAACCACATCGATCCCAAGCGTGGCTTCTACCTGAGTCAAAAACTGCTTGACGATTTCGGGATACACGTTGGCTAGGCTTGCGATCGCTTTTCCATCTCCGTTATCAATCACATTCACATTCCCAAGCTGCACACGGTGAGGAATCGCCGCCGCTTCCTGCAAAATCATTTCAACCTGCTGTAGCAAAAAGATTTGACTGGCGTCTGCGCCTGTCTCTTTCCAGACCTGCGCCAGCATTTCGTTCACTTGCGCTGCTGCTTTGGCATTCTCAGCCGTGCCAGCCGCTGCCCCTTTCGCATGCAGTGCTTGTGCTTCTCGGCGAGCCTCGGCGGGTAGTACTTCGTCGGCTTGCAGTCGCAAACGCTCTAGCTTAGCCCTTGTTGCTTGTAGCTGCTGCTCAGCTCTCGCTCTGGCCTCTTTCGCCGCTGCCGATGTGCGCTCTTCCTCAGATTTTGATCGTTGATCCAGCTCAGCTTTAATCTTGCGCAGTTCGTTGGTCTTTTCTTGAATAATCGTCAGCGCCTGAGACTTGAACATTTCAGCGCGCTTTTGACAGTCGGCTTCTATTCGCTCAGCTTCACCAATGGCGACCGCTTCGGCAATTTCAGCATCGCGGACAATTTTGGCAATCTGCCGACGGCCAATGGAGCTAAGGTAGTCCACATCGTCTGTGACGCTCTGCACTTTCAGTGTATCGAGCTGAAGGCCTAGTTTGTTCAAGTCACGGGCTACATCTTCTGCGATGCGCTCGGCAAAGTTGAGTCGATCTTCATTGACTTGTTCGGGTGTGAGGTTGGCGACGACTCCACGCAAGTTCCCTTCTAGTGTTTCGCGTACCACCCGCTTAATTTCGGATCGATTGCGACCCAAGAATCTTTCGATGGCGTTGCCGACAATTCCTTTGTTGCTAGAGACTTTTACGTTTGCGATCGCCTGAATATTCAGCGGCGTTCCTCCTTTCGCGTAGGAATTACTCACCTCTACCGGAATCGGCATGGTGGTCATGTCCATCTTTTCCACCCGCTCAATCACAGGTGTTACAAAAGCCCTACCGCCAAATACAACTCGGTACCCTACCTCTTTGCCGTTTGGTTGCTTGTACTGTCGTCCCGAAATGATCAAAATCTCATTGGGTTTGCAAATCCGTAAGCAGGCTTTGAGCAGAGCAATGATACTGGCTAAAACAATCAGCGTTACACCAATAGCACCCACGCTAAAAACGCCGACAGCGGCAGGTGGTGGTGCTGTTGTTTGGCCAATAGGTCCGCTCGCTTGTGCCAGCACAATAGACTGCTCAGCGGGTAACTGCTCCGCAAAATTCTCTGACTCAGCAGAATGTTTACTCATTGTTTTGTGGCTCCTTAAAAAACGTGGTCATTGTGTTCAACAGTTAACTTTTAGTTTCGCTATGTCTCAGCTTCGTTAAGCGCGTGTTTGTCGGAAACGACCCAGAGTCGATTTTGGCTGCGTCCTACAACGAGAATGCGATCGCCTGTCTGAAAGCTCGTTGTCTCATCTGTGCAGGCAATCAAATGCAGCGTACTGCCGCCCACTTCCAAGAAAACTTTGCCCTTACTGTTTTGGTCAAAAGGCAGTTCTACCGTGCCAGATAATCCCGAAAAGTCTTCATTGCGAACCAGGCTATCGACTTTACGGTGTTTGAGATAGCGCAGGATGCTGACGAGTGTGCCGCCGCAGATAATGCCCATCGTCAGTGCGATCGCAAAAATCACCAGCCAACCTAGTTCAGGCCCTATCACGCCCATCACTAGACCTGTCAGGCCAAAAAAGAACCCACCAAACGTCCAAAACTTAAAGCTTGTCAGAATCGACAGCCAACTAGGAATCCGCTTTCGCTTGCGAGCCGAAGACCTCAGCAGTTCTACATCTGTATCGATCTGAACATCGCCATCAAAGTCAGCGTCTAGGTCTGCATCAAAGTCAGCATCTAGATCCGCATCGACGTCAAAATCTGCATCCGCGTCTATATCAAAATCCGCATCTGCATCGACATCCATCCCATCAAGCAGGTCCCCCCCAACGAGGGATAGGGCGACAAAGGCACCGCCAATCGTCAAACAAAACCAATAAACTGACTGCACAATGGTTGCTCTAGAAATAAACGATAAAACGTGAGTCTATCCGCTCAGATACATCAAGGACTCTTGCTATATCGTGTATGTAGATACCCAAAATCATGCGTTCATTCCCGAAAATCTTCACATCACTTCCACCCATCAGAGCCCCCCAATGTCTCAGCGACAAAAAAAGGGAACACCCTTTTGAAAGAGCATTCCCTACATAGCTAATCAAATTAAGTTGTTAGTCCGATTCGACCTAACTAGGCTTCTTTTCAGGCATCAAGCACTTATCCGAATCACAACCCGCAGGCCCAGCTTCCACTAGCTCACCCGCATCGTGCTTCTCAAGCGCCGCATGAAAATTCTCAGTCTTTCGGCGAGACTGCACCGCTTTTAGCTCAGCCTCATACGCCTCCTTACTCACCGGCTCAAACGGTAACCGAGGAAACATCTGCAAATCATCGAACCGAGCCAGCAACGCTGCCGACACATAGCCCTCATCATTCTGAATCGCTTCAGTAATGCGCCGCGCCAACGGCTCAATCTCATTCTCCCGCAGCTCAATTGTTGCCGACGTATTGTGCGCCGTGTAGTGACTCTGCACCTGCATGTAAAAGTCAAACTGAGCCAGTGCCGAGAACTTCTCAATCGCCACTTCATCCGCACCGGGTAAGTTAGCCCAATCTACTTCCACTGGTAGCTCTACTAGCCACTCGGTACAGCGTGGGTCAAATGGGTCATTCAGTAGATTGCCCTTCTCATCTTTATCAGCTTGGGAAGGAATCACAGAATAACCGTAGTCCATGCAAGCCAATGCAACCGGATCATCCTTGCGGAAGGTGATCCGACGGATAAATCGCTGTGCCTTTGGTGGATGCCAGCCAGAAGACGCGCCTGTCAGCAGACTCTTCGTGCCCGCAGGTTGAACAGTTGTACAGCGGTTAGGGCGACGGATATTGTGGCGATCGCAATACTCCCACACCGTCTCGTGCACCACCTTCTTCCAACGACTCAAATACGCCTCTTCCTGCGCCTTAAACTCAATACCCTGCATTGTGTCAGGCCGACCCGCCGCAAACCATTCCAGCCAGGCCACGCCAAACGCCTTCACACAGAAGTCAAAGAATCCAGTGAAAGAAACACCGACAATCGGATCTTCCTCACGCGACTGCTGATAGCGCCCTTCTACAAATCTGTGGTTAAGCAGCGCCGCCACTGCAATACCGCCTGCCTTAAACGCATCATTCTGAGCTTGCTCATCCTTTGGACTAATCTGATTCAGATGAATCTCAGCCAAATTACAGTGAAAATCTTGACCGATGATTTCACCACAAGGATTTAGACCGTAACGGCCTTCACCCTGTGCGCGCTTCTCGGCTTCACCCGCCCATTGAATCGCACCCTCTCCAGAGTAAAACTGCTTCCGTACCGCAGTTTCAATCTCTTCTGGTGAAGGCTTCTCGTGGAACACCCGCGTATGATTCGCCATTCTCAGCGCATCTTTTGTGGGGTCAATGCTCCAGTTACCATCTTCATCCTGCCGCCACAGATTTTCCTTCGCACCTGTCGCCACGTCATCATCGCTAGCAAACTGACGCATCCCCGCCGAGCGACGAATATTTCCGGCCACCACACAAGCCGCCGCTTCATCAATTAGCAAGCAGCACTCAATAGAATTGAGCTGTCGACCATTTGCATTATTCAAAATCTTGGCACAGCGCTCATATAGCTCAGGCAGTTTCACCGGATTCGCCATGCCGCCAAAGCCTTTTAGCCGCTCACCTGCCGGGCGAATATCGCTCAGGTCAATAATGGCTTCTACTTCACCGTCAAAACGCTCATCCGTCGACAGCTCTAGCAGCGTCTGATAAGACTTCACCCAGCCCTGACGGCTATCACCCGCAATAATCTCTACGCGATTATTCGCTTCATCGACCTTAACTTCGGCTTCTTCTCGGCGCTGACTCTCAATGGTCATGCCCACATCGCCGCGCATCTTCACTGTAATCTTGTTGCGAATCTTCGGCAGCTGATTGATGTACTTCGGCTCTAGCACCGCGCCCGTACCGCAGCCCATCATCGCCAAATCCATCATCAGACCAAAGGCTCGCCAGTCAACCACATTTGTACTCGTGCAGTTGTAAGCACCCGAAAAGTTCTTCGGATTCTTACTCCACTCGGTGCCACCAACCCATAGCCAGCGACCGGAGGGCATTGCCTTTAGTCCGCGCTGCATTTTAGAAACCAAGGCGCGCTCTTCTTCAGTGAGTGTGCCGAGTTCTACTAGGCCGGTTAGGGTGCGATCGCACACATCCTGCCAAGTCTCCCGCCTACCACCCTCAAACCGACGGCTATAAGTACGGTAAAAAACGGGATACGCCGCAGGCGCAGTTTCTGGAAACGGACTTTTCGTACGAGTACGCTCTAGTTCTTGAACCATGGTGATTGCGAGTAATGATATTGAGTGAAGACTGTCGAGAAATGCGGTTAAATAAAGCGTCGCTGATATAGCGTTTGATTAAGCTTTTTGTATCCCAAAAACTCTATATGTAGGTTTATAAGAGTTGAGAGTAACACATTTCTAGTGTTCGCCACTCACACACGACACTATATGTGTACATGCAAAACATGCATACACGAAAACGAATTGCTCAAGTTGGTGTCGAAGAGTACCAAGACGTCTTGCCTCAGAGCCGCAGAATTGGGGAAACAAACCATACTGCCAAGGGGCAGCTAATATATTTCTCGAAAAGGGGCCTCTAGCCTGCACGCATCTAATGCCATCTAGCCACTCAGCCAGCCAATAAATCCTCAAAAGCCGTCCTAGCAATTTCCCCCACTGCTGCCCAGCTCACATTGTTTTTGTAATGCTCATATGTACTGCGAGCTAGCGCCTGATATCGAGCCATTTCTTCTACATGCTCTTCAATAAACTCGCCATACGCTTCCGGCTTACTCTCAAGAGAAAACGTCTTCCCAGTTACTCCCGCCTTCACCACGCTACCCACCCCACCCACATCACTCGCCAGCGAAGGTACTCCAAAAGAAGCTGCCTCACTCAGCACGACTCCCATCGCATCCGCCCGCGTTGGATACAGCAAAAAATGCGCCGTCTTAAACAATCCAGCCATCTTGGCCTGCCCTGTCGCCACCGTTCGATCAACAAACCCATGCACCTTCACAAACTCAGGTACCTCAAAAGGCGGTGTGCATCCAACAATGTGCAATACCGTCTCTATCCCACGAGCGTTTAGAACTTCCGCAACCCCAAATGCCGTATTGCCCCCTTTTCGCTCCCAGTCCACCCCAACAAACAGTAGTTGTACAGGGCCACTTCTACGCTGTTCAAGCGCTGTTTCAAAGTCCTCATCAGTCAAGCTTGTTGTTTGACTAGAGCCCCTGGGAATAACCTTAATTTTGGTAGGAGAAACACCATACAGCGACTGTGCCTGCTCAGCAGCCCACTGTGAATTCAAAATAATCAGACTGCATCTATTTACAACTTGTTGTTCCATTCTCAACAAATTGCGGCGTGTTTCCCCACACAAATTACTCATATAAGGATAGAAATCGATCAGGCTGCCCAGCGTCGTATCCGTCCAAAGCACCATCGGCCTATCAGGTTTAACTCTTGCTAACGGAATTACATTTTCAGGACACAGCAAAATATCAGCATCACATTTAGATAGCTGCTGTTTGATCTGGTGTGCATAATGCCGAGATACAATCGGATCCGCCCAGCTGTAAAAATCCCTCTGTTGAAAATTACGATAAAACTGCCATTTCAAGCGGGTAATTGGACTTCGCTTCCGCTTCAATTCTCCTAATGGCAAGACTTTAGTACTTTCTGTTGCTAAAGTCTGAACAATCTTTGCGCCAGCACCATAAAGTCCCAAATGCCGCTTGGGCCAACTCTCAGGATTATGCAAATCAAAAGTCGTCGTATACGCAATTTTCATAGTTCTGCTTAGTTCAAAACGACGCTCTTTCTACAGTGATTCGTAAGCATCCAAAGTTTTCTGCGCGATCGCATCCCACTCCATCACACCCATCGATACCTCTTCTCCCATCGGCAACTCACCCCGAATCGCATCTGCCAAAATCTGTGGTGTCAACTCACCTCTATACGTCTTTACCCACCTCGCTCCAACTTCGGTCTGACAATCTGCGATTGCCCCCAAATGTGGAGCTAACGCAGCCCGATTAAACGACAGCGCCAAAAGCAAACTCCCCGAATTCAAAATTTCCTCAAACGGCAGCACAACTAAATCAGCCGCTTTAAAAAAGACTTGCAATTCTTCATCCTGAATAAACCGAAGATGCAATTGAATATTGTTGGCATCGCCAGCGGCTTCAATCACAGCCTGCTTAAGCGTCTCGTTGTCGGGCTTACCTGCAATCAACAAAGTTATGGGCTGCTCTGATGCTGTTGCCTCCCGAAAAGTTTCGATTAAATGAGGAACGTTTTTGTAAGGACTGATGTAGCCGAGGTAGAGCAGAGTTTTTGTTTCTGAAGGGAGGTTAAGTTGCGATCGCGCCTCTTCTCGATTCATTTCATTCGGATAACATCCCCGGTAATGTCCATGTTGCACCACAAAACCAGGCGTATTCACAAGCCTAGGCAGCGATACCTTTACCGCCTGTTTGCCCGCTGCACACAAATTGATATAGCCATCGGTGTGGCTAACCAGCTGCCTGGTAAACCAATCCGCCAACTTCTGATGCAGCACAACATGTGGTTTCTCGTCATGAATCGTCCACACAATTTTGGTTCCACGCTGTTTACTTAGCTTTAGTAATAGCCAAAACGTAATAACCCGTAGTCGCGCCATCCATATATTCGGATGCCTCACCAGTGTCTCTACTGGCCAGTGCAAATGGAATATATCAAACCGCTCCTTTAGCAGTAGCTTCGATGAAAACTCACGCACCGAAACCGTCTCAGGCATATGCGAATACAGTAGCCAAGTATAGGGATTGGCATAACGGGTCTTAAAGGCTGGCCAAGCAATCACCTTCATATCAGATAGATTTGATAAGGGCGTCATTCATTAACCTGCCCAGTTGCAGAGTCAGCCTTGCGATTGCGCCAGCATTCACCCCTGCCCAAACTTGTATCAGGTAGGGAAACCCGCACTCTCACCCCATGCCTCACCCCCTTGTCAGCTCAGCGAAAGTCCGCAACATTAGGGATAGTACTTATCGCACTGCAAAAAGCAGCGTTTCAGTTATGACAGCAACGGTCTTGGAACACGGAAATATCAGTATCCATACCGAGAATATTTTTCCCATCATCAAAAAATGGTTGTACTCCGACCATGAAATTTTTATCCGTGAGCTAGTCTCCAATGGCGTTGATGCCATCAGCAAGCTCAACATGCTCTCTCGCACAGGTGAATATACCGGTGAAGTAGAGCCCCAAATCACCATCTCCGTCGATCAGGATGCCAAAACGCTTAGCATCACCGATAGCGGTATCGGCATGACCGCCGAAGAAATTAAAAAATATATTAACCAGGTCGCCTTCTCCAGCGCCGAAGAATTCATCAATAAGTTCAAAGACGAATCCGATCAGCAAATCATCGGTCACTTTGGCTTGGGCTTCTACTCCTCATTCATGGTCGCCGACCGAGTAGATATCGACACGCTTTCCTGGCAAGACGATGCGCAGCCTGTGCACTGGTCTTGCGATGGTAGTACTTCTTTCGAGCTGAGTGAGAGCGATCGCACAGAGCGCGGCACCACCATCACCCTCTACCTCAACGACGACGAGCACGAATACCTCGAAGACGCCCGCATCAAGCAACTCATCAAAACCTACTGCGACTTCCTCCCCGTCCCCATCAAAATGGGCGAAGACGTCCTCAATAAGCAAGAAGCCCTCTGGAAAAAAACTCCCAGCGACCTCACCGACGAAGACTACCTCAACCTCTACCGCTATCTCTATCCCTACGAAGAAGAGCCCCTTCTCTGGGTACACCTCAACACTGACTATCCTTTCGTCGTCAACGGCATCCTCTACTTTCCCAAACTCAAGCCCGACGTAGAGCTAAACAAAGGCCAAATTAAGCTCTTCTGTAACCAAGTCTTCGTTAGCGATAACTGCGAAGAAATTATTCCTAAGTTCCTTACACCTCTGCGTGGTGTTATCGATAGTACCGACATTCCGCTGAACGTTTCCCGTAGCTTTTTGCAGGCTGATAGGACTGTTCGCCGTATTTCTGACTACGTTGCGAAAAAGGTGGGCGATCGCCTCAAAGAGCTATACCGTGACGACATCTCCAAGTACATCAGCACCTGGCAAGACCTCGGTACCTTCGTCAAATTCGGCTCCCTCAACGACGACAAATTCAAAAAGCAAGTCCAGAAATACGTCATCTTCCGCTCCACAGCTGACTTAGCCCCAGCCGACGAGCCCAAAGTAGAAGTAGAGTCCCCAGACGGCGACGCTTGGGAAGACGTGAAAAAACCGGCCGTCGATGCCAACGGAGCTTCCTACACCACAATTCAAGAATATCTGGACCGTAATAAGGAGAAGCACGAAAACCGTATCTACTACGCCACCGACGAAGTCTCCCAGGCCACATATATCAGCCTTCTCAAAGGCCAAGACCTAGAAGTGCTCTTCATGGACTCCTTCATCGACACCCACTTCGTCTCCTTCCTAGAGCAGGAATACTCAGACGTAAAATTCTCCCGAGTAGATGCTGATCTCGACGACACCCTTATCGACAGTGACAAAGAAACCGAAGTCGTCGATGCCAAGACAAATAAAACAGCGAGCGAGCAGGTAAAAGACGTCTTCGAAAAAGCCCTCAACCGCCCCAGCATCACCATCCGCACCGAAGCCCTCAAATCCGGTGACCAATCAGCCCCTCCCGCAATGGTCCTCGTTCCCGAAGAGCTGCGCCGCATGCAAGAGATGAGCGCCTTCCTTCAGCAGCAAGGCATGGAGTTTCCCGACTCGCACACCCTGTTAGTCAACACCTCCCACCCCCTCATCCAAAACGTCTCCAAGCTCAGCCAAGGCAGCATCGTCCAGGCAGACGACACCCCATCCCCCTCCGCCCAACTCGCCAACATGATTTGCGAGCAAGTCTACGACCTCGCCCTCATGGCCCAAAAAGGCTTCGACGCCGACGGCATGAAAGCCTTCACCGAACGCTCCACCACCCTACTCACCCAACTCACCCAACTCACCGAGCGATAATATCTAAGTGCATTTTGCTTCAGAGCCCCACCTTAAAGATGGTCAGAGGGGACGGGGGCAACGCAGTAATTAAGGTGAAGGCAGGTCTTCAAAGATCTGCCTTTTGCCTTTTGCCCATAGCTGTCTATAATAAGTAACTCCGTTAGCGTAGAACCACCATGTCTAAGAAGTGCGACCTCACTGGCAAAAAAGCCAATAACGCCTTTTCCGTCTCCCACTCCCACCGCCGCACCAAGCGCCTCCAAGAAGCCAACCTTCAAGACAAGCGCATCTGGTGGCCCCAAGGCAAACGCTTCGTCCGCCTCCGCGTCTCCACCAAAGCCCTCAAAACCCTGGAAAAGAAGGGTCTCGAAGCCATGGCCCGAGAAGCAGGCATCGACCTCAATAAGTACTAAAGCCGTATTGCTATCCAGCTTGGATTCCCTACTTAGATAAGCTCCCTGTGATTTCACAGGGAGCTTATTTGTTTCTAGTAATAAATGCTTTCCACGACAAGTATTTTCCTTAGTCAGTATTTTCTCTCCAGAGTCAGATATAGACTGTCCTTAGGTTGTATCAGAAGAAATCCTGAATCGCTGAAACCGACTCTACTCTTACCTTTTAGATGGGTAGACCTACTGATTAGCTTTGTTCGCCAGATTGGGTAATCTGAGCGAACAACATCGCCAAAAGTGTCCGGAAACGTCTCTCCACTTTTGCATCTCCCCAATCAGTTAGGAAGCTCGCCATGTCCGCCAAAAAGCAGACTCGCAATAGAACCCCTCACAAACCCCGCTCAGACTTCCAGCGACTCGCCCGTCGCTTTATGAGCGGCCTATTGAGAAGCCTCTTTTTCATCAACAAACCTAGCAAACTTAGCAAGGCTGGTTTTGTTTTGCCGACGACAGTATTGCTGTTGCTAATGGTTTCATTAACGGTTGGTGCGATGAGCTATCGTACTTTTTCCCGGACTTCGCAAACTATTGCATATAGAGATCAGCAAGTCATTGATGGACTAGCTGCACCTGCCATCGATAGAGCGAAAGCAAAAATCGAGTATTTGTTAACAAAAGATCCGAGCGTTGCAGACAAGCGACCACCTTCTAGTGGGGATTTGTTGAATGCCCTTGCAGCCAACCCTGCGACTTATACTATCCCTGGAAACCCTGGAGAGATACAAGAAGATATCAATGAAGATGGTACACCTGATAACGCTTGGAGCTTTATTGCTCCAGATGGAACGAAAATTATTTATTCTCTTACAATAGATGACAGCAAAGACGGTGTCAGTATTGATAGCGATGTCAGCGATCAAGAAAAAGCTGAAAAGTTTGTTGTTAGGAACGGCCCAATTGATACGGCAGCACCCTCAAGTAGCTGCCCTGTTGAGCGGTTGGCAGGCGATGGCTGGCAGTTAACAGGTGCAAGGCTCGCAAAGAACTTTCAAGTAGATGTACTAGCAATTAAAGGAAGCGGACCCAATAGAACGGTTAGTGCGTCTGAATATCAGCAAGTTCGTACAGCTTCTCGTGGTAATCGATGGGGCGCTTGGTTTCGTTATGACTTAGCGATCGCGCCTGGTGGTGTATTTCGCTGGAATGGAGCGATGCATACAGAAGGTAACCTTTTAGCTGCAGGAGCAAAGAAGCAAAACAAGGGAAGGTTGATTGCATACATGCTTAGTTCAGCTAAGTCATGTGTGTACGATGACGATGCTTCTGTGATTGAAGTAAGTGGCAGCGTCGATAATGATGACGATGGCACGCCTGAGTTTCAAGGTCAGTTGGTATCAGGTGTCGTAAGTGAAAGTGGCAGTGATTCATCTGTTGATAGGGCTATTTTTCATTCAGACAAGACAGCCACAGACCCTGACACCTCAGATAACAACAATCCTTACAAGAATGGCATTCAAAAGCTGTCTGCAGGTGAGAATAAATACCCCAGAGATACTATAAAACTAGAGAACAATGGATCTGCCGCAGATGTAATGCAAGATCCCATCCAAATCTTTACTGAAGATAAGTTCTTTCACCTATCTGATCCTGCAGGTGCTGCTGGTACAAGGAAGTGGATACGTGACGATACTGGTGGTGTGACAAGAGTTGAGAATGATGATTCTGGTGCTGCGCGCCCGTTCTTAGATGATGGTTTTCGTGCTGACAATCGTTATGGCCCTAAGCCTGTCTATAACTCAAAGAATAGCTTCTCAGAGATAAATGGTATCAAGTTTTCTGACATGTCACCGCCTAAAGTTCCTCATAAGAGTGGGGAGAATATAGACGACAACAATTTGCTCACTAAAGATAACTCCGAGACACAAGACTATGGTCTTGATGGCTATTGGGAGCGTAGTGCAGCTGCTCAAGGCCTCCGATTGATAGTTGGCCAACGTCTTGAACTAGGAAACATGTTTGGTTGGGGAGGAAACGATGATCCTTTGTATCCACCTGCTTCTGCTTCATTCGAAGAAATGAAAAGCGAAGACAGCACACCTAAAGTTCTAAAAGGTGCAGCAGAAACGCTTCAGATGCGTTCTTTGAGAGATAACCTTGCAGCTGTTCAGAGTATGGCTGCTTACCACTCTCTTGACACAGTCGGCGGAAAATTTCCACTTGCTTGTCTTGCTTCAACTGTTCATCCAGGCACTCAATTTACTTTAGAAAACAGCCGCACATTTGATAAATACTCATATATAGATTCAATCGGCGCTACACAAATAGGTTGGAAAACAGACTTCTTGACTGGAAATGGCACCAATGGAATTGAGTTCTCAACGCCTACCAAGGGGCAACTAGGTGTAGTTACTACTACTGTCGATGGTGAAAACGTCGAAACTATGACGACCGGTGCTATGGATACTGACTGGTTCAATGCTCTAAATAACTTGGCCTACTTTGCAGGAGATCCACAGGGTGGTGCACCTTCTTTCCCTGCAAGTCAACTTCAGTCTGATACAGGTGTTGTTGTTCATCCCTATCCTTATCTCTCGATGTGGGGTGACTTTTCCATATTGCGCCGTATCTTGTCATCCTATGGTTCAAATGATGCGCTAAGCACAGCAGACCAGTCTACTGTGCATACGGCTGCTTGTACTTTAGGAATGCTTGCCTACAATTTAGAGAGTGTAAACAGAGAAGCTAAGTTTATTTTGGGAGATCATCTTTCTTCTATAGTTTCTGCTATTGATACCAACTTGGTTGCTATCAATGGTAAAGACACGGTCAAGGAAAAGTTGAAATTTATTAGTGACAGTACGGCCCCAGCTGCACCTATCCTGACCGATGACGAGATAGCCGTAATTGATCTTTATCGTCAAATCAAGCGTGATAGAAAGGTTGGATTTCTCTCGGACAGTGCCTTGACTACTGATGTGTGTTCTTCTAGCGATTTTGATGATGTTCCTGGTATCAGCAGTGATACTCAGAAGGACTCTCTTTCGAGTGCCTTCTGTGTTGCTACGACGCTAGATATCTCGAAGTACCCTTCTCTTTACTATTTGTTTCCTGCTGTAGCTTCACACACTCAAACTGGAACAGGTGAGCATGCTCAGCCAGCTGGAGAAGAGTTTTTCTCAGAAGGAATTGATGCTGTGAATGCAGCTAACAGATATATTTCATCTGCCTCTGTTAACGCCTCCGTTAGCTACGTGAAAGTCAACGATCTATCCACTAAAATTGCGCTAGTCCCTCGTGCTCCCAGCGAACCTGAATGGAGAATGCCTGCTCGATCGCTTGTTTCAAATAGTGATTTTGATTTTAGTGGTCCTGTAACTGCTCCAAAAGTTGCTTTTGATGACAGTGCTAAAGACAATCCTGGTGATGTTGTTAAAAATCTGTCTCAAAACATTGTTGGTTTTGAGGGAAATTCAGGTTACGACTTTTATCAGACTGCTGTGCTTGATAAGGCTATGATGGATGGCCGCGAGCTGATGAGCGTTCGGGTAACAGACTTGGATATCGATTTATTAACCAACGTAGATACTAGTGTGAGCGGTGATACTGATTCAGATATAAAAGTTGGTGGAAAAGCATGGATTCGCGAAGATAGTGGCATTGTCTATGCATTCAGAGAAGATGCAGTTAGGGAGGATTCGATTGTTAGGCCATATGCTAATGCTCTTGGTAACAACGCAACTACCGCTTGGGAAGCTTGCAACACAGTTGCTAACATAACTGATGCTGCTCAAAATTGTCATATGGTCGTAGATCCTGCTGGACCCTATGATCCGCCACTGAACTCTACGACGGGTATTAGCCCAAAACCTGTGGATATGGTTGCGGATCCACTGCGTCGTCCCTATGGCTTTCGTTTGATCAACGGTAAGTCTTTGAACAGGCCAGATGTCGCAGGAACAGTTCTATCTGCTGGCATGACTTTTGTTACCGATAATTCTGTGTACATCAAAGGAGACTTTAACTTACATGCGCAGAAGAATGCCCTTGATCTAGAGCTAGCTTTAATTGAAGAGTTTAAGAACGAGAATCCTGGTGACGATAATTTACTAGGCACTAAGTTTGCGAAGTTTGGTAGTAGCGATAACGATGAAAAACAGGCTAGGAAACTTTTTTATGGTCGCGATACCTTAGATGATAGATTCGCAAGACCAAATGAAGATAACTGGCGTCCTGTTGAGATATTTGCAGATGCAGCCACAATGCTGTCGGACATACATCTGGATGGCTGGATTGAAGACTACTTCGTGACATCTATGCCTGATCCGCTTGGTGATGGTGGACGTGGAAAACCAACGAAGAACTCATCCTACCTCAACAGTCATCGTCCATTTTTCAAGCCTAATATTATGGGTAGATATCAAACAGATAAATGGAAGCATGAATCTGCAGATGCTACCTCAGCAACACCAATTTTAGTTGACAGAGATGGCAAGACCTATCGAGATGACACGACTGGCACTTACAAGTTATTTCCAAAAGAATCAGGAGGAAGGAATGTATCCTTCTATGTAAAAAATGATCAAAATTTATATGTAGTGATGCAATCACAGCAGCCTACACCCCAAAAAACAACTGACGCTACACCAAAGGCACCGGTTCGTATTAATGCCTTACTTATTGCAGGAATTACTCCAGCAAGAGAAGGTCAAGGTTATGGTGGTCTTCACAACTTCCCTCGCCTGCTAGAATTTTGGCCAGGAAGACAGCTAGTAATCTCAGGAGGCTTTTTTCAGCTAAATTTCAGCTCTCAAGCGGTAGGTCCGTTTGATCAGGACGCCTGGGAGCCTGGCGTAGCTGCCTCCGCTGGAAACCAACAGTTTATTCAGGTTGGTGGTAAAAGTAGTGGTAACCAGAAGTCGAGTAATTTCTTCTATGGTGCTGCTGAACGCATCTGGGGTTACGACGTTGGTTTTCAATATACCCCTGCTGGTCCTATCGCTCGACGATTCGTGCGTTTAGACAGGCCCCGAAGCGAATTTTATAGAGAACTTCCCGTAGATGATCCATACATTCAGATGCTGTGCACTGCATCGGGAGGTAGTTGCTAATGAGCGTACATGTGTTAATTGAGAAAATTGTGAAACTCTGTTTGAGGTCAATTACTCACCCATTTGTGCCGTCTGAGAAAGGTAAGCCAAAAGTGACTTTTGAGAAAGGTCTTACCTTGATCGAATGTCTGGTGGCGATCGCTGTTATTGCTTCTACGATCGGTGTCATTGCGCCTGTCTCTATCTTAGCTGTTGCTACTAGAGTACAGAACCAGAGAGCTGAGCAGGCTATTCACATTGCG
>ERZ1740067.1074-NODE-1074-length-19826-cov-7.024177_pt1 | contig 19826 bp, 11 predicted proteins | sample MGYA00581736_ERZ1740067 | MGnify/ENA primary metagenome ERZ1740067 (study PRJEB43018, sample SAMN04849236) | marine metagenome | isolation source: floating plastic debris | place: Pacific Ocean | collected 2008-08-27 | study: EMG produced TPA metagenomics... | reverse complement strand
ACCTCAACGAACTTGCACTTTAAGTCTTCAGTGCGGACTGTGTATTTACCGGACTGTGTGTTTCAAATTAAGTGACTTCTGGCAAAGTCAGGCATATGTTTAGCATGAACTGCTACAGCAGCAGTCACGTTGAATACACACGAAGAGTATGATTCCCTTCTTGAGCCATATCTACAGCAATCGACGAATACATTCGTCGATTGCCAGTTGAGTTAGCCTTTAATATTCAATCCTTTGAGCGATTCCTAATGTCCTAACTAACTCGACGAAAACAATAAGTGGAAAAGTTAGTAGCGACCTGGAATAGCTATCTAATAAAGGTTCGAACTTATTCTAAAGCTATCAGTATTTAAATCTATGCGTAAGTTCTAGTTGTGAAGAACTTGTCAGATTAATCATATAGAAACGTCTTCCCAGCTATCCTCTAGGCGCTTTCGAGTGGCTTCAACAGTAGAATCTTTGGAAAAACAGCGTTCGAGAAATCTTACTCTCCAGTAGAGATAGGCATTGACTTTTTCGGGTCTCGTATGGCTATTCTTGAATAAATGCCTAATTCGCTGCCAGAGCGTAGATAAGCTGAATGAGCTTTGGGACTGGGACGTCATGATAAAAGAATCTCCTAAAGTCAATTGTTTACAGATATATACAAGATTTTATTTTCCTGTTTATCTCATCTTAGATAAACAATTTGAGAATACTATGAAGGTCAGACCATGCAATGCTCTGTAGCCCCTAACATTACCCCTGACTCGATAGAAATTAATGCATAAAAGGGCAATCACCGGGCCATCATAGATGACACAGCTCATTCGAGCCAAGAATGAAGAATCTTCCACAGGGAAGAAATATCAGTGGTGTAAATGCCGTGAAGCCAAGCAAAATTCTCATACACTTCCTCTTGTTCGCAGGCGTGTATTGACAGGGAATTTTCACTCAGCTGTCTAGATAGCCAGGTACTAAGACTACGGTTCCCGAGGCTAGTCGAGCTTCAAAAAAACAAATTTAATAGCCAAACGGCGTGAAGAAATTGTAAGAACGCCATCGATAAAGAGATGCTTGATCCGCTGAAAAGTAGGCTCTCAGTGGATAAAAAGGGGAAGATACCCACATTTTCCTCACTTTTTTGAGCTAGCCTAGCGGTATACAAAAATAAACAAGGAAGGAGGAACTATGCGCGAAGTATCACAGATAGTGACAGTAGTAAATCCACCCGCTATGGATGGCCCAGCGCAGGATGTGTCTGACTTATCCCACTATCAGTTATCTCAAAGGAGCATCAACTCTGCCTTGCCAGATTCACAGCTACCAAAACAGCTATCTCGAAGGGACTCTCCAAGAAGGATGGTTACCGGACTCAATCACTTTAATATCACGGCATCAACAATGCTTATCGAGCAAGTCAAACACTTTTACCGTGACATTTTAGGCTTGACGGTAGGTCCTAGAGCGCATCTCGACCATGGTGGCTACTGGCTTTACGCCGGTGATTCGCCTATTCTGCATCTTAGCGATCGCCCTGATATAGAGGAGCATACTGTCACCTGTAGAGGATTCTTTAACCACATCTCACTGAGCTGCACAGGGCTAGAGGCGACCATAAAGCAGTTGGTTGCCACAGGCACACCCTTTCGAGTCACGCAGCTTGCAGATTTGGGCCAAACTCAAATATTCATTACAGATCCAGCTGGTATTGGTGTAGAGCTGACCTTCTTTAAGGAAACGCTCTAGGAGTTTCTTTATGTATTAATTCTGCATTTATATATTTTCTAGCTATCTGAGAAGGAAGCTATGCAATACCTAAAAAGTTGACGATTAGCCCACCTGTACCGAGAAATCAAGTTGAGTGAGTATTCCTATAACACCGAGCAATGGCAGGACTGAGGCATCGAAGCTCTAGTTTTAAGAGTATTTAAGCTCATCATCTTATCTGCACACTTAATCGATGCATCGTTGAGGCCTTCTCCTCACAACATTCTCAAAATGTTGGTTTACTTTACAAGAGTGAAGAAAGGAGACAGTTACAGCTCCTTTCTTTCGCTTTTTAAGAATCGGCTTAGAAGGAGGCCATTGTGAAACTTGTTTATCATGATGTTCCCTAATGATTATAATCCACCTCAAATTTCAGTTGTTGATAGCGTTTAAATGACAAGCTTACAGCGTCGCCCACAGACAGCGTTCAATAACGCGGTTTGTTATTTAATCTTGCTTTGCTAGAGGTAGAGAAGGACCCGATAAATTCATCGCAGAGCCTCAGTCCTAACCATTTGTCAAAGTGCTGTAGCACAACTACACCGACAAGTCCCTCAAAGTTCGCCCCCTCAAAATTCGACAGAGTTGTTATAATAATGTATGGAGGTTGAGGATGACCTTCCCCCTCCGTCAACAAAGTGACACAGCTCCTACTTAAAGGGAACGCTTTTTAAGAAGTGTTGTAGTCAAACCTAGCTCTCTGTAAGAGGCAATGACGCGGGGATCAAATTCGCTTTAAGCTCCCATATACCTCAGCATGGTTCAGGAGGGAACCTTGGAAAAGTGCATAAACGGTGAATGGCGGACTCGGTTAGCACGTAACTGGGCTCGCCATTTTTATCGCTATTACTGACTCCTATGAGAAGGTCAGCCTACTTTTTTGACTCTGACAACAATCGTATCTACTCAGCAGCAGTAAGACTGGTGCAAGGTTGTCTCTAAATCAGTCAACTGTGCTTCTAAAGCCTCTAAATGCATAGGCGCAGAGAGACTTGCTCTCTGTCGAGCTTATGTCTAAGCGACTTATGGCTCATCTTTGAAATCTGGAGTAGATTCTATACCGCCAATGCTTGCCGCAGTAAAAATAGGCAGCCTTGAGGAGTAGTCGCCTCTGGGTGGATAGAATTTGCCTCTGCCCGCACATAATCACCCGGATGCAGCACCCGATCGCCCATAATAAATTCGCCCGATATCATCACAATTTCTTCCAGGTAGTCATGTCGATGCTCTGGATAGTTTGCGCCAGCGCTTGCTCTCACTAAATAACTTATTTCCCGTTTGGTTGAGTCCCTGTAGAGTCGAGCAATCTCTATGCCAGGGTAGTCATAGGGCTGCCAATTCAAATCATCGGCCTGCATCGTAAAACCGACAGAGGCTGGCAGGTGAGTTTCAGCTTCAGGGTGGGATGATTCCACCGAACTCGGCAAGTCCAAGTCCAAACGCTGAAACAACCGAGCCTTTAAGTCAGTAGCCATCGGTGCGCGCGCTAAACCATAGGGAATCGTCGCCACTGCTGCCTGATATTCTACTAGCTCCGTCGCCAGCTCTGGCTCTTCCTGAATCTGCGCCTCTACCCAGCGACGCTGCACTTCATCTAGCGCACCTAGTACGTAGAGTGGCACTAGATCACAAAAACAAAAATTCTCTTGGGAGGTTTCTGACTGTGTCATATCAAAACTGGGATTGATTGAGAATGCGACGGAGTTTACTTAGGGCCAGCCTTAGTCGAGTTTTCACTGTTCCGAGAGAGGTATTGGTATGGGCTGCAATTTCTTTATAAGTCAGCCCCTTATAGTATGCCAATTCTAGAGCCTCTTTCTGGGCATCTGGGAGCTGATTAAGGGCCTCAGTAATGAGTTCTTGCCGTTCCCAGATCAGTAGCTGCTCTTCAGGCGTCAACTCTAGCGATCACAGTCGAGTGGTCACAGCCTTTTCCACTGTTGCTCGCTGTATGATTTGTGCTTGCTGTCGTCTTTTGCGCAGTCTATCCAGTGCTCGGCTGCGCGTCAGCATAAAGAGCCAATCATCCACCTGAGCACGACGCGGATCATAGCTATGGGCCGTTTTCCACACCTGAGAAAAGACATCTAAAACGACCTCTTCTGCTTCATCAACAGAATTCAGTATCTTTAAGGCCATAGCATAGAGCACCCTAGCATAACGGTCATACAGCTGAGACAAAGCCGCCTGCTCTTGCTGAACAATTTTCTGCAAGAGCACAGTATCATCGCTAGGTGGCTGATTCATCATCACATCATCAGATATTTAGCGCCACAGGCGTTGACATATCAGCCACAAAAGAGATTTTTCTGCAAAAGAGAACCAAATCCAACAAACTCGAGAGGTTTGGGCGGAAACGTTAATATCCATTGTTTTTCTCCATTGTTCTATGAGTGTCCTCGCAGATAAGGCCCAGTCATTTCTGCCGGAGCTGTTAGCTAAAATATGCGGAATCTGTAGCGTTGCTGTAAATGGACATACGGCTGTAAATGGGTATACGTTGGTTCTTATCGAACTGGATCTATCAGTGACAAGATTTTTACTAAACCACTTTCTATCGGCGCTCAAACAAACCTAGACAAACCTGTGTACAGAGGAAGCCCTCACAAAGTCCTCAAGTTGTAGCCCTACACTACAGAAACAAGAAATAAACAAACATTAGGGAGCAATCTGTTAGCCGATTCCACGTTGAGAGAGAAGGAGAGAAATTTCTTTCGGGTAAAACTCATGTTTTCACCTAACATAAACAGTATATATCCTAACATAAACAGTATATATAAGGCTCCTTTACAAGAAGATGACGTTAGAGCATGCCGAAATACAAACTGTGGACTCAAGCAGTCAGGGATATATCTAGGGCGAACGTTGCCCTCACTGCTAGATGAAGGTTGCGCATTTAAGAATAAGTCACCTGCCACTATTAATAGCTACACAGCTCGTGGACAGTGGCAAAATTTGACATTGCCAGAGCTTAAGCGAGTTGCAGAAGAGATTGCAATCGGCTTACAGCAGCAACTTACAGAACCCAAAGCGGCAGAAGCAGCGATCTATCCGCGGGCAGCACTGCTCATGAGTAGCGATACAGCTTTCGTGATGGCAGATATTGGCTGTTTGTTGGCTCAGTTTGTCACTGTGCCGATGCTACCAGAGCAGCCAGCAGAAGCAACTGAACACATCTTAAAGGAGACGGCTGCGCGGGTGCTGTTTGTTTCTAAGATTGAACAAATCGCGCCGCTACTGCCAAAGATTTCTAAACTTTCGAATCTTCGACTGATTGTGGTGGCTGATCTATTCAGCTCGGTATCAAAGGCTGAGCTAGATGCGCTTCGCGGGTCATTGCCCGAGACGACTGAAATCGTTTCTATGTCAGCCCTAAGACAACGGGCTAAGTGGACACTGGCACGGTCTCAAGCCCTTCACAGGGCATTAACTCCTAAAGATCTGGCGACCATTGTATATACGCTCACTGACACTGGCCAGCTGTTGGGGGCGATGCTGACTCACGAGAATCTTTCTGGCAGTGTTTTGGCTGCGTTTAGTACGCTTCCTTGTTTGCGGAAAGGCCCAAACGAAGTGGCACTCTCTTTTTTGCCACTGCATCACATCTTTGCTAGAGGGTTTGTTTATGGTGCGCTTTGCTACGGACAGAATATTTATTTTTCTACTCCGCGACTGGTGATGAAACATCTGCGCGAGCTCAAGCCTACGGTGTTTTATACCGTTCCTCGCTTACTCGAAAAGGTTTACGAAGGCTGGCAAAAAGTGCCTGCAAAATTGAAAGGACCTTTTAGTCAACCTAAGCAGATGGCTTGGCAGTGGGCCTGGGATCTAGCACAGAACTATCGATTAGACGAGCCTCAAACCTTTCAATATCGGCTACAGCTTTGGCTTGCTCGCCAGACTATTTTACGTCCGTTGAAGAACCTGTTTGGTGGACGGCTAGCGTGTTTTATCACGGGTGGCGCAGCGCTATCAGCGGAGGTAATGACAACACTCTCTGCTGCGGGTCTAGGTATTTGTCAGGGGTATGGCTTAACAGAAGCCAGTTCGACATTATGCTTTACCCGCAGGCGGTGGAACCGATCTGGGACTGTCGGTGTCCCGATGCCGGGGGTAGAGCTAGCACTTGCATCAGATAGGGAAGTGATGGTGCGATCGCCCTACGTCATGCAGGGCTATTACAAGCACCCAGAAAAAACTCGCGCGGTGCTCGAACCGAATGGCTGGCTACATACGGGCGATCGCGGTGAATTTTCTGCTGATGGTCTACTCACGCTTACCGGTTATAAAAAAGAGCTGTTCAAACTCTCTATTGGAGAATATATTGCCCCTGTTCCCATAGAGCAAGCTTTGCAACGGTCTCGCTTGGTCAAAGAGGCACTGGTCGTAGGACCAGGACGCAAGTTCTGTGGTGCACTCATTTTCCCAAATATCGAAGCTCTGGCAACACAGCTGGATCTCGTACCGCTTGAACCTCTGATGGGCCAATCACGAGTGGTGGAAGCGTATCAAGCCCTGGTCGATCAGGTGAATCAAACGCTCCCCTTCTGGGCAAAGGTGAAGCGGTTCCATCTTGTAGCCCACAGCATTGTGGACGAACAGCTGTTCACAGCTAAGCAGCCAATTCGTGAAGGACTGTATTTCGCCTTTAAAGAAGAGATTGCGCAACTGTATGAGACGTCTTCTAAACCAAGCATGGCTCATGCAGTGCCTTCTCGCACTCAGTCCTCTCTTCTGCCGCAGACAAACACGTTATCTTCCAAGACAAGGAGGCTACATCATGTTTAAGCCGTTTCGCACCGTCGCTGTTTTGGGCGCTGGTGTCATGGGCAGCCAAATTGCCGCTCACTTCGCCAATGCTGGCTTGCGCGTTCACCTGCTAGATATAGCAACGGCTGAAGGCACTAACCCAGCAGAAAGAAATTCACTCGTGAACGCTGCTTTCAAAAAAGCACAAAAGCTATCGCCACCTATCTTCTTCTCAGATAAAGGAATGGGTCGAATTCAGCTCGGCAACTATGAGGATCACTTTCATCGATTGGCAGAAGCCGACTGGATTGTTGAAGCTGTGATTGAAAACTTAGAGATTAAACAGCAGCTGATGGCTCGTCTAGATGGGGTTGTCAAGGCAAATGCGGTGATTTCGTCTAATACTAGTGGCCTACCTGTTCATCAGATTGTTTCCGGCTGTACTCAGCAGTTTAGACAACAGTTTTTAGGAACTCATTTCTTCAATCCACCGCGCTATCTCAAGCTACTGGAGCTCATTCCAACGATTGATACAGATCTCAACGTGCTGGCTCGAATGGTTTGGTTTGGCCGGGAGTATCTAGGAAAAGGGGTAGTCTTAGCGAAAGATACTCCTAACTTCATTGCCAACCGCATTGGTCTGTTTACAACCTTTTTGGGAATCAATGCGCTAGATCAGGGATATAGCATTGAAGAGATCGATGTGCTCACCGGAAGGCTGGTGGGTCGGCCTAAGTCAGCAACTTTTCGGACAGTAGATTTAGTTGGGTTAGATACGCTCCAATACGTAGCAACCCACCTTTGCCAAGCGGTTCCAGACGATGAACAGCAAGACAGCTTTGCCGTGCCACTACTGCTATCTAGGTTGGTAGAGGCCGGGGCACTGGGTGCAAAAACGGGGCATGGCTTTTATCGAAAGGTGAAAGGTGAAATCCTGTCAGTCAATCCAGAAACGCTTGCCTACGAGGCGGCTAAGCCTATTCAGCTAGAAGGCGTAAAGGAGATAGCCCACCAACCTGAGCTGGCGCAGCGGCTGCGCAGCCTATACGCGTTACCGGGTAGAGCCGGAGACTTGTTTCGACAGATGACCTGGGCCATGCTGAGCTATAGTGCCTGTCGTCTGCTAGAGATTGCCGACAGCCCGGTAGAGGTTGATCAGGCGATGCGCTGGGGATTTGGCTGGGAAATGGGTCCATTTGAGATTTGGGATGTGCTGGGCGTGCGGCGTGTGATGAATGATCTGATCGCTGAGCAATATTCACTGCCCGATTGGATTCAAGACATGGTAGATGGAGACTATCGCTTCTATCAAACGGATGAATCCGACCATCCCTTAATGGGAAAAACAGCAATTAGTGTACCTGGCGCCAAATCCATCGAAAAAGCGAAAAAAGAGATTCTTGTATCCGCTCTGAAGTTGGCTTCAGAGCGCACGCTTTGGCAGAATGCTGAATCTGCACTGCTAGATATGGGTGAAGGGGTGGCGCTCTTTGAGTTTCGCTCTAAGGGTAATACGCTAAGTAATTCGGTCATTAGCGGATTAGAACATGTTCTAGACGAGCTAGAAACAGGAGATTTTCGAGGGCTAGTCATTGGGAACGATAGTGACCATTTCTGCGGTGGTGCTAATTTGGTTGAGATGGGTCAAATGGCCAAAACAGAGAACTGGGATGCGATCGCACACCTTATTACCCACTTCCAATCTCTCCTACAGCGTATTCACCACTATCACAAGCCTATTGTCGCCGCCGTGCGCGGACGAGCCTTGGGCGGAGGCTGTGAACTTGTGATGGCCTGTCCTCAGGTAGTCGCCGCCGCTGAAAGCTACATCGGCCTAGTAGAGCTTGGGGTGGGCCTCATTCCAGGTGCAGGCGGCATTATGAGAATGGTAGAAAGAGCTGCGGATAGGGCCGCTAGTCATGCGCCTAGCCATATTCAACCTTTCGTGACCCATGCTTTCCAAACAATTGCATTAGGCAAAGTCTCATCGAGTGCTGAAGAGGCACAACAGCTTGGCTATTTGTTACCAACAGCTCGCATCATCATGAACAGTGACTATCGGCTATCTGTCGCCAAAGAAGAAGTTCTACGACTGGCTAATCAAGGCTGTCACCCACTGCCTGAGCGCCACGATATATGGGTGCTCGGTCAGCCAGGGCGAGCGGTGCTAGATCATATGGCATACGTACTAGAGCAAGGCGGATTTGCCTCTAAGTACGATCGCTATTTGGCAAACAAGCTGGCCTATGTGATGACGGGAGGCGCGCTGAGCGCACCAGCTCAAGTCTCTGCGAACTATTTGCTACAGCTGGAAAGAGAGAACTTTATCCCCCTATTACAAAGCGAGAAAACGCAGGCGCGAATGGCCCATTTATTGAAGTATAAAAAGCCACTGCGCAACTGATGCGCAACTAATGTGCCATTGATGCTTGACCGTCATTCCCATCCGTAAAGGGGAGAAACACGAAGGAGAGAAACACCATGGAAGCCTATATCGTTAGCGCTGTCAGAACCGCCATTGGGAAGGCACCCCACGGCGCACTTCACCATACTCGTCCGGATGACTTAGGGGCGATCGCACTCAAAGAAGCCCTGGCACGAGTGCCGAACCTCTCTCCAGATCTGGTGGAAGATGTGGTGATTGGCTGTGCTATGCCTGAAGCCGAGCAGGGGTACAATCTTGGGCGTGTCATCGCTCAGCGAGCAGGCCTTCCAGACTCGGTCGCTGGCGCAACCATTAACCGATTATGTTCTTCAGGATTACAGGCGATCGCAACTGCACATCAGGCCATTACCACCGGGCAATCGGCTGTCATGATTGCAGGTGGTGCTGAGTCTATGAGCCTGATTCCAATGGGTGGGCACGACCTACTCCCCAATCCTGCCCTGATTGAACAAACGCCCAAAGTCTACTGTACGATGGGGCAAACGGCTGAGAATGTCGCCAAACAGTTCGACATTTCGCGCGCGGATCAAGATGCTTTTTCGTTGCGATCGCATCAACGTGCTCTACAGGCCATAGACCGAGGCCGGTTCGCAGACGAAATGGTCGCGCTGCCCGTAAAAGAGACTCGCTATGTAGACGGCCATGCCGAAACAACAGAAACATGGTTTCAAATAGACGAAGGCCCCCGGCGCGACACTAGCCTAAAAGCACTGGCGGCATTGAAGCCTGTTTTTCAGCTCAAAGGTAGCGTAACCGCAGGAAATTCCTCTCAAATGTCTGACGGAGCAGCTGCAACGGTGCTGGTAAATGAGGAGACTTTGAACCGTCTTAGCCTTACCCCCATGGCTAAAATGCTAGGATTTGCAGTCGCTGGTGTACCGCCTGAAATTATGGGCATTGGTCCAGTGGAGGCAGTGCCCAAAGTGCTCAACCAAGTGGGACTGACCCTGGCGGACATTGGCCTGATCGAGCTGAACGAAGCCTTTGCCTCCCAATCACTGGCCGTGATTCGTAAGCTGGGCTTGGACGAAGACATTGTCAATGTGAATGGCGGTGCAATTGCCCTCGGCCATCCACTAGGCTGTACTGGCACTAGGCTGACAGCCACGCTCCTCCACGAGATGAAGCGCCGAGGCATTCGCTATGGCCTCGTGACGATGTGCGTTGGCGGTGGTATGGGCGCTGCGGGCATTTTTGAAAATTTACAACGGTAGCCATCTATCCGCTATGAATTAGGCGCTACAAATTGGCGCTACGGAGGTTTTATGAACATGCTTCTTTGGGCTTTACTCTCGTCCCCTGTGCTGGTAGCCGTCCTCATTCTCAATGTGCCTCGGTTACGACGATGGATGATTAGTGATCGCCTGTTCAATTTCATCCAGTCGCGTCAGCTTTTGCCTAAAATCTCCGAAACAGAAAAAGCCGCCATTGAAGCTGGGAACGTATGGATAGAGGGAGAGTTTTTCTCAGGGAAACCCGACTTTAATCGTATTTTCTCAGAATTCTATCCCAGCCTAACCCCAGAGCAACAAGCTTTTTTGGATGGGCCTGTTGAGGAAGTGTGCCAGATGGCAACAGACTGGGAAATTTTTCAGCGCAAAGATTTCCCGCCCGAGGTGTGGCGTTATCTCAAAGAAGCCGGGTTCTTTGGCATGATGATTCCACCAGAGTATGGCGGATTGGGCTTTTCTAACACGGCATACAGCGCAGTGATGACCAAGCTTGCCTCACGGTCATTTACCTATACAGCCACGGTGGGCGTCACAAATTCCCTAGGCCCTGCCAAGCTATTGCTACATTACGGTACGCCTGAACAAAAGAACCACTACTTACCTAGACTAGCCCGTGGAGAAGAGATTCCTTGTTTTTCCCTAACTGAGCCAAAGGCAGGCTCAGATGCAGCTAGCATAACGTCTTCAGGAATTGTTTTTGAAAAAGACGGCGAGCTTTACCTCCGGCTGAACTGGAAGAAGCGCTACACGACGCTAGGCTCAGTTTCCACACTCATTGGCTTGGCATTTAGACTCCGCGATCCTGATAATTTGTTAGGGAAAGGCGAGGACGTGGGAATCACCTGCGCGCTCGTACCAACAAACACCCCAGGCGTGATGGCTGGTCGTCGTCACGATCCAATGGGTGTGCCTTTCTATAACTCTCCTATGGAAGGTCGAGATGTTGTATTGCCTATTGGCCAAATTATTGGCGGCGTAGAACAGGCAGGCCAGGGCTGGAAAATGCTCATGCAATGCCTATCCGCTGGACGAGGCATTAGCTTTCCAGCAACCTGCACAGGTGTTGCTAAGCTAACGACTCGGGTAACAGGCGCTTATAGCACTATTCGCCATCAGTTTGGCTTACCGATTGGGCGTTTTGAGGGTGTGGAGGAGCCGCTTGCTCGAATTGGTGGATTAACCTACCTGATTGAGGCTGCACGACTATCGACCTGTGGCGCAGTAGATAAAGGGGAACAGCCCGCAGTTATTGCTGCGATCGCAAAATACCACTTCACCGAACTCTCTCGAAAAATCATTACTGACGGCATGGATATTCTTGGCGGCGCAGGCATTAGCCGTGGCCCTGGAAATCTGTTGGCTAATATTTACATCGCAACGCCGATTCCCATCACAGTCGAAGGTGCCAATATTCTCACCCGAGCACTGATCATTTTCGGACAGGGCGCCATTCGCAGCCACCCTTACGCATACGACGAAATTAAAGCACTAACCCAAAAAGACTTTATACACTTTGATAAAACAATTTGGGCTCACGCTAGATTTGTCGTCCGTAACCTGGTTCGAGCGGTTGTGTTAAGTCTCACCCGTGGCCGTTTTGTTCCAACCACACTGTCGGCTAAAACTGCTCGATATGCGCAAAAGCTAGCTTGGGCTTCGGCCTGGTTCGCACTACTCACAGACTATGCCATGCTTACCTATGGTGGGAGCCTAAAGCGACATGAAAACATTACAGGCCGGTTTGCTGATGTGCTTTCCTGGCTATATCTGGGGAGTGCAACGCTAATGCGCTTTGAGAAAGAAGGGCGACCACAGGAGGATTTGCCGTTTGTAGAATGGAGTATGACATATGCGATCGCACAGATTCAACAAAGCTTTGAAGGGCTGTTAAACAACCTTCCACTACCCGTTATCGATAGATTTATACATACCGGTTTACGGCTAAATCCTCTGAGCAAACCACCCTCGGATAAGCTTGCACAACGCGTTGCACAGCTTATGCAGCAGCCCGATGCCCGTGAGCGGCTAACCACAGGAATATACATTCCTCAAGACCCAGAACAAGCACTGGGCAGACTCGAAAATGCCTACCAAGTAACGCAACAGGCTATGCCAATTTTCAAGCAGCTCAAAGCAGCTGTCAAATCGGGTCAGCTACCTAAGGCATTAGCGCAAGAACCTATAGATGTGCTCATTGAGGCGGGTTTGCGAGCTGGCCTCATCGATGGGGCAGAATCGAACATTGCCTACGCTGCCGAAGTTGCTCGGGTAGATGCCATACAAGTCGACTCCTTCAGCTTAGAGGACTACCAAAATATCGGTCATTCTTCTCATTCTGTGCTGTCCCATTCAAATCCAAACGCTTCTAAGCGCCTTTCTGAGCAAGATTACAGCCTTGCCTAACGTCATACAGAGCAGCTACTGAGACCAGCCAAAAGGAATGTTAGAACCTGGTGTGGTTGGCCTTACACGAGATGAAGCAGGCGTATTGATCAGTATGGACACGACTTCTGAAGGAAACTCATCAGTCATGAGGCTATGTCATGAGCCTGCTAAGTAGAGTAAAAGATGAAACTGAAAATCTCTTGGATTCCCTGACAGGCACTCCGTTAGCGCAGATTTCCCTGGCTCAATCGATTGAGCGCTGCCAAAAAGTGGTTGCTGCCTACGATTATTCTTTTTATTGGGGTTCACTACTGCTGCCTTGGCCAAAACGAGCGGCGATGTGGGCCGTCTACGCATGGTTTCGACAAAAAGATGAACAGATCGATAGAGCAGGATCACGGATAGCTAAGCAACAACTATTACAGAGATGGTTCCAACAGCTAGAGGCGATGTTTTCCTGTGGTCAACCAGCTATCACCACAGACATTGCGTTACTAGATGCTATCGAACGTTATCAACTAACCATAGAGCCGTTCAAAGACATGCTTCGCGGCCAGCAAATGTCTCTTGACTTGGACCGCTATCAAACGTGGGAAGAGGTACGACTATACTGTTACCTGGTTGGCGGAACGGTTGGACTAGTATCAGCCTCTATCTTGAGCGATTCACCAGAGCCAGACAGTTGCGAGGCTCTAGTCACCTTCGGCATTGCAATGCAAATCACGAATATTTTGCAGGATGTAGGGGCAGATGCTCGCCAGGGGAAAATTTATCTGTCTTTAGAAGATCTCAAACGCTTTCGCTACTCTGTAAAAGACATCTTCCGTGCTGTTACCAACAGAGAGTGGACTGCGTTAATCAGTTACGAAATTCAGCGTGCGCGGGCTCTTTATAAACAAGTAGAGGTTGGCCTAGAAAAACTCCCAAAAGATGTTCTCTATCCCATGTGGGCAGCTTGGGCACTATATCAACAACCCCTGAAAGCGATTGAGCGAGACGGCTACAATACTTTTGGTAAGCGACCTGTCATTCCGCTATTGTGGAAAGTGAATGCGTTGATTTGGGCCTGGTGGCGATCGCACAGACGATCATCCGCGCCATCATCCGCCGCGCCATAGCGTTACCCTAAAGCCTTACAGATCAGGCCGCTGCCGCCTTACTTTCAGCCATTGTCTCAGTCAGCGCTTGGTCATGCACAACCATAACTGAGCAAGCCGCACGGTGCATCACATAGCTGCTAACGCTACCGACTAAAAGCTCGTCAATGCCACGACGTCCATGACTACCCACAACGATCAAGTCGACTTGTTCCGCTCTAGCGCGATCACAAATAACCACACCAGGATCTCCGCTTGCTTGGATAATCTCAGTCCGGACACCTTGAGCCTCAGCTTGCATCGTAAGCTCGGAGAGCGTTTTTAGAACGCTTTCTTTTTGTTTTATTCGTTCAGCCTGATACGCACCCCAAAATGTATCTGACGCTATTGTGGTGTGGCCCATTGTCCCGGGGTAGTACCCAACGGACATCGTGTAGTCATAAATAGTAGACAAAATGCTGAGCAACTTCAGCTTAGCGCCTGTGACCTTTGCTAAGTAAAGCGCTTGCTCAAATATGTGTGCATAGGGCTCCTGGGTATTAAGAGCGACCAAAATATTACTAATCATGCTGAGTCCCCCTTGAGTTTTTGTTCCTACATTTCTACTTGTCCTACATGTCTACTTATAGGACAAAAGATTGAAGAACTTATGAGCCCGCAAGCAACAGCGACACAGCCCGCCTTTTTACCAATCGCTATATTCAGCCTCATCAGCATCTATCAAAGTATCTATAAGATCTCGATAGTCAGCTCAATACAACTCGCATGGCATTCTTGCCAATACTTGAAGAAACTGACCTGAATTTCAGCTACTCACAGATTCTTCAAACTTTAAATCTACGATCAAGACAAACTTTGAGCTGGTACAAAACACGGCCTGCTCATATTCAGGAGGCAAATTTCCATGACACTCCAAAGACTCTCAACTCAACAATTGCTGCACGAATATAATCAGGGCGATCGCGACTTTTCTGAAACGTCGCTACGCAGGCTCTCCCTCATCGGAAAATATCTTGTTGGGATTGACCTCCACCGCTGTGATCTTAGCAGCGCAGATCTCAGCCGTAGCGATTTGAGCCGCGCTAACTTGTCAGGGGCAAATCTCACAGATGCCGAACTCATTGACACCAATTTTAGTGGAGCAAACCTTCAAGGCACCAACCTCATTGGGGCAAACTTACAAGCAGCAACACTGATTGGAACAAATCTCGTAGGCGTCGATCTACGCTCAGCTGATTTGAGTGGCGCAGACCTCAGCGGCGCTGATTTGTGTGACGCAAAATTAAGTGGAGCCGTGCTTCGCAACGCCAATCTGACTGGAACCCGGCTAGATATGACCGAGCTAGAAATGGCAGAATGCGAGGGCGCTATGTTAGATGAACTAGAAGCAGCAGACGCCTATGAGAGTAAAACAGCATCTTTGAAATGGGTCTCTTGGGGAGCCCATTCGTAGCATTTCACGACATCACATTCAATAGGGCTCACTCAATAGAGCACCGCTGTAAATTGTCCGAAAGGATCTCAATGTTGAGATCATAGTGAGAATTGAACATGCTCAACAAACTCATGGGAGGATTTATGGCAGTGCTCTGGAACAGGTACATCGTCTGTGTTTATTTACCCTGAACTTGCACTATGTCAACGCACTAGGATGCGACGCAGTGATCTACGTCAATCTTTCACAGCCGAGTAGTGCGCTCGCGACTTTGTCAAAGCTATCTGTATAACCTTGAGTGCGATGTCTAGAACTGAAGACGCATCCCCTATCCCAAGTAAGACAGTCACTCTAGAAGCACCCGCATACTTTAAATATAATGTAAAAAAATATTTGTTATAAAATGTACGACTCCAAGTACTTTGTTCCCAATTTGTATCCATCTTGTGTTCAAATATGTGGAGGACAGTTAAATAAAAAAACTGACATCCTTTTGAGCTTAATTCTGTGGCTACTTGCCTCAGTCGGCTCAATTTTGATCTCACAGTCCTTGATCTTGTAATCTAGGGCAGTCGAGGGTGCTTGTTCTACCGAAACACTTGGCAGCGTTCAGCTTACCAAATTGGCTATAATCCCTTTAACAGATAAACTCTCTTATCTTATATGTGACTAGCACCTTGATGTGGCTAGGCCAATGACAACAGCGTAGACGTTGATGGTTCCAGTAAGCTTCCGAGTAAACAACCTGCATGAATCGCCTGGAGATATTTCCCATAACGATGTACCCGCCTGCAGGGGCGATCTTGCTATTGGGCAGGCGAATCCAAGCAATATGGAATGACTCAGTAGAACAGCTTGGCCCACGGCACTATATATCGGCACTATTTATTCCTGAAAATCCAGACGGGGACGTGATCTAGAAATATCCAGTCCCTATGCGATGGTTCCTAAGTTTTTCGAAGGACCGGTTAATCCTGAAAATCTTTACTTGTCGGCCAGTCCATTGAGATATTCATCTGTTCTAAGACCACCGCTGCCAACAACACTTGATCAGTATTAAACTCACAAGTTCTTGGATATCAATAGAGATTTTTCGAATACATAGTTTTGCTCACTTAGCTTGATTCACCTAGCTTTGCTCACTCATTCTGCCGGCAACCTATGTTGAGGTTGAATCCGGTTGGTTTTTCTGTGGCACACCACTAATACTGGGCGTGTCCAGGTTTAATCTCAGGCTTCGAACCTGTAAACAAAACCTCAGTTGAGCGACCCGAATGCTTCAAATGTGTCTGAGAAGCGCTACGGGAAAATCTGTGTGCAGATGACTGGAAAGATAGCATCTCAGCTATTTGTCTAGCACCATTTATCTACTAGCAAACGTGGGCAAGCTCGCAGTTGCAAAGTTGGTCACTCAACTTTGCTGGATTCGTTTGTTTGCATATTGTTCAAGGCTTGAATTGATCTCCTCGCTATATACACACAGAGACTATTTTTATGGTGCTTTCGATTAAGCAATTCACAGATGTATCCAATCTTAGTGGCCTTGCCAAGGACGTACGGACTTGGGGGGCTGCTTGGACAGATTTTAATGGGGATAGCCTGCCAGACATTTATGTCAGCAACCATCAATATTTTGCCAGCCTCTATATTAATCAGGGCGATGGTACGTTTAAGGACATTGCTCCGGATGTCATGCCGGATGTCAACAGAGACACCCATGGTGCCGCGTGGGCTGATTTTGATAATGATGGCGATCCCGACCTGATGCAAGTCTCCGGTGGTGCTATCGGTGCTATTGAAGGCTCAAGTACAAAGATAGAATCCGTTCGCCATCTGCTCTATGTCAACAATGATGGAAAACTTGAGGATAAAGCGGTCGAACTCGGTGTTTCCTATCCGCTCAACCGTGGGCGAACGCCGTTGTGGGTGGATGTGGACAAGGATGGAAAGCTGGATGTGGTGTTTTCCGGAGATGTTCAGAATTCTGGATTTGGAAAAAGTACCGTTTTTCAGCAGGTCGATGATGGTTTTGTTGATGTTGGCTCAGCGTTAGGATTCGATGTCATTCGGTCTCCGTTCGGATTTCTCGCCGATCTCTCAGGAGACGATGGCTTGGAGCTCAATGTCATCAACAACGGCTCTCCCCGATTAGCGGTCTACGACTACAACGGTAAGTCACTGGACAAATTAAACGATACTGCCCTGCAAGGAACCTCGTTTCCAGGGGCCAAAGATATTGCGGCGGCAGATTTTAATGGGGATCTGATTACAGACCTCTATTTTGCAAGAACAAAAGCGTCTGTTCGAAGCTCGGTAGCGACCGTCGACGAACGGGGTCGAGTCGTTGCGCGTTTGACCGGTCAGCCAGAAGAAGAAATCGGGTTCAGTTTCAGAACACCCGGAAACCAGACGAGAGACCTTGCCTTTGATTTCTTTCTTAAACCAGGGCTACTAACCGATGACATCTACATCGGTTCGAGAAGCTTGAAGGCAGAAAACTTTAACCTACAGCTAACAACAAGAGAAGGACTATATCCAGGGGAATGGCGCTTAGAAATGTCGCCGGAGGATTCTCGTGTGGCGGGACTACCACCAGAGTCACAAAGGCAAAAGAAGGATGGCGTTTACATTGGCTATGACCCTGACACACAAGAATGGACGGTCTTATCGGTCGGAGAAGGAAGCACTATTGATGCCGTGGTTACGCCAGCGGGTAAACGGGCCTTCACAGATATCCAAACTATCAACTTCAGTAATGCTGAGTTCAAAACAGAGGATGTGCTCTTATTTGGTACTGAGCAGGGTTTTGAAGATAAAACTGACTTTTCTAATATCAATAGCACCCTAAATGCTGCAGTAAGCACAGTTGCAGGGGACTTTGATAATGATATGGATGTGGATATTTACACGGTGACCTCGGAGCCCACTGAAAATACGCCCAATATCTTGTACGAGAATCAAGGAGATGGAACGTTTAAGGCTGTTCCCAATGCGGCGGGTGCAGCAGGGACCAGCCGTGGACGTGCCGATGTGGTGGTGAGTGCAGATTATGATCTAGATGGATTTTTAGATTTATTTATCGTCAATGGGCTTTGGCCACCCCTGTTGGCGGATGAAGGGCCGCAACAGCTCTTACGAAATACACCTAATGGCAACCATTGGTTACAAATCGATTTGGAAGGTGTGGTTTCAAATCGTGATGGCATCGGTGCAAAAGTCTATGTGACAGCGGGTGGCGTGACGCAAGTTAGAGAGCAGTCGGGTGGGGTGCATCTGTATTCGCAGAATCACCAGCGGCTGCATTTTGGCTTGGCGAAGCATTCTAAGGTGGAAAAGATTCGGGTCGTCTGGCCCAATGGTCGCAGCCAAGTATTGAAAGACGTTGATGCGAATCAACTGATCAAAATCGTTGAAAACAACGGAAAGCCGTCTGATGAGGGCAATCCAGGGACTCCAGACACTCCAGGCGCTCCAGATACGCCGGACGTTCCAGACGCTCCAGACAATCCGAGCCCACCTAACAATCCAGACAATCCAGGCAAGGGGGGAGAAGATGCTTCCTCTGGCGTCTTTTTATCGCAAGAGACCTTTGATGGCCCTTATCAGTTAAGGGTTGTTGGCACGCCTGGAGAAAAGAAAACGTACACTATTGATCTGCTTGCGAGCAGCCCCCTGTCAAAGGTGAAACCCGTTAAGTTGAATGCTGGCGATCGCTTGCGCAGATCTAAGTTCGGGTTTTCCCTGAATTCAACCGTAGAAGGCTTTCAAGACGGGGTTGATTTCTACCTTCAGCCTGGCGGAACTGCGTTACTATCTGTTGAACAGGAGGGGGTAGCGAATTCGCGCCAAGTATTTGTGGGAGGAGAGACCGGTCAGTTCACCCCTACCGGGTGGGTTCTAGAGTCTGAAGACTTACCCAAGCGACCTGATTTTGCCCCTGGGAAAGAGCTTGGGTTGTTTGTTGGGCAAGGGAAGGATTCTTCCAACTTAGAATTTCGTTTGAACAGTGATGGGTTACCCCACAAGGGTGAGCTGAATGTACTCACTTCTGCCGCTGCAGACTTTACGCCAGTGAAGTTAAATGCGAACGATAAGCTTTCTTTCGGCAAGGGGCAAGCCAGACGTCATTATGCCAATGTAAAAAGTCGCATCCGACCACGGTTTGATGGCCTTGATGCGGCACTTTCAAAATCCGGAAAAGTTGGTTTTACCTATACGCAAGATGGCAGGAATCGGCCCCGTCTGGTTAATCGAACAGGTTCAAATTTGGGCACCCAAAATGCCTACGAACTTCCCATGGCGACTCCCTTTGGCAAGCCAAACTACGATAGTGCTACCGAGAAAGGCGTTTTCCTTTGGAAAGAAGAAGGGAGTGATGTTTGGAAGTTGAGAGCGACAGGCGGTGGCAAAAAAATTAATCACTTTAAAGGGAGTATTGTTGCTGAGCAACCGATTGATCTCGCTACTGGGGTCGACCTTGAGAAGAACGACATATTGAACACCTCTGACCCCAATGAAATTCGTTTTGACTTTACCGTACAGAACATTTGGGAAGATGGCATTGATTTTCGATTGCCTGAAGGTGCGGCGGCAACACTCAGCTTAGGTGCTGATAACTCAGGTGCCAATGATGTCATAGCTGATAACACCAATAACCAAGGCTCTGCCCAACTGCTTAAGGTTGGAGCACAGCAATGGGAGGTCAATGCTCTGCCATTAGTCCTATGTGGATG
>ERZ1740067.1073-NODE-1073-length-19840-cov-6.385595_pt1 | contig 19840 bp, 18 predicted proteins | sample MGYA00581736_ERZ1740067 | MGnify/ENA primary metagenome ERZ1740067 (study PRJEB43018, sample SAMN04849236) | marine metagenome | isolation source: floating plastic debris | place: Pacific Ocean | collected 2008-08-27 | study: EMG produced TPA metagenomics... | reverse complement strand
AACCATGATCCGTTCGGCATCGCCACATTGCTTTTTGACTCTGGCAAAAGTGCCTGGATCAATGGAGCTACCTTCAATCAGGTCGATGCGATGAGCCAACCGGTGGGCTTCAATTTTTTTGCGGTTGTGATCGCGTATCTCGACATCGACTCCTATTACCCGCCCCTTGCTTGCAAGTTCCATAATGGACGCGTGGAGGACCAAAGAACCACCATGGGCCACACCGCATTCCACGACCACATCGGGCTGCAAGCGCCATAACAGTTCCTGCATGGCCACAATGTCTTCCGGCAGCTGGATGACCTGAACCCCAAGCCAATGAGGTTCGTACATCAATTTGAACTCTGCTGCCTGTTTGAGACGCAATGCTGCCAGCAGGTCCATTCCTTCGGGTGAGTAGAGATCAACGGTGGTCTCGGTCTCACCCGTCTTCAGCGTAATCTGCGCATCTGCCGCAGCGCTAATTTCGCGCATCATTTTCCGGCCTCGAGATTTTTGAGTTCAGGGATTGGCACGACCATCCGCCCGCCTTGCTTGAGGTATTCAGATAGCTGCAGACCAATTTCTTCGGCAAAGTTCCACGCAAACACGATCACCAGTGCTGGCTGATCTTCGAGAATACGCTCAGGAGCAACAATGGGAATATGTGTACCTGGCGTAACGCGGTTCTGTTTCAGTGTGTTTCTATCGCCGATGTAGTCGAGATCATCAGGTCCAAGATCGAAGAAGCTAATCAGTGTGTTGCCTTTGGCAGGAGCACCGTAGCCGGCGACACGCCCACCTTTAGACTTTGTTTCGGCAATAAGTCCCAGCAAGTCATTTCGAATTGATCCTATGCGATCCGCCAAAGCCTGGTACGGGGCTTTTGTTTCAAGGCCGAGGTCCGCCTCAAGTTTTTCTAGGTCGCTCACCCGCGTGGAAACTGGTCTGGAACCCTTGCGGCCTACCCAGGCCCGCAACTGGCCATGGTGGATCGGCAGTCGTTCAACATCGAAAACCTCGAATCCATGGTCCGCAAAAAGCTTCTGCATGGGGCGCAAAGCCCAGTAGGAGACATGTTCGTGATAGACCGTGTCGAAGGCACACATCTCCAGTAGATCCACCAGGTAGTGCGCTTCCAGAACAAACGCCCCATCATCCCCCAGCATAATATTGATGGCCCGCATTAAGCCGGGCAGGTCAGGTATGTGAGGAAATGTGTTTGTCATGGTCAGCACGGAAGCCGGGCCATGAGATGCACGGAGTTTTTTTGCTAAGTCCTCATTGAAGTACCCTGTGAAGACTTCGGACCCTTTGGAGCGGGCCGTTTCTGCGAGGTTGGCGGCAGGGTCAACGCCAACGCGTTTTCCAACTCCAGCCTTGCCGAAGCCCTGGAGCAGGGTGCCATCATTACAGCCGACATCGATAACGAGGCTGTCGCCATCGAGCGCCAGTCTTCCGGTGATATCGGCGGCCAGTGAATGAAGATGATCGGTCAGAGTGGATGATGCCGAAGACATGTACAGATAGTGATCAAACATGACTGATGGCGACACCAGCTCAAGAAGCTGTACATGACCACAATCAGCACACAGGCCAACGCGGAGCGGATAGCTTTCCTCACCACTGGTGTTGACTTCCTCAGGCTTGAGGAAGTTGTTGGCCGGCGCTGTCTTGCCCAGATCCAGAACAAGGTCGACAGCAGTGGAACCACATACAAGGCAGCGAGACAAAGACATTCTCCTCAAGACAGATCGCAATGGGAAGCTCAGGAAATTCCCTGGCTTACAACCCTCACGCCATTTGGTTCGTAACCGACTTTCAGTTCCTGCAGATCAGAAAGAGCTGCACGAATGGATTCGTGTTGGCGAGGATCAGCAAGAAACATCAGGAAGCCGCCACCACCAGCACCGCAGAGCTTGCCGCCATAAGCACCTGCCTGTATGCCGGCATTGTACCAACCGTCGATCTGGTCGGTGCTTATGGATGTCGCGAGCGCCCGCTTGTTTTGCCATCCGCTGTTTAGCACATCGCCAAAGGCTTTTACGTCAATGCCGCCCAGGGTCATGCGACGCAGCTCTTCTGCTTGCTCCTTCATGAAGCGAAGGCGCTTTATGTTGATCTCAGTCCGCGCATTCTGCGTTTCCAGAACCTGTCCGGCATCACGACTGATGCCGGTCCAAAACATGAGCATTGAAGTGAAGAGCTTGTCGACTTCCTGCGGGCGCATGGACTGTGGTTCGACAGTCACGCGACCATTTGACAAGAACCCCAGGTAATTCAGGCCGCCAAACGCCGCCGCATACTGATCTTGTTTGCCTATAGGCCGGTTCAGCATGTTTATCTCGACCGTCGATGCTTCTTCCGCGAGTTGCGCGGGAGAAACACGTTCGTCGCGCAATACGTGCAATGCGGAAAGCAGGCTTACTGCAAAGCTTGATGATGCACCCAGCCCTGATGCGGTTGGAATGTCGGCAATAACACCGATGTACAATGGGGGTTCGCAAGGAACCAGCTTGAGGCACTCGCGGGCAATAGAGTTCTTGATGTCGTCAACACTCTGTACAATCTCTGTTTCAGAATAATTTAAGCGGTAGCTCTTCCCAAAAAAACTGCTTAAGCGTTTGACGGTCACGTAGATATGCTTATCGATCGCGGTTGAGAAAACCGCGCCACCTTCGCGCTCATACATTGCAGGCAAATCAGTGCCGCCACCCGCAAAACTGATACGGAATGGGGCGCTCGCAATGATGTAGTTTGGCGGATTGGTGCGGCTAGCCATGTTTGACTGACCAGTCGTACGGAATGTCATTGTCGAACGGGTCGATGTAGATCAGTTCGTTCGGATCATGAGGCATGGTCGCGCAGTTGGCGAGTATGGCCAGCTTGTCTCCAAATGCTTTGTAGCCGTTGGTGATGCCCGGCGGAATCTTTACGAGCAGGCGGTTCTGGTCACCCATAAAAACTTCGGTCAGAGCACCTTTCGTCGGCGAGCTCTCGCGTCCGTCATACATCACCAGTTTGATCATTCCGGAGACACAAAAGTTGTTGAGGGTCATTTCCTTGTGGATGTGCCACGCTTTGACCACGTCCGGATAGCCACTGGAGAAGTAGATTTCGCCAAAGCTGCTGAATTCCGGGTCTGTGGATTTCAGCATGTGGAATATGTTACCGCGCTCGTCCGCAATCACACGTTTGCGAATGATCTCCACTCCGTCGATCGGATCGCCTTTGACACCATCAATCTTCATTGTTTTCCCCCGAAGCCCGCTGTCTTTTCTGCGCTGCTACGCAGATGTTCCGCGCTGTGAATTTAGTGCAGACCGGCTGCAACGCGCTGGCGCCAATAGGCGAGAGTGTCCGTCAGGATCTGTTCGTAAGGAACTCTTGGTTCCCAGCCAGTCAGATCTCGAAAGGGTTGAGTGTCTGCGATCAAGCGCGGCACCTGTGTAGGACGTACGAATTCAGGATCCGTGCGATAGGTGATGCCTTCTACGGTCGACATGCCAATGAGCGAGTCAAGTGCTTCGCGGAATGTATGGACCGAAGCCTCATCTTCTGAACCAACCAGGAAAAGCTCGACTGAGGTCAGCTTTTCTCTCGCCAGCCAATAGGCTTCGACGATGTCCTGGACATGAGTGAAGTTGCGGCGATCTTCGATGTGTCCGACCCGAATTTCTTTGTCGATCAGCCCCGCCTCCACACAAGCCACCTGGTACGCATACCAGGGGATGCCGAATACCTTTTCGCGGCGCGGGCCTTCATGGTTGAAGGCGCGGGTGCGTATAACGTTCAGGCCATAGGAACAGTGGTAGACATAACCGATCAAATCCTGAGCCACCTTTGTGACAGCATAAGGATTTACTGGGCGAAGCACGGTTGTGTCGCGGATCGGGACTTCATGTTCCTCAATCTGACCGTACTCTTCGCCGGACCCAGGGATCAGCAGCTTGGCTTTTGAACCCATCTGCCGCATCGCCTCAAGAATATTCAGGGTGCCGTTGTAGTTCACGTCCATGTATCGGTGTGGGTTTTCCCAGGACGGGCTCACAAAGCTTTCAGCCGCAAAGTGAAAAATCCTATCCGGTGCCGCGCGTTCGATGGCCGTTCGTGTGGAAATCGGGTCGGTTAGATCGCAGTCAATCCAGCTCAACTTGGTCTGGATGTCGCGCACATTGTCCATGCGCGACAGGTGCCAGCGCTTGGTTGCAAAAATTTCTGCGTCTGGTTGTGTGCGCAGCAGGTAGTCGGCCATGTGAGAGCCGACAAATCCGGTTACACCGGTGATGAGAATGCGTTCGCCCATGCTGATTGACTATCCGTTTGGTATTATTCCCTGTCCGCGATTCTTAACGAAATCGAGGAGGGCGGGTATGGCTTGCGCCACGCCCTGGTTAAAATCAACTTTGAAAAACGGCTCATCAACAAGATCAGCCGCTTCGCCGTCGCGTGGATCGTCACCTACGAAAGGTGTCACGCTTAGATCCAGTCCGTGTTCACGCTGGGCTGCGACCAGCATGCCTGGCTTAGGTTTGCGACAGTCGCAATTGTCATCCCAATGATGTGGACAGTGGAAGATGTCAAGAATATCGCCGCCTGCCTGGGCAGCCTCTTCGCGCATGCGACTGTGCACCGCCTCCAAATCCTGTTCGGTCAGCATCCCGCGGGCTATCCCGGCTTGATTGGTAACAACCACGATATCGGAGCCTGCTTCGCGAATGGCCCGCATGGCTTCTCTTGACCCGGGAAGCCACTGCCATTCTTCAGGTGATGTGATGTATTCGCCGCGGGCTGCCTTCACGTTCAATACGCCATCGCGGTCAAGGATGACACATGGATTGCGAGACAGGAAACGAGCTGTTTGCTCAAGACGTTCCGGTGATCCGATGCTGTAGTAGCGATGATCGGTTTCAAATGCCGCAAGCTGTCCGTTCGCCGAAAGTTTTGGATAGAGTTCTGCTTCGAAAGAGAAATTGCCGTCTTGTGGAAGCAGTTTGAGTACCCGGCGATTTAGTAGAATGAAACCTATGTCGACGCCCGACAGGCCCGGTGTCTTTCGTGACTTGTCATATGTTTCGACAAGACCGCCGTCCGACACCTTCAGATTGCTTTTCGTGATTTTGTCGCTGTTGCGGTAGACCGTTACTTGAGCGTCCGCAGATGTCTTCTCGCAGTAGGAGCGCCACATATGCGACAGCGGCATTGGCCAATAATTGTCGCAGTACAATAGTAAGAAGTGCTCGTCGACTTGGTTCTGGATGCGGCGGACACGGGTGCCGGTGTCGTCATCGACCGGTCCCTCCGAATAGCTGATCTTCAGCCCAAATTTGCTGCCATCGCCACAATAGTCGCGGATCATGTCGGCCTTGTAGCCAATGAGCAGAATGATCCGATCAATGCCCTGGTTGCGCAGCATGCGGAGTAAGTAGGCGAGGAAGGGCACTCCATTCACCGGAGCAAGCGGTTTGGGTATCGATTGCGTAAGTGGTCCTAGCCGTGTGCCGAGGCCACCGGCCAGAACAACAGCTTGGCGGGGCATGTCGTCGAGATCAGCACTGGTCATGTGCTCTTAGGCCTTTGCTCACATGCCCGGTCCAGGACCGCGTGGATGAGTGACAAATGCGAAATCTCGACAAAGCCGTAGCTATCGGAGTCAATGAAGAAATTCATGTCCCCACTCCTGCGGAGGGGGTTTTCGGAAGTGAAGCCACTGAATGTGGCAACCGCGATATTTTTAGCGCGGGCCGTCTCGACTGCATTGAGAATGCTTGGTGACTGACCCGAGCTGCTGATGGCCATAAGCAAATCCCCGTCATGGCCGTGCATATCGATCTGCGTTGAAAATACGTTTTCGTAACCCAGATCGTTGCTCAGGCAAGTCAGAGCTGCGCCGTCATTGAATGCGAGGGCGCGCAGGCCGCCATTTTTTGAGTAGTCAATGGCCATATGGCTGGCGATACCGGCACTGCCGCCATTGCCGATGAACATCAGTTTGCCACCGGCTTTGGTGACTTGACGGGCCATCGCGATGGTCCAGTCGATTGCATCATCGAGGGCCACTTGAAGCCCGTCGTGATCCTGGACAGTGGCGTTGCTGCCCAGTCTATTGAGTTCGCCAAAGTACTTTTCTATGGAACTGGTCACCAAAACCGCAGAATCTCTAGGAAGATGTGGAAGACGATCCCCCAGGACCCGTCTCTTTGGTGCGGTTTAGCACATGGATCATGCGCCCGAAAGGGCTTTCCCGAGAGTAGGCCGCGGTCTATTAATGCACTGATTTTACTGAATTTTTCAGCCTGTTTCGGCCTTGGGGAATCCCCTTGCGGGCACGCTCCATAGATTCCGGCATCCAGTCTCCCGCGACCTTTGACTCCACTATTGTCTAATTTCGGCCTAGTGCAATCTTGGCTGCTTTCACAAATCTGCGTGGTGCACGGCCAGCGACACGTTGCAAGAGGTTCGACCCACGTGTGCTTGCAACACTTGCCGCTGCTGAGGCAGGCCATGGGATAACGCCGCCGTGGAGCGTGATCGTGTTGAACTGACTTGCCACGTCGACCGCGTCTACGATTGTCTCAACGCCGAGGGGATCGCAATCAAGGTAGGTGAAGCAAGCGCGACCAAGGGGGTCGACCAGTGTTCCACGCTGGCGTGTCCATGGTTCAACCGGAGGAAAATCCACGCTCTTTGGATCAGCGCCCAGACTTGCCAGCGACTTTTGGATCCACGCTTTGCAGTCTTCGCGAACCGCCTCCGGCTCGCTGTTGACCTGCGTGGCAGCGGACCTGAGGAAGTTTTCCCAGCCCATTTCAAACCGGGTGTCGTTGGGAAACAGGTCGCGTTTGACGTTCTCGAAGCAACCCGCAAGTATCGCGGGATTCCAGAGGAAAGGCTCAAACACCTTTGGTAACAATTCTTCAGGTGTTTGCCCCGCTTCGGAAATGAAGCGCGTAAGGTGCTGTGTCCAGCTTTCCAGATTGCCGTGTGTCCCGCCCCCGCTTCCACCGGCGTGGCCCGTCATGGAGAGTGCTGCGCCATAGTAAAACACTTCATCTGCAACGAAGAGATTGGCGATCAGCGTGCCGAAATCTGGCAGAGCGTTGAAGAAGTAGGTGCCTCCGGTCAATGCTCTGACCTTGTTGATTATGTCTCGAGAAACAAGTGAGTGGTATGTCGGCACATAAACACGAACGCCTGAATGATCCAGCCAGTTGTGCAGCACACGTTTGCTGTCGAGGCAGAAGAGGCCCGGCGCCAGCTCACCATGCCTGTCAGACCGGTCAATTTGGGCTTTCTCTGGCGAGTAATACTCTCCCCACATTGCCGGCGGGCGAACGTCCAGGGTGAGGTGGTTTCTGCGTGCCTGGTCCGGGACATTTGGCCAGTAGTAGGTGTGCGCCTGCCAGGTAAACAGTTGGGCCTTTTTGCCCTCCATCATGCCGGCGGCTTTTTCAAGACAGTCCGGCATGAGGGCATCATCGTCGCCGATGTAATTGACATAGTCGCCTGTGGTCAGGTTTAGCGCCTGTTCCCAATTGGCGTGCATCGATATGCGCTCATCGGACCGGTTGTAGATGATGCGTGGATCGTCAAATTGCTCAACGACTTCGCGTGTTTCGTCGCTACTGCAATTGTCCTGAACAATGAGTTCGAAGTCTTCATACGTCTGCTGCAGGACCGTTTGCATAGAATGCGCCAGTGTTTGGTGGCGCTCGCGTGTTGGCATGCAGACTGAGAATTTCGGCATCAATAACGTTCCTTCCCTAAGCAGGGGTCGAGGCATTGGCGTGGCGGACACATTTCCCAATGACAATTGAGAGAAGTGACAGTGCTTTGCACAATGCGCTTATTGATCCTTCAGGCGCATGACTTCTTTCTGAGAGTCGGTTGCTCTTGAAAGCAGCTCGTCGCTGAATGTGAGGGAGAACTTACCCCAGTCAGGCATGTAGCCTACACTGTAGCAGTAATAGAGAGTTTTTCGGCAACGACCGGAAAGATTTGGGAAACTCCCATGGGTCATCGCTTCAGTGAAGATAATCGCATCACCGGGGTGAGCATCAACAGGGATGAGGGCCGGCTCATTGGCCCCTGCGGGTGTTTCAGGTCGTTGGAAGTTTGATTTGTGAGAGCCCGGGACCGCTGCGAAGCAGCCGTCCTCCACGCTGTGGTTTGAAATAGGAAACACAGCTTTTGTTAGGACCGAAAAGATCTGACCGTTGCGGGCTTCGTAATGTGCCTTCGGATGAATTGGCGTGCCCGCCATGTGGAGTGGTGTTACCCCATTCTTCCAATGGTAGATCGCGTAGGTGTGGTTAAGCCGATACAGGCCCAATGACACATCGCTGATCACGTCCAACACTTCTGGATGATCAATCAGCGCTTCATAATCGGGACCTGCTTCAGCAATGTTGGAAATGTACAATTCTTCTGGTGTGCGCGGCTTGCTGCAGACTACGTGCGGCGGCAGTTCACTCTCTGCTTTAGGCTCCATCTCGTCCAGTTGAGCACTGATGCGAGCAACAGTTTCCTGCGGTAGTACATTTTTTAGAACCACATATCCTTGCAAGTCGAACAGGTAGCGAGTGAGATCATCCATTGGAGTGTCCGTTTGTTCCGGAATGTGTGTTTGCCAGCCATGCAGATACAGCCTTGCTGTCAATATTGAATTGATCTGAGTTCGGACGAATGTCGTCTGGCGTGATGTTGCGGTAAAGCGGGAGTGCCTGGTAGCTGATCTGTGCGTCGGATGCTGCAGCCCGCATTCGATCGGCGGGCCGGTTATGGGATCTTGAATCGTCTATGACGATCAGGCGTCCTGTTTGTTTCAAGGAATTCAGGATGGGTGCGTAGTGCGTGGAGTTGCTTTCGGCAACGCCAAACAACGCTGCATTGTGTCCGTCTGCTGCCAGGTCTGCGCGTAATTTGCGTGCCTGGGGCCACGCGTAGTTGTAGACAACTATTGTTGCAGCGGTTCCCGTTGCCAGTTCGAAGATGCTGGCTTCGTCATCAAGTGGCGTTGCAGGGCCAGTTTCCGCTTCACTGCGGAACAAGCGCTGGCTTGGGGCCATAATACGAAACCCGGGCGCTATCAGGTGTCTTTGTATGATAGCTTGGCTTGCTGTCGGATCCGCCAGGGCATAGCCGGGCATGTTTGCCATGGAACAGTAGTCTGCCAGATTGTTGAGTCGCGACTGTGGGCCCTCAAAACCGCTGTCCACAACGACGGGCACAATTGTGAACGATCCCGTCGCTCCACTCTGCCGGGCCATGTTGTATGTGTTGACCATCTGGTCGCAGGTCAAAAGCAGAAAGTCGAGCTGCTTGACAAAGAATATGCTGTCCACACCCTCGAGCATCATCCCAAATCCAAACGCCACCATGGCATTTTCGCAATTTGGAGTGTTGATTGCCTCGATGCCGCCGCCGACAGGCAGGTTCCGTGTCAGCCCGGAGAGGCAGCTCGCCGTTGTTATGTTCTGGCCAAAGCAAACGAGCTTGTCAGCTTCATTGATCCGTTGGCAGATCGATGTGTTGATACTCTCTATGTAGGTCATCTGTCGGCCGGACCTAACTTGTTACGCACGCTTGCAACTATTGCGCCCCATTGGCTTGCCGGGATTGCCTGTGAGGCTAGGTAGACCGGGTCTCTTGCCGATTCTTCAATCACCGGCCCGCCCTCATATTTCAGTGCCGCAACTCCACCATGGTGATAATTTATGTAGCGGGGAGGTTTGTTTTCTTCGTGGACGTGGAAGTCGCCCAGCGTGGACAGTGATACTTCTACGATTGCGGGCGCCGACTTGGAAACGACATCTTTGCGTACGCTCGCAAGTACTTCTACGTATTGTTCAGGGTTACCACCCTCCAGATGCACGTACGGGATGTCGAATGTCTGAGCCATACCACTAAGATCCACATCGCACCGGCGCTCATCTATGCGGGTGTACATAGACCACTCATTGTTCTCGATCAGGTAGATGATGGGCATTTTTAGACTGCAAGCCATCATCAGCGCTTCATAGAAGGCTCCTTCTTCAAGTGCACCGTCTCCGGTTACAGCAAGTGTGGCTGACTCATGGCCTTTCACGGCCAGCGCCTTTGCGACGCCTACCGCCACAGGCAAGCAGTTGCCCAGAATGCTTGAGGTATAGACGATTCCAGCTTCAGGATTGGTGAGGTTCATCGCACCAAACGCGCCGCCACCCTGGCCACTTTTGGATAGGCGGTACTCGTCTATTTCAGCTGAAAGATCAAAGCTGCGGGCAATGTTGTAGTGAATATTCCGATGGGTAAGGAGCAGGCGGTCGTTGTCGTCCATCACTTTTGACACTGCAACAGCAATTGCCTCGTGGCCAAGCGCTAGATGGATTGGCACCGAAAATGCTTTCTGTTTGATCATATCATTGATCAAAAGCATCGAGAGCCTAAGACGCACCATTTCACTGGCAAGCGTCGTTGCCAGCGTCCCATCGTGGCGTTGTGTAACCTCGTCTTTCATTTATCTTCGGCCTCTTCTGGCATTTGCGGAGCTTCCTAGAGACTTCCGTGTTGCTCACGGAAGTCCGCAAACGAACCATAGCTGGCGTGGTCATCAGAAAGTCGGGGTTTCATTCCATTCAGCGGCCACTCGATTGCGAGATCTTTATCATCCCACGCGATGCCGACGCCTTGATCCGGCGCAAAGTCTTTGTCGGCCAGTATCATCAAGTTTGCATCAGGCGATACTGAAAGGCATCCATGGGCGAAACCTGCGGGAACCTGTAGGCCGCTCGCGCCGCCGGAGCCTTCAGGGGTTAGGTCAAACCCCTTCCAGACTCCAAAACTGTTGCTACCTTCCCGTAAATCCACAACCACCCAGAACATATGGCCGCTCAGTGAGATCAATATCTTGCCTTCGCTGTGCGGTCCAAGCTGCGCGTGCATGCCCCGCAGGATACCAGCCTCTGCAGTTGCAGAGTGTAATATCTGGCGTTTCTCCATCTCGAAGCCTGGAGCCGTAAGTTCACCTTCGGCAAATACCTTCGTCAGTGAGCCGCGCCAATCGCGAAAACTTGTGAAAGGAGCGTTCAGCACAGGCGGCAGGGAAGGGTCAAACATACTCATGAGACGTGATCTTCGGTTTGCCGTGCGGCAAGTATGCTGAGGGCATAGTGGCCGCGTGGGCTCTTCGTGCGCGCGAGCTTGAGCGGTTCAAAGCCTGTTTCGTTCAGCAACGCGCCCAAGGATTTAGGATCGAACATCCAAAGATGACAGGAGTTAAAAATGTCGTCGTCCTGTGGGAGACGTTTGAAGGCCAATTCATCAGGCACTTCAACATACAACAAACCGCTGGGGGCAAGGTGGCTGTGTGCTGTCACCAGCGCTGCGCGGGGATCTGCAATATGCTCAAGAAGATAGTTCATCGAAATCAGATCAAAGTCACCCTGGGCAAATTCTGCATCGAAACGGCACGTATGGTAAGTAATGCCGTAAGCTTCGACAAACCTGCCCTGTTGGCCCGGATCGACAATTTCCGCCGTCCACTCTTCGTTCTGAAATACATACGCGAAGACACCGCTTGCCCCGCCGACATCGAGCAATCGCTGCTTGCTACCGGACCGGGATGCGACAATATTCTGTTCACGCAGACGCTTGATGGTTGTCTGAATGTCGTTCGTACGCTGAACAGACTCCGATTGATCCGGCGGGAGGGCAACAACCCTCTTAAAGACAGATTCCGCAGTTTCTTTGCGATACGTACTGGTGGCATCGCGATAGTCGGTGTCGTAGATGCGATCTAAGTGATCGGGGTCTCTACTAAACCGGGAGTAGTGGAAGCCGCAGTTTTGACATCTCACCCATTCGCGTTCGTATCCAGCGCTCGTCACTCCGACCGTGGCTTCATATGAATCCGGTGCTGAATAGCGAAACACCGTGGAACTCTTTTTGTCCCCGCAGATAATGCAGCTTGAAGGTGTCACTTTGATGCGCCCTGCGGTGGTGAGCTTGGGAGGTGCTCCAGAAAACCAGCAACGTCGCGAAGGCCGTCTTCAATATCGGTTTCAGGGTGCCAGTTGAGCTCGGTTGCTGCCCGGACACCTGATACGTTGCGAATACTGGGATTGTCCGGATTCGTCTCAATTAGAGTATTCGGCATGCCAAGAATCTTCGCGGCGTTTTCAACCACTTCGCCAAGTGTAACCGGCCTGTCTGGCTGAATGTTGTAGACCTCAAAACCATTACGGCCTTGCGCAGCCAAAACTGCGCGCGCAATGTCGGAAACATGCACGAAGCCGCGTGATGTCAGTTTTGAGCCGACCTCCACGGTCTCACCACCGGCCACTTTCGCCAACAAGGACTCAACTGCAGACCAGTTGTCGTGTCGTGGGCCGTAGATGATCCCGAACCTTAGAACTGTCACAGCGATGCCGTCCCGCAAATGTCCCTGTTTCAAAAGGGCCTCGCCGGCAAGCTTTGACAACGCGTATTCGGAGGTCAGGGCAAGCGGGTTAATCGCCTCATCTTCCATTTTAGGTTTGGCAGGATCGAACGTGTCGTAGACCCACTCACTTGAGGCATAGATGACCTGAGGTATGCCTTTCGCCTTCGCAACGCGAAAAATGTTGGCTGTACCCGTCACATTGACGTCAAAGCACAAGACAGGGTCCTTCTTGCAATCCCCGTCACGGGCAATGGCCGCAAGATGCACGATGGCGTCGATATTGTCCGGGAGGTGCTTTTCCAGGTTCGGATCTCGGATATCGGCTTCAACAACTGTGCCGTCGGCACTTGGCCGTGTCACCGTGTCGATTCCGATGACCTCGATGTTCTTTGCTTCGCAGTGTTTCCTGAGCTCTGTGCCAACAAAGCTCTCAGCACCTGTTATGAGCAGTTTCATGCGGCAAACGTCCTGGATCAAGCCTGAGGGGCAGCGCGGTTTTCTGCCATGAATATAATGTTGTCAAGCGAGGTGCTTTTTGGTGAAAAACCCACTCTCTCAGTTGCGAGGTTGTTGGAAAGGCGGCCCGGCAGAGGAGCTTGGAGGCCGCTGCCACAAACCCCGTCTATGGTGTAGCTCAGACCGTGCTCATTCGCCAAAGCTTCGAGTATCCGGAACTTGCTGGTGGGAGCGGCACTCAGGATGTCATAGGCGCCATTGGGGGTGCTGTGGCGTACAAGCTGGTCAATCAAACCCGTAAGGTCGTCAGGACCGATATAGTCGCGCACCACATCCTCGCGGCGAGTATCAAAAGTGGTTCCGGTCAGTGTTGCCTGAAGTATCTGGGCTACCAGGAAATCACTTGTAAGGTCCATCTGTGTGCTGACAAATCCGAAGATCCGTATGTCCGCGATTTTGAGATCCGGTGTATCGCGATGTCTGAGTTCTGCCAGCCGCTTTGCAATGGGGTAATAGAGACCATCGGCAGTTTGACCCAAAGGGATTTTGATAACTGGGTTCGGCTTACGGGCCTGTTCGTATTCAGCCCCATATATTGCGCCGGTACTCAAGAAGATGTAGCTGCAATCGGGGTGTCTGGTCAGGTAGTCAACACACAGACGGTCGTAGTGGGCGGTGATGTCCAGAATGCTTGCGCCCGCACGTCGAATGTCGCCAGGAACGCCGTTTCCCAAAGCATTTATTATCAGGTCAAAATCGCCATCGGAGAGCCTGTCATAGCCGGCAACCTCCGCGCTCAGATCATAAGACTGCACAAATGCTTGGGCAGCATGGATGTTCCTTGCAAACAGCGTCACGATGGCGGGCTTAGAGTAGGCAAGGGCGAGACATCTGCCGATCTGACCGGTTGCCCCGAGAATAGCGATTTTCACGCGGCCCACTCGTCGAGTTTCACGCTTTGTGTCTCACCCGGCATTTCCGGCACCAGGTCTTTTGTGCGGCAAAACCGCATCTCAAAATCAAAGCGTGTGCGTTGCATGGTAGGCTTAAAGGCGGTGCGGTGGATCGACCACCCATCCAAACACAAGACGTCGCCACGGTTGAGCACGGGAGACCACAGTTGTGTTTCCCCGACGGCTGCCTGAACGCTTGTCTCATCAATCTCAAAGTTTGAGTACATGCGCTGCTTGATGCCATCTCCTGCTGGTTTGCGCTCGCACTGTACGATTGTGTCCAGAGATTTCGGGTAGAACTCGAGCCCGGGCGCTTCGCTGCCGGCGCCGTCTACGAGGGGTACCCAGAAATTTAGCAGCCTTCCGGCGGGCATACGCATCACGCTGGCATCCTGGTGCAAGGGGACGGGGCGTCCAACCTGGCCGGGCCCCTGCTTGCGGACATGGCAAGCTTCCAGAAGTAGTGTGACTTCGGGGCCCAAATAGGCCCGCATAACGTCCTTCAGGAGACCAGTGCGAACGATGTCCTGAATGTTGTCGCGCAAAGGGCGCCCGTCACTGCAGATCAGATCGTCTTCGAAAGGACGAAGGATGCCGTATCCATAGTTCCTGCGTTTGGCAGATTCGCTCAGCGTGCCTTGTTGATGAGCAGTCTCAAGATCTGCATACCCTTGTTCAACGCGTTCAGTGATGCGCGTCAGTGCTTCCGACGGCACAGCGTTTCGGATCACGAAACACCCGCAGCTTTCAAGAGCAGATGCAACTGTGCCGGGCTTCAGATCGCGAGCGTCGGCTGATAGCGCCTGTTCTGCGTTCATGTCAGTGAGGCTCCTTTTGCCGCGCGAAACCTCAGAGCATGCCGGCGCACGCAAAACCAGCTAAAGGCTATGGACTGTCTCTTCATAGCGCCGGTTGTCTTCTGGAATCTGGCCGGGCAGCAGCCGGGGAATATGCTTATTCTTGAAGTCCTCATTGCGCAGGTCATCAACTGAAAGGCCAAACGCTGAGAACCTGTCCGCCCAATATGGGGACTGTTCCAGCTGCCGCTCAAGACGCGCGATTACATCCGGCTGGATCTTTCCGTCGAGCTGATGTTGCAAAAACCCGGTGAAGTAGAGCGCAAATCCATGCTCAGGAGAAATCACATCACTGAGGGCTGACAGGTTCATGAGTTGCTGGCGGATTTTGACAGGGCGGGTCTCACTGAACAGCCGGTGGAAGTTCAAGTGATAGTTCATAAAGAACCAGATGTCGTCCAGCTGCTCCGCCGCGGGAATGGCATCCATGTTGATTGACCGGAAGGCATCTTCAAAGTTTTGCGACGCAAGGCGCAAGCCCATGTCCACCTGGTCTTGTTTGCCGTAGCCCCCGGAGTTGAAGCGGGTGTTTGCACTGCCAACAGGTTCAATCAGCCCCTGTTCAACCATTGAATCATAGATGGGTGTGTTGGGAAGAGGCTGGAGGATCGTGATACCGCACCAATCCAAGTCCATCTCGCGGGCGACGTTGATGGTGTCGTTTATCTGGCCCAGTGTTTCCCCGGGGAAGCCAAGCATCAGGAATACACGTGCGTGAATCTGTTCGTATTTGCGTAGGACTTCAGCGGCCTTCACGAAGTTCTTGACGGTGCCCGGCTTCTTTACCTGCTTGAGAATTTCAGGGTTTCCGGACTCCATGCCGATATTAAGCGCGATACACCCGCTCTCCGCCATTGCGGCGACGACTTCTTCTGTACATGAAGCTGCGATAACACCGTTTGTAGCGTCCCACGTCATGTCCAGCCCACGCGCTACCATGCCGTTGAAGAGTTCGATTGTGCGTTTGTGATCCTTAAGGAGGTCGTCATCAAGCCATGTAATATGGCCAATTCCATACTCTTCTTTCAGATGCTGCAATTCATCGAGTACATTTTCGACCGTACGCTGACGAACTGCCTTGCCGTTGAAATTGCGCACACTGCAAAAGGTACATTGGGCCCGGCAGCCGCGATTGGACAGGCAGGTCGCAAACTTCGTTTCCTTCGGCTTGAAGCCGTGGAAATTCCCGATAACTCCAAATTGCGACAGCTCTTCTATCCTGATGAGGTCGTACGCCGGGATGATGTTTAGGTCATCCGCAGTTGGTTGGCTCTCTGCACGCAGGTGAATGCGCGTGTCCGTTGCGGCTTCGTTGACCACGACTTGCCCAAGCGTCGCGGGGTCAGCATCACCGGAAACCACAGACATAAATCGCTTGATGGCCAGATCACCCTCGCGGATGAAGGCAAATTTGACGGCCGGGATATCGTCCAGCACCCTGTCGACGTCGTTTGTGACGTGCACCCCGCCGATGCTGATGGCGGTATCAAACTCAGACACATACTCACACACGCGTTTGAGTGAGAGATGAGTCATCGTGAACATGCAAGTTACACTTACGAGATCAGGTTCGAAGCTCTCGATCGATTCCTTGACGCAATCACGCCAGACCGCGTCAAAGTCAAATGTATCGGGATCATTACACAGATAAGCTGCTTTAAGGACCTCGTGGTTGAGGTTGAGGATTTCCACGTCGATGCCGAGCCGTCGCATGTTTGTGGCGAGTACTGCAGATCCATAAGGCGGGTAGTTTGGGTAGCGGCGGCGCTTTGCCGTCTGCACCCTAAAAAGCTCCGCTTCTCCGTCAGGAGGCGTGATCATCAGCACACGGTCAATACGTCCGCGGGGAAAGGAAGATTTGAGAATCTGTGTGACTTCGTCGAACTCTACCGGGGGCAGAGATCCCATCAGCGCTGGAGATTCAATCATCGTCATGAGCTCAAGACTTCCCTACGCCAAGTCATACAACTTCTGGCGTCCAAACTGCATTGTGCCAGAGCCCTGATGAACATGTGTTGTTGCAGGTGCACGATGCACCTTGTATCCCGATCCAACCCAAACCAAGCGGAGACCATACAGTTTGCGGTGCCATAAGCCAAGACTTGTCCGCCTCTCTTGTCTCCGCAAACCATTAATTTCCTTAGCCTTTTCATGGGTTTAGTTAGAGGTTCTGCCGATGCGTAACCTGTGTGTCAGTGAAGCTCTAAGCCATCGTGGTGGAGAGGTTAATGAAGACGCTTTTGGTGCGTCCGGAGCCTTTGCCTGGGTAATAGATGGCGCAACATCGTTTACTGACAAACGCTATGCACCGGGGGCTAGCGATGCCCACTGGTATGCTCAGGAGCTTTCAGCCGCATTTGCCCGTTCCGCCCATGAAGATTTGTCGCCTCAAGCTTTGCTGACGAGAGGAATCTCTGAAACTGCGGCATTGCTTGAGGAGCTTACCGGGACGAAACCACCGCGCCATGAGGAACCCCATGGGGCGGTGGTCCTTGTGCGGGGTGACGACAGCGGCATCCATTATGCGATTTTGGGAGACAGTGCGCTCATTTCGCCACAGTTTGCCGGGGGTACGGCTCAAATGATCTGCGACCCTGCCGTCGAAGCCGTTGATGCCAGCTTTGCGGCGCGGATCACTGAGCTGCGCCAGCAAGGCATCTCCGACTGGGCAAAAATCAAGGAAGATGTTGTGGAGATGATCCGCGTCCTACATCTCACAATCAATACGCCCGCTGGAATCCAGGTTGCCGGACTGGATCCGGCTATTGCGGAGAATGCGGTAACGGGCTGTGTTCCATGGCCTGATGGGGGAGTGGTGCTGCTGGCAACCGATGGACTATTGCGGCTGGTTGATCCGTTCAAAGTCTATGATCCCGGTGAATTGCTCACAGAAAGTGCTCTTGGACTCGGGCCACTCATCAAGCGTCTGCGGGCCATTGAGAATGCGGATCCCGATGCAGCTATGTATCCACGCCTCAAGCAGTATGATGATGCGACGGGGCTGGTCCTCATGGCATCAGCTTAGGGAAAGAAGCTGCTGTGATCTGCTTGTCCTCCAGCGATATTCTCTCACGAAGTCGCAAGAAATTCCCGTACGGTTGTTGCAACGGGTGGATGCCCGGTCATATAGGCGCTCTCGACCAAAGCCTTTAGTTCAGCTGAGGCCATCAGCGCCCGTCCGCGTTGCTCATGTGCGTGGTCAAAAAAGCCCACAAGACCATCAGCGTTTTCAACCCTAACGATATCTCCGGCAAGTGTTGCGGGTTTTCCGATCGGGATTTCCAACACCGCATCAATCCACGCCATCTTCGGTAGTGCCAATTTTACATCCGGCGGCAAGTCCGGTGTGTCCTGACGGCGCCCGTTGAAATCATCTGCCGAGAGGCTGTATCCCAACTCGGCGCAAAGGGCGGGAAGTTCAGTGGACATCACAATGTCGCGGTGGCCATGGTGCAGGCGCGATTTCCATTTTTCAGTTCCAGGGGCCCAAAAGTGCTCACGCCCGGCAACAGGTACACCATCGAGTTTTGCCCATATTTCCGACTGTAATCCGTCAGGAACGCGAATGTCGAAAGCTGCGGCGAGTTTGTCGATCTCGCTGGTCGGGTCAGTCAGCAGTGACTCGTATCTAACGAACGCCAAGCGGTCTTTCTGTGACGCGAGGCCACGCATATAGCCGCACATGACTTTGACGAAGTCTTCAAACCATTCCAAGTTTTCAAGTGCGAGCTCGGGCCGTCTCTCGCCAGGCAGAACGCTGGATGTCTTAGCGGCATTCGAAATGATGACGTCCAAAGGATGTCTAAGAATATAGAGAATGCTGTATCCGTTGGCCTCATAGAAGTCGACGGTGTGCTCTGTGATTGGTTCGTGGGTTGCCGCCCATTGAGTGCCCCAGGCATAGCTGCGCAGTGGAAATCCAGCCAAAGCACAGTATTGATCATCCGTTTGGATGAGGCATTGCCCGATCCCCATATGGGTGCTTGATGCCGTGATGGCTTCCAGAGATCCGTCATGAAGATATTCACTGAACAAGCGCCTCACGGAAACCAAATGATTGACTGCGAAGCTTGCCGCCCGGCCCGCAAGACGAACATCTGTGAGCGGATTTGGTTTGGTGGAGTGCTCAAGCAGGTCAAACAGAATGTTCTGGAAAATCATGTTGCCGGAACTGGCAACACCGGTGAGCAGCAAACGATGGGGTGGAAACTGGTAGAGATCGCACAGCGCTGCCAGATGTAGAATACGGCCACCAAAGCCAAGTTGTTCGCGGGCATAGCGGCTCGTTTCAAGAAAGCTGTCTTCTTGGTCTGAGACGGTTACGGCTGCGACAATCAGAGTGATGTTCGGGCTTTGAAGAACCTGAGCGAACTCTTTGGGGCCGACTGATGGAACAGCTCTTGCTGGTTCCGGGGTGCTTTGGCCGGCATCTTTGGCGTATGACCGAAGTGCCGAGTTAGATGGGCGTATTTCAGCATGATGCCGTCTCTTTTGGCCCGGTTCGTGATGTGCAACAATGGATAGGCTGAACGCGGAACATATTTCGAGTATGTCCTGAATCTCGTGCTTTCCACCTATTACAGCATAGCGGGGCTGGTCCGGGTCAGTCTGGGCACCCAGAAAGTCTGTCGACGCAGATTTAGCTGGTACGCCCGCCGCTGTGATGCAGTTACGCATACTCAAGTGCTCTGCTAAAACGGTACACGTCCGAGATCGCTCCAAGTTTGTTATGTTCTAATTGCTAGATTGGACTACGGCTGCTTGTGCGGGGGTGCGAATTCCAATGATGGAATTGTGTCCGCAATTGCAAAAATGTGGAACATCGCGCCGAAGCCGCCAGCATTTCGTACGATACGTGCATCCATGCGGCGACGGGTTTTCAGCTCCTCAACAAACTCCTCGAAATACTTCACGACCGCGCCGCTATAGTACTCGTCCATATAGATGTAGCTGTCGGGTGCCATCAGATCGATCAGATACTCGAACACGATTTTATAGGGAGGTGCAATGTTGCAGTCGAGGCAGGCGAACCCGACCTGCCGTCCTGAGTCGAGATACGCATTGCGGCGTTCCGGTGTCAGAGTTTCCTCAAAGTAGCCCTGTATAAGTTCGCATTTATCGACGTACAGATTGTGTGCGTGGAGGGTCTTCAAGTCGTCTGCGAGCACATCGCC
>ERZ1740067.1072-NODE-1072-length-19859-cov-5.157544_pt1 | contig 19859 bp, 18 predicted proteins | sample MGYA00581736_ERZ1740067 | MGnify/ENA primary metagenome ERZ1740067 (study PRJEB43018, sample SAMN04849236) | marine metagenome | isolation source: floating plastic debris | place: Pacific Ocean | collected 2008-08-27 | study: EMG produced TPA metagenomics... | reverse complement strand
GCATACGAGATTGGTCAGTGACTGGAGTTCAGACGTGTGCTCTTCCGTCTTCGGCCTTGGGGGGCTCGCGCTCGGTATCTCTGCGCTCTGCCGAGATCGACGGTCTGCGCTACTTACCCTGGTTGCTCTCTGGGCGGTCAGTGTGGTTTTGCTGCCCCGTGTTGGGGGCGCTGTTGCTGCAACGCTCTTCCCGCAACCTGAACCCACCCAGCTATTAGCGGAACTCGAAAGTGTTTCAGCTGCCTTTCAAAAGGATACAGCCTATCGGGAGAAAATAGACGCCGATATTCTAGCGCAGTACGGCGTTGATACCATCGACGCGCTTCCAGTGAGTTATGTGGGCTATCGGCTACAAAAGAGCGAGGAGCATTCAAACCCTCTGTTTGACGCCTTCTACGGCCGGGTTAACGCCTTACATTCACAGCAACAGAGCGTCTTAGACGCGCTATCGGTGCTATCTCCCGTGCTTGCAATCCAGACACTTTCGTCTGGCCTGGCTGGCACGGATCGATTTCACCAGATTGACTTTACGCAAGCCGCTGAAATGCACCGACGAAAAATCATTAAGCAGCTCAATAACGATTTGTTTCTAAACGGCGCGAAAGAAGACGGACCCTATCTCTCTGATCCCACGCTATGGGAGGCCGTTGCGAACCTGGACTATGCAGCGCCGCCAATCTCTGGATTTGCACGCCGCTACCTTCCCAGTGCACTTATCTTGCTCTTTTATGCTGTATTTGGCGTGGTCTGCGCTGTCACTGTCATGAAACGCGCGCAGTCGAGGGTCGCCGCATGACTTCCTCAACCAGTTTCAGCCTTGAAAAGCGCCTGTTTTTAACCGCACGTCCTGGTATCGCCGCGCTCGTTATTGTCGCGGCGCTATGCTGTATTGCTGCCTTGGCGGGACGGGCGCATGTCGATCGTGTCGAAACAGCCCAAGCCGCGTTCCTAGCGGAGAAAGGCGCTGACCTGGCAAAATGGCGCGATGAGCTTGCCGCACTCGAAGCTGGGAAGGCAAAGCCTGCTCCCTATGCAGCGCGGCCGATGAATATCCGCATGCCAGCCGTACTCCCGTCGGCGCCACTTGGTGATTTTGGAACAGCGTCGGCGGGTCTATTTCCCACCGCAACGCTCATCACAGCCTGGTCAAACCCGGCAAACTTGTTTGCCAGTTATGAGTTTTCAAATCCCAATTTACTTGCCCTGGGCGGCTTCGATTTAAACTTCGTCGTCGTGGTTATCATGCCACTGCTCATGATCGCAGCCTCTTTTGATGTCCTTCCCAGCGACCGGCAAAATGGGCGTTTGCGGCTGGTTTCCGTGCAATCGGGCCATATCCGTGGGTCGACATGGAATAGGCTCTTCATTCGCAATGCAGCGCTTTGGGCGGTGCTCGCCCTGTTTTCCTTTGTCTGGGCTTGCATCCCAGCGGCAGATACCGACATGACTTTGCGGCTGGCGACGTATTTCGCGTGGCTCACCATAGCCCTTCTTTATGGGCTCTTCTGGTTTGCGCTCATTGCTGCATCAAGCATTCTCATAAAAACCTCAGAAACACTGGCTGCGATGCTCTTTGCTGCGTGGGCCATATTCATTTTCGCGGTTCCAACGCTTGGCGGCGCCTTTGCAGAAGCGATGTATCCGCCCCCGTCCCGTCTCGCTTTCCTATCGGAAATGCGGCAAGGCGAAGTCACCGCTATCAACGATACCGCCGCGCTCACCGCTGGCTTTCTGGCAGACCATCCAGAGATGACGGTCAGTGATGAGAAGGTTCCGGACTATTATAGTTCCTATTTTCTGGCCAACCAGGAGGCGGCCAAACGCACAACACCGGTTTTAGAGGCGTTCACCCGATCGCAAATGGAACGCCAGTCAGTCACGCGCTTTATGCAGTATGTCTCACCTGCAATCATTACAGACGCCGCCCTTCAAGCCATTTCCGGCGGCAATGCCAACCGCTACCACGCGTTTCAGCAGCAGGCCGTGACTGCGCTTAAAGATCTGACTGAGAGAATTGGACCAAGCGTCGTGGCCAAACAGCGGCTGTCCCTGGAGCAGTTCGACGACATCCCCACATTTCAGTTTGTCGAGGTCTCGCTGGGCGACCGGCTGTCAAAGCGAGCTGTCCCGCTTGGCTATCTGCTTGCGCTATCCATCGCATGCTTGATCTTTGCAAGGCGGCGTCTTGCTGCGCCTTTGGAGCAAATTTTGTAACGCATCGGGCCGAGGTTGGTGTCCGGTCACGTGTGGGACATTAAAGTTTGCAAGATTTTGCTGACTAAAGTTTTTAGCGTCCCAATGCAGACAAATTGTCTGCCCAAAAGACAAACACATCTTTGATCTCGCATCCTGCTCCCATATGAGAGTTACTGTGTAATGCCGACGGAGTTTCTTGGGATAGACTGATGCCGGACAATGCGGTCATTTCGGTAGAGAGTGTTGGCATCTCGCGTGCACAGCGCGCTGTGCTGCAAGACTTCACCTTGCACATTTCCGCTGGAGTTCATCAGGTTATCGTCGGTCCATCCGGGGTTGGGAAATCCACCTTGCTCGGCCTCATTTGCGGCGTCCTCACGCCGCAGCACGGCCGTGTAATCGTTTTCGATAAAGACCTTGCCTCGCTGAATGCCGCTGCGAGAGATAAGCTGAGGGCGACACATATGGGCGTCGTTTTCCAGACCCTTGGCCTCGCTTCAGCGCTGAGCGTATTGGGCAACTTGAGCCTCGCGCAGACAATGGCTGGGATACAGCACGATGATGCTTTTGCCACCGCCCTATTAAGCGATCTGGGTCTGGCGGACCGAGGCGATGCAAAACCACGGCATCTCAGCAGGGGAGAAGCGCCGCGCGCTGCAATCGCCCGCGCGCTGATCGCACGGCCAAAGCTTTTCGTGGCAGATGAGCCGACGGCGTCACTGGACCCACACTGGCGAGACACCGTCCTCGATATGGTGTTCGCACAGGCTGCGCGCGATGCCATGACCATTGTGATGTCGACACATGACCAAGCCATCGCGGACCGGTTTGGCGCCGTGCTGACGCTGCCACAAGGACAGCCGTCATGATCCGCTTGGTGCTTGCGCACATGCTAGACAGGCCTATGCCGGTGGCGCTGAACACGCTTCTCATCGCATTTTCGGGCGCGCTATTGTTAACGCTAGCAAGCCTATCACAACACCTAACAACGCGCTTTGCCAATGACATGGCGGATATTGATTTGGTTGTCAGCGCAAAAGGCTCCCCGCTGCAGGTTATTCTATCTTCGTTGTTCCATGTGGATGTCCCGACGGGGAATATTCCGTTGGATGCCGCCGACGCCCTTGCGAAAGACCCGCTGGTTGGCCAGGCGATACCGATTGCTGTGGGAGACCGGTTTCGCGGTTTCCGGGTTGTCGGCACAAACCTTGACTATTTGGCCCTGTATAAGGCGAAAGCGCAGGTTGGGGCGATTGATATTGCGGCAGACAATGCTGTCATCGGCGCTGCGGCTGCACGCGCTTTGAGCATCACAATTGGTCAGAAATTTGCTGTCACACACGGGCTTTCAGGTGATGGCGGCGCTGAACACGATAGCCATCCGCTCATCGTGACCGCCATATTGGCACCGACTGGCACTGTTTTGGACAGATTGATCGTAACGTCTGTTGAAGCTGTTTGGGAGGCCCATGGGATTGAAGCCCATGGGCAGCATGATAGCGAGCACGTAGACGACAGTGATCACGATCATGAAAATCACCATGATGACGAAGATGACCATGATCACGAAGATAACCATGGGCACGAGGTTGAAGATGATCACGACCATGCGCACCATGACGAACAGGGCGCCAATGCGCAGGAAGTAACCGCTTTGCTGATCCGCTATGGTTCGCCCTTGGCCGCTGTCCGCCTCCCGCAAAAAATCAACGAGCAAACCGACCTGATGTCGGCTGTGCCAGCCTATGAAACGGCACGGCTCTTGAGTGTATTTGGTATCGGCCGGGATGTCGCGCAGCTCATCACAGCTGGGCTTGCTCTGCTGGGCGGCTTTGCGATTTTCGCATCTCTATGGTCAGCTTTGGATAGGCGAGAAACGGATATGGCGCTCTATCGCCTCCTCGGCGCACAGCCGCCGCAACTCCTGTCTATGCTCCTTTTGTAAGGGGCTTTGACAGCCGCCATTGGCGCTCTTGGCGCTTGGGCTATTGCGCGGATTTTTCTATGGTGGCTTTGGCACGGTGTTGATTCCCTCGCAGAGAGTGGGTTTGTGCCACTTGCGACGTCTCTGCCGGAGATTATAATCCTTACGGGCATTGTTGCCTTAGGAGCGATTGCCGCGCTGCCAGCGGGCATCAAGGCAGCACGGACGCCACTAGAGCGCGCACTTGCTTAAGGAAAGGATGAGCCGAGCGTGCTGAGAGCCATAAAGAGCATTGGCCTAGTGGGTTCAGCGCTATGCCTCGCGCACAGCCCTGTCTCAAAGGCGATTGAAGAAAAACCCATTCCTCCGGGTCTAGAAGATATTTGGCAACCAGCGCAGACGCCGGATGGCGGTGTGTCATGGCGTGTGCTTGAGACGACAGAGGAGATACAGCGCACAGACGATGAAGGCTTCATCGTCTCTCGGCCCAACTTCAGTAAGGAAGTCAAAGCGCTAGAAGGAACAACTATCAAGGTAGCCGGATGGATGATGCCTCTGACCAATGGTCAGGAACAACATCATTTCGTTTTGCTTGGCTATCCACCCGGCTGCCCGTTTCACCTCCATGCGGGACCAAAGCAGTTCATCGAAGTGCGCACACCCAAACCAATCCCAACGCAAATTTGGGACCCGATCATCATTGAAGGAACCCTAACGCTAACGGGTTACGACGAGACTGGGGTTTTCTATCAAATTGCCGATGGTCAAATGCGGCAGGAATAGGTGCATAATTCGTTTTCTAAGGCGCCGCGAGGCTACCTTTTTTTGTGAACGATAGATCTTTGAATGACCTTGCAGGCAGGGCAGATCATTCACGTCGCTACCGACGCCAAGTAAAGATAACTATCACCAGGCTGGCAATAATAGTTGCGGAGGCACGCTACCAAAAACGTGATCGGGGGTACCGTAGGACAAACGCAATATCGTCTCGTTTGTTCTAGGAAATAGCAGTCTTCCGCCACGGCTGCTGAGAGGCGGGTTGGCGAGGATCCAGCTCCCTAGAGCAGTCTCATATTCAGTGTGAACACGAGAACGCTCTAGAGTCTTTGATGGTCGCACTTTCGAACAGAATAACCGGTCTACGCTTATTTACGAAACTGCTCTAGCGCACGCTTTTTTCTCGCAATCCGGGACCTTTACAGAAACGCCGCCATTACCTTCAACCAGCCTGACTTGCACCGTCATCTTATAAGCATTGACGTTCGATAAAAACTCAAGTTAACTTGACTAACTCAAAAAGGGGGCGATGGATGGATGTGACAGTTGCATGCATGCAGATGGCGTGCAGTTGGGATGCAGGCGAGACATTGAGCCGCGCGGAAGCGCTTGTCCATCAAGCGGCTGATCAAGGTGCTCAGATCATTTTGCTTCAGGAGCTTTTCGAAACACCCTATTTTTGCATCGATGAGCAAAATCGGCATTTTGATTTGGCGCATAGGCTGGAGGATCAACCCACCATAAAGCGCATGCAGACGCTGGCAAAGGAGCGCGCGTTGGTTTTGCCGGTGTCTTTCTTTGAAAAGGCAGGGCTAGCGTTTTACAATTCCATCGCTGTGATTGATGCCGATGGTTCAATCGTTGGCCATTATCGCAAAAGCCATATCCCTGACTTTCCCGCCTATGAAGAGAAGTTCTATTTCAGCCCTGGTGATACGGGGTTTAAAGCCATTGATACGCGCTATGGTCGCATCGGCGTTGGCATTTGTTGGGACCAGTGGTTCCCCGAAGCGGCCCGGGCGATGGCTCTAAAGGGCGCTGAACTGCTGTTTTACCCCACCGCCATCGGCAGCGAAGTTGTCGACCCATACCTTGATAGTAAAGACCATTGGCAAATGGTGATGCGTGGCCATGCAGCCGCGAACATTATGCCGGTGATTGCGTCAAACCGCATTGGCATTGAGCGCAGTGACAGTGGTGTGGAAATGGAGTTTTATGGCTCGTCATTCATCGCCAATCAAGTTGGCGCGGTTGTGCAAAGCGCAGACCGTAAAACCGAAAGCGTTCTGACATACAGCTTCAATTTGGATGAAATTCGCCGTCAACGGAGAGACTGGGGCGTGTTCCGAGACCGGCGACCAGATCTTTATGGCACACTGCTCACACTAGATGGGCACACGGCACCGCTGCTGAGCTAGTTCGCAGAATGGAGCTCTACGCGCGTTTCCTTGCCATATCCGTCATCGGTACGGTTGCCTTGCTGCCTCTGCTCATCCTGCCTGCGATGGTGGGTGTTCTGGTTGATGAGGGAGGGCTGAGTGAAGCCCAGGCCGGGTGGCTCTCGTCGGCCGGCGCATTTGGCGGCGCAGGCGTCAGTTTTCTCATGGCCTTGCGTATGCACCATATTCACCCGCGCCGCGTTGCGGCTGTCATGCTGCTGCTTGCCATCTTCTTGGATGGGATATCTGCTTTCGTGATCGGGCCCGATCCCCTATTTTATGCCGTGCGCATCCTGTCGGGCCTCACCACAACAGCTGCCTATGTCATTACGCTCGCAGCGTTTGCTCGTTTTGACAACTATGAGCGCGGCTATGGCGTTTTCGTCACGCTACAATTTCTTGTCAGCGGCATTGGGCTTTATTTGTTGCCAGTCTATGCAAGTGAGATCGGGGCGACAGGCATGTATTTGGTGTTGGCGGCCTGCAACGCTTTGGCGCTTTTACTGACTTGGACTCTGCCGAGCACCGCCGCCCAAGAAGCCGTATCATCCAAACCGGGCAGTGAGCTTCGTTTTTTGCTGTCGCTGGTAACGCTCGCTGCAGTGTTTGGTTTTTGCACCTTTGAAATGGCAAACACGGCCCAGTTCACCTATGTGGAGCGCTTTGCGGTATCGATTGGCTTGCTGGATGAAGACATTGGTTTTGTGCTGCTCATTGCCTCGCTCATTGGTATCCCAGGAGCCTTCGCTATCGTGTTGATTGGTGATCGCTTCGGTACGGTATTGCCTTTGGCTTTTGGCATTTTGCTCGCTATTGCCGGGCTCAGCATTCTAATGTATTCGCCCACTTACAGCGGTTATTTGGTTGGCAGTTGTTGTCTCGGATTTTCCTGGGCGTTTTGCTTGCCTTACATCCAGTCCTTTCTGGCGGGTCTAGATCGCGATGGCAGTGTCGTCGCGGCCGGATCGACCGCCTCAACCCTTGGCGCAGCCATTGGACCGGGCTTGGCCGCTACTATGCTTGGTGAGGGTCAATACGCGGCCGTGTTTGCCACCGCGATTGTTCTATTCGTCCTCTCAACCGCCTTATTCATTTTATCTGGCGCGCGTGCAGCAACGTCGCGCACTTGCATGGTGACAACATGACCCGCAACATTCCAACCGAAGACCCCCGCGATTATGGCTTTTACATGCCTGCAGAATGGGCGCCGCATGATGCGTGTTGGATGGCCTGGCCGTGCCGTGATGATTTGTGGCCGAATTTTGCCGCGACGCAGCAGGACTATGCCGCTGTGGCCAATACAATTGCCCGCTTTGAAACGCTGAACATGCTCACGCCAACGCGCCATCTCAAGGCAGCGCTTTCGCTTTTGGACCCCTCTATCAACATCATTGAGGCGGGCATTGACGATTCCTGGGCGCGCGATTCCGGTCCCAATTTCCTGGTCAATGCAGATGGCGGGGTTGCCGGTTCTACTTGGACATTCAACGCCTGGGGCGGCAAATATGAACCCTATGACCAAGACGCGAAAATGGGCGCCTTTATCTTAGAAGAGGCGCGCGCCAAGCGCTTTGCCTCCCCGCTGATTGCAGAAGGCGGCGGCATAACGGTGGATGGTGAGGGGACCATCATCACCACAGACTCCTGTTTTCTGAACAAAAACCGCAACCCAAACTGGACGCGTGCGGAAATCGATGCTGAGCTGTGCCGCACGCTTGGCGCAGAGAAGGTTATTTGGATCCCCGGTGATCCAGATGAAACGGAAACCGACGGTCATATCGATGGGATCGCTGCCTTTATAGAGCCAGGGCGCGTCCTGGTGGAGGTCAATCCAGATAAGAGCGACCCACACTACGCCGTTGGTATTGCAAATATGGAAGCCCTGAAAAACCAAACGGATGCGAAAGGCCGCACGCTTCAGCTCGAATTTCTGGACGAAGGCATTTACCATCCAGACCTGTGGAATGGCGGATGCAGCTCCTACATCAATTCTTACCTCGCCAACGGCGCTGTTATTGTACCTGGCTATGGCTATGACCGCGACGCGGCAGCGGTTGAAACTTACGCGGCGCTCTATCCCGACCGGCAGATCGTGCAGGTGCCGATCAACAATATTGCCATCGGCGGCGGCGGCATTCACTGCATCACCCAGCAGCAGCCGTCTGCGATAAAATAATAATGCCGAACCGTCAGGTTATTGGCCTTCGAAAACCACCTACTCCAACGCGCAAGCGTGGGCGCGAACGCCGGGAGAAGATGATTAAAGCGGCGTATGACCTGCTGTGCATTCAAGAGATCGAAGAGATATCTTTCCGTGATATCGCAGCCCGAGCAGACGTGCCGGAAGGGTCAGCCTATCATTTCTTTGCCAATAGATTTGATGTGTTCACCGCGCTCGCGGCATCCTTGAGTGAAGACTTTATCGCAGCGCACCGCAAACCTGTGCCGGCATCAAAACGTCGAACCTGGCAAGACCTTGCAGCGCATTTGGTCGACGTGGGTGCCGCTGTGTATCAAAGTAGCCCCCCAGCACGGCAGCTGCTTATCGGCAGCAAGACACCGCCCGAAATCAAACTGGCTGACCGGGTCAATGATGAAGCGGTTGGGCGCGTCATGTATGACGTTTTCAGCAGTTATTTTGACATTCAGAAGACCGAGGAGATGCAGCGCGCCTTCTTCTTTTTCATTGAGTTGACTGACTTATTTTTCTCTTTATCGATCATTGAGCATCAAAAGATAGCGCCTGCCATGATCGATGAAGCAAAGCGCGCCGGCATTGCCTATCTCGCCACATATATCGATTAGCGGTTGGTGGGCGCTGCAGCTGCGGCCAATCTTGCGAAGGCCGCCCATCTGGCCAAGGACAATGCTGCCGGTTTGCCGGCAATGCTGGTGCCATTTGTGACCATTGAAGACAAAGTAACGCCTACGCGCGGTACAAAATCCTGATGGCGTAACCAGCCTGCCATCATAGAGGAGCCGGGAAAGTCTAGCCAACGGCGATTCAATCTTTGGGAGCAGAGTACAAGGATTCCAGAGAACGGGCTATATCGGCTCAAAAATGAGTAAGAACATATTGGAGAAGTCGCGGAAGCAGGACTGCTTAAATTTTCCGCCGGCTTACAAGCCATACAAAACTGTTGAATTTGACAATGCCCTTTGTTCGAACGACTGTACCGGTTATAGAGATATCGGAGTAAATTTAAGCGCGGAGTAAACAACGACCGATGTTAAACGCACCTCACGCAGTTGATGTTCATGTTGGACAAAAAATTCGGGCAAAACGCAGACAATTGAAAATGAGCCAGTCAGCGCTCGGCAAGGAGATTGGCCTCACGTTTCAGCAAGTACAAAAATACGAAAAGGGGACAAACAGAGTAAGCGCATCCGTCCTCTACAAGATCGCAATGATATTCGATGAGAGTTTTACGTATTTTTTCGAAGGCTTAGATGCACAGGATGACGCAGAAATGACCTCTGCCAACGAAATTAGTCTGCGTATTAAAGACACCAAAATAAGAAAGGCGTTTCTAAATCTCGCTGAATCGATTGAAAAGCAAAATCGATAGCCTTATTCGGCTGCCATTGGGAATTTAGTCAAGTGTCTCGACTGACGCCCTCGTTCAAAGGCGGCCAACAGCGTTCCCTTTGGCTTGAAAAGAGGCCAAGGTTGCCATTCGGGCGCATTATTCTGCGCCAGTGAAACACTAGCATTTGCCAGTATTTGTGATGCTAAAATCTTTATCTGCATGTATGCGAAATGCAGACCGATGCATTTATGTGCGCCTCCGCCGAATGGAATCCAGGCATAGCGGTGCCTCTGCTTTACGCAATTTGCTTCGAATCGAGCTGGGTCAAATCGGGTAGGCTCTGGCCAAATGCTCGGCATTGTGTGTGTGTAATTTGCACTAATCCAGACATGGCTTCCCTTTGGGATCTCGTATCCCCCGAATTGGAAACTTTCCAGTGCTCGGCGCGGTGTGTTGGACAGCGGCGGGTGAAGTCTTAGTGTCTCATTGAAGGCCATTTCAATATCTGTCAATGCACCAAGTTCTTCATATTGGATTGCTGACGGATCAAACAAAGTCGTTAGTATTTGCTGACGAAGCCGATCCTGCCACGCGCTGTCTTGAGCAATCTCCGCAATGAAAGCGGTGCCCGATGAAGCAAGTGTATCGTGCGCGGCCATCATGATGAAAATCATATGCTCAACGACATCGACGTCGGTAAAGCTGTTGCCGTTCTCATCCGTTGCGTTTGCAAGCACACTGAACATATCCGTGCGCTTTGACCCACGACGCCCAGTTATCTCACTCTGGAGGTATTGGACCAGCACATTGCGTCCGTCGGTTCCGCGCTTCATTTGCGAAAACGGAAAGGGTTTACGCAGCGGTGACACCGAAGCTTTCATGAGTTCGGTAAATGCCAAATTTAATTCGGTAGCTTTTGGGCCTAGCTCAACACCTAAGAAGGGCGCAGCAGCTAGCCGGAGCGTGAGATCTTTGAGCGCGGGATAAAGATCTACGAATGGTTGTGACGTCCACTGTGCAACAGTATCGGCGACCAGCGCATTAAGCCGATCCACATAGGTAGCCATCACAGCTGGCTTAAAGGCAACGCTGATCAGTTTGCGATGAAAGCGGTGCTCTTCAAAATCCATCATCATCAGGCCTTGCGGAAACAACCTTTCAAAATTGGGCTTCCATCCAAGCCTAGATGAAAAGACGTTAGATCGATTTTTCAGAACCAGTTCATTTGCCTCTGGCCCCATCAAACCAATTTGCGTTGTGCCCCAGCATCTTTGACGAAAAACGGGCCCATAGCGTTCTGTCATGTTGCGGGCAAAGGCACCTGTATCTTTGAGATGGTCTAGCGTGTGGCCAAAGCCAATTATCCCATTCTCGCCTGGAATATGGGATAGCTCCCGCGCTGATGGATTTGGTAAAGCAGGCTCCCCTTCGCGGCGTGCTATACCGCTGCTCATTTTACGTGAGAGCCATTCGTGACCGGCATTATTGGATCGTCATCGACATCTTCGGGCAGTCGCAAATGGCCATTTGCTATAGCGACCTGTGTACGCCACCTCAAGCTCTCGATAAGAAGCATGTTGAGCGCCTCAAAAACTGTTTTAGGCAGCTGCGCGTTCTCCGGATCGGACTGCGTAGATTTCACATACTGAAGAATATCGCACAATAGGCTTGCAGTATTGAACTGGTCTTGAGGATTTTGCACCCTGCCTCCCCTTTTCTTTTTAACGAACTTCATGCGGCAGCAGATTGCTGTGTCAAAGCCTGCGCTTGGTCAGGGTAAAGCTCGGCCAGCGCTAAACCTGGCCACGGTTTCGGCCATACTATTGGATAATCCAGACTAAAAAGGCGATCGCCGTCTTTCAGATCTCTGCGAACATTGACCTGTTTTATTGCCCCCGGACGATCAAAATAGCGGACTTTTTCCCCGCAATAGCGCAACGACATGGCGCGACGGGGACGGCTGGACATATTACCGCCAGAACCGTGCACCGTTTTAACATGGTGAATTATGACGTCCCCTGGTTCGCCATCAAAGCTTACAATGTCATAACGACAGCGTTCTCCCTCCATATCAGGGCAACGGGGATGGGGGGATTCAGGCAAGGTTGATTGCGACACAAGGACATTGGGAGCGTAGATATCGTCCCACAAATGTGATCCACGGACATATTCCATCGCCCCATTCTTTCTGGAGACGACATCAAGCGGAATCCAAACAATGATACATTGATCGCCATCGATCTGAAAATACGCCAAGTCTTGGTGGAAAGCTGTTTTTTGTTTTGTATTTGGTGCTTTACAAAACGTCGTATCTTCCCAAAAACAAAGGTATTCAGCATCTAGAAGGCCAGAGATCAGCGCCGGCAAGTGACTGTCAAAGGCCACCCGGCGCACACCAATATCAGATTTCCAGGCGGCTACGTCATACAAGAACTGCCCGCTGTCACGCCTGTCACCGGTTTCCAGCAAAGGCCGAGCAGCCATATCCGTGTCTATTAGGCTTTTCATCCGGCTTACATCAAATCGGTCGGCTTCGCCTGACGTTACAGAGTCATGTCCATCCCAGATCTGATGCCCGACAGATTCAAAATCATATGCTGTGTGTGACCTTCCCAAGCTGAGGCGTTGGCGCTCCACAGTCTTGCGCAACGCTTCAACACCATCGTGGTCAATGACGTTTCTTAGACAAACCACGCCATCGCGTTCAAAGGCTGTTTTATCACCGTCTTTGAGTTCGATAGAGGTCGGCATGAGCTAAGCCGCCTTGCGGTACTGCGCGCCAACCGGTCGATAGGTGAAGCTTACGGCTTCATTCGGATTGGGGAGTGTTGCACGTTGTTTTGTAAGCGCCGTAATATCAATCTTTGACGTCGCTGGTATGTAGGTGTCGTTATCAACCTCGTGGTGCCAAGGGCGTCCCAGCGGCTCTGTTTCCCAAACCGCTATGGCGACATTGTAGAGTTTTTCCCGCGTAAGCCAGGTCAATCGCTCTACGCCGGCTTCGAGGCAATATTCAGTTAGCCCCACACCAGTCCGCAAAACAGCGAGAAACTCATCCTGCTTTGTTTCAAATGCGGCGCGATCTGAAATATATCAAGACCATTCGTAAATCGCGTCGCCGGATGGATAGGGCTGCAAATTGCATTGCTGCGCCCAAAGCTCACTAAACATATGGGGCTTTGTAGTTGGATTTAGACGTGTGCAGGCAACAGCTTTTTCGCGAGACTGATCGGTCTCTACGATGTAAATCGTGTCATCAGTATCGAACTGGTCTTTATCGTAGCCTGGCTCAATGCCTGGTATATCCCAACCCCACTTTTCAACAACGATCCGATATCGCATCCGGAACATGTCATCTAGCAAATCTTGGTAATGTTCGCGGACGTCGGGTGTAATGATTTGAACCATTGGCCTCTCCAAAAACCGTGTTTGGAGAGAGTGTCAGAATGACGGGGACAGTCATGTCCCAGAAATAGGACTTGATTCTAAGGAAATATCAGTTTTTGGCCGATTGCCGTAGCAACAGCGTGCGCCCGGTTGACCGCATTGAGTTTGTCTGCCGCGCGCTTCATTGTTTTATTTATGGTGTCTTCTTTCACACCTAGTATTGTGGCGATGTCCCAGCTTGTTTTTCCTGCTGCGACGAGTTGCACCACTTCTACTTCTCTATCTGTTAGCTCTGCGACCACCTGGTACGGGAAAGGTCCTAATAGGCTCTCAAGCTTTATGTAAACGTGCCGACTGACGAGCTCGATGTCATCTACATCAGACTTTGAGACCGTAAGCTTTTCAGTTCCGAGCGAAACACCGCCTGATACGCTATCCAGTGCATGAACTGGCACCATTATGCCGTCTCTAATGCGGTAATCTCTTGCTTCATCAATAATTTTGCGCCCCATCTTGCTAGCATATTTATGGGCCTGCGCCCATTGGAAGGGACGATTTGTACGCAGCGTACAGATTGCTATTGGGTCGTGGAGGACAGCGCCCGTTTCAATCCGATGGGCGGTAAGGTCATCCGGCCAATCCGTTAATATCATCCTATCTTTCGCCGGAACATTATATGGGTTTACCAGCTGACCGATCAGTATTTTTTCAAATCCATAATGCGCCGCAAACTTTGTGAACACGTCCATAATGACATGTTGATCATCCGCACCGTTGATATCACGGATAGCTTCAAGCACTCGCAGATTAGGGTCCTTATACAAATTGTCCTTCGCCATCATCCGCCCCAGGCTTTATTTCGCGAAAACAACAATACACTGAAGTTTTCGCTGTGAGTCTAGTCAATGATGACAAAACCAAGCCAGACTGCGCTAGGAGCGTAACAGGAAATCGTCTCATTTTTGCACACAATAGCATGTTTTAGCCAGCTGGTTGCGCAAGTTGGCGCCACTCTGAAAGCGCTTTAGATCGGTACGCCTTGAAGATGGTCGGCTGGTGGTGGTGTCTTGCTCGCTTGAAATGGACGCATGGCTCGCTCTTGTCGTCGGAATAGCAAGTGGTTGTTTTCAGCCATATTGTTGAGATGCCGGCCGGTTTCTCGAGGCTGTCTGTTGCGGTTTTGCTGCGGGGTTGGGCCATATCTGGTGCAACAAGGCTTAGCTGCGCACCGCTTTTTCCGGGCGATAGTTCGCCAATGTTTTTTTTCAGAGCCGCCCATCTTAGCGTGTTGGAAGATGCGCAGGCGCGGGCAAAACCGCCCGAGCCCCGATATTTCAATATATAAGACAATCCACGCCCAACCTCTTTTGGCGCCGAGCATGTCCGTGCATGAGAGTGGCTCTCACATTCCTGAACCTGTTTTCATGATGTGTCTAAACCAGATTTGCATTCGCCTTAGTTTTCAAAAGCTGATCTCAAACTCCGCGCCAATGGTGCGCGGCGGGCTGAGGATGGCGAGCCCGACATTGTCGGGGCCGAGTACAACCTGGCCTTGGCCATCCACGTCGAGGATGTTTACCGCTTGTGATCTGACCGAGCTGATGAATTCCGCATTGAAGAGATTTTCCGCGAAGACGGAAATGCGCGCCTTACCGAATTTATACCCAATGCGCGCATTGGTCAGAAAATAGCTGTCGGTCCGGTCGGGCTCAAGATTGGTAAAGTCGGAAAACACGCCATCACTGTAATTGACGACGAACGAGCCGAAAAAGCGGCCGTCATCATAATTGGCGCCAAAGGCACCCGACACGCCTGGCGCTTGGGCGAAACTGTTGCCGGCGAGATTGGCAAAGCCCTCTACGCCGGGAAGAGGGTTGCGCGTGTCCGGCCCATCAACCGCGAAGGGAAAATCGATGAATTCGGTTTCAAGCAAGGCCAGGTCGGCAAAAACGCTAAGCGCAGGCGTTAATTTGTAAGACACTGATAGCTCAGCACCATAGAGCTCGGCCTTAGCGCCGTTGATGACCTCTGTGGTAAAGCCAAGTGGTGTGGGTTGAAGGACCTGGATATCATCATAATCTGAATAAAAGACATTGGCATTGACTGTCAGCCGGCGGTCAAACCATTGCGAGCGCAACGCCAACTCGTAATTGGTCAAGAATTCGGGGTCGAACTCCTCAATGACCTCACTGCCTGGATTAAATCCGCCAGCGCGGTAGCCGCGGGCAACCGTGAAAGAAAGGGAGCGATCTTCATCAAAGCGATAGACGACCGAGCCGCGCGGCAGAAACGCTTCGTAATCAGCTTCCTCAAACAATCCTTGGCTAACCGGGAATACGCTTCTGAGGAGCGTATCGCACGGCAACAAGACATCAATGAAGGGCGGACCGGCCATGCACGTATCATCGCTGAACACCAAATCGCCGTCGATCCCGGTGTCGCTGACGGACTCCCAATCATAACGCGCTCCAAAATTTAGACTGAGTTTGTCCGTCAAATCGACGGTGATATCGGCGTAAGCGGCGTAGTTTTGAGTTTTGATATCACGATTGGATAATTGGTTGAAAGTAACACCCGCCGGCATGGTCGGAATGCCTGCCCCATTGAGATCACGGGTCGCATTTACATTGGAATTCAGCGTTTCATCATAGAAATAGCCGCCTATCCACCCGCGCACGTTTGGGTAGTCAAACCGAACGCGCGAATCGATCGTGAACACCTCATCCGTGCGGACATCGGAACTATCGATAGTGATTTCGTTGGGGATTGATGAAAGCGCTCTCTGGGTGTCGTCATATGTGACAAGCGTGACCATCTCCCATTGCGGTGAAAAGGCGTATTGTGCTTCAGCGAAGTAACGGATGTTCTCATTATCAACGAGACCGACGCGCGTTGTCGTGCGATCGAACACGTCAAAACCTTCGGGTTCGTCCAAGCCAAAGCGGGGGAAATCAAAACGCCGGTTGTTTCCGCTGGTAAAAAAATCCACATATTGAATGCCAAGTTCCAGCCTTAGCCCATCCAGCGCTTTGGGCTCTATCAGCAATTTCGCCCGGATAGTGGTCGCCTCAGTCACGCCTTGGCGGGTGTTTGTGGGAACATCGAGCGTGTTGAAATCCACCTCGCGATAGTCCGCTGCAATGCGAAAGGCGATTTGATCGGCCAGGATGGGGCCGGTCACCATGGCCGAGCCCTGATAGGTATTGTCTTCTGCAATAAGGCCTCTTAGCCGTGCGCCGAATTCATATTCAGGATCGGCGGTCTGGATAACAATCGCCCCGGCCAGAGCGTTGCGCCCCTGGATCGTAGATTGCGGCCCGCGCAGCACCTCAACCTGGCTAACGTCCCACAGATTAAACGCGCTTTGGCCGCCTTCCGTGGTGATGGGCGCGCCATCGAGATAAACATTTGATGTTCGCCCGGACGTATTATCGCCCCGGACACCGCCGCTGCCGACCCCGCGAATGGCAAAATCGGACAGCCCCTCATTGGCTGTCGTAATGCCGGGCGTACGCAGCAATATGTCGTTAAGCTCATAAATCGCCCGCTCGTCCAGTTGCTTTTCGGTCAGCACCGAAACCGACGTATAGGTCTCTTGCAAAGACAGGCCACGTTTGGTGCCTGTGACGATAATCGTTTCATCAACAACAGGCTGCTGCACCTTGGGCTTTAACGTTGCTTCCTTTTGCCGGGCTATTACATATGCGCCGCCCGGCGCCTTTTTTGCCACCAAGCCGGAACCAGAAAGCGCCTGCCCAATGGCCTCCTCAGCCGTCAATGCGCCAGTGATTGCAGGCGCTGTCTTATCCATCACCAAGTCTTCCGGCGTCATGATGTTAACGCCTAAAACATCACCGAGAGCAATTAGCGTATCAACCAGCGAGCCCGCGGGGAGATCTATGCTTTGATTTTGGGCCTGCGCCATGGCGACCGACGTTAGGCTTACAACCGGTAGAGCGATGGCTAAAGAAGAAGTCATTCCAAGCAGTAGCCATTGGTACCAATTTAACGTGGATAAACGACGTGCCATAAGGGTGCCTCACTGCGTTTGCGACTGCCATTCAGTCGCGTTTTACCCCTAAGACTCGCGGAGGGCCGAAATCAGTACCCTGGGCCTGAAAAAAAATTCAAAGCCCTTTCAGCACGTTGAAATCGTTATGTTTATGGTGCCCGTTCGCTGATAACGATGCGCGCTTTGTCATCTTCTGTGATGGCGACCGGGAACATTTCAGGCAGTGTTGCAAGCATGCTGTCGATATCTTTTCCATCAAAAGACAGAGCGACACGGGCTTGTGCAAGGCCGCTCAGCGCCTCGTTTAAAAGGATGGGTTGGGCAGAGTAGCGGTTCGCGTCTGCCACCAACTCCGCTAACGTAGCGCCCTTATAGCGAAGGCGGTCTTTACGCCAGGCGGCAAAACTCTCCTGCCTGAATCCAGATACATCAGACAGGCCGGTCGTTTGCGTTGCGATAATGCGCTGACCCGGCATGAGCCGCGTACGGGTATCAAAACCCATGGATTTGCCGTCAATCATTAGGGGGTGCACAGCCTCCACGATGCCCTCATTTACAGAGAGCCGCACCACACCGCCATTGCTGCGCACATCAAACACGGTGCCGACGACGCGGGCCGTGAGCGCCTCTGCCTTTACTAAAAAGGGCCGGTCCGCATCGGGCGTTACATCGAACATCGCCGCCCCTTTCAGCAACGTGGCCTGGCGCAGATCGTTTGACATACCTACTTCGATCGCTGTTCCAGCTCCAAGTGTAAGAACGGACTGATCCGTTAGCGTCACCGTTTTGGTTTCTCCAACTCCAGTGCTGAAGGCAGTCACAACGGGCGGACCGTTCACTTGCAAGGTTTGTGGCGGTTGCAGAAGGACGAGGAACGCCGCAGCGGCAAATCCAGCAAGCACGGCGCTCGCAAGGCCGCGAGGCCTGTTAGCACACCAGGTTTTCAAACCCGCCCAAAAGGCGCGCAGCCGATAACCCGAGCTTGCTTCAAAATAGCGCGGCTCGATATCGCCGCGCTTCAGAGTGCCGAGGGCGGCATAAACGCCGGCCGCCCGGTCATAGGCTTCAGCATGTCGTGGGTCTGATTGAAGCCATGCATCAAAGTCGGCGCGCTCTGCAGAAGACACCATGCCTGAACTCAGCCGCAAGCGCCATTCCACAGCAGCTTCTTTTATAGCCCGCGGGTGTTTTGCGGGGACTGTCATGTCAACCTCGGTCATTACGCGCTTTGACCCTCCTCCAGTGCAACATCGATATCCACGATGGCACGCATCACATGCTTTACCGCTGCCCGCCGCGACACCCCAAGCTGGCGTCCAACGGCTGCCAAATTCAGTCCGTCAACCCTGTGGAGCAAAAAAGCTTTGCGCCGACGCTCGGGCATTTTGCCGAGTGCTGCATTGATGATGCGCAGCTGCTGTTCTACCTCTAAGACGCGCTCAGGCGTGAATTCAGTACCTTTCACAGCAAAAAAAAGCTGGCTTACCTCGAAGTCAGCTTGTGAGCGCATATCGGTCTTACGCCGCTCTGTGAGCACCAGGTTGCGCGCTGTACGCCACAGAAAGGCTTTGAAGTTCTCAATCGCCCCGAGATCGCCTTTCTCCGCCAAACGCCGAAAAGCCTCCTGCGTCACATCCTCCGGGTCGGGCGGTCCATCACCAAAAGCCTTGCGCAGATAGCCGGACAGCTCTGGCGCGTATGTCTTGTAGAAACCAGAAAGCGTTTGCCCATCTGCAGCGCCCTCTGATGATGAAACATTTTCATCATGGGCCTTCAGAATGGTGTCGCTATGCTCAGTACCATCTGGCCGCAACAGAGTTTCCTCACTCGCTTTTGAGACGCACTCTAGGGGCTACGTAGCAGCTTTTACATATATTCCAAGCTGTAGATGCAAATGGCGACAGAGCTTTTGTTCTTGGTACAGGGTAGGGATTCTCCGGCTAAGCCACAAAACTTCGGGTGTTGTCCTGTGTCGGCGGCCCTCTGATTGTAAGTAAAAAAGTGTGATCTCGATGGTTGCGGGAAGCGGTCATGTGTCCGGCCTTTATGCGCGGTAGAATCTGAGCTGCTCCCCATCTTTAGACCACGCTGCTGGATGATTTTCCGGGGTCATAGCTTATCCAGCCAATTGGCTGAATAAGCTGGAAAGTAGTTCGACCGGTGGTTTGCTGCCGATGGTGCTGTGAGGATGAACCTCATTATAGTCTATACGCCAAGCTTCGAGTTTTACCCAAGCATCGTCAAGGCTCATGAACCAATGTGTGTTCAGGCACTCCGCCCTAAAACTGCCGTTGAAGGAATCGATATAGGCGTCGTCAGTCGGCTTACCTGGCCTTGAGAAGTCCAGGATAACGTCCTTTTCAGAGGCTCATAGATCCAAGTCTCGAGAGATAAATTCGCTGCCATAGCACGTCGGGAAGCCGCGCTTGGACTTGTCGGTATAAACCGAGGATAACGTATCTACTAAGGAGATCCGACGCAGAACTCCAGTGGTGGGCGGGTTCAACGGACGCTCAGGCTGCATCAACAGCAAGCATCAATAAACGACGCCGTCGCGTAACGGAAAAGTGTTACCTATGTCTTAGGTACAATCT
>ERZ1740067.1071-NODE-1071-length-19868-cov-22.908595_pt1 | contig 19868 bp, 16 predicted proteins | sample MGYA00581736_ERZ1740067 | MGnify/ENA primary metagenome ERZ1740067 (study PRJEB43018, sample SAMN04849236) | marine metagenome | isolation source: floating plastic debris | place: Pacific Ocean | collected 2008-08-27 | study: EMG produced TPA metagenomics... | reverse complement strand
GTCAAATACTTGAGCAATCCGGAGGAGCCGTAGGAATTCGAGACTTGGGTTCCCTAGAGTCTGCTTTAGCACAACCCATGATGACATTTGATGGAGATGAGCTTTATCCAACGCTGATAGATAAAGCCGCTGCTCTAGGATTTTCCTTGGTGATGAATCACCCATTTGTTGATGGCAATAAGAGAACTGGTCACGCAGCGATGGAAATTTTTCTAGTGATGAATGATTTAGAAATAGCAGCTACAGTTGACGAACAAGAAGCTGTAATTCTACTGCTGGCAGAAGGTTCACTGGATCGTCAAGCATTCACAAAATGGTTAGGTTCACGAGTTAAAGTAGTCTAGAAATCTGTTAATCATTTTCTAGCTGCAGCTGTTGTAAATCTGCCAATATATTTTCTAAGAGTAATCGTTGGCCGTTTTGTTGTGTTTGAGATGATGGAGCAACAATCGGTGTTTTCAGAATTCTGTTAGCTGTTATTTTATAGTTATCGAGCACCTCTAGGGCCGTTTCGGAAAAACGAGTCAGGTAAGTATGGGCAGCTTCATTGCTAGCTTCGAGAGAGAATTTTGTATTTCCTGACTGAGAAAATTTTGATTTATGCCAGTCTATCCACAGATCTACCGGACGTGGCTGCTCAACAAAATCACAGGCCTTATAAACCCATTCTGTTACTGCTCGTTTCTTTTGTTTCCACCCTGGTTGCAACGTGCCTTCTAGCCACTGAACAGCAGTTCCTGCTCTGATGGCCATTGCAAAACTAGACTGATACTGATTTAACAAATTATCTAGGCGTAGCCAGTCCTGGAACTCATCTACAGTTTGTTGAAACCCTGTTTGTAGGAGAACCTTTACCCGTTGCTTAATTTCAACCTGACGGTCCAGTAGTGGCGAAGCTTCTAGGGTTGTCAACTGTTGTTGCAGGATCTGCTGCACCTGGGCTGCCAGGGGTAATAATCGAGGCAAGCGATGGTTTTTTACTTGGGGCAGTCGCTCTTGAACCAGGGTTTGTAGTGCTGACTCTAACGCGGGTAATCCAGACTGGGTGGCAGCGGCCATATTGCCCTTTAACCGCGCTCGCAGGGCTGGCAGGGCATCCACCGCGTAGAGGTTACTTACGCCATCGGGTAGGGTGGCCCGAAAATCTTGGGCGACAAACCGCAGCCGATGGAGCACCTGTTGTCTCTCTTCGGACTCCATCAGATTGAGAAAATTTACCACAAAGATCACCGTGGTAATCTTTCGTTCTAGCAGCCAGTCCCGCAGATGCTCCCGCTCTGTCAGGGTCATTAGCTTGCGGCCATCCAATAGCTGAATGACGGCATCAGCCTCTAACAATTGGGTGTGAACCAGCTCATTTTGGATAGCGTGATCGTCGGTGCCTGGTAGGTCCACTAGCTCCACCCCCGATTGCAAAAATGGATGGGGGCACTGCACTGCGACGGCGGTTATATCCTGGCGCATGTGGCGTTGGTCATCCAGGATGGCGTAACGTTTTAACAGGTCGGTGCCCGGTGCTTCTAACGTAGTTCCATCTGCTAGACAAATGCGACTGGCTAAGGTGGCTCCATAGCTGACAGTGATGACAGCTCCGGTGGTGGGCACCAGATCGATGGGGAGGGTTTTCTCTCCTAGCAGCGCATTGAGTAGGGTGGATTTGCCGTAGTTAAAGGGGCCAAAAACGGTGATGCGTAGGGTGGGCTGGGCGATGCGATCGCACTGACGCAGCACCATTGCCTTTAGCCCGGCATGACTGGCATCCAGCAGCCCCACGGCTTTTCGTAGCGTATCGACCAGGGAAGACAATGATTGCGTTTGAACTCTCCTTAACCTACTATTCGCATCCATCCGTACACTGCCCGTTCCCATACGCAGCGGCATGGACATTTTGACAATGGGCTCATTAGCAGCATAACAGTCGTGTCAGCACTACTATAGAAGGGGATTCTGCTATTTTTCTTCCATGCCCCAGTGTGAACTTTGCCAGCGTCATTGTCCAAAGCTGACGGAACATCATCTAGTGCCACGTCAGCAGACAAGGCGAAAAAAGGCAGAGCCGGGACCCACAACGGATATCTGTGGGCCATGCCACAAGCAGATCCATACGCTGTTTACAAATAAGCAACTGGCCCAGGAGCTAAATACGGTGGATCGGTTAAGGTCACACCCCCATATGGAGAAGTTTTTAGGATGGATTCGAAAGCAGGACCCGTATAAAAAGGTGCGGACGTATCGCTAAGGGCTCTTTGTTGTTATGGCTTTCAGCTAATGGCATTAAGCAGCTAACGTTGGATAGTCCACATAGCCTTTAGAATCGTGGGTGTAGAAGGTGTCAGGATCGGGGGTATTTAGGGGGGCACTTTGCTGAAAGCGCTCGACTAAATCGGGGTTGGCAATAAAGGGAATACCGTAGGCGATGGCATCTGTTTGATTTGTCTGAATGGCGGCAGCTCCAGTTTGGGCGTCGTAGCCTCCATTGAGGATGATGGCCCCGCCAAAGGCTCGGCGCAGATGGGGTAGGGCAGGTTCGGCACCTGCTGCTGCGGCCATAAAGTGACCGGGTAAGGCTTCTATAACATGGAGATAGGCCAGGTTAAAGTTGCTTAGGACCGTGGCTACGTAGGTAAACGTAGCGAGGGGATTGCTATCTTGCATATCGTTAAAGGCCACGTAGGGAGATAGACGCACGCCGACGCGATCGCAACTCCAGGCATTGACTACGGCTTCTGTAATCTCGAGCAAGAATCGGGCTCGATTTTCTACACTGCCGCCATACTCATCAGTACGCTGATTAGAGCCATCGCGCAAAAACTGATCGATTAAATAACCATTGGCCGCGTGAATTTCGACACCGTCAAACCCGGCTGCTTTGGCATTGCGGGTTGCTGTGGCGTACTGTTCTACTATTGCCGGAATCTCTTCTAGGGTGAGGGGGCGGGGTGCAACATAAGACTTTTTGCCCAGGGGTGTGTGAATCTCTCCTTGGGGGGCAATGTCAGAGGCTGAGACTGGCAACTCTCCATTGGGTTGAAAGTCAGGATGAGAGGCGCGTCCGGTATGCCACAGCTGTAGAACCATTGTGCCACCACGCTGATGGACAGCCTCGGTGATTTTTTGCCAACCGGCAATCTGGTCAGCATTGTAAATGCCGGGGGTTTGCTGCCAGCCGGCGGCCTGTTCGGAAATTTGGGTGGCTTCGGTAATGATCAGTCCGGCACTGGCCCGCTGGCTATAGTGCTCTAGCATCAGGCCGTTGGGGATGCGGGATAGGCCAGACCGGGCTCGGGTGAGGGGGGCCATAATGATGCGGTTGGGAATTGCGATCGCGCCCAGCTGTAGAGGTTGGAAAAGCGCGGCCAATGCTGAATCGGTAGGAGTGGCAATCATAGAAAACTTTCCTGATTTTATTGTTCGAAAGTTCTGAATAATCGAACTATAGCGTAGTCATCTATCAACCTGCAACTAGGAATTCAGGACTGACTAATGGAAAATTCTGGTTGATAGATGACTATGTTGTTGGGTTGGCATAAGGCGCAACCCATACGGGCTTTTGATGTCTCTTTGGTAAAGATGAGGCGGTGAGAACCTGCAAGAGGCCTACCGCGTAAAACTCGGATCGATGCTGACCCACATAACAAGATCAAACTGTTCGGGGCTGATGGTGGCGTCTAAAATTCGAGTGGTAACGCCGGAGTCTTCTAGCCGACGTAGGCTGAGTCGGTCGCCAAGATTCTCGGTAAAGGCATCGAGCAGCTGTTCAGGAGCCGCACTGTCATTCACCGACACCTGGGGATTCAACAACACCAGACGATGACCGTTTTCGATGGTAAAGCCAGTCTGGGCCTTAATTTTTAACCCTTCGCCCAGGCTAGGTTCCGATAGGTCTAGCTCTAGCTGCAGCCGATTGTCGGCCAAAAATGTTGCTTTTGGATTACTAAACTGGTAACGACCCACCTCACGGGACTGGGCGGCATTACCCAAATTAAGTTCAATGTTGTTGAGCCGTTCGGTAAAATCCGGTGACAGTAAATATTGGTTGAGATCCTCTGGGGTAATCACCACATGGAGTGCGCCATTGAGCGGTTCATCGAGGACCACATTGCCCCGCTTAAGGCTGCTGAAATCTAGGTCGATGGGGTCAGTGTCTAGGTCTGCGATCGCAACCCTAAACCCTGCCACCGGATACACGCCCCGTGCCCCAATCTGCAACCGTTTGATCTTGCCCTTTAACAGGTTCAAATTCGAGCCATTATCCACCCGCACCTGGATATCCTCGACGCCATTAAGCTGTGAACGCAGAGCGCTTTCTGCGATGGTATCCAAGGCAAAACCAATGGGTGAACCAATAAAGATCAGGCTAGAGAGCAGGATTGAAATAAATTCCATGGCCTACATAGAAATTGGCATCAGACTGGCAGGTGGGTATGGCCCACCGTGGGGATATAAATTCGTGGGGATACGAATTTATGAAAGGGTTGGTGTTGAAGCGATGTTAGTTATGGTGGGCTGTGCCCCACCCGATGAGCTGGGCTATGTACCGGCAATGGCATCGTCAACCCACTGCTTTACGGTGCTAACCACCTCGTCCAGGGGCAAGTCTACCGATTCGCCATCGGCCCGTTTGACCGCTTCTACCTTACCCTCTTTCAATGAGCGACCGGTCACCACCCGGAAAGGAATGCCAATGAGTTCAGAGTCTTTGAATTTCACCCCGGCCCGCTCTTTACGGTCGTCCAGCAGGGTTTCGACACCGGCTGCATTTAGGTCTTCGTAAAGCTTTTCGGCGGCGGCCATTTGGTCGGCATCGTTGATATTGGGGACAACGACGACGGCATGGTAGGGTGCGATCGCAACCGGCCAGATAATGCCATTTTTGTCATGGGACTGTTCCACCGCTGACTGGGCCAGACGGGAGACACCGATGCCGTAGCAGCCCATCACCAATGGCTGGGACTTGCCCCCTTCATCGGTATAGGTAGCGCCTAGGGCCTCAGAATACTTGGTACCCAGCTGGAAAATATGCCCGATTTCAATGCCCCGTGCGGTCTGAATCGTTTGGCTGGGGTCATGGACGGCGCGGTCGCCTGCGGTGGCCTTGCGCACATCAACCACATGCTTGGGCAGGGTGAACTGGTCGCCCCAGTTGGCACCGACCACGTGGTAGCCCTTTTCGTTGGCGCCGGTGGCAAAGCCCTTTAGGTCCACGGCGGTTTTGTCCACCAGCCGCAGGAATTTGGGCACTAGATTTGTTTGCTTCTGAATATAGTCATCTGAAATGTCGGGGGCAATGTAACCCAGGGGGAGGGGCTGGGTGGCCCACTTGGCCTGAGCTTCAGCGTCGGGCACCTCTAAGGTTAGCAGGGTGGAGGCGTCGTAGTCGGCGGCCAGATTAGTCAGGGCGTTTTGCAGTTTCGTTTCATTAACGTCCTGGTCGCCACGAATATTGATCAGCACCAGCACCGTTTGGCCATTGTCATAGACCGCCTGGTACAGAACGTTTTTGACAATCTGGGTGGGCGAGCAGGCTAGAAACTTCGCCATGGTCTCAATGGTGGAAGTGTTGGGGGTTTCTAGCTTTTTGTAGTCGCTAAATGCTGAGGGCACCGCATCAATGGGTAAAGACACCGCTTTCTCCACGTTGGCGGCGTACTTGCCATCTTCGGTGTAGAGCACCTCATCTTCACCCGCATCGGCCAGCACCATAAATTCATGGGAGCCCGACCCGCCAATGGCGCCAGAGTCGGCTTCTACTGCCCGAAACCTAAGACCGCAGCGACTCAAGATGTTGGTATAGGCCTGGTACATCTCGTCATAGGTGATCTTAAGGCTATCGATATCCGCATGGAATGAATAGCCATCTTTCATGATGAATTCGCGACCGCGCATGAGGCCAAACCGGCACCGAATTTCGTCGCGGAACTTGGTTTGAATTTGATATAGATGGGTGGGCAGCTGCCGGTAGGAGCGCACCATGTCGCGGGCTACGGTGGTAATTACCTCTTCATGGGTGGGGCCCAGGGCCATTTCCTGCTGGCGGCGGTCAGTAAGGGCAAACATGATCCCTTCTGCCTTGGTGTAGGTGTCCCACCGACCCGATTCTTGCCACAGTTCTGCCGGCTGTAGCTGGGGCAGCAAACATTCTTGGGCACCCGTGGCGTTCATCTCTTCGCGCACGATGGCCGAGGCCTTGTTAAGGACCCGCAGCATTAGGGGCAAATAGGCAAACACACCGCTCGAAATCCGTCGTATATAACCTGCTCGCAGCAAAAGCTTGTGGCTAGGAATCTCCGCCTCAGCCGGATCTTCACGCAGCGTGACAAACAGCATCTGGGACAGGCGCATAGGTAAGCAGGTTATGGCAACATCACCACAGTTTAGTCCATTAAAGCGGTGAGTATTCGTTGGGAGAGTGAAATTTCTAGCATTGCTGATGGATCCCAGATCCGAATTGATTAAACCCAATTAAAAATAGGCGACCCTGCAGGGCACTTCCTTATGGATGCCTTTTGATTGTCTACATGAACAGGGCCTATACGGGCAGTTTTACGGTGAACGTGGTCTTCTGTTTTGTACTTTTTAGTGCAATCGTGCCATCCAGGTTAGTAACCAGCTGTTTGACGATGGCTAACCCTAGCCCGCTGCCGCCGTATTGGCGCTGATCTAGTTCGGGGATGCGGTAAAACTTTTCGAAAATGTGGGGTTGATGGTTGGTGGGAATGTGGACGCCGGTATTTGCGATCGCAATTTCCACGTTTGTTTTACCGGCATTGACTGTCAGGGTGACCGTTTTTTTAGCTGGGGTGTATTTGATTGCGTTGGTAACCAGTTCGGTAATGACGCGCTCTAGCTGGGCGACGTCGCACTCGAACGTTAGAGGCTCTTTGGGAATGTTGGTGTTAAACTTTAACGACTCTTGTTCAAATCGAGCTTCGAAGGTGCGTAGTAGGGACGGTAGCCAGTCACTGAGGTTCATCAGCACGGGTTCCGATACTTTTTGATATTCGGGGAACATCAGGGTAACAAGATTATCGACAAACTGTTTTTGCCGTCGACATTCCTGACTGAGTAGGCTTAATACCTTGAGTACGGTATTGCGTTGGGGGACCTTGCGCCACGAGACATCTTTAAATATTCTCTCTAGAGTCTGGGCCGAGAGTTGAATGCTACCGAGGGGAATAAATAACTCGTGGGAGATCAGCTGTAAAAACTCATCCTTAGCTTTGCGCAGCTGTCGAATCTCGGTCTGCTGCTGTTCTAAGGTCTCTTCTAGCTGGGTTTGGTAGATTGCGATCGCAACACAATTGACGATTTGCTGTAACTGTTTTAGCTCAGTGTCATTAAAAATCTCGTTGCTAGGGCGCGCTAACCATACACAGCCCAATAATCTGCCGTGATGCACCATGGCACAACCCACCCAGGCTAACGTAGCTGGTGGAGATTTCCCCTTTTTTACTTTTACAACGAGAGAACAAAACTGTAGCGAGCGACCGCGCACTAACGACTCATAAAATTCCCACTGTTTGGCTGCACGGGGATTACCCGTTGTCCCCAACAGACGCTCACCCACACCACCAACTAGAGTTACCGTCTGCTGATGCTCATCGTATAGCTCTATTTGACAACTCTGTAGCCCAAAGCCCTGCACTAACTCTTCTGGCACCCAATCAACTAACTCTTGGGTAGAATGGCCCTGTTGTATGGCTGCTAAAACTCTCTCTACTAAAGACTGAAAATCGGATGAATCAAGGGAAGTCCCTAGAGCAGGCGACATCAGCTGACCTGAATCAATTGTCTTAGACTGAAATGAATCCTGCTCAAATCGACTACTCACCAAAGCTGACCAGCCTCCTTCTCCAAAGCTGTTTTATATTCGGTCAAGACGTTCGGTCAAGACATTCGGTCAAGTTAAAAAAACCGTCCCTGACGAGATGTTATCAAGACGTCAGAAATCTATCGGTATTTGCAACCTATCACACCGAGTTAGTTAGCTGAAAAAACACTAGGAATACCCCCTAACGGCTTAATCAACTACTAGAAGTAAAACTTTTTTAGTTCAACATCTTAACCAATATTATGGGAAATAAATTAGAAAAATCTTAGAATTATTTAGCTAAAAGAAATCTCAAAAAGTAGAGAAAATGAAAATATGATTTATAAGAAACGAACGGATTAAAGACTTGCATCAACACGGTCAATCCGCACAAATAGTTAGTGGGTTAATCAACGGGCTTTTAAATTTAAGAAAATTAAAAATTAATGATCAATAGCCCTTTAAATGGTTGTCTTAAGCCTCCATTCAAAGCTACTTCATTTGACTCAAAGGGCAGACGTTTGAATTATGAACAAGTCGTAAGTCAAACCTTCGTATCTTTGCCAAAACGTAGGTAGCGAACAAGGCAACCGATTTAGAACCTCACATGAAACTCATAGGGGTATTAGACTCCAGTCATCCCCCAACGTCGATTGTATGACACATTTGTTTAAAAATGTGTCGAATTGTTAAGACCCTCTATCTGTCGTTAAATCAAAGTCTTAATCAGACCTTTCGAATGCTAAAGTAGCAACCTAGTTAGACTTCATCAACACATAAAACGCTGAAAAGTTAAGGGGATTTAATTCGACGAAAAGTAATTAAGTCACTTTTGTTTCCTCTTTGAGGGAAAAATTTATTAGGTCCTATGGGCATGGGTGCGAACACTGTTTTTGTGCCCATGGTTCAATCGTTTGGTTAGCCATTGATATTGTGGGTTGACTAAGTATTAAGACCTAGAGCATTTTTGCCGATTTATCCTCCAAGACGCTCTGAATGAGCAAAATGCATGTCGTTTGGCACGCATTTTGCAGGGCCGTGCATTGAGGTTATGTCAGGTGGATAAAACTAAAGCTGTCATCCTAATTGCTGAGGATGAAGTTCATATCCGTAACGCTTTGCGGCGAAACCTCATCAACGCCGGATATGAGGTGGTTGTAGCGGCTGATGGAGAAGAAACCATGGCGCAGTTTAGGGCCTACGATGTGGACCTGGTGGTGCTTGATATCCTGATGCCTAAGCTAGATGGCTTGCAGGTGTGTCAGCTGATTCGGCAAGAGTCGGATGTACCCATTGTGATGGCGACCGTACTTGGCAGTCCGGCTGATCGGGTGACTGGTTTAGATTTGGGGGCCACCGACTACATTGTTAAACCCTTTTCCAGTCGAGAGCTGATTGCGCGCATTCGGACCATTTTAAGACGTTTGTCTCCAGGGCCTAAGAATAATAAGCCCTCTGCCCGTGTTAGCGACTTAGAGGCGGTCTCTGTTGGCGATCTCATTCTCTATCCCCAAACTCGAAAAGTTTATGATCAAACTACCTATATCCGCCTGACCGAAATAGAGTTTCACATTCTGTATTTGTTGGCCCAAACTCCGGGACAAATTTTTACACGAGAACGTATCTTGCGACGGGTGTGGGGATATACCAACGACGCGGATCTAGAGACTAAGGCTTTGGATGTTCATATCTCACGTCTGCGGACTAAGCTCGATAGAAGTGAGATCCGAATTATGACCATCCAAGGGCGAGGTTATATGTTGCTGACCTGATAGTCGTGGCTACTAGGTTGGCGTTGCATCATTGCGCGGGGCTTCCCTCGGTAATGATGCGGCCCACCGTCGCCTGGGTAGCTTTAATGTAATCCTGGGGGCTGAGCCAAAGCATGGCACCGCGCATACCTGCGGAGACGGCAATGTGGTCGTAGGCTTCAATCCATTCATCTACATAGGTGGGATAGCTTTTTTTGCAGGCGAGGGCCGTGACGCCCCCTCGGATATAGCCGGTTAGAGGTTGGACGTCTTTGAGGGCGACGGGGGCTAGTTTGCGATCGCAAGTAAGCTTTGCCAGTGCCTTGAGATCCAGCTGGGCATTGGCCGCCAGTACAGCTAAGCAAATCCCGTGGCGGTCGCCCCGAATCACCAGGGTCTTAAATACCTGGTCATGGGGCAGTCCCAGTTTATCTGCCGTAGCGCTGGCCACTAGGTTATTCGGATCGACTGGGTAGGTCAGGATTTGGTAGTCAATGGCCAAGGTGTCGAGCAGGCGGGCCGCGTTGGTTTTCATATCATCTATTAGCTATTAGAGATAGATATTAGAGGCCTGATGCCTTGTGGCCTATGGGTTGGGCTCAGCGGTGTGCCCGATGGTATCCCCAACCGAAAATTGAGCGCGACCATCCGATTTTGCCTGATAAAGTCCCTGGTCGGCGGCGGCGATCAGCTCCTGGGGAGACCCGTTGGCAGTGGAGGAAGCGGTGGCAATGCCTAGACTAATGGTTAAGTATGGGCCCACTGTCGAAAGGTGATGTTCAATTTCTAACGCCTGCACGGTGGTTTGGATCGCCCGGGCCACGTGTTTTGCCCCTGCCAGGGCCGTATTAGGCAAAACCACCGCAAACTCTTCGCCACCATAGCGAGCCACTAAGTCAGGCTGACGCTTAACGGCTTTTTTGAGTGCCTGGGCTACGAGCCGTAAACACTCATCGCCGGTCTGGTGTCCGTAGGTATCGTTGTAGAGCTTAAAGTAATCAATATCACAGAGAATGAGGGTCAAGGGAGTGTGGTTACGAGCCGTCCAGGCGTTGTCGAGAAACTCATCAAAGGCTCGACGATTGGCAATTTGGGTGAGGGCATCTACCCGAGCTAGGGCCGTCAGCTTTTGGTTTTGCTGCTGCAGTGCCTCTTCGTTTTTCTTATGTACGGTAATATCGGTCGCCGTCCCTAAAAGCTGTAGGGGGGTGCCATCTTGATTCCACTTAAAGATAGTTTCTCGGCAGAGCATCCAGCGCCAGTTACCTTGTTTGTTTCGTAGGCGATATTCGCTCTCTATAATATCGCCACTTTTAGATTGGGCAAGTTTTTGCCGGGCTTGATGAATCGTTTTTATATTGTCCCTGTGGGCAATTTCTTCTAAAAATTGGACGCCAATTTGTCGGATTTCTTCAGGAGAGTAACCCAGTATATTTTCCATGTAGCCATTGACGTAATAATTTGTCCCACTGGCAAAATCATTGACGTAGAGAATGTTGGTGCTGGCGTCTAAGATGCCTTGGATAAAGAGTTGGCTTTCTTGCCAGGCTTGTTCTGCCTGTCGCCGCTCAATCATTTCCAATGTGAGCTGACGTTTGTGTTTATCTAGGGTTCGGGTCTGGTGTTGGTGACTTTTATGGCTAATGGCCAAGGCAATCAGACAGGCGGCTGTGACCACAAAAGACTTTTCTGCCGCTTGCCAAACCCTGGGGGAACATTGCTGAGTACAGCATAAAATGCCAACAAGTTGTTTTTGATGGTAAATCGGAATTTCAACCAGGGCGGTGATGGTTTGGGCTTTATCCGATAGATAGGGAGGCAGAGTCTCCTTGCCGGTAGATTTATCGGTAGCTGAGGCGTGTGAACCGGTGTTGACCACAAGCCAATCATGCTGGGTCAGGCTGTGAAAATAGTCAGCGTGGTCAGCTACTAACAGGTCTTGACCGGGTTCGTCAGTGGCGCGGGTGCCATAGTAGGCAACGGGGCTAAACCGGTTACGGTCGTCTGTATATAGCCAAACCTGACAGCTGGTCGTACCCAAATTTTTGACAACTGAGTAACTAATCGCCGCGGTTGCCGTTTCCACATCCCCGTCGTAGATCGACTCACACCGGCTGAGATCCAAGAGTGCTTGGGACAGGGCGTTATGGGATGACTGACTGTCTAAAAAAACAGACGTTACTAAGGGTTGGCTAGATTGCTCAGATGCAAGGGACATCCTGACTGAATAGGAATGGACTGATCCGATGCAGTTAAATGTGATCTAGGGTTGATCAAACTACATCGGACCTATTCCATAAGGATTCCTCAGAACAGCCGCATCTTAACTGGGTGGGGCAAGATTTTGTACACTGCCGCTGCCTTGTCCTTAAGAGTCAACAGGGGCAAAGCCCGGTCAGCCCTAGTCAAAGATATTGCCAAAGAACTCAATAGTATCTTTGAGGGCGGCGACAAAGCTGTCGATTTCTTCGTAGGTGTTGTAAAAATATAGGCTAGCTCGCGCGGTGGAGTCTGTACCCAGGAAGCGATGCAGGGGCTGGGTGCAGTGGTGGCCTGAACGGATGGCAATACCGGTCTGGTCTAAAAATGTGGATAGATCCTGCGCGTGGAGATTGGCCACGGTAAAGGTGGCAATCGCTGCTCTACCACTGCCGTCTGCCTTGGGCTTTGGGCCATACAGCTTGAGCTGGGGCAGCTGGGCCAGGCGATCGTACAGATAGCGGGTAAGCTCGTGCTCATACTGGGCGATGCGCTCCATGCCGATGTTGGTTAAGTAATCAACGGCGGCACCGAGCATGATGACTTCGGCAATGGCGGGGGTACCCGCTTCAAACTTGTGGGGTAGCTCGGCGTAGGTGGAGTGGTCTAGGTAAACGTCCTGGATCATTTCGCCACCGCCTAGGAAAGGGGGCATGGCTTCAAGGATATCCAGTTTGCCGTAGAGAAAACCGGCTCCGGTGGGACCGCACATTTTGTGGCCTGAGGCGACCAGCCAGTCGCATCCCAGGGCCTGGACATCTACGGGCATGTGGGGAATGCTTTGGCAGGCGTCCAGTAGCACCTTGGCTCCTTGGGCCTGGGCGATACTGATAATGTCTTCGACGGGGTTTATGCAGCCTAGGGTGTTAGATACGTGGTTGATGGCGACCAGACGGGTGCGATCGCAAACCAACTCCTTAAACTGCTCTAAATCAAACTCCTGGGTATCGGTCAGCTGTACGTGTTTCAACACGGCACCGGTCCGCTGGGCCACCAGCTGCCAGGGCACCAGGTTACTGTGGTGCTCCATCACCGACAAAATAACTTCGTCACCCGCCTTAAGGTTGCTCAGCCCCCAGGCATAGGCCACCAAATTAATGGCTTCACTAGCATTGCGGGTAAAGACAATCTCATCTCGGCTGGCCGCATTGATAAAGGTGGCCAGCTTGTCGCGGGTGGCTTCATAGGCGGCCGTTGCCCGAGCGCTGAGGGTATGTACACCGCGATGGACATTGGCATTGTCCTGGGTGTAATAATCCAACAGAGCATCCAAAACAACCTGGGGCTTTTGCGAGGTAGCTGCGTTGTCAAAGTACACCAGCGGCTTGCCGTTGACCATCTGGTCCAAAATCGGGAAATCTGCCCGAACGTCATGGGCCAGAGGTTTAGCCGTTGTCAAAGTCATTGCCTACACTGTCCATTGCTGAATGTACTGGGTCATACGCTCTCGCAGGGGAGCCACAGGAATAGGCTCAATAATTTCCATAGCAAAGGCGTAAATTAGCAGCCGCTGGGCCTGATCGCGATCAATGCCCCGACTTTGCAGATAAAAAAGTTCGTCCGGTGCCAGCTGACTGATGGTCGCTCCGTGGGCGCACTTTACATCGTCCGCCACGATATCTAGCTCAGGCTTGGTGTCTACACGAGATTTGGCCGACAGTAGCAAATTGCGATTAAGCTGAGATGCATTGGTCAGCTGGGCCTTTTGCGGCACATAAACCTTGCCATTAAACACCCCGTGGGCCCGCTCATCCATAATGTTTTTCTGGAGCTGATCGGCTGTCCCGTAGGGATGGCTGAGGGCGATTAGGCTGTGGGTGTCGGCCAGCTGTTTGTCTCGGATAGCCGTAAGACCGTTAAGGGTGGTCTCTGTTTGTGGCCCGGTTTGGTAAACCTCGAGGTTATGGCGAGAAACGCTTGCCCCCAGGTTGATGGCCGTGGTCCGATAGCGACTATCCCGCGCCTGGGAAACGGCGGTTTTGCCAATGTGGACGGTTTCAGCAGAGTCTTGCTGTAGCCGCAGGTGGGTCACCTCAGCATTGTCGTGGACCCAGACCTCTGTGACGCTGTTGGTAAAGCTAGAGCCCGTGCCGTGAAACTCTTCCACCAGGGTAACGGCACTGCTAGCTTCTGCAATCACCAGACAGCGAGGCTGCACCAACAGGGCATCGCCTATGGTCAGATAAATAATCTGAACCGGCTGCTCAGCCACAGTGTTCTTCTCAATATGGATCACTGCCGCATCGGCAAAGCCAGCGGTGTTGAGGGCGGTAAAGACTTCGTTGTTGCCCTGGACTTGGGCCAGACAGTCGGGGATAGCCGCTAGCTGGCTCAGAACGCTAATACCGTCCCCCAGGTTAGAGAGGCTTTCTACAAAGGTGCCATTTACAAACACGACTTGACTGCCGTCGGTCAGGCTGACATCGGTCAGTAGCGTTTTGGCCTGTTCCAGGACAGTATCAGCCGGTGCTGCCGGTACCTGAAATGCTGTTGCCAGCATTGAGGATAAATCGGTAAACCGCCAGTCCTCATCTCGATTGGATGGAAAGGCCCGTTCTTGTACCAGGGCTCGGGCGGCGGCGCGCAGGTCATCCAGCGCTAAAGAAGAATTTTGGGCGGCACTCGCGGCCTGAGCCAACAGCGACTCTAAATAGCGATCGCCCACAGCGGCTACCGTACTCATGAGGCCACCGCCTGCTCTTCCAAGAGCCATTCGTACCCTTTAGCTTCAAGGGCTAGGGCTAGTTCTCGGGTACCGGTTTTAATGATTTGCCCACCGCACATGACATGGACATAATCGGGCACGATGTAGTTAAGCAACCGCTGGTAGTGGGTAATTACTAAGTTGGCGCTGTCCGGTGTGGCTAGCTTGTTAACGCCTTCTGCCACAGTCTTTAAAGCGTCAATGTCCAAACCAGAATCGGTTTCATCCAAAATGGCTAGGGTAGGTTCTAGAAGCGCCATCTGTAGAATTTCGTTGCGCTTTTTCTCGCCACCCGAAAAGCCTTCGTTAACGCTGCGGTCTAAAAAGCTGGTGTCCATTTTGACGACTTCGGTTTTCTCTTCGATCAGATCGTCAAAGTCAAACACGTCCACTTCATCTTTACCATGGGCTTTGCGGTGAGAATTGTAGGCCACCCGCAAAAACTCACGGTTGCTAACGCCAGGAATCTCTAGCGGATATTGAAAGGCTAGAAAAATGCCCGCCGTGGCCCGCTCATGGGGCTCAAGTTCGGATAAGGCTTTACCGTTAAACTCAATTGTACCTGCGGTGATCTCATAGTCTGGATGACCGGCAAGCACCTTTGAAAACGTACTTTTGCCAGAACCATTGAGACCCATGATGGCATGGATTTCACCCGCTTTTACGTCAAGGTTAAGCCCCTTGAGGATTTCGGTTCCGTCTACGCTGGCCCGTAGATCTTTGACGGAGAGAATTGTTTTGGCGTCTGGGTTAATCATTAAAGTGTATCTAGAGGGTGGGGTTAGCCAACAGAATTTTCGAGCTTTAGGGCCAGCAGCTTGTCGGCCTCAGCGGCAAACTCCATGGGCAGTTTATTAAACACGTCGCGACAGAAGCCACTGATAATCATGGAGACTGCATCTTCTGGAGAAATCCCCCGCTGGGCAAAGTAAAACAGCTGGTCTTCACCAATTTTAGAGGTGGAGGCCTCATGCTCTACCTGCCCCGTGTTGTTCTGAACCTGAATGTAGGGATAGGTATTGGCGTTGGAGGTGTCGCCAATTAACATGGAGTCGCACTGGGAGTAGTTGCGGGCGTTCTCGGCCTTTGGATTGACCTTAACCAGACCGCGATAGCTGTTTTTAGAATTGCCGGCGGAAATCCCCTTGGAGATAATAGTGCTGCGGGTGTTTTTACCCACATGGATCATCTTGGTACCCGTGTCGGCTTGCTGCATGTTGTTGGTGAGGGCAACTGAGTAAAACTCACCAACGGAGTTGTCGCCCACCAGCACACAGCTGGGGTACTTCCAGGTAATGGCTGAACCGGTTTCCACCTGGGTCCAGGAGATTTTAGAATTCTTACCGGCGCAAAGACCGCGTTTGGTCACAAAGTTATAGATGCCGCCTTTGCCGTCTTTATCACCCGCAAACCAGTTTTGCACCGTAGAGTAATTAATCTTGGCGTCGTCTAAGGCCACCAGTTCAACAATCGCTGCGTGCAGCTGATTGCTGTCGTACATTGGGGCGGTGCAGCCTTCTAAATAGGTAACAGAGCTGCCCTTGTCGGCAATGACTAGGGTGCGCTCAAACTGACCCGAATCTCCGTTATTGATGCGGAAATAGGTGGACAGGTCCATTGGACACTGGGTGTTTTCAGGGATGTACACAAAGGAGCCATCGCTAAAAACAGCTGAGTTAAGGGCCGTAAAGTAGTTATCTGCTGACGGGACAACGGTCCCCAAATACTTCTTAATTAGCTCGGGATACTCTTGAATCGCTTCGGAAATTGAGCAAAAAATAATCCCGTGTTCCGCCAGCTCCTCTTTAAATGTGGTGGCAATGGAAACACTGTCAAAAACTGCGTCAACTGCCACATTAGTCAGCCGTTTTTGCTCTGAGAGCGGCAGTCCTAGCTTTTCGAACGTGGCTAGGATTTCAGGATCCACCTCATCTAGACTGTTCAATTTCTCACTTTGCTTGGGTGCAGAGTAATAGATGATGTCCTGATAGTTCATGGGCTCATAGTTGACGTTGGGCCACGTGGGCTCCGTCATCTTTAGCCACTGTCGGTAGGCTTTGAGGCGGAACTCCAGCATGAAGTCCGGCTCGTTTTTCTTTTTCGAAATCAGGCGAATAATGTCTTCATTCAACCCGCGAGGGATGACATCGGATTCTACATCGGTGACAAATCCGTATTTGTAGGGCTGACTAACAACGGATTGAACGCTAGTGCTCATGATTGACCGAAAAGGGGTGTGGAGGAATTTAGGTGAATGCTGATCTGACTACAGGAAACGGCGGGGGATGACCCCCTGCTCGTCCATGGAATCCATCGTTAATACTTATTTGTTTCTGTGCGAATCCGCTCAAATGAGATGTCTTGCTCTTTGCCCGCAAAGTCGTTGTCTTCTGTCAGGAAAAGCATGCAGTGGCATTCACGACGTTCCTGCATGGGGACGCAGGGGCAGTTCCAATAAACGCTCTTGACTTCAGCTTCTTTGTCTTCGTAGTGACGGCAGGGACATAGGGCTGCACCAAAGTCATCCTTATGCTTAGCCAAACCCTCAAGCACTACGGACGTCACACCGAGATCAGCACAAAAATAAGTGCCGGTGCGCTTGGCATAGCTTTGGGCAAAATTCCGCATCAGCTCGAGGTTTTTGTCTGTGGCCTGTGTAGGCTTACTTATGCTCATGTGATGAATGGGGATGCTGAGACAACCAGATGATTCTATAATTAAACAACACGTAAGTTGCTTAACTATTTAAAGAGTAATCGAGGCAGCAGACTTTAGCAACATATGTGTTGTTAAAGTAGAAGCAGTTGAGCTTTACTGTTTACAGTCCGTAATATGCGATCGCAACTTCAGGTCCGATGATGTCAGCGCAGCAGCCATCCACAAAGGACGATATCCTTCAGTTCTTGCTGAAATCAGGTCAGTCAACCGCCCAGGCGTTGGCTGAGAGTTTGGGCGTTAGCCCCCAAGCGATTCGGCGTCACCTTAAGGATCTGCAAACCGAGGAACTGGTGGAACACCAGGTGATGCAGTCGGGCATGGGGCGTCCCAACTATATTTATCAGCTCAGTTCCAAGGGGCGGGCTCAGTTTCCCTCCCAATACGATCAGTTTGCTGTTTCACTGCTCGACACCCTAACCGAGACCGTTGGCCCTGAGCAGGTGGGGGTTATATTGCGGCAGCAGTGGCATCGCAAGGCCCAACACTATTGTGAAACCCTGGGCAGTGGCCCCCTACCTGAGCGGGTGCAGCAGCTAGTCAATCTGCGCCAAGCCGAAGGGTATATGGCTGAATTTCACCACGGTGAGGACGAAGACACTTACATCATTACCGAATACAACTGTGCCATTTCCCAGGTGGCAGAATCTTACCCAGCCGTCTGTGGTCATGAGTTGGCTATGTTTGCCGTGGCCCTACCCGACTGCCAGGTGGAACGCACCCATTGGCTGGTGCGGGGTGAGCACCTATGTGGGTATAAAATTGCAAAGAAATAACCCCCATAACCAGTTTTTGCCGTCGTTAAGGCAGTTACTGACCACCCTTCAGCAGCTATGGTCCTGGCATATTTATGTCTGCGGCGCTGCTGCTCCCCGGTAGGATTTTATCCGCCAAGCATTGATACATTGCAGATCGCACAGATCGATTCATCCTCCAACTCAGCAACGGCATGTTTGACCAAACCCTTCAATTTCTGACCCCAGAAGAATCTGCTGAGGTAGACAAAGCGCTGTTGACGACACCAGAAAAGTTCTTGACCCGGTTAACCCTCTCGACGGCAAAGCTGCTGGCGTTTATTGCTAAGGATTTGAACACCTCTGTAGATGAGCTCACCACAGCACAGATCATTGCTTGGTATGAGACAGATTCTAAGCGGAAACAGGAGCAAGGAGTGAGTGCTTCGGTTTTGAAATGGGAAGCCACCAACTTAGAAGATATCAATTTAGAACGTTAACACTGACTGATTTTTGAAGATAGTCCAGCAACCCATAGCTTCATGACTTTCTAGCAATGTTCAGCGTATTTATAGGAACGGTAAAGGATTTTCCTCTAAAGAAACTGTACTTAATTAAGGACAGTCAAGGTTAATAAGACAGGTGGTTTGACGCGGCTGCTACAGCGATTGTGCTGTTCAGGTGGTTCCCATGGGTTTGTTTTTTGTTGGAATCCAGCCTGGTATGGCCTATGTCTCAATCTGTCTGCCGTGTGAAGGATTATGGAATTTGATTCAATATGATGATGTTATTTGATCGAGGCAATCGCTCTGCAGATCACCTTTATCTGGAAGCTCGTTCGCGATGGACAAAAATTGTGAGCCTTAGCATTTACGACAGTGAAGACATGCTCCGTTCAGTTGCAAGATTGCTACAAAAAGCTAGACAGCAAAATTCTCGTCATGTTCCATCCCTGGTGTTGCTCAGTGATGTACTGATGGCGCTTGGGGCTGAGCGAAATGCAATGGAGGTTATTGACTCGCTAATAGCCATTGATCCAGGCAACGAGACCCATGTGCAAAAAAAGCTGCTGCTCAATCAACTACAGGGGCATCGTACGGATACTAACCTGAATGCCGTGCGTGAGTTTGTTGAGGCACGCTGGACCGAAACCAATGATTGGTAATAAATCAAAGATTACTCATGGATGTTGCCATTGGGCATAATGGTGCCCGTTAGCCTGGCTGCCGTGAGTTTGACCATGATTTTATTGCCATAGCCGACGATGGCGCCGCTGAGGTCTGCGCCGCTAAGGTCTGCGCCGCTGAGGTCTGCCCCAATTAGGTTTGCTTCCCGCAGGTTGGCATGGCTCAAATTAGCCTGCAATAGGTTGGCCCTAAAGAGCTTAGCCTTGTGTAAATTGGCTTGATTCAGGTTTACCTTATGCAAAAACGTATCGCTGAGGTCTGCCCCCTCTAGGTTTGATTTGCTCAGGTTCCGCCCTGAGAAATCCTTTTCCTTAAGATTGGCTCCCTTAAAGTCAGATCCTTCTAGATCAGGGTTTCTGCGAGATGGGGACTTCTGAGGAGGGTTGTAGGGGGCCGCCTGGGGAACCTGGTAAATGTAGTCGGCATAGCCGTCACTAACGGGGCGAGGGATGGAGTTATACGCGCTATAGGCCGAGCTGCTGTTAGACGATGGGGCGGCGCTGCGGCCACTGCTTGTATTGGTCTTAGCCGCACTTGTGCTAGGCTTGGCCGCCATTCCATTAGAGGGGCCATTGCCGTTAGTTGTGGCAGAGCCATTGCCCTTAGCTGCTCCATTGGCCGTTCCATTTCTGGCGCTGCCGTTAGTCGCGGCAGCGCCATTAGTGGATGAGGCCGAGCTATTTTGGCTGGTAGATCTGTTGGATGAGG
>ERZ1740067.1070-NODE-1070-length-19874-cov-7.610021_pt1 | contig 19874 bp, 26 predicted proteins | sample MGYA00581736_ERZ1740067 | MGnify/ENA primary metagenome ERZ1740067 (study PRJEB43018, sample SAMN04849236) | marine metagenome | isolation source: floating plastic debris | place: Pacific Ocean | collected 2008-08-27 | study: EMG produced TPA metagenomics... | reverse complement strand
GTGGTTGGGCAGCGGGATATACACCGCCTCGATCTCCGGATCCGCGAGCAGCGCCTCGTAGCTGTCGTGCACCCGCAGCCCCGGGCAGAACGCCGCGAACGCGGCCGCCTTGCCGGTACCCTGCGTCGCCAGTGCCGTCAGTTCCGCGCCACGGGCCGCATGGATCGCAGGCCCCATGAACTCCCGCGCGAATTTCGCCGCCCCCAGAATGCCCCACTTTACCGCCGCCATCGTCGCACCCTCCCTGATGTTCCGCCGGGTCAGGGTGGCGCGCGTGGGGGACGATTGTCTACGGTGGATCACAACACTGGGGGACAAATGACATGCGGTGGATCATACGGCTGGGTCTGACGTTGCTGGCCTTGCTGGTTGTGGCTGTGGGCGCGTTTCTGCTGGTCGCGCCGGGATATGTGGAGCGGGCGCGCAATGGCATCGTACCCGGCGGCCCCTACCCCGTATCGGACGCAGCGCAGGCGCTGCATGACCGCTTGATCATCGGCGACTGGCACGCCGACAGCCTGCTGTGGCAACGCGACATCGGCAGGCGCGGCACCCGCGGCCACGTGGACGTGCCGCGCCTGATCGAAGGGGGCGTGGCACTGCAGGTCTTTGCCGCCGTCACGAAATCGCCTGCGGGCCAGAACTATGAGAACAACAGTGCCGACGCGTTCGACAACATCACGCCCCTGGCCATGGGCCAGCTTTGGCCTGTGCGCACTTGGACGTCTTTGACCGAACGGGCGATCTACCAGGCCGAACGCCTGCACCGGGTGGCGCGCCGCATGCCTGACCGGCTGACGGTGATCACCTCCCGCGCCGAGCTTGACGCGCACCTCGCGGCGCGCGCGGCGGGCAGCACCGCGGTCGGTGGTCTGCTGGGGATCGAAGGCGCGCACGCGCTCGAAGGGGATCTGGCCAATCTCGACCGGCTGGAGGCGGCAGGGCATCGCATCATCGGCCTGCACCATTTCCTTGACAACGCGCTGGGTGGCTCGCTGCACGGCACCGGCGGGGCGGGTCTGACCGCGTTTGGGCGCCAGGTGGTGCGCGCCGTCGAGGCGCGCGGCCTGGTCCTGGACCTCGCCCATTCCAGCCCCGCCGTCGCCTGGGACGTGATGGAGATGGTGGACATGCCCGTGGTTGTCACCCATTCCGGACTGCACGGATTTTGCCCCGTGACCCGGAATTTCGAGGATGAGATCATGCGTGCCGTCGCCGCCACAGGTGGCGTCATCGGCATGGGGTATTGGGGCCATGTGCTGTGCCGCGATGCAACGCCCGAGGCGATTGCCGCGATGATCGCGCAGGCGGTGCGGACCGTAGGCGCCGACCACGTCTCGTTGGGCTCGGATTTCGACGGCTCGGTCAGCACGCCCTTTGATACGTCGCAACTGGCGACACTCACACACGCCCTGCGCGGCGCCGGTCTGGACGACACGACCATCGCCAAGGTCATGGGCGGCAACATGGTGCGGGTCCTGCGCGCGCGCCTGAACTAAATGCCGCACCGGGCGCAGAACCGCTCCACCAGATCCGGCGCACCGATATCGAGGCATTGATCGGCAAAGTACCACCAGATGAACTTGTCGTAGGCCCGTCGTTTCGGCGCGCGCGCAAGCGTGCTGCGCAGCGCCGCCGCGTCATGCACCACATCCGCGATGTGGTGGAAATCGGATTGCCCGCACAGCACAACCGGCTTGCGATGCAGATAGGCCTCAATTCCGACGGCGGAATTGATCGTCACCACCCGGTCCGCCGCTGCAATCAGGTCATGGATATTTGCCGCGCTCACCTGCAGATGCGGATAGCGCGCCTGTAGCGCCCGCAGCGCCTCGGCTGTGCCCGGATCGCGGTCGCGCGGGTGCGCTTTGACCACCACCAGCCCGTCGATGGCCTCGCAGGTCGCCTCCACCATCGCCCACCGGTCAAGATAGCAGGTCTCGCCCACGACCCGGTGCCCCTCGGATTGCAGGAACACCGCGGCACAGATCGGCCCGGTGTCGCTCAGCGCTTGGGGCTGCGCATAGCGCGACGTGCGCTGCCCGACGATCCGCTGGCGCAGCCGCCGGAAAAAGGGGCGCGCAACATCAGGATCAATCCGGTCTTGCGGAAACGTGCTGTCGCCGATCGACGAAAACGCCCGGATGCCCTTGGGATCAAAATTCCAGAACGGATAGATATAGGCGACATCGGCGTTGCGCACCCGGGGATGGGCAAACCGTCCGTGATGCACGACATGGATCGCGTCGTCTGCCGCGACAGTCCGCTCGAGGCTGTCCCGGTCGAGGATCATCACCTCGAACCGCACGCCGCGCGCCTCCAACCCCTCTGTCACACGCAGATAGAAACGATGCAGCCCCGGACCGCCCAAGCGCAGCCACGACCGCGGAACATGAAACACAACGTCGTTCATTCGCCGCACCGTAGCCCTGAGATCCACCAGACAAAAGCTCTGATGCGCGGCGCGCCCCTGCCCGTTTTTGTCCCTAAAAAATCCCCCCCGGAGGGCCGGTTCGATCACACGTGCCAATGCCCGGACCTGCAAAAGGCCCCGCCCGCAGGCAGAGCCTTTTCAAATCCGTTCCTTGCGCTCAGGCCGAGGCGAGCAGGCCCTTGGCCTTGGCGATCTCGCGCATCTTCTTTTGCAGCTTTTCAAAGGCGCGCACCTCGATCTGGCGAATGCGTTCGCGGCTGACGTTGTACGCGCCTGACAGATCCTCAAGCGTGACCGGCTGATCCGAGAGGCGACGCTGGGTCAGGATGTCCTTCTCGCGCTCGTTGAGCACATCCAGCGCCTCGGCCAGCATCTCGCGCCGCACCTCGAGCTCATCGCGGGCCTCGTAGTCGGCGGCCTGGTCGGCATCTTCGTCTTCCAGCCAGTCCTGCCATTGCATCGTGCCTTCGCCTTCCGACCCGACCGTGGCGTTCAGCGATGCGTCCCCGCCCGACAGGCGGCGGTTCATGCTGATCACTTCGGCTTCGGTTACGCCCAGATCGGTCGCGATCTGCTTGACGTTTTCGGGGCGCAGGTCGCCCTCTTCCAGCGCGCCGATCTTGGCCTTGGCCTTGCGCAGGTTGAAGAACAGCTTTTTCTGGGCCGAGGTCGTGCCCAGCTTGACCAGGCTCCATGACCGCAGAATGTATTCCTGGATCGACGCCCGGATCCACCACATGGCGTAGGTCGCCAGGCGAAAGCCTTTTTCCGGGTCAAACCGTTTGACGGCCTGCATCAGGCCCACATTGGCCTCTGAGATCACCTCGGCCTGCGGCAGACCGTAGCCGCGATAGCCCATGGCGATCTTGGCGGCGAGGCGCAGGTGCGATGTCACCATCTTGTGGGCGGCACCGGTATCCTCTTTTTCGACCCAGGCTTTGGCCAGCATGTACTCTTCTTCCGGCTCCAAGAGCGGGAATTTGCGGATTTCCTGCATATAGCGGTTCAAACCACCTTCGGGGGTGGGGGCTGGCAGATTTGCGTAATTGGCCATGATGTCCCTCCTGGAATGCCCAATGTTTACGGGCTTAACATGCATATGGTGTCGGCAGCGCCACTCGACAAGAGGCGATGACCGGTTAAGAACACATTACCAAACCGATCAGTTCAGTGGCAGGGCCACCGCTGTGCCCTCACGCGCATGTGCTGTGATGTTGCAAAAGGCCTGAATTTCCCTTTGGAACCGGTTAGTCCCCAACGAAAGACAGGCTCAAATGTTACAAGATCGGGCCTTCACGCCGCCTCGAGTGCTGTCAAAAGCGCCGCAAAATCCTCGGGCACCGGCGACTCAAACCGCAAGGCCGCCCCGCTGACAGGGTGTTCAAACCCCAGCACGGCTGCGTGCAACGCCTGCCGCCCAAACCCTGCCACCGCGGTTTGTGCCGCCTCGGGCAGCGCTCCACGCGCCAATTTGCGCCGCCCGCCATATACAGGATCACCCACCAGCCCGTGCCCGGCATGGGCCATGTGCACCCGGATCTGATGGGTGCGCCCGGTCTCAAGCCGACATTCCACCTCCGACAGGACCCCCGGCGCGCCAAAGCTGCGCAGCATGCGCGCCCGCGTGACCGCGTGCCGCCCCCCCTCGAACAGCACGGCCTGGCGCTGCCGGTCCGTCTTGTGCCGTGCCAGCTGCGTGGTGATCTTGAGCACATTGCCCGGCTCGAACGACGTCCCGCGGACCCCGCGCAAGCGCGGGTCGCCCGCATCCGGCACGCCATAGACCAGCGCGCGATAGGCGCGTTCGGCGGTGTGCGCCGCGAATTGCGCCGCGAGGCCCAGATGCGCCGCATCCGTCTTGGCCACGACCAGCAGGCCGCTGGTGTCCTTGTCGATCCGGTGCACGATGCCGGGCCGTTTCATGCCCCCGACACCCGACAGGGCATCGCCGCAGTGAAACATCAGCGCATTGACCAGCGTCCCCGACGGCGTGCCGGGGGCCGGATGCACGACCATGCCGGCAGGTTTGTCGACCACGATCAGATCGTCATCCTCATGCACGATTGCCAGCGGGATATCCTCGGGCGCCAGATGGCTCTCTTGCGCTTCGGTCACTGCCACGACGATCTCGGCCCCTTCGGTCACCTTCGCCTTGGGGTTGGTCACGACGTGCCCGTCCACCTGCACCGCGCCGTCGTCGATCAAGCGGCCCAGCCGCGTGCGCGACAGCGCCGCAGCCTCTGGCACGTCACGGGCAATCGCCTTATCAAGGCGCGCAGGCGGTGCGGCGCCGATGACAAAGGATATGCGGTTGGACGACATCGAAACCCCTCCGGAACCGGCAAATCTGCGGTTCCTGCGCCGGTTGGTGACGGTGCTGACCGCCATTATGATTTGCGGCGTTGTAACGGTGGTGGGCCTGCTTGTCATCCGGCTGAATGCCGATCCCGCGCCGCTGCCGCTGCCCGATCGGGTCACCCTTCCGGACGGCACAACCGCCACCTCTTTCACCGTCGGGTCTGACTGGTACGCCGTCATCACCGAAGACGACCGCATCCTGATCTATGATCAAGTCACCGGCACCCTGCGCCAAACCATCACCATCGATTGACATGTTCTCGGTGCGGGTGACGCGGCGGATGATAATGGCGTGCGCCGACAGGCGCTCAATTTGGTTGAAGCCGGTGTATGTTTGAACAGCGGTCAGCGCAGGTCACGCGCGCTCAGAGGCGCTGTGGTACCACCGCCCCGGCTCGAACGGGGGACCTCCTGATCCACAATCAGGCGCTCTAACCAACTGAGCTACGGCGGCACTGCGTGATGAATTACTGCCCCGCAGCGCCGATTGCAAGAGGGTCAAAACCGGTAGGTCCAGGTCTGTTCCACCAGGTCCTGCCCGAATGAGTGCACCGGTTTCGACCCTGCGAGGGTCCACCCGAACCGGGCATAGAGCGCGCAGGCCGCCACATGGCTTTCATGCGTCCAAAGCTGCATGCCCGCATAGCCTGCCTCACGGGCAAAGCCCATGCACCGGGTCAAAAGCTGCGCCCCCAGCCCCCGCCCCCGACACTCCGGCAGCAACAGAAACAGGCGCAGCTTTGCCGTTTTCTCGTCCAACGCCACGCAAAAGATCGAGCCCACGCGCTGCCCCGACAGCTCCGCGATCCACCCCCGCTCGCGCAGCGGATCATGATCCGCCACGAAATCCTCGAGGATGGACCGCACCAGCGGACCAAAGCTGTCATCGAACTTGTCGTGTCGCGCATAAAGCGTGGCATGTTGCGCCACCAGCCAATCGGTGTCCGCAGCATCAAAGCGGCGCAAGGTAATCTCGTCCATGGCGTCAACCTGCAACGCACAACCTTGCCAAGCAAGCGCGCAGGGGATAGCACGCTTGCGCGACCGGCAAGAGGACCCGACCATGGGCATCAACAACGAACGCGACATCGAAGCCAACCTGCAGATCGGGCCCACCGACAAGGGGATGGTGCGCATCTTTGTTGAGGCCAAAGGTGTTGAAATCCCTATGGATTTCGATCCCGAAGAGGCGGATGAAATCGCCGACGAGATCAAGGCCGCCGCCAGGGCCGCTCGCGCCGTCGCGGGCTAGCGCAACAAGAGCGGTTGGCGCAGCCAGTCGCGCAGGGCCTGCGTCGTCTCATCCGGGGCCTCGAGCGTGGGCAGATGGCCCGCCGTTTCGATCACCTTCAGCTCGGCGCCGTGAATCAGTTCGGCCATGAACGTGTGACGCTTGACCGGGCACAGCGCGTCATGCGCGCCGCACAGCACCAGCGTCGGCACGCGGCATTTGCGTAGCGTGCCCTGCTGATCGCGCCGCCGCTGCAGCGCGCGGGATTGGCGGATGAACACTTCGGGGCCCAGCGCGTGGGCCATGTCCATCACCAGATCAAGGATTTCGTTCCGAAACGGTCCGGGGGCCAGATAATTCGGCTTCATCTCGTCGCGCATGACGTCTTCCATACGCCCCGCCCGCACCTTGACGATTTGCGGCTCGCGTTCTGCGGCGACCTGCGGGGTTTCGGCCAGGGGGTTGGTGTCCATCAGCGCCAGGCGCGTGATCCGGTCGGGGGCGCGGCGCAACAGCTCCATCGCGACGATGCCGCCCATACTCAGTCCCGCGAGCGCGAATTTGCCCGGCAACTCGTCCAGCAAACCGCTGGCGATTTCCTCGACCCGCTCACCCCGGGTGACGGGACCGACCATGATGGAATATTCGGCAGAAAGTTCGGCAATCTGCGGTCCAAACAGCCGCGCGTCACACATCATACCTGGTAACAAAACAATTGGCTCAGCCATGCTGTGCCTCTGGCCCACACCTCGTGCTCGCGCCCATTTTCGTGTCCGCTCTTTGATCCCCTGATGATAGAATGGCGGCTCGCGCGGGTCCCCGCAAGGGGCAGCGGTGCAATTGCCTGTTAGGGATAGGCAATGCCGCGAAAGGCCGGAAAATCGGCGTACCGCCGACGGCGCTGCGCGGGTGGCTCTGCGGGCGCCTCGCCGGCACGCAGCAGCAGACCTTTGGGCGCGATATAGCTGCCGATCATGCGGCGCGGCGTGGGCCGCCAGTCGAGGTTGAAGGCACAGAGCTTGGGGAAAAACCACATCGCGGAATAGGGCAGATGGTCATGGATCCACCACGCCAGATCACGCCAGTCGCGGCCCTGTTCGTATCGATCGGTGAACCAAGGAATGGCGAGCGAGGTGCCCGCGATCGCATCCTCGCCCCTGCCCCAGTCCCAGATGTGGCATTCGATTGGGTTGTCGTTGCGCGCGCAGTTCAGTTTGTTGTCGTTGCCGTACTGGTTCAGCTCGGGCGAGCGGTAGCCCGACCGGATGGCGAGCCGGCCGAATGTTTCCTCGAGCGGGTCGAGCAGTTGGGTGCACAGCATCCGGCCGTTGGCGATGGCCAGATCAGGGTCGCGGGGCAGGTTCCGAATCTGATGGTAGTTCCCGATCTCGGAATAGAGAAAGTCGCGCATGTAGAAGTGTTTGGACAGGCGCACCCGGCCCAGCGTCTCAAGGCTCCACATGCTGCCGGGGCGGCGCATCACTCGAGCCCCGCGATCCAGTCGAGCATGCCCGCGACCGCCGCATCCGTCTGCTCGGGCGACAGCACATCGCCCGCGATCACGTGCGATTGATAATCGTCCTGCGGCCCCATGACCGGGTTCACAACCGTGCTGGGCCCGCCCCATGCGGCGGCGACATTTGCCGTGATGTCGGGGCGCACGACCTCATCGGCGGTGGCGAACCAAAAGAGTGCCGGCAGGGTTTGCGCGCCCTGATCCATCTCGGCGACGGCGTCGATCAGCGCGATCATCGGCATGACGGCGACGGTGTCGTATGCGGTCGTCCAAAAGGCGGCGTGGGCTTCGTTGCGCGGCTCGAAACTGCGGCTTGCGCCTGCGAGGGGCGGCAGCCAATAGCGTGCCGCAGGCCAGCTGAGAAGGGCCGCCATCGGGTTGTTCAGGCCATAATTCGGCGAGACAAAGATCAAGCCCGCCGTCCCTTCCATCACATCCGTGTTTTGCGCCATGGCGGTCACCAGCGTCCCGCCGGTCGAGGTGGACATGACGATGACCTTGTCGCTGATCGCGCGGGCTGCGGCCATGCCTTCGGCCAAATCGTTCACCCAGCCTTGCACCGTGCCCTCTGCCATCGCATCGGCGCCGCGCCCGTGGCCCTGCAACCGCGTAAATATCAGGTTTGCCCCCAAACCTTCGGCGATGCTGTCCGGGACGGGGCGGATCTCTTCCGATGTGGCGGAAAACCCGTGGACGTAAAGGATCGACCATTCCGTGGATGTGCCCGGCGCCCCGGCCCAGATGACCCGTTTTTCGGCGCCGGGGACAATGTCATCGAACCGCGCCTCGACCATTTCAAAATGTGCGTCAAGGTCGTCACCGACCGCAGCACCGGTCGGGGTTAGCGGTGCGGGCTCATAGGGACCAACCAGCCACAGACCGACGCCAAGGGCAGCAAGGACCAGCACCGTACGACCCAAAAACCTGCCAAACCGCTTCATGTCGCCGCGTCCATCACGTCGAGGATCGCCGCTTCGATCAGGCCGAGGCAAGGGCCATCCGAAAACCGGTGGTCCGCATCCTTGACCAGCGTCAGGCGCATATCGGGGCTGTCGGCATGATCGAGCAGGCGCAAGGCGGTGTCGGTGGTCACGGCGGTGTCTGCGGTGCCTTGCAGACACCGCACTGGGAAGGGCAGCGGCAGCGGCGTGCGTAACACAAGCTGGTTGCGCCCATCCTCGATCAAGCGCTTCGAAATGATGTAAGGGTCCATGTAGTCCGACGGCATCTCAACCTGTCCATCTCGTTCGAGTGCTGCCTTTTGCGCGTCGGTGAAGCGGGCCCAGTAGCCATCCTCGGTAAAATCCGGCGCCGCGGCGATGGTCACCAGCCCCGCCATCCTCTTAGGATGCGCCCGCGCATAGAGCAGCGATTGCCAGCCACCCATCGAGCTGCCCACGACGACCAACGGCCCATCGGTCAGCGCGTCCAAGGCCGCCGCCGTATCCTCGGCCCAATCGCCGATGCAGCCATCCTCGAACGCACCTGAGCTTTGGCCGTGCCCGGAATAGTCGAACCGCAAAAAGGCCTGACCGCGCGCGTGGCACCACGCCTCCAGGTGGATGGCCTTCGTGCCTTCCATGTCGGATTTCAGCCCGCCGAGGAAGACGACCCAAGGGCCCTGCCCTTTGGTCCGGTGATAGGCCAACCGGCGACCCTGTGGTGTCTCAAGATAGTCTGGCCCGCGCATCGCACCCTCTCCCGTTTTGCCGGGATCATTCACACCGCACAGTGCGCTGTCCATCCTGACCTGTGGTGATTTTTTAAGTGACTCAATTGTCACGTGACTGTTTGTTCACATATAAGGAGCTATGGATTCGGTTTTCAAAGCTCTCGCCGACCCGGCACGGCGCACGCTGCTTGACAGTTTGCGCGACACCGACGGCCAGACCCTGCAACAGCTGCAGGGCCAGCTCGATATGACGCGCTTTGGCGTGATGAAACATCTGAGCGTGCTGGAAGAGGCAGGGCTGATCACCACCAAGAAGGTGGGGCGCTTCAAGCACCACTACCTCAACGCCGTGCCCCTGCAGCAGGCGATCGACCGCTGGATCGAGCCATTGCTCGTCAAACCGGTGGCCCGAGCAGTGCTTGACCTCAAATCCCAACTCGAAGGAGAGACCGCCATGTCAAAACCCGATTTTGTCATGCAGACCTATATCAAGACGACGCAAGACAGGCTTTGGGACGCGCTGTCGGACGAAGCCAATGTGGCGCACTACCACTTCATGGCCAGTCACGCGACGCGCGACGGCGACAAGACCGTGATGTATTTGCCCGACGGCACACCGCTGATGTCCAACGTGTTGCTTCACTCTGACCCGAAGAGCCGGATCGAATGCACATTCGAGCCGCATTGGGAGGGGGGCGGCGACCCCAGCCGCGTCGTATATCTGATCGAACCCGAGGGCGACTTTGTCCGACTGACAGTTGAACACTACGACCTGACTTTTCCCGTTGTGCCGGGCGAAGGGGTCGCTGACGGGTGGAACCGCTGGTCTGCGGGGCTCAAGACCTGGCTGGAAACGGGGGCCGACGCGCATTTCGGCTCCGCCGCCATGGCGGAGGGCTGAGCGATGCCGACAGAATTGTTGATCCTGGGCACCCTTGCGCTGTTCGCGGCATCACTGTGGATCCCCTACATCATCGGCGTGAACACCGCGCCCGAAGGGTCCATTGAGCCCGATGCGCCGGACGGGTTCATCCGTCCGGCCGATCCCGGGTTTCAACGCGCCTGGGTGCACCGGGCCTATCGCGCGCATCTGAACCTGCTGGAACAATCGGTGCCCTTTGCCGTGCTGGTGCTGCTAGTGGACCGGGTGGACGGGTTCACGGCGCTTACCCTGTGGACCTCGGTCGCGTTTCTGCTGCTGCGCATCGCGCATGCGGTGGGCTACATCACCGGCGCGGCCGGGTTTCCAGCGCGCCCGCTGATCTTTACCGGCGGCTGGGTGTGTTGCATTTTTATGGGCGTTGCCCTCTTCACCGCCTGAGGGACTGCGCGCGGGGTTGACCGCCCGCACCACTTCGGCCCATGTTCGCGTCATGACATGGGCCACCACATACAGCTTTTATTGGTTTAGCGCGCATTCCTCGCGTGCTCTTGGTGTGTCCGGGTCCCAGCCAAACTGACCACATCAAGGCCGCGCTTCCGAGCGGCCCCTCCTTGTTCCCCTCGGTACGCGCGGGAGAACAGGAGACACGACAATGACCCCAAATATCAGACCCATGGCACCGCGCGACACCGCCGCCGTGCTCGACATGATCGGCGCGCTCGCCGCGTTTCACGACGATATCGCTGAGATTGACGAGGCGACGCTGACAATGATGGCCTTTGGCCCAGTGCCCTGCCTTAAGGTGCTGGTGGCCGAGGGTGCGGCGGGCCTCATCGGCTATGCCGCCCTCATACCAACGGCGCGGCTGCATTTCGGCAAGATGGGGCTGGAGATGCACCACCTGTTCGTCAAGCCGCGGGTGCGCGGTACAGGTGTCGGTCGGGCGCTGATTGCCGCCTGTCGTGCAGAAGGCCTGCGGCGCGGCTGCCACTACATCAGCGTGGGCACGGCGCCGGACAATCATGAAGCCGGAGCATTTTATGAACGGCGCGGGTTCGAACGGCGCATGATGCACGCGCCCCGGTTTCGCATCGGCCTGGATCAGCCGCTGACGTAAGTGCCCTTGGCGGGGCGGTAGAACGTCTTTTGATTGTGTAGCCGCCCCAGCAGATCGTGGATATCGCGCACCTTTTCGGTCGCGCTGCCCGCTTTGACATCGGCCTGCGCCTTGGCCAGCTTGGACGCACGGAGCGCCTCTTCGATCAGGTCGATATCCTTGACGCTCAATTCGAAGTTCTTGTTGTAGCCTGGCACTGTGTATCCCCCTGCGAAGATCGATTAGGAACATAAGTTTCCGATAGTGGATATCTACAATCCTGATCGGCCATGTCCAGAGCAAACCGTCGATTTTCCACCTCCAAAAGTCGCATTTCGCGCATGCAGTTGTATGCCGCACATGGCGCACCCCCGCATCTGGTGGCATTCTGTCCCGCATACCCAAGGTGAGGTGCGGGCGGTGAAAAAGGTTGTGTTTGGTGCATTGGGCGCGCTTTGGGGGCTGCTAATGCTGGGTTTCGCAGGATGGGCGGCACTTGCGATGTGGTATCGCCTGCCCCTGGTCGATCCTCTGCGCATAGGCTTGGGCGGGCTTGTCATCCTATTGGCGCTGGTGGCGGCGATCGGCTGGTTCACATCGAGGTGGCGGCTGACGCTGGGCTGCTATGCCGTGGCCATGGCCGCCGTGCTGGGCTGGTGGATCACGCTGCAACCCGCGGCGCAGGCGGACTGGTCGCCCAGCGTGGCGCGGCAGGTCACGGGCGCGATCGACGGCGACACACTGCGGCTGAAGGATGTGCGCGCCTTTCGCTGGCGCGGCGAAAACGATGCCGAGGAGGTGTGGGAGGACCGCACCTATGACCTGACCCAACTGGAAAGCGTGGATTTCCTGATGTCGCATTGGGGCAGCCCGGCCATCGGGCACTTTATGCTCAGCTTCGGCTTTGCCGATGGGCGGTACCTGATGTGGTCGGTCGAGGTGCGGCGCAAGGTGGGCGGGCAGTTCTCGGCGGTGGCGGATTTCTTCCGCTCCAACACGCTGGTGATCGTGGCGGGGGACGAGCGCGACATAGCTGGGTTGCGGTCCAACATCTGGGGCAATGATGTCTACCTGTTTCGCCTGCGCGCGCGGCCCGAAAACATCCGCAACATGCTCGAGGCTTACGTGCAAGACGCCAATGCCTTGGCGGCAGAGCCGCGGTTTTACAACTCGCTCACGTCGAACTGCTTCACGGTCGTGTTCAAGCTGATGCGCGCCGTGGATGTCGACACCCCGCTGGATTGGCGCGTGCTGGCCAATGGGTACCTGCCGGAATATGCCCACGATCTTGGCGCCGTCGACACGCGCCTGCCGATGGCGGAGTTGCGCGCGCTGGGGCGGATCAACGACCGTGCGCTCGCCGATGGGCTCAGCGATGACTTCTCCGCCGCGATCCGGGCCGGTGTGCCCGTGCCACCACCCCTGCCCGCAAACTGAAACGCGGCGTTGACTTGGCCCCGCCAAGGGGCCTATCAGCGCGCTAACACCAACCCGCAATCGGGCGTTCCGTGGGCGCCAAACTGACGAGGATGCCGATATGGCCAAAGATCAGCACCAGATTTCCCTTACCTTTCCGGATGGCAATGCGCGCGACTACGCGGCGGGCGTAACCCCGGCCGATGTGGCGATGAGCATCTCGAAAAGCCTGTCGAAGAAGGCGATCAGCGCCACGGTCGATGGGCAGCACTGGGATCTGGCCTGGCCCATCGAGGCGGACGCGCAAATCGCGATCCACACCATGGCCGACGAGGTGCAGGCCAATGAGCTCGTGCGCCACGATCTGGCGCATATCATGGCCCGCGCCGTGCAAGAGATCTGGCCCGACACCAAGGTGACCATCGGACCTGTCATCGACAATGGCTGGTATTACGACTTTGACCGGGCGGAGCCGTTCACCCCCGAAGACCTCGGCCTCATCGAGAAGAAGATGAAGGAGATCATCAACAAGCGCGATCCCGTGCGCACCGAGGTGTGGGAGCGCGATGTGGCGATCAAGTATTACGAGGACCGCGGCGAGCCGTACAAGGTCGAGCTGATCGAGAGCATTCCGGGTGATGAGCCCTTGCGGATGTACTGGCATGGCGACTGGCAGGACCTGTGCCGCGGCCCGCATTTGCAGCACACCGGGCAGGTGCCGGGTGATGCGTTCAAGCTGATGTCCATCGCGGGTGCCTACTGGCGCGGCGATTCAAACCGCGCGATGCTTCAACGCATCTACGGCGTGGCCTTTACCGGTAAGGAAAAGCTGCGCGCGCATCTGAACATGTTGGAAGAGGCGGCGAAACGCGACCACCGCAAGCTGGGCCGCGAGATGAACCTGTTCCACATGCAGGAGGAAGCCCCCGGTCAGGTGTTCTGGCACCCCAATGGCTGGACCATCTATACCGAGTTGCAGGACTACATGCGACGCAAGCAGCACGCGGGTGGCTATGTCGAGGTGAACACCCCGCAGGTCGTGAACCGCAACTTGTGGGAAAAATCCGGGCACTGGGAGAAGTACCAGGAAAACATGTTCATCGTTGAGGTGGAGGAAGAGCACGCCAAGGAAAAGGCGGTGAACGCGCTCAAGCCGATGAACTGCCCCTGCCATGTCGAGATCTTCAAGCACGGGCTGAAATCCTATCGCGACCTGCCTCTGCGCATGGCCGAGTTCGGGTCCTGCGCACGGTATGAGCCGTCGGGCGCGCTGCACGGGATCATGCGGGTGCGTGGGTTTTCCCAGGATGACGGGCACATCTTTGCCGAAGAAAGCCAGATCGGCAGCGAATGCGCCCGCTTCATCGCGTTTCTGACCGACATCTACGAAGACCTCGGTTTCGCCAGCTTCTCGGTCAAGTTCTCGGACAGGCCCGAGATGCGCGCCGGATCGGACGAGGTGTGGGACAAGGCCGAAACAGCGCTGCTGAACGCCACCCGCGCCGCCGGGATCGAGCCCGAGATGAACCCGGGCGAAGGCGCGTTCTACGGCCCCAAGCTCGAATTTGTGCTGACCGACGCCATCGGGCGCGACTGGCAATGCGGCACCTTCCAGGTGGATTTCGTCCTGCCGGAACGGTTAGATGCAACGTATATTGGCGCGGACGGGGCCAAGCACCGGCCGGTCATGCTGCACCGGGCCTGCCTGGGCTCCTTCGAGCGGTTCATCGGCATCCTGATCGAGGAACACGCAGGCAAGCTGCCCTTCTGGATCGCACCGCGTCAGGTCGTCGTCGCCTCCATCACCTCGGAGGCGGACGATTATGTGGCGGAGGTTGTGGATGCGCTGCAGGCCGCGGGCGTGCGGGCCGAGGCGGACATGCGCAACGAAAAGATCAACTACAAGGTCCGCGAACACTCGGTCGGCAAGGTGCCTGTGATCCTCGCCGTCGGTGGACGCGAGGTCGAAGAGCGGACAGTCTCCGTCCGGCGCCTGGGTGAAAAGCAAACGAGCGTGCAGGCCCTCGCCGATGTGGTGGCAACCCTCGGCACCGAGGCGACCCCGCCCGATCAGCGTTGATCGGATTTTGCAACAAACGCAGCCATAGCACTGCAACAATTGAGGCCTGCAGGCCTCAATTTCCCCGGTTTGTCTGACATCGCATAACGTGGCCGTGAGGCGCGATCTTGAGGCTGGTGTTTTGATGGGATGTCGTCTTATCTCAGCCATACCACAGACCGAAACTGATATCGCAAAGGGACGATTGAAGATGTCAAAGACCATGAAAACTGTCGCAATCGTGGGTGCCGTTGCTGCCGCGGTGACCGCACATTCCACCACAACCGCCGAAGCTGCATCGAAAGAGAAATGCTTTGGTAATTCGCTAGCCGGTGCGAACGCCTGCGCCGCGGGTCCAGGCACGACCTGCGCCGGCACCTCGACCGTGGACTATCAGGGCAACGCCTGGACGCTGGTCGACGCGGGCACCTGCACCGAGATCGACCTGCCCGCAATGGCAGACGGCACGCCGCGCGAAGGCTCGCTGACCGAGCTGGAGCGTGACCTGCCCGCATAAGCGCCGCAGGATCCAGATGCGCCGGGCCTTCCCTCGGGCTCGGCGCATGCATTCGGACCGGAGACCCCGCCATGCTGGACGCATCCCGCAGATCGCCAAGCCTGCCACAGGCCCCCGGCGTGGGTTACAAAGCGCAGCATTTCAACGCGTTACGCGACGATCCCGGTGCTGTGGCATGGCTCGAGATCCATGCCGAGAACTACATGGGTGACGGTGGACGCCCACATGCGCAGCTGCGCGCCTTGCGTGATGATTTTGCCATTTCCGTTCATGGCGTCGGCCTGTCAATCGGCGGTGAAGGCCCATTGGACCCCGACCACCTGGCGCGACTGAAGCATCTTGTAGATTGGCTGGAACCCGCGAGCTTCTCGGAACATCTGGCGTGGTCCACCCACGGGGCGGAGTTCCTCGATGATCTGCTGCCCCTGCCCTATACCGACGCGACGCTGACGCGCGTGGCGGATCATATCGGCGCGGTTCAAGACGTTTTGGGCAGCCAGATGCTGCTCGAAAACCCATCCAGCTACCTCGCATTTGCCGAAAGCACATGGTCCGAGACCGACTTTCTGTCAGAGCTGACGCGCCGCACAGGCTGCGGGCTGCTGCTGGATGTGAACAACGTCTTCATCTCGGCCACGAACCTTGGCTACACGGCCAAAGGATACCTCGACGCCTACCCGCTCCACGCGGTTGGCGAGATCCACGTGGGCGGGCATGATGAGGATACCGACGACGCGGGCGCGCCCCTGCTGATCGACAGCCATGCCCGCGCGGCCGCCGAGCCGGTGTGGGACCTGTTGAACCATGCGCTGCGCGCCACCGGGCCTGCGCCCGTGCTGGTCGAATGGGACAATGACGTGCCCGATTGGCCCGCCCTGCGGGCCGAGGCGGAGCGTGCGGCAGCCGCCCTTGCGGCCCTGCCCACACGCTAAGTCATGAGCACCTCGCAATCCCACTTTCGCGCCGCACTGTTGGACCCCGGCGCGCCCGTTCCGGGCGGGCTTGTCGATGGCGCAGGCACCCCCACGGTCAAACGCTTTGCCGTTTACCGCAACAACGTCACCGTCGCGCTGATCGAGGCGCTGCGCACCGCCTTTCCGGTGTTGCGCAAGTTGCTGGGTGACGCGAATTTCGACCAACTGGCGCCGCTCTATGCCCGTGCGCATCCCCCGCAATCGCCGCTGATGATGCATTATGGCCAGGACATGCCAGCCTTTCTCGAAGGGTTCGCACCGTTGCAGCATCTGGCCTACCTGGCTGATGTCGCCCGGCTCGAACTGGCCCTGCGCCGCGCCTATCACGCGGCAGATGCTACCCCCTTGGAGGCTGAGGTGCTGGCCGCGTGCCCGCCCGAGGCGCTTATGGCCTCGACCCTCGGCCTCGCCCCGGCGATCCAGCTGATCCCCTCGCAATGGCCGCTGTTCGACATCTGGCGCTACAACACTCTGGCGGACGCGCCCAAGCCGCAGGCCATCGCACAACCCGTCCTGATTACCCGCGCCTCGTTTGATCCAGAACCGCACGCCCTGACGGCCGCGCAACACGCCTGGCTTGCCGCATGCCTCGCAGGCGCGTCCCTGTCACAGGCGCAGGATCAGGCCACGGCGCTAGACCCGGAATTTGACCTCGCCCCACTTCTTGGCCTGCTGCTATCGCACGGCGCCCTGACCTCTCTCACGACCCCAAAGGACTGACACCATGACCGCCCTCACCCGCCTTCGCACCGCCCTGTTCGACCCCATGGACCGCGCGGATTGGCTGCTGCCCACCATTGCCCGCGTCGTGTTTCTGGCGGTGTTTTTCTTCTACTTCCTGAACTCTGCTGGCACCAAGATCGATGGCGGCCTGTTCTCGCCCTCCTCCGGCGCGTTTGCGCAAATCTTTCCCAAGGCGGCGGAGGCGGTGCTCTATGACGTCACGCAGCTGACCGGGTTCCAGCGGCTCGTGATTTTTACCGGGACTCTGGCGGAATATGTCCTGCCGGTGCTGATCGTTGTGGGGCTGTTCACCCGGCTGGCGGCAGCGGCCATGATCGGCTTTGTCGTCGTGCAGACGATTGTGGATGTCACTGGCCACGGCGTGTCACTGGGCACGTGGTTCAACAATGCACCCGAGCTGATCGATCAGCGCTCGCTCTGGGTGTTTCTGATGGTTGTGCTGGTGATCAAGGGGGCCGGGCCATTCTCGGTCGACCGCTTCTTTACGACCAAGGCGGGCTAAACGCCCAACGCCTCCTGCACGGCCTTGGTCCAGCCAAGGTGCATCGCATCGCCATCCACGATCAATGGTCGTTTCATCAACGTGGGATGGGCGGCCAGCAGCGCCTCGGGTGCCGTGGCGCGGGCCGCCTCGCTCAACCCCCGCCACGTGGTGGACCGCGTGTTGACCAGCGCGTCACCGAATGCGGCGCGTGCGCGGGCCATGACGGCGTCCGGCACACCTTCGGCCCGCACGTCGACAAAACGCGCCTCCGGCAGCGCCTTAATCGCCTTGCGGCACGTGTCGCATGTCTTCAAACCGTAGATTTCCATCGCACCCTTCCCTTTTTGCGCGCAAATAATCACCCAACGGTTGGGAATAACAGAGCTGTGCCTTGATTTTCACATATCACGGGCAATCTTTTAGTTCAGCAGACGCAGGCTGGTCATCGACCCTTGCTGACGCATTTCAAGACCCTTGCGCGAGTGAGGGAGACGGCAAGGCAAAAGGAGGCACGGGTCATGCCAACTGGCACCGTGAAGTGGTTCAACACCACGAAAGGTTACGGTTTCATCGCGCCGGAAGAAGGCGGGAAAGACGTATTTGTCCACATTTCCGCAGTCGAACGGTCGGGTTTGACCGGGCTCGCGGACAACCAGAAGGTCAGCTTCGAGCTGCTGGAAGGTCGCGATGGCCGCCAGATGGCCGGTGATCTCAAGCTGCTGTGACGCGCGGCGCGGCGCCGGTGCGCCGCACACGATCCTGCAAGCTTAATCGAACGTGCAGCCTTTCGTGCCGACCGGACAATCGGCGCGACGTGTGGCGCGCACCCGGTGCACATGCCGCTTTTTCGCGACGCCTTGCGACATAACCTGTTGATATGTATGCGTTTGATTGGGCACGCCACAGCAGATCGTTCCGTCCATCGTCACCGGCTGCAAACCTGCGGGGCAGTAGTTTGCATGGCTTTTGTAGGCGTAGATTTTGGGGCCCGTGTGCCCGTCGGCCAGGGCGGGTGTGGCCAGAACCATAGCCAGAAGTGTTGCTTTGAATACGCGCATATCTTCCCTCGTTTCACGTGTTAACCACGATATCTATGCGGAGTGTGCCGGGGGACGTTTCGCAAGTCCAGAGATTTTGCGGAGTGTTGCCGGCGCGCGCCCCGTTAACCCTGATCTGGCGCGTTTGTGTTTAGGCTGGAAACAGTTTTCACCCTAATCTGGTGTCCCATGACCGATCTGTTGCGCCTGCTGTCCCTGTTTTATGCCTGCGATGTTGCCGCCGAAACGACGTTTCCGACGCCGGACGAATGGGCGCGCTGCATGGGGCATTACCACGCGGTCAAGGCGCATTTCGCGGGTGATCTGACGGGGCCGCAGGCGCAGATCGAAGGGTACCGGCGCTGGAAAGCGTGGGAGGATGCAAACCCCGCGCTGGTGACTGAACTGCGCAGCAGGTTCCGCTAACCCTTTGCGGGGGCGCGAATATCCACCCAATCCTCACCCATGGCGACGATGCAGGACGTGCCGGTGGCGTAGCGGACGACCATGGTCCAATCGCCACGCGCGTCCGTCCACACCTCCATCACCTGTTCAGGACTGCGCATGCCAACGGCGGTGCGTGTGGTGCCGAACTGCTGGGTCAGCTTGGTCTGCATCTGTGCGGTGGGGGCGCACAGCACCTCGGCTAGCGGGCTGGCCGCGAGCGGGGTTGCAAGCATCAAAAGGGGAAGGAATCGCCACATGCCCTTGTGTAACAGTTTTATGACGTACTGTGGATAAGCATTCCGGTAAGACCTGTTAATATGGGCGAAACGTGAACAGCGCGGCCGGGCTGTTCATCACCGGCTGACCTGCGCGGACGGACGGCGCAGAACGGACCCTGACGCCACAAACTGCGCAGTTTGTGCCGCAAAATGTACAGTTTGGCGGGGTGGATTTTGCCGGGTTTTGGCCCGTTTGGCGGAAAGTGTGCAGTTTCGTCCCCTCAGTGTACACTTTGGTGTTTTGGATGGTTTTGGCGGGTTAACCCGGCGAAAAAAAGCCGCGCGTGCCGTCGAGATGGCGCGGAGGGGGCGTGAGGCCATTCATTGGTGGAGGATGACCAAAATGCCCACGATCCAAGATTTGCGTTTGAGCGTGACGCCGTGCAAGCGCGCTTGGGGCACGTCGCCCGGCAGCGTATCAAGCGCCAGCACCGCTGGCGCGATGCCCGGCAGCGTGTCAAACGTCACCGCAGGTGGCGCGTTGCCCGGCAATGCATCGGATGCGATGCATGGGAGGGTGCGAAGCAACGCGCGAGAGGGTGCGAAGCGATGCGCGAGATCACAGAGCGCAAAGCCGTGACAGCGGCGGACCGCGGGTTGGCGCATCTTCGGCTTGTTCGGCAGCGGTTTATGATGGCCTTGGTAGCTATTTTGGTCAGGCGGTGCACTGGTGGTGATGTAGCGCCGGCCCGGGGGGCGGTCCGGCGCTGGCACTGCGGCCTGCGGCC